>Ga0316206_1000085_pt1 | contig 186685 bp, 143 predicted proteins | sample 6monthpyrite_MG_FD_204942 | JGI IMG/M metagenome (GOLD analysis project Ga0316206, IMG submission 204942) | Microbial mat bacterial communities from mineral coupon in-situ incubated in ocean water Damariscotta River, Maine, United States -... | ecosystem: Environmental > Aquatic > Marine >... | reverse complement strand
AAACTAACAATTCAAACTATAAATCAAGGAGATGCTTATGGCTTTAGGTTGCAAGATAATTCAACAATCCTTTATACCTACGGATCCCAAGAAAATAGCTCAAGCAATCTTTTTAGAATTGACGCATCCTCAACTATAGTTTGGGAAAAATATGTTCAATCAATTTTTCAACGTGCTACTTCACCAATAGCCGTAGATGATAATCATATTGCGTTTTTTCATCGTTCGACTCAAGGCGCTTTTCAATATAGTTTACTTGATACTGATGGTGAAATTGTTATAGATTCAAAGGAAATCCCGCGAAATCCTCGCCAGGAAAGTGGTGTGAATAATTCAGGTTCTGTAGGAAACGTCATTTTAACTACGGATAAGGGCTATCTATTTTCATTTAGATACGATTCAGGCCTGGGCTCAGCTCCATTGCTGGTAAAAGCAAACGATAAAGGAGATACTATAGGAGAATGAACGAAAATAACCCTATAGAAATGTACCTGGTTTATTTTTAATTATAATCGTAATATAGCTATGTTGCTGTATCGTAAAAATCTTTACTGGCATATAAAGTAATTTTCGGTACAGTAACCGACATTGGGCAGCCTATCGTTTGATCCTTGATTCCACAGAAATTTTTCTTCAGTCGCCAATACAACAAGTAGTACCTCCTTCAGAAAAATACCTGTGAAATAAAATCTCTTCGCGATTTTCAAACGCTAGCGAATATAAGGGTCAAAATAATGCTTGCCCCCTTTTTTGTTAATCACTTCCTTATTGAAGCCTTGGAGGGATTGTTGAGGTGATGTGAAAAATAATTATCCAGCCTGCCAGACTGATTTATCTGCCGCAGCCAAGCATCCACATACTCTAACAAATAGATATCCTGAGGTAACAAAAAGCCCTTTTCAGCGTGAGTGAGCAATTTACCGGGCATGGTGGCGCAGAGCTGAGGATGAATGTTTGCTTGTAATTTTACTTCGATGGCATCGGTAATCATTACATCAGCATTTTTTTGCACGATCTGTTCAAAGATAGTGGTGTTATCGGGGTAAGTAATGATTTGTGCATTCTTAATATGGCCACGTACGAACTTTTGGTTAGTGCCACCAGGGTTGACGATGATACGTACGCTCGGCTGGTCAATTTTGCTAAGGGTATTTAACGTATTCACCACTTCACAGCGGGCGATGGGGGTTTTTCCGCCGATGGAATAGTGATTTGAGAAAAAAGCAGTGCGTTGCCGTAACAGTGTGCGGCTAATGCCACTCATACCAATATCGAATCGGTTTGCGGTGAGATCAGCCATCAACGTGGGCCAGGAGGTGGCTACTAGTTTCAGCTCTACACCCAGCGAGGCCGCGAGATCTTTTGCTAGGTCAATATCAATACCAGCATGCTTGCCAGTATCCGCTTCGATATAACTGAAGGGTTTGTAGTCGCCAGTGGTGCCAACTCTTAGCACACCCTGGCGCAGAATATCGGTGAGCCGGTTACCTCCCCCCGAGCCCGTTGTCGAGCTCTGCGACCTTATTAAAATCAGCGTATGTAAAAGCCGGTATTTCATCCCTTTAGAAACGAAGCGGGTAGTGATGACTTTTTCTACCCGCTCTAGGTTTTGTCTCAATTGTTGGTCATCATGCAATGCGGCGAGTGCTTTTGGGATTTGCTCAATAATCTGCTTGCCGAGGCTAATCAGCTCTGGGCGCGTTTTGGTTTTAAGGTCAGGGATACCGCCTTCAAATACGGGTTGTTTATTCTCTGCCCGCCAATAGGCGAACCAGCTTTGTTGCACAGTTTTAGCCAGCTCAATTTGCAAGCGAAAGAAGGTCTCAACCGATTTTGGCTCAAGCCCATTTTGCTGGGCGCTTAATATTGCACTTGCGAGTACACTGGCTTCTCGCTCGGTGTTTTCTATTGCTATGCCATTAACATATTTATGAGCGGCGACTGCTTGCATAAGCTGTAAACGATCGTTAATTTGTTGGAGAAGCACATCGAGCGATGGGTCATTGGCTTTGACCGGTGCTGCAAGCAGCAAGCAAATGAACAGTAAATAGGTTTGACTATATTTGAAAAATTGAAAAGGTTGGTTCATTTTCATTCCATAAGGTGATAGGTTTGGGCGCTAAAGTCCTACCGGTGTAATAGACAACACTATTACACTTCTCATTCGGTTATGACGCAGCAGGAAAATATTTTGACCTCAAAGCGTTGGTGAACCTCCGAGAGGGTGGTTAGAAAAAAAATCAGCTAATGGGTACCCCTCAAATTTTATCATAATAATCGATCTCAAAAATAAAAATTAGTCGAGCCAGACAAAATATTTTCTTGCCTAGCCCGACCGTCACACTTAAAACAACGAAGATTTATTATTCAATACGTTGCTCTAACCCGATTGAATATTGCGTTTCTGAGCGTAAATTTCCCTGCGAAACGAGTTTTCCTATTTCAACACCCATATTTTTAAGTTCTCGTAAACCACCACGACTATTAAGCAGAGCTTCTTTTTCCAAAACATATGCATAGTCAGCTTGATAGGCTTCAGCACTTAACACCTCAGTCAGATCAACCTTACCTCTTGCGCCAGAGGTTACGTGTTCTCCAGTTGTTAACACAAATTCAAATTCGCAGTCACATATTTTATTAACGTAATTATTATAATCATGAAAGGCAGAAATAATTCCATTTGACACGAAGAATATGAATTCAAATCGAATGGTCTCACCAGCCATTAATTAATGGTTCATGATGGCGAATGTGCATGGTATCGTCCGCTAAACTTAGTACAGTAGAAAAAGGAGCAAAAGGGCTGGAGTCCCATCTAGTATGCCCTACGTCCTGTTTATTGCGATCACAGACTCCATAGCTGGTTGTTAAACCTGAATACAAGCCGGCACTAAAAGCGAAGCTCTGCATAGGGAGAGCACCGTTCAATGTTGAATACGCACCATTGAATGTTTGATCTTGATCTGAGTCCACAGCGTGCATGAAGATAAAGTCTTTCACATCTTCACAGCATTCATTGGTAACAGTCACATCAATTTTCATAACCTTACCTTCTTCAAGCCAACTTTCTTCTTTCATGATTCTCAGGTCACCTGCATTCCAGACGGTTGTTGATCCTATATCCCCAAATCCGGATCCACCTGTGTGACCTACAACCGGAACCTGTAAATTCCAATCATAGAATGAGAAATTACCCTGTCCCTGCACAATATTATTGTAGGCAATACTTACCTGCTGCCATGGGATACCAGGATAAGAAATGGGTATACCGTTGTACTCCAAACCTTGCCCGATCGTCGTATCATTCCAGAGTCCATGCTCATTGTAGGCCACCTCAAGGCCGTTACCGGTAAAAATAGCCGGGACTTTTTCTGCATGTGCGAGTGTTATTGATACCGCAACTAAAATCACTCCAACTGCGGAAATACTTTTAACGATTTTCATTGTAAAACTCCTTTTTAGTTATAGCCTATTACTCTTCACTTTGGAGAAACCAGAATAAGCTATTTCCGTAATTTTTCTTGTGATATTGCTCACACTCGATGATTAAGTTTTTTGTAGTTGCATAATTATAATAGATATACTCAAGCTGATCTGAAAAACAACCTCTGTTAAAATCAAATAGTTAGTACCCACTCGAAGTAAATATTCGACCACCTCCCCTTGACTTAAATCTCATTCCAAAAAAATAAAAAAACACGAAACATAGAAAAAACATTGAGTAGCAAACCCATTCGAAAGTTAATCATCGAAGATGTTTGAGCGCCAATTTTCTAATCCGAATATGAGCTTAGCCATGGCAAGTCTAATTACATACCATGCGCCAAAGTCACAGGTTAGCCTCATTGGAAAAGTAAATTATGTTAGAGCCAACGTATCAGAAATTAGTGAGCATTGATGGTATTAGGAATATTTTAACATTAGCTATCATGCTAGAAACCACCGAGAGTGGGATAGTACTAACTTATAGATCTGGCTATTGATACCCAGTCAAGTTTAGGGAGCACCCTAGCTCAGGGTTTGGGCTTGGTTTCAAACACCTTCCTTTTCAGGGATGAAAAGGCAGAGCGTATAGGGATATATTTACAGCGTGTCTTGAAACCAAGCCCAAACCCTGGGCCTTCAGCTAACGATGCAAACAGTTGATGTCTAGATATTAACTTCCGGGGCTATACATTCGTAAAGACCTAGGTATGCAGTGAAGAATAACAGAGTATCAATACTATTCTATCTACAATATTCTCTACCCCGCTTTACTACCCGACTCACACTGGACTGGGCAATATTAAGTCTATCCCCCAATGAAGTCGAAGATATACCCAACCCAGAATGCCACCAATATATTGACTTATATTAGAGGTGGAACCAATTCATTGTGCCCTTTTTCTGCCTTACCTGCGCACCCCATCCGGCACGTCTCATATAAAGGCCGTTATCGTGGTTGGTATACTCTTTTGTGTATTCAGGTATCACGGAAACACCGTGTGTCCAGAATTGGAATGTATCTGACATGTTGTTCTCCTTAAATGTGACATCAAAAAAAGTTGATGACTTTATTCTTGAGTGCATATAGGACTTTCTAGATTAGCTAAATGCACTCTATTTATTCACTTTGCGTAACAAGAATAAAATATGAAATTTTCTGATACCCTACCGCCATACCATCACACAGATAGCATTTATAATTAAAAGGCATTGGACGTCAACGGGTTTTCTATTTGTTTTGATCTGGTCTTGAAAATAGATTTGACAGGCACTAGACGCCTTCCTGTTGACAACAGCAGTTGAAAAATTTCATTCTCTGTTTAGGAAGGACTGCCTAGGTATGATAAGCAGGTATTCTTTGTTTCGGGTACTGGATCTTCCCGCCCCTTATTCGCCTCAATGCAGTATGCTGAGGCTTTGTTTTTTTTATTGATGCACACTTAGGTTGATGCGCTATTGAACTAAGCAATGGGTTACGAAATTACTCAGTTATGTTGTAGCCCATTGCTTATTATTAAATAATATCTTACATAGGTTTTACCAACAATTGGCTTGCAGTGTCAAGTGAAATATAGACAATGGCAAGGAATAAATCCGAGAGTTAGTATATCTACGTAGAGAATCGCTGCCTTATCACGCGGGAACGTGAGAAGGCAGGAAAAGGATGTCATGCGGGCGAGGAAATATTTTTGAATCTGGTCGCTTGTGTGATTAAATTAACGTCGACTACCGAACAAAGAACCTAACACGCCGCGAATAATTTGTCGGCCGAGTTGGCTGCCGATACTGCGTGCGGCACTTTTGATCATGGCTTCGGCGACACTTTGACGAGGTCGGCCTCTGGGTTTTGATTCTTTCTCATCACCATCATTGGCCATTGTCTTTTGTTGCTGGGTGGCTTCTGCTCGACCCTTTAACATCTCATACGCCGAATGACGATCAACCACTTCATCATAACGCCCTCTTAACGGGGATCGCTCCAAATGTGCTTGTCGCTCCTGATCGGTTAAGGGACCGATACGTGATTCCGGCGGGCGCACTAATACGCGCTTTACCGGCGATGGTGAGCTGTCTTCATTTAATGTTGATACCAGTGCTTCGCCGATGCTCAATTGAGTGATGACTTCTTCAACATCCAAATCCGGATTGTCGCGAAAGGTTTCGGCGGTGGCTTTGATTGCTTTTCGGTCGCGTGGGGTGAATGCGCGTAAAGCATGTTGAATACGTAAACCTAACTGCCCTAAAATATCGTCCGGGATATCCAGTGGGCTCTGGCTAATAAAATAAATTCCAACACCTTTTGAGCGAATGAGTCGTATGACTTGTTCGATTTTATCTAATAGGACTTTGGGGGCAGATTCAAATAACAAGTGGGCTTCGTCAAAAAAGAAAACCATTTTTGGCCGATCGCTATCACCGACTTCGGGCAATTGCTCGTATAACTCCGACATTAACCAGAGTAAAAAGGAAGTATACACGCCCGGTGACTCAACATGTAAACGCCTCGCATCCAAGAGACTAATCACCCCTTGCCCGGAAAAATCGGTTGGCATCAGATCTTGCAAGGTAACTGACGGTTCACCAAAAAAATGATCACCGCCCTGCTCTTCCAACACTAATAATCGCCGTTGAATGGCACCAATACTGGCGGAAGAAATATTGCCATATTCATTGCGAAGTGTTTTTGAGTTTTCCCCCACCCAATTCAGCATCGATTGCAAATCTTTTAGATCCAGCAGCAATAACCCTTCATCGTCAGCAATTTTAAAGGCGGCATATAAAATTCCTACCTGGGTATCATTCAACTCCAATAAATTAGATAATAAGAGTGGCCCAATTTCGGAGATCGTGGTGCGTATGGGATGCCCTTTTTCACCATACACATCCCAAAAAATTGTTGGATTGGAACGAAATTGAAAATCATCTAAAGCGATGGATTGAAGACGCTCGTCGATCTTTGGGTGGGCTGTGCCCGAGGTGGCCAAGCCGGATAAATCACCTTTGATATCGGCAGCAAAAACAGGCACACCTAACCGGGAAAAACCTTCGGCCAGCACTTGCAGTGTCACGGTTTTGCCTGTTCCGGTGGCCCCCGAAATTAAACCATGACGATTACTCATGTGAGCCAATTGATGAATGACCTCCCCCTGAGAGGCACCGACAATAAGGGTATTTTTTGGACGCATAATCTAGCTAAGTTCCCTTTGACCGACACTGGGCAGCCTATCATTTGATCTCACTTGATCCTTGTTTCCACAGACGCTGCCAGCCATGGAGAGCGGACGCGAGGGCTGGTAGTCCCCGGTAGGCGTCGGTCATTTTGGATACCCGTCGTGCGCGAGCGCCAGAGGGGATCTAAAATGACATCCGACACGCCGTCAAGCCATTGAGGGAGTGCGGCGTAGCCAGCACCGAGCTTGCGATGGTGTGGCGAAGCGGCACGTACGCAGGGCGGCCGGGGCCAATCAGCTGTCGCGTAGGCGAGTCGATTTGGTGACAGGGATGTCCCAAATCTTTCACGAGGTAGCGACACCCTTGAATTTTTCTTCAGTCGGCAATACAACAAGTATTACCTTCTTCAGAAAACTCCCTGTGAAATCAATTTTCTTCGCGATTTTCAAACGCTAGGCTGCCCAATGTCGGTTTGACAGATAGTCGCTTTTTTACAATAGGCAAGCCTTGCGTTATGTGAAACGCATGCTCGATTGACTCGACGAAAAAATCATCAAGCCATCCTATCGTCGATGTCATCGACCTGTCAATCATAGCTGTAACAGTCGTCCAGTTTTTATGCAATCACTGGCGATCCATCGTCGTACTCAATGGGAAGGAATTAAAGGTGAACTTGGTTTAGCAATGGGCTACATGCCTCCACCCATACCGCCGCCGCCCATACCACCTCCCCCGCCACCACCGCCAGCAGCAGGCGCTGGTGCAGGAACGGGAGCGGGTGTCGGGGTCGGCGCTGGACCAGGCGTCGGTGTCGTACCTGGTGGGGTAGTACCAGGGGGTAAAGGTGTGCCCCCCGGTGGTGTAGGCGGTGCCGTACCTGCCGCTGCCGTAACGCTAATTGAGCCGCTCCGGCCAACTACATTATTAGCATCGGTCGCAATGACATTCATTTGTCCGCCAAAGGGGATGGTGGCAGGAATGCTAAGTAATCCGCTCGCATTAATAGATGAAATCAAATTATTGGTTACCGTCCAGGTATACGGTGGCGTTCCACCGCTGGCGGTAAACTGTAAAGTCTGCCCCACACTCACCGTGTTTGCTGGGGACCTCACTGTGATTGCCCCAGGCCCTGGCGCTGGCGCAGGTCCTGGCCCCGGCGCTGGTGGCGTGGAAGCGGCTGCTTGCACAGTGACATTTGCTGTATTTGGGTCAGTGATACCGTTTGAACTAACGATAATGGTTGCTGCACCCACACTCACCGCAGTTACTATTCCTGTGGTGGCACCCACACGTGCCACATTGATGTTGGATGATGCCCAGCTATACGTCGGTCCGCCACCGGTCGCGGTTAAGGTCCTGGTTTCATTCACCGTTAATGTCACTTGGTTTGGCACAATAGCCAACAGACTCACTGATGGATCGATAACTTTGACTTTGACGACTAAGTACGCGCCACTGGCATCAACCACACCAATACGCGCCGTTCCAAGCGCATTGGCACTGAGCACTGCCGCCTCAGTCCCCGCACTGCTTATATCGATACTCGCAATCGAGGTATTGCTTGATGACCATCGGTACGGCGCTTGGCCACCTTGCACTGTATAATTAAGCTGTCCATCTACACCAAGCATCTGAGTCCCTGCCGGTGATAACGACAGCGCTGCGGCCGCTTTGACCACAACAGCAAGGGAAGCAGTGACACCATTAGCATCGGTCGCGGCAATTTGTGCCGCCCCTTCGGATAGCCCAACAATAATGCCAGTATTCGGATTAATTTTTGCCACATTAGGATTATCCACTGACCATATCAATGGAGCTAAACCACCACTAGCAGTCAACGTTTGGCTAGCACCCACCGGCAGTTCAAGATTATTTGGGCTTAGCTCCATCGGAGTCACCAGCACAATGGAGGAACTCATTGGAACACTAGAAACCGCTTTGAACGCATTGATTCGTCCACCGGATGCGACTTTGCCGACGAGTGAATCCTGTTTGTCCACGGCATTGAGTAAGGTTGATCGTATATCACTGATCGTCAAGTGAGCATTCTGGGAAAGAATGAGGCCTGCGACACCAGACACAAACGGTGCGGCAATGGATGAACCACTGAGAACTTGATAGCGATTATTTTTCGCCGTGCTTAAAATTGCCATGCCAGGTGCGGCTAAATCCGTTGAACGGACTCCATAGTTCGATAACGCAGCAAGTTGATCCCTATTATCTGTAGCCACAACGGCAATGACATTATTGAGGTCATATGAACTTGGATAATGAGGGAATCGATCATTATCCTTCGCATCATTGCCTGCACCGACCACAAAAAGATGCCCGGCCGCATTAGCAGCCGATAATGCATCATACATGGCTTGGCTAAATTTACCACCGCCCCAACTATTGTTAGAAATCCGGGCACCATTGGCCACCGCATATTCGAGCGCGGCAATCGCTCTTGATACACTACCAATCCCTTGATCATCAATAAATTTGAGCGGCATGATTTTAGCGCGCCAATTGACCCCCGTGATGCCTGCCTGATTATCACCAACCGCCGCCAAAGTGCCTGCGACATGGGTGCCATGATCGCGCTGATCCATTGGATCATTGCTATTGTTCACAAAATTCCAACCATTCACATCGTCAATAAAACCATTGCCGTCATCGTCAATGCCATTGCCTGGGATCTCGTTGACATTCACCCAAATGTTATCTTTTAAGTCGGGATGCAAGTAATCCACACCGCTATCAATGACTGCAATCACGATGTCATTGCCGGTTTGTAAATCCCAAGCTTCAGGGGCATCAATATCGGCATCAATGCGACCACCGGCTTGCCCGGTATTGTTTAACCCCTCTAATTCGCTAAATCGGGAATCATTAGGAATCGCCAAAGGCCACACCGCATAATCTGGTTCTGCATATTCGATATTCGGTTGTTTTTCCAAGTCAGCCAAGGTTTTTTGTAAATCCTGACTTCGACGTAACGAGGAACGAGTCAACCCAGGCACCAACCCAAGTTGTTGTGGCCGAATTAAACCAGCGGCCCGTAAACGTTGTACTGCCCGGCCATCGGTCGCCGCTGTCGCATCTTTAAACTTAACCAAAACACTATAAGATACCGGGTCGATTTCCAGTGCGTCGGATTGACTATGAGATTGAGAGGGAATGGATTCAGAACAGGCCCATAACAATAAAACAGCGCCCACCATGCTGTATACTTTCAATTGAAACAACAAGAAAGATTTAGCTGCCTGATTGCTCATGGATAACCCCCACGGTTATGAAATCCCCGTCGCGAATGATTCTTAAGTACGATAGCATACGTTTTTGTAAGATAAAAATGACAATGAATTTGATTACGATGAATCATTGAAAGATTTTCGGGTGCTATTTTTTTAATTGTTAATAGATAGCCCCCGTTATCTATTCGTTTTTGTCATTATTGGGCGATGATTACTTTTAATTATATAGGCAATCTCCAGCCACCACCCTCGCGGAAGTTATTTCCAACAGCTACTCTAAAGTATAGGACACCAAACAATGGATAGCATCCCATTGGCATGAAAATCTCAATCAATAATACGAAAACTATAGCCAAACGCTTACTTTCATCAAGAAAAAACCTGTATTCCACATGAGTGATCGTGAATTATCGGATGATCAATTTTAACTGAGAGGCTTTTAGAATGGCGGCCGAACGGCTTTTCACTTGTAATTTTTCGTAAATATGTCTTAAATGCGTTTTGATGGTATTTGGTGAGACAAAAATTTTTTCGGCAATTTCTTTGTTCGACAACCCTGCCGCCAGCAATTGCAAGATCGCTTGCTCTTTTGGTCGCAACAGGGGTACGGTCGGCGTTATCTGAGTGGCGGATTTATTTTTATCCTGACCCGCTAATAAATGGTAGGCATCAACGAGCTTTTGGAAATAAGCCGCCGAGACTGTTTTTTCATCGCTTGCTGCCATCATATGCAATAATCGCTGATGAATTAAATTCGCATATTCAATCAAGGGAATGGTGACTTGCGTCGATTCCGATAAAGTTAAGGCCGTTTTGAGGAGTTGATCACTATGCTTACTATTGCCAATGCCATACTGAGCGACCGATTGCAAGATAAGGGCTCGCACCATGCATTCCGTTAAATTATATTTCTCAAACATGAGCAACAGTTTTGTCAACAGTGAGGCGGCGGCTCGGGTTTGCTGTCTTAACAACAAACCATGCGCGAATGTTAAATATTCTTGGCGTTGCAGCGGTTCAATATCGCCATCCAAGGGTAATTCCCATTGATCCATCATATGTTCAGCATCATCAAGCTTATTATTTAACATAAGAAAACGCACCTGCAACACCGTAAAATGACTTATGATTGGTGTTAAAGGTGGATTATATGGGGATTTCGTCGCGGTTTGATAATGCTGATTGGCAAGATCAAATTCACCTTGCAGTAAATAAATCAAAGCTAATCGTAGCTGCGAAAAATTGTATATAGTATTACGTATATCATCCTGACTCACCTGACAAGCTTGACTAAAATATATCTGTGCCTCAGACAGTGCATTTTTTTGATAAGCAATGTCTCCCCGCGCAAGATGCAACCAAGCGATGTTAGATAAACCATCCCATTCATATTCTTTGGCCACATCAAACCCGGATAAGTGATTCATGATTCGCCAATCCAACATGAAGATGATCTGTTACTTGTGGAACAAAACCTTCCAACACTCATTGATCTCATCAATCAAAACAACATGCCGCATCCACCCACCTTAACAGCTGCGGTTCATGGCATATCCCAGTTAAATGATTTGCAAGCAAAACTAAAGGAGCCACAATACCAGTATTATTCACCGCAAGTAATAGCAACACTTGGCAACCCAGAAAGCAATCCCTGGTATCAGATCGCATCAGTTGGTTTTGCCCGAATAGAATATCAAGAGAAGATATTAAGTTTTCAATCGCAGTTGACTAAAACACTCTTCGATGCCGGCATCATGCTGTTATCAGGCACCGATGCCGCCATCGATGGTGGCCCGGTATTTGGTTTTTCATTGCATGATGAATTGGCACTGTTGGTTGACGCCGGGTTGACACCCTACCAAGCGCTAGCAACATCAACCCGAAATTCTGCTATCGCCATGCAAGCACTCAATGAACGGGGTACTGTCGAAGAAGGTAAACAAGCCGATCTGCTACTATTAAACGCAAACCCCCTTGGAAAATATTGCCAATACCCAGCAGATCGCAGGCGTCATGGTGCGCGGTCATTGGCTTTCCAATACTGATATCCAACAAATGCTCAACGATCTCGTCGCGTCCTATTGAGATTAGGCATGGACTGCGTAATAATCAAGTTATTGCGCAGTCCATTTCTCGGCTAGCGCCTAAAAGAACTTTGTTATGTATTCAAAGAGCCAAAATATTGATAATGGTCCCACTAAATACCCAGGAACAAGCCTTGTGTTAGATGCTAATAACCATGTATACCGCGTATTGGACTCAGGGGTAAATTGGCGTAGTTGAGTTGTTAGACTCGACGGTTCCTGGTCATATTGCCTGCGCTGATACTTCGTTAATATCATATCAAGAATTATTTTAATTATGATAATGATCATAATGAAACATAATTGACCAAGTTCAATGCCTATATTAAATGATAATAATGCCAATACCTTTGCCGCTTGAGGTAAACCAATTTCGGCGAGAGTACTAGCAAAACCTAACCCATGAAAAAGACCAAATACACCGGCGATAATGGCTGGATAACGACGAATGAGACCTCGATGAGATTGGCGAGTCAACTCAAGGGCAAGAATAAGTAAACTGAGCACGATAACGGTTTCTGCGATTAACGTGGGTACCTGGATAACATTGAATATAGCCAAAGACAAGGTGATGCTATGGCCCAGAGTAAACGAAGAAATCGTCCAAATAAGCTGGCGTCGATGAATAAGTAATAGCAAACACAAGACAAACAACAAATGATCAAACCCTGTTAATATATGTTGTTTGCCTAAAACAATGTATTGGATAACCGTTTCCGTGCGAGTACTCTGTTGAGGAATGGTCAGTGACGGTTGTTCTGGGCTTAACAGAGTGTGTAGTGCAAAACCATTTAATCGATTAATGCGCAATAATACGACAGTATTAATTAATCCATCAATAGTGACACGACTGTTGGTTATCTCCGTTTTGTGACAGTCAATTGTCCAACGTGTGACTAAGGCACGGCCTTCTAGTTGGGATTGCGGTGTTTTAATGTTATGACAATCCGCAGGTAAAATCGGTCGTAGACGAGAAGCTTGCGACTTAGGGGTTTTCCAGTACACCTGAATTTGGTATGGCGCAATTTCATTAAGCTCTAAAAGTGAAGGCGCTAAAGGATGAGCTATCGCTGTTGCGTTAACAAGATATAAGCTACCGGCTAATACAACAATAAAATACCAACAGTTTAAGATTGATTTTATCATTGACTGACCCAATGGGTAACTGGGTTATCGAAAGAAGTCGTGTTGATGGCAGCAATTTTTGATGTGGAATTTTTATCCAATGGTTCGATACGAATCGTATAACGTGTCTTTAGCTGATTGATAAAATTTTGAAGACGCTGCTTGCGTCGCTCATGACTAAGCCCCAGATAGACGCGATTATATACCGATTTTAATATGGCCGATTTAGCCGGTGATTTGTCGTGCACCCACACTAAGTGGCTGCCATACACCGAACGTATTGGGCCGAGCCAACGTCCGACAGGTAAACTCATGATCATTTTGGCAAACTGGGGACCCGCTATTTTAGCGATTTCTTGCTGCGAACGTAGTGGCCAATGGTGACCTTCAAAAAATGGGTCAGCCATTAGCGCCGCTTGTTGTGGGTTAATCGAATCGTTGCGTAACTGAGCAAGCAATTGGTATACAGTATGTTCAATGGTTTTGTCAGTGTGATTGGTGTTAAAATACACATGACTTATTCGTATTCGAGCGGCTTGCATAAATTGAGCATTGTGACGCTCAAGATAATCCTGTAATTCGACATCACTGAACGACATCCGGACATCATTACTTTGAACAAACAATTTCATTTGTTCAACCAAATAACGTTGAATGACGTCATCATTATGCATCAACCCTAAATCAAGTGCTGCTTGATATAACTGTTCATCACTTGCCTGAGTGTCCTCGTTAAGAAAACGCATATTGCTAATCAAACGTTGTCGAATGACGCGATCTTGATGCGTAAACCTCCGCGCTAGTGCTTCGCGAAACAGTAGCTTATCTTGTATGATCGTTTCAACCATGGTGATCTGTTCTTGGTCAGTAGGATAACGACCGGTACGATTTCGCCAATTTTCTCGTTGTTGTTTAATGATATTTTCGGTAATGACAATCGTAGCCGTATTGCTATTATCTTCGATTGGAAACAGGATGACTTTAAGGCCATAAAATAGAGCACCAAGGATAATAAAATGGAATATGGGTAATTTTAATAACGGCATGTTAAATCCAAGTAGCAAGATGCCTTACAAGCCTATAAGGGGGATGCGCTACGCTTATCCACCCTACATAATTCCAAGCCGCACAATACTTCTTGAAACGTCGGGGATAAAGCATCTTGAAATATGATATGACGGAAATTTAGCTATTAGGCCGATACCAAATAGGCGAAGACCAGGCACGCTCTTGTATTGTCGCCGGAATTTCAGCATTAGCTGGGTTAGCATTGGGACCTGGCACCATTGAGCAGCAAGCGCTAAGAGTTTGTTTTCGTGCAACCTCTTCGGGTGTTCCTTCTGGTAGTTGATTCAACTCAGTTGTGCATGCAGCTGAATCAAAGGGGTTTAGATTGACACTTTGACAAGCTCGTGCACTCCAGCGACAACTGGGATTTTCTAGCACGCGTGCATAATAAAATGCAGGTTGATCTGGATCAAAATCAGGGTCATCAAACATTGCGCACAGCGAACTCGCCCCTTCCCCAATAGCGTCACAGCTCTGCGGGTCAACATACGCATCATTATTTGTACCCGCAACATCAAACACTTGTTCTTGTTGAGCGCCGGTATTATCTACCCAACCTTTGATAATTTGAATGCGTTGCAATTGAGTGCCGGATTGTGATGCTGTTCCTGAATCTTGCATTGCCATGACAGCAAAACGTGGAGTGGTTCTTGATGGATTTTTTGGTGGTAAATCTGAACCCATAGGCACGCCTTGAGCATAACCTATTTTCACAAAGGCAGGATTACTGCAAAGATTTTCTGGATAAGTCCAGCCACCAAAGAACCGTAAAATGGGTCGAGTGCCGCTGGTTGCATAGGTTTCTCTGCGGCGCATGGCATCGAAAATAGCATCACGAGAATTTTCTTCTGCCCATGCCACAGCTAAACCCCCAGGGCCTCTTTCAATCTCATGCAATAGCGTCTCTACCGTCGCATCACCACTCCCGTCATGGCCTTGAAAAGTCGCTTCGCTTGCTGAACCGGGTGCACCGTTATGGGTATCGGTACTACCAACCAGCCCAATTTTAAAGGGATTAATACCAAGTTCTTGTTCTTGTACTAAGCCTTCTTTAAGCACATTGCGAATAAAACTATTTGGTTGAAAAGTGCTCGGATCTGTGCTTGCTTGGGCAAAATTTAGTAACGACATTTGTTCAAAACCACAGGCTTCATCGTTGGTTTGTACATTAAGTCGACATTCTGATCCACCTTTGTGTTGGATTATTTCGCTCAAAGGCTCAAAGAATTGACGAGTAGTGGCTTCTTGGATACGCTCATCTATTGTACCGGTGGGTACTTGGAACATACTACCGTTGCTCAAGTTATTGTTATGAGAAATGGTAAGCACATCACAGCCAGTACCTACATCTAAACACTCTGTTTGCAATGAGCTCCAAAGTAAGGATGGATTATTACTGGTCTCCAAATAACTGACCGGTAATGCAGGCACTTGTTCGTTACGAAAAATAACATTGCGATGCGTATTGTCACCGCCGGGTGTACCTGTCCATTCGTAAGCGATGAAACTGGTAAAGCTACAATCAGAGGTTCGATCATAAGCTTCTTCTGCAGCGGCTTGGATTTCGTCCCAAAACGTTGTTGCATTGGCTAAACAATTGAGTGGCTCTTGGGTTTGTCCTCCTTGCCCATCCTCAAAGCAAAATGGAAAACGTACCGGATTGGGCGTGGCTATCGTTGTTGTCGTCCAAATTGTATTGACTAAACTGACTTCTATCTCCTTATTTCGAAAAAGTTGGCAGCGTGGTGAATCATAACCAACCGAGCCCGGAGTAATGCAAATTTTTACCTCACCAAAATACTCAGAATGATCGGTGATAGCCACAAAATCTAATGGTCGATCAATCGTTATACGGCGGGTAGGGGCACCATTCGCATCAGGTAAACTGAGTGTTTCACCTTTTGCAAAACGTAATGCGTCTCGGGGATCATTAAAGGTATTAAGAAGAGCGGCATCAAATGAAAAACTGGTGTGAACGTGAGTGTCCCCAAATAAAGGCTTGCGGAAGACGTTATGATCAGAGCAAGGTTGTCTGGTCGCTAGTGGTGAAGCATAAGTGGTATTGTTCATAGGCAGTATAAGAGTGAATGTCATCAATAAAGCCGCCAAAATATTGACACATAAACCAATATATTTTCCTTTCACTTGGACTCTCCTCAAATATTATGACTCATAAATATTTCATATTTTGATAACTAAATAAACGACTCTCCCTCACAATAAAGCGCGCCAGCTTGTAGTTCAGTATAAATATTATAAAAATATCGGCATCCTTCATTTTCTGATTAACAGTTTAGCCATCAACCAGCATATCCACATCACCCTGCTTGCCCCGCTTTGCCAAGCGTCACTATGGTGCCATGAGTCAACTAGCGAATCAATACTATATATCGACAAGCTTTCGGTACCCGTTGATGAACAATCTCGTACTCTATTGACACTTGTGTTTTAACTCGTTCCCACGCGCCTGCGTGGGAATGCAGATTCGTCCATTGCAGATGATTGCCACGCAGACCCATGGCAATCAGCCAGTCCGAATCCATTTGAGAATTATAAATGTGACAATCTTAGGAAGGCTAAGCCGAATGTATTGATGCTCCAACATTCATTATTTAAAAAAACTATTGACTCAATCGCCATTTTTTTGTTAGAGTTCGACACAGTTTTCAACTAATCTAGTTTATCCGAAGGAGGCAGACATGATATCTATTGCAAACAACCTGAGTATGTTGGGCCTCGTCCAGTTTAGCGGTTTCTAAAATCTTTTTGGTCGCTATCTAAAGACCAAAACTCCAGCCCCTTATACTCTTCAAAAATTTAGCTTTTTCAGGCTGTGTTGTGCTTGGTTACGAGTTATTTCTGCTCACCCATGCGTTAACGTTCGCCTGTCTATACCCAAAGCATTTGAGATTTAGGTATGAAATCAAAACGATCTGATGGCGTATGTCGTTGTTTTTTATGGCTGCGCGTCTGCTAACTTTCGGAATAAAAATGAACAAAAATGACAAATGGCTTATGAGTGCCCAGACTTGCTGTGCTGAATTAGGACCTGAAGATGGCGTAGACCCTCGGTTATTAAACAAGGAAAAATGGAAAAGCAAAAAATCCAGCCATGTTGATTGCCGTAAACAGGGACAACTATGCAAGCAAGTGGAGAGAACTATCGCACTTTTTTTTGCCGGTGAGTCGTTGCAGCAAGCATTAAATGACCTATCAACAAGGGACGTTGAATTAATGCCTAACGGTAAAACTTTTTCAGTGGTATTGCTCATTCCCACAGAGATGAGCCATGAAGAATTAGCCGATGTGGTGGATGCATTATCGCGTGTGCGCGGTTTGATAAGATCGGTGGTGGCACAAACCATTCATCGTAAACGAGCACCTGCCATCCAGTTTCGAATTGCCAGGGTCGAAACACCGTTCTACTGTGAAATGGAGATATAACATGCCCATTCAAAAAATTATAAGCAAAGGAAAAGTGCCCGTAAAAATTTATACCGAGGATATCGAGCACGAAGCCTTGCAGCAATTGTACAACATGTCACAACTGCCGTTCATCCATCATCATATCGCGGCGATGCCCGATGTGCATTTGGGTAAAGGGGCCACGGTGGGATCGGTGATTCCCAGTAAAGGTGCCATCATTCCCGCCGCTGTCGGCGTGGATATCGGGTGCGGCATGAATGCCTTGCGCCTGTCCATTAACGCCAGCGAGTTGCCTGATAATCTGCGTAAAGTACGCTCTGTGATTGAATCAGTGATACCGGTGGGTTTTGAACGACACAAGTCAGACCGAGCACGGGCATCCACCGTGAAAGGGCTTAACCAGGGATTGCATCAAATTTTGCAGCGTCACCCTAAAGTAACAAAAATCCAGAAGAAACCTTACCAGACATGGATACGTCAACTGGGGACCCTGGGCGGTGGCAATCACTTTATTGAAATATGTTTAGATGAAAATGAGCATGTTTGGATTATGTTGCATTCCGGTAGCCGAGGGATTGGCAATGCCATTGGCCAGTATTTTATCAATCTAGCCAAGAAAGACATGCAACAACATATTGTCAATTTACCCGATAAGGACTTGGCTTATTTTACCGAAGGGGCGCAGCACTTTGACGATTATGTCCATGCGGTGCATTGGGCACAAGACTATGCCATGAGCAACCGGCGCGAGATGATGTATTTAATCACCGAAGCACTTCGTAAACACTTGCCTAAATTTGGCGTCACTAAAGAGGCCATCAATTGCCACCACAACTATGTCGCCATCGAACGGCATTTTGATGAGCAAGTGTATGTGACGCGTAAAGGTGCCATCCGGGCTGGTGAAGATGAACTAGGTATTATCCCTGGCAGTATGGGTGCGAAATCTTACATTGTGCGTGGCAAAGGTAATCCGCAATCTTTCAGCTCTTGTTCTCACGGCGCCGGACGTCGTATGAGCCGCACCGCTGCCAAACGGCAATTTAACCAGGATGATCTTGAAGCACAAACCCAAGGCATCGAATGCCGTAAAGACAAAGGGGTGGTTGACGAGATACCCAGTGCCTATAAGGATATTGACGAAGTGATGGAAAATCAAAATGATTTAGTCGAAGTGGTGCACACGCTACGTCAGGTGATATGTATCAAAGGTTAAAGAGAATTTATCATGAACCAACAAGAAGTCAAAGAAATTATCGCCTGTTTACCACGTGGCAAGACCGAATTTTCGTATGCGAAAGGACAGTATGCCGTTGAAATGATGACGCAACATCTGGGGAAGAGTCAGCCGATTGCCCATCTAAGGCAATCTCGTTACGGTACACTACTCAATCAACCTTCATTTAAACCCGCATTGGCTGCAGCGGGTAAAGGTGTATTAACTCGACAAATGTTATCCAAAGCCAGTTTACCTAAACCACTGCCTTTCATTTTAACCTTAGCGTCCTGGGGAGGTACGGATGACGATGGATATCAAACATCACGCCGGGGATATAATTTAGTCTTGCAGTTAAATTTTGCCCGCGAACATGATGTCATGTATCGGGATCTAGTGAAACCACGAGAAGATGCACTTTTCAATTATAAAAGTCATCCTATTATGCGTAAGGCACAACGCGAATTTTTCTGTGAAACCTTAGCTTGGTCACGTATTGATATCGACTTTGATCAAAATAGTGCGTTAATTGAAGAGATTCAAAGTGACTGGGTACGCCTTGCCCGTGAAGCGCAACTGGCCCGCACCAAAACTCGCCACAAACAAGCCGGACGTTACTGGGCTAAGTACATGGCGGGCTCTCGACAGGCATTAACTCAATATGTTAAAGAAGTACTACCGCCTTACGAAAAAATATGGGCTGAAGCCATGTTAATGGCTACCATATCGTTAATCCAACGAGAGCTGGGTATTCGCACCATTTATTACCATGGTTTCGAGTCCGGCGTCGCCTTAAAAGATACCGGAACGTTTCCACCTCGCTCGCTGTATACTGTTCTGCCAAAACGTTTTTGTTTTGAGCAAACGGCGTATGGCCCAGCGTTTTTGATGGACGCTCCAGAAATTCGTAAAAAATACCGATCTGCGGCCCATGGGCATTGGTACCGTTTGACCCATTAGCCTATACCCGAAACAGATAAATCCAATCATTGATTGAATTTATCTGTTTCGTTATCACAACCAATTCGATAACATCACACCAACGCCAATACGGTGATTTCTATTGTTATAATCAACCATTCCATCGCCATAACCATTAAAATATTGCACATAAAGATCAAGCCGATTATTCAACGGAAAACTCCAATCCAATTGTACTGTTGTTAAATTATTATCCTGTCTAAAATTATTTCTCAACAGTATCCCAAATACATTTTTTCTTATTTTATAGTTGGCGGTTATCTCACCATAGCCCAAATATTTATCAATATCCGGATTATCATCATCTTCTTTATCCTCAGGTATACGCCACCAAGGTTTTACCATTATCACAAAATTTTCTTTCTCAAAAATAAAATTGAGAACAATTCGATTCCAACTCTTAGATAATGGCTTAGAGCGACCATTCGACTGGTGATTAAAGCCTAGAACAATTAGGCTTTGATTTATACTTGCTAATTTATAGTTGCTGCGGAAACCTAACAAAACCTCAGGCTCGTAGTTTGTTTCACGAAAAGGGGAAGATCGATCAGAGTTATACAGTTGCCAGTAAGCCACTTGAGTATAAGCAAACCAAATTTCGGCTCTATCATTTAATAAACCTGTCACAAGCGGCACTTTAAAGCTAATTTGATATTTTGCTTCAACTTCATCGAGATCACCCGCTTCAGGATCAAATTCTTTAAACGGTTCATAAGAGTCTGTATTTACATTAGCATTGTATGTCACGGGCATAATATAATTTGATTTATGGGGAATAATTGTCCAGACGACAACTGAAGCTCTCTTCTCATTGGAAAGTCTTTTTTGTAATGCGCCTTGGACTTGACCGTCAAAATCATTGCTTTGCTTTTCTAGTGCTTCATTCCTCTGCTGGTCATCATAGCAACGCAGTCTTTCGGTATCACCAATTGCATTGATACAGTTATCAGCAGCTAAAATAGATTTTGGCAGTACTACACTACATATAGCTAATACTATATTAAAAATCAGCTTAATCAATTGTCGCTCCACACCCCATACTTTCATCGCCAACACATATTTCCCAGCCTGAATATCCATCCAAAATAAATGAGTCGCTCTGCTCACAAAATAAATCCTCCATATACAGCCACAAAAAATCAGATCTGTTACTCAAGCGGCCTCTAAACCATCAACAATCTCATAAAACTTTCCTTATCCCTGTCCATCAGCTAAGGCATGGAAATTAAATATGTTATTGACTTGATTGCAAGCACTATAGTACATTTTTTGATTTTATCCATAAAACTGTATAACAAGCTATGTTTTAAAGCCGATAGGCTATCAGATAATATGAGCAAGATCGCTTCAGTGGCCTTATAACTACCGTTTAACTGAAACAATAGGTTATGGTAATCGCATTATTGATAAAGAAAACATGTTATTCGATGTGGAAGGCGGTGCAGGTATTCGTCAAAGCAAGCCCAAGACAGAGCATTTACTTGAGGAATTTCTCTTTAGAGTCACGGGTTATTTCGAAATCAAACTCACAGAAAATATCAAATTAACTGAGAACTTAACTTCTGATTTTGGTGATGGCTCTACAATCATCAAGTCAACCACCTCCTTGTCAACCCAAATCATCGGAAACTTAGCCATGAAACTGACCCTAAACGCAAAGAGGACATCGGATGTTCCCGAAGGTATAAAAAAGAATGATGCAGACAGTACATTAACACTTGCCTATGATTTCTAATTCGTTCATGCTGCCAGATCATATGGGTTAATCCATATGATAAGCAAACCCCAATGTGGCAAATCCAGCGTTTTCTAAATCTTGCTCAGTAGTTATACCATTGTTAGTCACCACTTCAATGGTCCGGCCAAACTCAACCCCAGCTTCCAATTTTAGCCAAATTTTAGTACCAAGTTTAATTTGTGAACCCACCGAGGTACGAAATGCTTTGGTGGTCACGTTTAATGCTCTATCCAGCGACTTTAATTCAATATTCCATTTTCCACCACTGGGCTGTGCTGACCAAAAAAAGAAATAGCGAGCTGACGGGCCGTAATTGACACTCAGTTGAGGAAACACCAAATTAACTAACCACTGCGAATTAGGTGTATACCGTAAACCACCAATAGGAAAGGCTTGCGTATCCCCAAAACTTCGGTCAAACCCTAAACCCATCACCCATGACACACTGTTTGAGCGCTTATAGGTCGCCTGAAACAAACCCATACCGACATAATCATCACGACCCATTTTTTCGAAATCAGAATGGATGCCCGGTGTGATACGTCCCACATACAACCAATCATCACGGGGTATAATCAAAGAAATAGGGATATCGAAAGCATGCAGGTTTCTATCCTTAGCATCAATATTGTTAAACTCATATTGGTTTAATTTGTAATTCATACCAAACACTAATTTACCAAATGATAAATCCACTTTCGCAAATGTTGCTTGGGCATGAATTTCTCTTACACTGAGTTCGCTGTCTGAATTAACCCTCTCGTTATCTGGTTTTGCACCATCAATCATTGTTGCATTGAATTGCATCACAGGTGGACGCAAGGGAATATTACTTGCGACAGCCAATCCTGAATAAGCGAATAAAACAAATAATACAATGGTATCGATACTACACTTTTTCAAAGGTATAACCTTTATAACTTACTCTAAATAATAACGCATATAAAACGGGTACTATACCTAAGGTCAACAACGTTGAGAATAAAAGACCAGCCATAATAGCCACGGCCATGGGCTCCCACATCTCCCCCCCACCTAGATAAAGCGGCATTAACCCAAACACGGTAGTGGCTGTGGTTAACAGTATGGGCCTTAAGCGTCGCTGCGCCGCCTCAATAATAGCGCGCTGAGCTATCAGCTTATTGACCTCAATCTCTGTTCTAATGCGCTCAAGCAACACGATCGCATTATTGATCACAATGCCCGCCAACGAAATAATGCCGAGTAAGGTCATAAAACCAAAAAAAGATTGCGCAAGCAATAACCCAAAAATCACACCCGTAATCCCCAGCGGAATTGTCATCAAAATAATAATCGGGCGTCGTATGGAATTAAACTGAGCAACCAGCAAAAAAACAATAATAAAAATAGCAATAGGTAGCTTAGCAGCGATGGACTCATTGGCTTTTCCTGATGTCTCAGCCTCCCCCCCTAGCTCATACTCATAAGCTTGCCCCCAATGTGTTTTCTCTTGCTGTAACCAAGGAACAATTTCATTAAAGACTGACGTCGCTGTGACTCCTGGATTTAATTGTGCCCCTACCGTGACGGTTTTCAATCCTTGGCGCCGGAGTATTTTAGCAGGCTCCCATACCACTTCGATATCAGCCACTTGCTTCAAAGGCACAGAGTTACCCGTCACTTGAGAATAAACAGATACCATCTCAAGTTTGCCAATGTCTTGTCGATCAGCAGCGATGGAGCGCATTACCACCGGAATCACTTGATCTCCCTCGCGGTATTGCGTCAATTCCAAACCACTTAAACCGGTCTGCAATGAAACTGCAATATCCTGACTACTCACCCCTGCACGTCTCGCCCGAGCCTGGTTGATTTTTACGACAAGTTTTTTAATGCGACGCCCCCAATCATCATTCACGCTCTTAACCCCAGGGGTCTGCTCAAGCTTAGCTTTAAGGTTATCCACCAAACCAAATAAAGTATCAGAGTCCTTCCCTGAAATGCGCACTTCAACAGGATTGGCGATAGGGGCTCCATTTTCAAATCGCTTAAGTTTCAAGGTTAAATCTGGAAACCGGTCCAACGCATATTGTTCAATTTTAATCATCAACTCATCAATAATATGTGCTGAGCTGGTATTGATAATCATTAACGCATAATTGGAACTTGATGGCTCCGGCGAGTGCGTCAGTAAAAATCGCGGTCCACCCGAGCCAATGTAACTCACCCAGTCAGTGACGCCATCATCCATATCCGACTTAACTTTCAGATCCGTATTAATAAACGTCTCAATATCTCTTACCATCGCATCGGTGGTTATAATATCTGTCCCCAGAGGCAACTTCATGTCCATTTTAAAATAGGTGCGATCCGACGGAGGAAAAAAGACCTTAGGAATAAATTTAACCAAAGATAATGAAAAAACAAAGACAGCAGCGATGACGACGATGGTAATAAAACGATGCTTTAATAAAAGCATTAATACAGCACGATAGCTTCGATAAAATCTCGTATCGTAATTATCCGCTTGTGCCGAAGCGGGTTCAACCTTAAGAAAATAGACACACAATAACGGAATAACCGTAAGCGATATTACCCATGAGGACAGAAGCGTTATTGTCACCACCTTAAATAACGGCGCGGTATACTCCCCGGTACTGGACTCAGCAAGAAAAATAGGAAGAAATGCAGCCGCCGTCGTGAGTGATGAAGTTAATAACGGTATTCGCAACTCGGCGGCCGAATCAATCGCCGCCTGGATGGCACGCTTGCCTGATGCCATTTGCACCATAATGTTCTCGGACATAACAATACCGTTATCAACCAGCATGCCCAATGCGATAATCAATGCCGCCAGCGAGATTTGATCCAAGCCAATAGAGAACACCGACATCACTAAAATCGCGGTGACCATCGTACACGGTATTAACACGGCAACAATCAACCCCGTACGCAAACCCAAACTGAGCAACATAACAGCCGCTACGACTAACACCGCTTGCAACAGATTCGATATAAAGTCATTTACTTTTTGATCGACTTCGGTCGGTGCAAATGTCACCTTGTTAAATTCGATACCAATCGGATACGTCGACTGAAGTTGAGACAGACGGGATGTCACTTGCTCACCCAAAGCGATAATATTCCCGCCTTGGCGCATGGAGATCGCTAAAATTAAGGCATCATCGACTTGTGCCCGAGATTTTTTACTCGGTGGATCAACATAGCCTCGCGAAACATCGGCAATGTCTTCTAGGTACAAAACCTCTTTGCTTCCCGATAGGGGAATAATAGTACGCCGTATATCTTCGATAGATTCAAAATTCCCCGAAGGCTCAAGGGCAATACGCTCCGGCCCTACGGTAATATAACCACCGGGCACAACAATATTAAGACTGGAAAGCGCTTGGCTCAATTGATGGGGAGATAAGCCCAATTCAGTTAATCGGCCATGATTATACTCGACAAATATTCGCTCATCCTGGGCACCAAAAATATCGACTTTTGCTGCCTCGGGGAGTGACAAAAATGCATTACGCGCCTCATCGGCTACTTCTTTTAATTCAGCATAACTAAAACCTTCACCGGTCAGCGCGAGCACAATGCCAAAGACATCGCCAAACTCATCATTAACGGTGGGGCCAATAATACCATCGGGAAGTTCTTTAGCGACATCATCGATTTTACGCCTCAAACTATCCCAGATCGGGCGCATGTCACTATAACTTTCTTTAATATTTACGTTAATAATGGAGATGCCGGTTCGGGATTCACTTTTCACAAAATCAAGTTCGGGGATCTCTTTCACCGCTTTTTCAATTTTGTCCGATACCAGCAACTCCACCCGCTCAGGGCTGGCCCCAGGAAATTGGGTAACGACTTGTGCGTTACGAATAATAAAACCAGGATCATAATCTCTGGGCATATTGAGGTAAGCCTGTGATCCGGCAAGGAGTATCACCAACAGCAATACTAGTGTTGTACGATTATTCTCTACAGCAAAGCGAGTAATATTCACATCCGCGACTCCAATGAGGGATCGTGTTTGACTCGTTGCCCATCTCTAATGCGACTCACACCCGCAGTGACCACCAAATCACCTTCAGTTAAGCCTTCCAAGACTTCAAAACCTGACTGACTCAGCGCACCTAGTTTGACATTACTGCGATGAACAATGGCAAATCCCGACTCAGACAATTCCAAGGTATAAACAAACCGACCTTGCGTATCTTCACCTACCGAAAAGGCAGGAACTATCATGCCTTTTGCGTTGCTGGAATTGACCTGAAACACCACTTCTGCAATCAAACCCGAGCGAATTTCTGAATTCGTTTCACTAAGCCGAACAATCACGGGAAATGTCGTGGCCAATTCAGTCGAGGCAACCCCCACCTCGGTAACCTGCGCTGTAAAACCACGATCCGCAATCGCATCAAATCGCACCTTAACCTCATCGCCTTGCTGAATATCGGCAATAAACGCTTCAGGCACATTCACTTTAACTTCAGAATGACCGCAGCTCACTAATATCACTTGCGCCCCTGAGTTGACATTTTCACTCTCCCGAGCATAGAGTTCGGCGATGTTACAGTTCTGAGGAGAGACCATGCTGGTGTAACTTAGCTGACGCTGACTAATCTCAAGCTGGTTCTCAGCCGAACTGACGGAAGCTTTTGAGGACTCAAAAGCAGCCCGTGCTGAATCCAAGTCATTACGTGAGGCATTACGGCTTTCATATAAACCACGCACTCGCTTGTAATCTGCGCCCGCATTGCGTTCCTGAGCACGGGCACTCACCAATTTCGCTTGTGCTTCTTTTGCCTTCAGTTCATAGTCTTTATCATCCAGCTCCGCAATTAATTGCCCCCGTTTAACTTTATCACCGACTTTGACAGCGATACGCTTCACGGTACCTGCCACTTTAAAGCTAAGCTTTGACTCCAAGCCGGCCTTCGATACGCCGGAGAACAGACGCGTTTGCACACCATCGGCGGCAATAACTTGCTGGTAACGTACTGAACGCGGCTCTTCTTTGGTGATTTCTGGTGATGGAGACTCACATGCAACAACCAGGGTTAACACGACTAAAGTGACATAAATAATCATTGCCTTGTGTAAAATTTGTTTCATGTTATCACGCGCTCTTTTATCATTTTAGAAGCTCATCTGAGGACAAGTCCATAAGGATACGTATTATTCATTCACCGGTTTTTTGAAAAAAGGTTTCCATACGTTGAAACCACTGCATACGCTCATTTTCATCCATATAAAATGCAAATTGACCCGCTGCACGCTGCACCTCAAGCAAATCAATAAAAAATTGGTAACGATTGTTTATCACAGATTGCTCGGCAACCAACATTGCATTCTGGGCATCAATCAAATCAATAATTGAAACCACCCCTTGAGAATAGGAGTGACTGGTGAGTTCCAGATTCCGTTTTGCTGCCGCTTCCGCATCAAGAGAGAGATCAATACTGGGAAATGAAGACGCCGTTTCTTGTAAAGCACTACGTATACGTTGTTCAATACGCTCAGCCGTCGCTTGACGTAGCAGTCGCAAGCGCATCAACTCTTCTCTAGCCAAACTTCTTTCTGCCGTTTTTCCACCACTGGTATATAAAGGGAAGCTAGCCGCCAGAGCCACGCTCCAATCATGATCGTTGACGCCAGGAATAGACTCTGATCCTGCCCCCCCACGTGCAAACCGTTCACTGAGTGATCCTTTAAGCAGCAAGTCTGGCACCCAAAAAGCCCGTTTAGCGGCTTTTAATTGACGTTGTTGACTCTCGATCGATGCATCGAATTGTGCGAGCTCGGGTGCAGCATTTAATCCTTCGGAAACGAAAAAATCCCGAAGAATTTTGAAATCATCGGGATTACCACTATAGTCCATGAATCGCTGATTACCGTGCAAAAACAAATTATCTTTTACGTCAGTCTCTGCCAAATTCAAAGTTTTTTCCAACGATTGATGTAATAATCGATTCAATGCTATCTGCGTTTGCTGCCATTTTGTTCTAGCCGCTAATACATTCTGGCGATGATTAGCCAGTTCACTTTCCCAACGATAAACCTCTGCAGGCCCAGATGCACCAATGGCCTCTCGCACTCGGGAAAGCTTAAGATGGCTACGTGTAAGCTTAAGATTTTCTGTTTGTATACGTAACAATGTCTGCGCTTTTAATACATTGAAATAAGTCGTTGCTGTCTCTGAAATAATATCTAAACGCACCGCATCCCGTTCTTGTTCACGTCCAAGCTGCAGTGAGACTTGAACATCGGCCTGCGCCCTCGCTTTCTCTGAATAAAGTAATTGACTAAGATTCAACGAAGCGGTGGACTCGCGTTCAGGTGATTGACCACGCGCCGCACGCGCCCGATCATCGTCAATCCATACACTTTGTGCCGATAGTTCTAACTGGGGAAATAGGGATGAACGTGCGCTGCGCACCTTTTCTTCACCCACCGCCAAAACACGTTGTTGAATAGCCATATCGAGATTTTTTTCAACGGCCAACTTCACCACATCAACCAAGTGCTGCTTCGGCTCCAGTGACTTCGCTTGCTCCCCAATAATGATTGCTTCGCTCAAAAGTGACCAGGAAGGTGAAAAGCCTATGGCTCTGGCAGTCGTCATATTAAAAGTGAGCTCTTCCCCTTGATCGAAATTGACCGACAATGTGCCAGCATCTTCACCCAATAAAATCCGTTGTACATTTAACGCAACACGACGTGCCAATCTCGAAATATCTGTCGCCGGTGCCAAACCAAGCAATACACCTTGTTCAACATGATTTCGCCCCATCATAGAAAAACTCGGCAAACGGCGTTGAACCAATCCATTAAATAAAACCTGTACTTCCTCTGGCTCAAATCGCGCTAAAGGCGTCATATAAACAGCCTGAACTTGATCGGGCAATGCTGCCAAGGCCTCTTTCGCCGAAGTATTGATACCAATCACGGAAAGACTCAGGCCTTGCTCACCCGCTAGCCGCTGAATCTTTTGCTGCATTTTTGTTACTGCCTGCAAAACTAAGCTATCAACAAGCACTGCTACACGCTCAAACCCAACCGTCTGTTTAAATATAACAAGGTCACGCTCGAAACTATCAAACGCCGTCAGATAATTAAGGTTGCGTATACCACTGACCCCTTTTTTTGGCACTAACCCCTGCATTTCCGGATCAATGATAATGGGAGCTATCACAGGTTTGTTTAAATTTCTATATTGAACAACCTCATTTGAGACTAATGGCCCCAAGGCAAGTATCATGTCAACTTGATCGTCATTGATGAGTTGTTTTACGACCAACCGCACACTTTCAATACGCCAATCACCATGACGTTGAATCGCCTCAGGAAACTTAACATCAAACTCACCTTGAGTTAGCTCAAGGATCTCCTGCTTGAACAAAGCATGAAACTGAGCAACCCGAGAAGAAGCGCCATCACTGACAATCGCAATATTAACTGGTGGTAGTGTTTGGGCGGCAGAAGCTTGGAAACTCAGTGTTGTAACACTGATTAAATTGATAAGAAAAAAACAAAAAAATTTAATACTGTATTTACGATGAAATAATGTCATAATTATTTGAGCACTTTGGACCGGTTTTTAACGCTGCATTGTGCCAGCTGAGGTATTTTTAAAACAGCGCTTTAGATATGAATGAGTGTAGTTTGATAACCCTATCGCAACAATCAATCCGACAACTGATAACCAATTCGAGCATAAAAGCCCATCAAATAACCAGTTATCAGCAACTCAGCATCCAGCGAAAGGTTGTACAAAAATTGGGTGGATATTTAATTTTTTTTAGAACCACAACCCATTATCTAAATAATAGTGCTGTTTTTTTGTTGCGGTTGTAGTCACGCCGTTGAGCATAAGTCGAAAGTATAAACGCTTTCTTGATAAATAGTAAAGCACATGAAGTTAGGAAGTGAGTGGCAAGGCAATCGTATTAAAATATTATTGGCAAGCAGAAAGTGCTCAAAACAAAAGCACACCCCAATCCTATTTCAGGTGATTGGTTTTAGGAATGGGCATTGAGTCGCCTGGGTAAGTTGTTCCTCAGTGTTACAGCCAACGCTTAACCCGTTGGCAATAATTTTTATATTCATCACCAAACTTGTTGGTCAAATAGCTTTCTTCTCGCTCAATGACATATTTATTGAGAATTCTAACAAGCAGCGGAACGGTTAACAGAATCCATGTGTTTGCAATCGCCAAACCGATACCAGCAATAAATACCAGCGCTCCAAGATACATGGGATTTCTGCTTAATCTATACGCACCCTTCATCACAATTGTTGTCGTTGGGGTGCGTACATCCAAACTGGTTTGCACTTTTTTCTGCCCTGAAATTGCCCAAAAAGAAAAGAGCAAGGAAACCAAAATACATACGGCACCGATTGCCTTTATGATAAAAAAGCTGAGCGCGGGTAGAGGAAAAATCATGTTAATCAAGATACCCAATCCAATCGCCGCAAAGAAATAGACCGGTGGTATGACTTTTATGCCAGCGTCATCTTGTTGTATGGTGTTCATTAATGCGCCTCATTTTCTTAGAAATTTAAACCATAACGCAGGCTTCGACTCAGGTAAAGCTCTGGGCTAATGAAAAGCATCAAAAAACATTGGATTGACAGCCGCTAAAATGGGGACGCTTATAATTCTCGAATGGAGTTTTTTTGGCTGACTCTCGGAGAATGGGCAGGATGCTGATGACGAATAGGCGTTCCCAGGCAGGCGCGTGGGAACGCGTTATACGGTGAGGAGTGAATATCTAACAGCTGGCATCTTCGCGAAAGTAGCGGTCCTCATTGAGAAAAAGCCCTTCTTCATTGACAACAATGCCATAAGAGCCAGTTTCGCCAGACGTATAGTCAAGCTGTAATACGCCGGAATTCACATCACCCCCTGTGGACCAGGAGCCATCCCCTCCATTTTGAAAAGCGGATGAAAATCCAGAGACGCTATCAGAACCACCGCTGTTGGCAGTGCGTGAAAAACGGCCATCGCTGCACAACACGATAACAAATTTTTCACTGTAGCCGCTGGTGGTATAGAAATAGGTCAATCGTAAACCGGCGAGCTGTGTCGCCCAGTAGTTATCGCTGTTATTGGCAGCGACATGATTAATTGAATTGGTATCCACTTGGCTAAAAAACTTCATGGATTGCACCATCTCTTTCACGGCGCTTTTTAATACGTCTAATTTATCCGCATCCGCCAGTGAAACCAAAGCATATCCATTTCCATTGCCACCAAACACTTTAGCAATATAACCGACACTCGGCTGATTCGCACCCAGTACTTGATACTCCGCCATGAGAAAGTTACCGAGCTTTTGAATTTGTGAATTTGGCTGAAAGAAAATACCGTCGCCCATATCAATGGTATTTGACATGGTCTCTAAGGTTTGTGTTTCAGAGGCCGTATCAAGCATGGCAACGATTTTTGCCGTGTTATCTTTGCGAGTCATCACAAAGGTTTCTGCAAAAAGCTGACCTTCCCATTCAGCAGGAATGACCAATGACAAGCCCATTAAACTGAATTTGACACGGGTATTACCAGGGAAAACTTTGCTTTGTACGGCTTCAATCCCTTCCGCTGTATTATTTTGCGATAAAGACGTTAAGAAAGCATCTTTTTTCTGTGCGTTTGAATCTTGCTCTGCTAACGACCCAAGCTCGTTACATCCCGTCACAAATGCTAGAAAAATAGTAAAAATAACCATTACCGATCTAGACACGGTTTTCCCTCCTCAGTCTGCCTGTTTAATTTTTGTTAGGAAGTAGTTTGATTAAAAAATACCGAGAAGAAAGACGTCAAAGTGAGACGCTTTTGCCGAAAAGTCGATCGTCCTGACTGTTTTTCAGCCGATTTATTTTTTAATCAAGCAGTTTCTAACCGTATGATAAACAGAGACGGCAGGGATAGGTGTGAGCTAGGTCACAACCTACCGATAAGAAAAACCAGAAGTTGTTGAGATAAAACTGTTATTCCTCGTACGACCATAGGGCTAGTCACAGGGAAAACACCCACCCGTGGAAATGCAACCATACCAGGCGCAGCAACATCAACCGGGGCACCAAATAACTCACCAAAATTCCAAAAAAAACTGATTGGGTCACCGTCAGGATCAATCCCACCTCCCTCAAACTCAATACTGTCTCCCACGGTCACGGTCACATTGGTGATCGGCTGAATAATTAAACCACTCGGTGCCTGATTGGCACCACTATCCACGACGGTAATAGTGACTTTCGCCGGAGTTTCACTGGTCATACCGGCGGCATCCGTTGCCACTAAGCTGACAACATAAACGCCGGCTTTATTAAAGGTAATATTGCCAGGATTTTGCACCGTAGAATTGGGCACAGCTCCAGAAAAATCCCAGGTAAAAGCCAATAAACCGGTACTGTCTGGATCGGTGGCACTGCCAGCAAAAACCACGGCATCACCCACATTAATGCTCAGATCTCCCACCGGTTCAACAATCGAAGCCACCGGTGCAATCACCAATATCCGATTGGATCCGGCTTGAACCACGTTAATAATGCGCTGTTCAGCAATGAGATCTTGAATACCCAAAGCATTGCTCACCGTTAACTGAACGCGATATTTTCCCGGTTGACCAAATTTTAAAAATCCAGGGTTTTGCACTTTGCTACTGTAATTAAAACTACCAGAATTAATCTCCCATTGATAATTCAAACCCGACTCAGAACCCAGTGCAGCAAACTCAACCACCCCCCCTGGCGCAATGCTCATATCATCGGGTGGTGAGGTAATCGTGCCTTCGGGATAAACCGACTGAGTAACCGTCCGCCCCAAATCTACATCAATACTGTTACGAGTTGGGTTATTGCAATCTGTCGGAGAATTCTCAACGCTCACCGCACGGCGATTGTCAGATAACACCACACTGCAAGGCACGACTGCCGGTTTGCTCAATGTCATCTGCCAGGTTTTGTCTTTTTGTACGGAAGCAATGCCGACTTTTTCTTTGGTCACATCGTTGGTGACGATTAGGGAAGATTGCTCACCGGTCGCTTTACCGGCAATGGATAACACTTGCGTATTATCATTCCAGTTGGCTTGTGAGATTTGATCGGTAGCTGTGGTTTTAACGGAGAGACTTTCTGAACAACCCGTCAACACAAAAAGAATCGTAAGAAGAATTATTGTAGAATTGATAACATTTTTAAAAAAACAATACGCTATTTCATTTCCATTGTTCATTGGCATATCCCTTACCCTAATATATATCCAACCTTAAATTAATAACAACCATCACGAATGATTGTTAAGCCTTGCCAGAGTAAAAATCCATATACTCTCAATATCTAAATCTCAAGTGTTTCGGGTATATCTATTCACAGACATATAGACCTGGAAGCTAATATTGGCTTGGTATTGATGGGTTTCGCTCTACCCATCCTATACCTGATTGGATAATAGCTACCAGATCTATAATTATTTATTAATCATCAACATTCTGTTAATCCAACCCTGCATTCCCACGCAAAAGCATGGGAACGCAGGGTTGGATATATTTTTATATGTTAATCATCCACTGGTGATGAAGCAGCCGCCACATCCTCAACCGTAATAGTAACTGTTGGCGGATCAGGATCCACTAAACCCGACTCGCTAGTTACCGTCAGCATCACCTCGAATGAACCCACTTGATCAAAAGTCACTAATCCTGGGCTTTGTGCGGAAGAGTCAGGCGCGGCTCCATCAAATTGCCATTGGAAAGTCAGGTCTTCTCCATCGGGATCGATCCCCGAACCAATAAACTCTACCGCATCACCCACCGCAATTGTCATATCATCTGCCGGTGCCTCAATCACCCCCGTTGGTGTGGCGGGTGGCACAGCAGGATCTACGGGTGGTGTCGGATCTACCGGCGGTGGATCTGCTGGTGGTGGTGGCGCCGCAGGATCTGGCACCGGCGCCACTGGTGGCACGGGTGGTTCAGCCACTGGCGGTGGTGATGCCGCCTCTTCCACTGTGATCACAACACTGGCCGGTGAAGGATCCGGGCCATTAGCATCACTCACGGTCAATTCAACGGTATAGACACCTGCCATATCAAATACAACAGTGATTTCTTCTGCCGTTAAATCAGCGACGGTGGCATCAAGATCGGCATCACCTGTAGTCCAAGCAAATGTCAGTGGACCAACCCCGGCACCATCCCCTTCAAACGTAATTTGATCACCGGTGACAATGGTCATATCGGTTTGCGGGGAATCAATAATACTTTCCGCGCCAGGTGGTTCAACGTTAACCATGAGTGTGGCAGGCGTACTATCCACCGTGCCTTCCGCATCGGTTACAGTAAGCATCACTTCGAATTCGCCTTCAGTATTGAAGGTGACTGAAGGATTTTGCATATTTAATGCCTCAGGAATCTCAGGATCACCAAACGTCCAATCGTAGACTAAGCCATCTCCTAAGGGATCAACACCACCACCCACAAAATCAATGGTACTTCCCACTTTGATAGAAACATCTCCATCCGGTGACACAATGATCCCGTTGAGTTCATCTAGTGCCGGAGGCGGATCATTGGCAGGCGGAGGATCATTCACCGTAATCAACACCTCAGCGGGTGTCTGATTGGTTTGCCCAATGGCATCCGTGGCCACAAAAGTAATGGTATATTCACCTACCGTGTCAAAAGGTATTGATCCAGGCATCAGCTCGGTTGAAAAAACCACGGGATCTGCAGCTGGATCAGGCCCTACCATTAGCCATTCCACAGTCACTGGATCATTAGCACCAGCGGGACTGGCAGCCTCCCCATTAAAGGTAACGCTTTCGCCCACCAAGATAGTCGTGTCCCCTGCGGGCTCTAAAATAGTTGCCGTAGGAATATCGCTATTTTCGGGAGAGGTGTCCACCACTGTCACAGTACGCATGGGGGGATTGGGATCAGCCAAACCCAATGCATCTGTTACCGTTAACACCACTTCAAAAGCGCCTGCATTGGGAAATACAACAATACCAGGATCAGCGATATCCGCTGTCACACCCGCGAGACCGCCAAAATCCCACGAATACGTCAACAGATCCCCATTGGGATCAATCCCGCCTCCTACAAACTCAACGCTATCGCCTATCGCAACAGTCACATCGGTCGCAGGTCTCATAATTAATCCACTCGGTGCCTGATTCGCGCCACTCTCCATCACACTAATAGTAACTTGTGCTGGATTTTCACTGATCATGCCTGCGTCATCCGTTGCCATTAAACTAACAACATACACACCGGCTTTATTAAAGGTAACACTACCAGGATTTTGCACCGTGGAATTGGGCACAGCCCCACCAAAATCCCAGGCAAAAGCCAACAAACCGGTACTGTCTGGATCGGTGGCACTGCCAGCAAAAGCCACCGTATCTCCCACACTAATACTAAGATCCCCCGCCGGTTCAACAATCGTGGCCACTGGCGCAATGACTAAGATTCGGTTAGCACCGGCTTGAACGACCTTGATAATGCGCTGTTCTGCCGTGAGATCCTTAATACCCAAGGCATTGCTCACCGTTAGCTGCACTCGATAATTTCCGGGTTGGCTAAATTTTAGAAATCCGGGGTTTTGCGCTTTACTGCTATAGTTAAACGTACCCGAGCTAATATCCCATTGATAACTCAACCCCGATTCAGAACCCAGTGCAGCAAACTCAATTATCCCGCCCGGTGCAATGGTCATATTATTGGCCGGTGAAGTAATGGTACCTTCCGGATACACCGATTGCGTCACTGAACGTCCTAGATTGACATCAATACTGTCACGTGTCAGCTGATTGCAATTAGTCGGGGCATTTTCCACATTCACTGCACGGCTACCGTCAGATAACCCTACACTGCAAGGTACTACCGCCGGTTTACTCAATGTCACTTGCCAAGTTTTGTCTTTTTGAACGGAAGCAACACCGACTTTTTCTTTGGTCAAGTCGTTGGTGACAATTAAAGAAGCCTGTTCACCGGTCGCTTTTCCGGTAACGGATAACACCTGGGTATTATCATTCCAGTTAGCTTGCGAGATTTGATCGGTTGCGGTGGCCTTGACGGAGAGACTTTCCGAACAACCCGCCAACACAAACAGACCCGTAAAAAAAATAATAAAAAAATGAAAAAGATAGATTGGTATTATTGGTTGATTAGTTTTTAGATTTCCATCTGGTATTGCCATATTCTTATTACCCCACACGACACCCAGTGTAACCACTTGATGTAAAAATGAAAGACATAAGCTTTAAGCAAATTGGGGTGGAATCGGTGAAGCGAAAGACTCCATGAATGCATTTCAATTAACCCGCTATCACACGTTAATTTAATGCGACAGTATTACTGTCAGCGCTACCTTACGTGACGAAACATTCGTTGATCTTAGGATCAAAGGTATCTCTGCTTTCCCATGCAACTTATCCTGCCAAGCACTTCGAGACAAACGAACCAGAATTTCATATGACTTTTACACAGCAATACAGCAAGCCATAGTGACTTAGCAAACCATTGTGAAAATCAATATCTGAGCGTTTCCCTCTTTGCTAAACAATAAAAATGAAATAACTTACACAAGCTAGTTAATGTTTATTGCTTTATAAAGAGCAAATTACGACGCTAAGGATAAGACGCACCCCACTTGGATAAAGCCAGTTCGCAGTTTAAATCGGTTTTTTATGCGTAATAACTGCAAACTAACAAAGGTTTTTTATTTATTTTAATAGCTTTTCCTCAACCTTAAAGATAGCTTTTTTTCCACCGACACGCAAGCCAAATAACCAACTGCAGTATGATTGTTTACACGCTATTCACAGTGCTAACATTAAAAACCTACATATCTCACTCTGGTTTTATGATCTCGATGGGTATATGATTTCACACTGATTTTTCTGTACATAGCATATTAGTTATTACGGAGCGAAGAAAAATCAGTGTGAAATCAAATCGGGTCGTTATTTTTATTTCACTAGCAACTGATCCACTTTCTGAAAGCCGCGTGGCAATTTCAATCCTCGACGACCTCGCTCATTCAGATAATGATCGAGATCAGCCCCTTTGAGCACCCGCTGCCTTTGACCCGCCAAGACTTTCAACACCCCATCACAAGGTAGAATCGCAATGCCTGCTACATATTCTTCCATGTTTGCCGCTTTGGCAGCAGGGATACTCATTAACTTGACGCCCTTCCCTTTGGGTAACTCCGGGATTTCACTTAGTGAAAATACGATCAAATGCCCTAAATTTGAAGCCACGGCTACCCATTCCGTTTCTGGGTCTTCAACTAACAAGGGAGCAAGCAGTGTTGCACCTTTTGGCATATTAACAACGACTTTGCCCGCCTTATTACGGGTCATCAGGTCGGCGACTTTGGCAATGAAACCAAACCCCGCATCGGTGCTAAGCAAATAGCGATCCTCTTCTTTGCCACACAACACGGCTTGAAAAGTCGCACCACTGGGCGGTTTTAAGCGACCGCTAACCGGTTCACCATGTCCCCGTGCGGAAGGCAAATGATGAATAGGCAAGGTATAACAACGTCCCGTTGAATCTAAAAATAGGGCAGATTGATTGCTACGCCCATGGGCATACGCTAAAAAACCATCCCCAGGCTTGTAAGATAATGCCGTCGGATCAACGTCATGACCTTTGGCTGCTCTCACCCAACCTTTGATTGATAAAATAATTGTCATAGGATCTGAAGGTAACAATGCTGCGGGATCGATCGCCTGGGCGGCCGCTCTTGACACTATCGGTGAACGGCGATCATCCCCATATTCTTTGACGTCTTTTTCTAATTCTTTGCGTATTAAGCTTTTTAAGCGCCGACTGGAATTGAGAATTTTTTCCAAGCTATCGCGTTCTTTCTCTAATTCCTGCTGTTCACCTTTGATACTGATTTCTTCAAGTTTGGCCAAATGCCGTAATTTCAATTCTAAAATAGCTTCTGCCTGACGTTCTGTCAGCTTAAAATGTGCAACCAGTGCGCTCTTGGGATGATCTTCGGTGCGAATAATATGAATGACTTCGTCAATATTTAAATAGGCAATCAATAAACCTTCTAAGATATGTAAACGATCTAATACCTTATCGAGCCGATATCGCAAACGACGGGTAACCACCTCAGTACGAAACACTAACCATTCCGATAAGATGGTCAACAGGTTTTTCACCTGAGGTCTTCCATCGATGCCAATCACATTCATGTTAACCCGGTAACTACGCTCTAGATCCGTTGAGGCAAACAAATGCGCCATCAGGTTTTCTACATTACTGCGACTGCGTGGCACAATCACCAACCGCGTTGGATTCTCATGATCCGATTCATCGCGTAAATCCTCAATCATAGGTAACTTCTTAGCGTTCATCTGGGCAGCAATCTGCTCCAGAATCTTTGACCCAGACGTTTGATAAGGTAATGCCGAGATAATAATATCGCCATCTTCCCGCTCGTATTTGGCTCGCATACGTACGGAACCGTGACCGGTTTGATAAATTTTCTGGATGTCTTCGATGGGGCTAATAATTTCCGCATCGGTGGGATAATCCGGCCCTTTAACATGCGCCATCAAATCATCTAACGTGGCTTGGGGATTATCCAGCAGATGAATACAAGCAGCCACCACTTCGCGCACATTATGAGGTGGAATATCCGTCGCCATGCCTACCGCAATACCGGTGGTACCATTGAGTAACACCATCGGAATGCGAGCGGGTAATACCATGGGCTCATCTAAGGTACCATCAAAATTTGGTACCCAATCCACCGTACCCAGCCCCACTTCAGCCAATAATAAATTGGCAAAACCGGCTAAACGCGCTTCTGTATACCGCATGGCGGCAAATGATTTGGGATCGTCCGAAGAACCCCAATTGCCTTGCCCATCGATCAATGGATAACGATAAGAAAACGGTTGCGCCATTAACACCATCGCTTCATAACAAGCGGAATCGCCATGCGGATGATATTTACCTAACACATCGCCGATGGTACGCGCTGATTTTTTATGTTTATTGGAAACTCTCAGTCCTAATTCAGACATGGCATAAATAATACGTCGCTGCACTGGCTTCAAACCATCACCAATATGCGGTAATGCCCGATCCAGGATGACATACATGGAGTAACCTAAATAAGATTTTTCGGTGAAAACATGCAACGGCATGTATTCCGTACCATCTTCTTTATAAGCGATATCGTCTATCATTAGTGAATGTCTGCCAAGTTGCCTTTACTTTCCAACCAACTGCGCCGGTCTGCCGCCCGTTTTTTTGCTAACAGCATATCCATCATCGCATTAGTTTCATCACCCGCTATCAGTGTCATTTGCACCAGCCGGCGGGTATCCGGTGCAACACTGGTTTCTCGCAGCTGAAGAGGATTCATTTCTCCCAAGCCTTTAAAGCGCTGTACATTCACTTTACCTTTGATTTTTTCTGCACTGATGCGATCAAGCACGCCTTGCTTTTCCTTTTCATCCAAGGCATAAAATACATGTTTCCCCACATCAATACGGTACAGCGGTGGCATCGCCACATAAACATGCCCAGCCATCACCAAAGAGCGAAAATGCCTGACAAAGAGTGCACATAACAACGTGGCAATGTGCGCCCCATCGGAATCAGCATCCGCTAAAATACACACTTTACCGTAGCGCAACCCGGTTAAATCATCGGAACCCGGGTCAACCCCGATGGCCACCGCGATATCATGCACTTCTTGGGAACCCAATACCTGCTGCGAATCCACTTCCCAAGTGTTTAATATTTTCCCGCGTAGCGGCATCACCGCCTGGAATTCCCGGTCACGCGCTTGTTTCGCCGAACCGCCGGCCGAATCACCTTCCACCAGAAATAATTCACTTCTGGCGGTATCTTGTGACGAACAATCGGCTAACTTGCCTGGCAGCGCAGGACCACTGGTCACTTTTTTACGAACCACTTTTTTGCTAGCTTTTAAACGTTTTTGGGCATTGTTGATTGCCAGCTCAGCAATGCGCTCACCTTCATCTCGATGCTGACCGAGCCAAAGACTAAACGCATCTTTTACCACCCCCGACACAAACGTGGCACATTCGCGGGACGATAAACGTTCTTTGGTTTGGCCAGAAAACTGCGGCTCGGTACATTTGACAGAAAGAATATAACTACAGCGATCCCAGACATCATCCGGCGTAATTTTAATCCCTCGCGGCAATAAACTTTTGAATTCGCAAAAATCTCGCAACGCCTCAGTCAAGCCGGTTCGTAAACCATTCACGTGAGTTCCACCCATGGCAGTGGGAATCAAGTTGACATAACTTTCCGTGACCAAGTCCCCTTCCTCCGGCAACCAAGCTACGGTCCAATCCGCCGTTTCTACCTGACCATTCATACTTTCTGTAAACGGCTGGGCAGGCAATAACGTTGCACCGGCTAATTCATCCAACAAATAGGCCTTTAAGCCATCTTCATAATACCATTCATGTTTTTCATCATTTTGTTCATCCGCAAAACTCACCCGCAAGCCAGGACACAATACCGCCTTAGCGCGCAATACATGTCTTAATCGAGACACCGAAAATTTTACCGTATCAAAAAATTTGGCATCCGGCCAAAATCTCACACTGGTGCCAGTATTTTTTTTGCCGACTTTACCAACTTCTTTGAGTTTGCTTGTTTTCTCACCGTGTGCAAAAGCAATGTGATACTCAATGCCATTACGCCGAATATTAACTTCTAGGCACTTCGACAAAGCATTCACCACCGACACGCCCACGCCATGTAAACCACCAGAAAACTGGTAATTTTTATTGGAAAATTTACCACCGGCATGCAACCGAGTGAGAATTACTTCGACCCCAGGGACTTTTTCTTCCGGGTGAAGATCCACCGGCATACCTCGTCCATCATCTTTCACCGAGACTGAACCATCGGCATGCAAAGTAACCCCGATGGTCGAAGCATGTCCGGCAATCGCTTCATCCACACTATTGTCAATCACTTCCTGGGCGAGATGATTAGGGCGACTGGTATCAGTATACATACCCGGTCGTTTACGAACGGGATCCAGGCCCGTTAATACTTCAATATCAGAGGCATTATATTGTTTATTCATAACAGAAATTTAGATAAGCGATGGTTCATAATAACAACGAGAGGCTTAGACACATATCAGTCATGCGCCTGAGAAGCAGTTTTAACACGTCAAAATTCTGGTTATACATAAACACACTAGAAAGTTTTATGGTATCGTGTCAAAAATGAAAAGCAGTAGACAATCACTGACGACAATGATCAAATTGGATAGATTTCACAGCACTCAACTATCCTGCCTATTAATCAAAATCCTGGATTAAACTTTGCCGACTGGCTTCAGCTAATGACTCAACAACGTGATGGTAATGTGCGTGCTCAACGCCAGCACTGAGCACCGCATTATTCTTCAAACGATCAATCATCACGGGTGAAAACTCGAAACGTAAAAAATGCACGGCAGACGTCTTTTCTGTATTTTCCCGCGCTAGGTCCTCGTCAGCAATCGGCCAAATTTTGTCAAATCCTGCGACCTGCATCCAAACCTTATTTTCCAATCCCTTGAGTTCCGCGAGTGCTTGACGACGTTGTTCCACATCAGCATATTCGATCATCAGTGTCGCTTTAAGATTGCCGCCATCAGGAATCAGCGGATTATAGCTTAGCAATTCTTCATCAATACCGGCTGCTTCAAAAATCCTTTCTACCCGCAACATCTCTTGAATCTGGTATTGCATGGTTAATTGGTCTTCAAAATATAAGTTCACATGCGGACCAATGGCAATTCGTCTTGGTTTTTTATGTGCCATCACGCGCTGACGAAAATCAGCACGCACCTCAGCGTATTTCTCCAAGGTGAACAAATCATTACGCGTTAATTTTTGCATACAGCATCTCTATAAATATTTTACAATCTCAATTTAAATCACATAAGCTTTGCGAATCAAACTTATCGGGTGTACGGCTTCTTGCACAAACTCTAAGCCATTTTCAATCTGATAACCCGCCATGGGGCAGTCGCTACTATAATGATCTGGCTTTACTTTATCAATGCGTGCGACAATCGGTCGGCAAATCTTATTTGAAATCTCATGAAACTCTTTCTTGACGGCGTACGTTCCATCATGGCCAGAGCATCGCTCCACCGTTTCAACGGTGGTATTGGGAATCAGTTTCAAAATATCTCGCGATTTAAGTCCAATTTTTTGGACACGCAGATGACAAGCCGCGTGGTATACAACTTGACCTAACGAACGATTAAAGTCAAGTTTCAATAATCCATCTTTATGGCGTAGCATTAAATATTCAAACGGATCAAAAATCGCCTGTTTAACTTTTTGCACATCCTCATCATCAGGAAACATGAGTGGTAGCTCTTGCTTAAACATCAACACGCATGAAGGTATCGGTGCGATGATATCCCAGCCTTGCTCCACTTTTTTCACTAATTCAGGGATATTATGCTCTTTTGCTTGGGCAACAGCATCCAAGTCGCCTAATTCCAATTTAGGCATACCGCAACATTGTTCTTTATCAAGCAGCTCAACGATAATTTGGTTATGTCGAAAAACCGCCGCTAAATCTTCCCCAAGCAGTGGTGCATTATAATTACCAAAACACGTGGCAAATAAAATCACTTTGCCTTGTGTTAAACCTTTACTATCCGGGGTCGCTGAAAAGTCCGTGATTGGCGGGTTAGCTAAGCGTTTTCTCAGAGTTTTATGATGATATTTGGGTAGTTTTGCATCCGCATGGACACCAAGCACTTGTTGCAATACTTTACGAGCGGGTCTGGCATTATTGACAGCATTCACCACTTGTGATACCACCGGTATCCCAGCAAGTTTGCCGATGGTATCCGTCGATGTTAGCAGCTTGTCGCGTAAAGACGTTCGCCCTTGTTTAAATTTAACTGCCTTGGCCTGCAACATCAGATGCGGAAAATCCACATTCCATTCATGGGGGGGAACATAAGGACACTTTGTTAAATAACACAAGTCGCAAAGATAACACTGATCCACGATTTTCCAATAATCCTCTTTAGCAACGCCATCAACCTCCAGAGTCGCTGATTCATCCACTAAATCAAATAACGTTGGAAAAGCATTGCACAAACTTACACAGCGACGGCAACCATGACAAATATCAAATACCCGCTCCAATTCGTCAAACAAAGGCGCTTGCTGATAATATTCCGGGTTTTGCCAATCGATGGGATGCCGGGTCGGCGCCTCCAAACTGCCTTCACGAATATTTTTTCCTGGCTCTTTCATTGTTTCATTTAATTTCGCCACGTTACAAGCTCCTTAATCAACCAGTATTTTTGCCGATCATCACCGGGTGATCTTGCCTTGTGATACTCAACGGCCCACCCCGCTGCGCAATGAGTCAGGTTAGTTTAGGATATCGCTGAGTAACTCGTGCTGACATGAGAAAACCCACAGAGCAACAGTATCATCACGATTGCTCTGTGAGTTCGTTGAATTAGTTATCCAGTTGATCTAATGCTTTTTGAAAACGATTGGCGTGTGATCGCTCAGCTTTCGCTAGGGTTTCAAACCAATCAGCAATTTCGTCAAAACCTTCACCACGAGCCGCGCTAGCCATTCCTGGATACATATCGGTGTATTCATGGGTCTCACCGGCAATCGCCGCTTTCAAGTTATCCGATGTCGCACCAATCGGTAAACCGGTCGCTGGATCACCCACCACTTCAAGGTACTCTAAATGACCATGCGCATGGCCTGTCTCACCTTCAGCTGTTGAGCGAAATACCGTAGCAACATCATTGTAGCCTTCCACATCCGCTTTTGCTGCAAAGTACAAATAACGACGATTCGCTTGCGATTCACCGGCAAATGCGTCTTTTAGATTCTCTTCTGTTTTACTACCTTTCAATTCCATGAGAACTCCTTCACTATCAGTTATGGGTCAATATTAAATTTTTTAGACAAAGTCTAAAAAAACAGAGGTAACTCTACTGCGGGAAGTATAACCTGTCAACATGTCTGATCGTCACGACTCACCAAAGTCTATCAGCTCTCGCAACAAAGTGGTGGCGTAACATCCCTTATCTAAGGTAAAGCTCAATCTCAAGGTCTGATCGTTAATCAACCAATCCAAGCTTCGTGCTTGAGCCCGAAAGCTTCTTCGACTTGACGCAACCCCTTGACGCACCAAACCATCAGCCAAATCGGCATATTGCTTGCCGATTTCGGCTTCAATGGAAGCCGGCTCATGCCCACTTTGTTGACGACCTACCCCCCACATGGGACCCGTTGGATGAATATCGAAGTGTGCCATACGCTGGGTAACGGTTTCGTCCAAGGTTTCAATCAGAAAAACACTTTGACAGCCATCTAACATGGCAACATCACCCACCAGTGCTTGATCCCAAGTCTTTTGACTCACCCGTTGCGCCAATACGTGATTAAATATCCATGACCGAGCCGCTGAATAATAGATACCCTGCTTGCGTGTCTTGCGAAGCGGTTTGTTTGATCGAAATAAAACCAACGCCTGATTAATGTTTGAATTATTATTTCCAAAACGTTGTGGCCCAAAATAGTTTGGGAAACCCATGAGCTGTACTTTTTTTAATCTCTCTGACAACATTTGCGCATCGCCGGTTAAATCACGCACAACAATCTCAAACTGGTTATGAGATAAACCGCCACGCTTGAGTTTCTTGTCATGCCTCTCGACTTGCAACACCCGCAATTTATCAGAATTCAACGCCAACCAGTCAGGCTCCGCTTTACCCGCCATATTGACACTAAACCACTGACGCGTCACCGCCTGCCGATCCTTTAAACCTGCAAACCCGATAGCCACCGGTTTCACTGCAGCATATTTTGCAATATGCTCAGCAACCCATGAAGTATTGCTCTCTTTTTTCTCAATATAAAGCCAAACATGGGTTCCTTCGCCATGCAAGGAAAAGCCAAGCTGCTCCGCCACAAAAAAATCCGAGGCTTGTGATTTTATCACGCCCCGCATGATGGGTTTTTCAAGAGCATAAGGAAAACGTTGCATTAAAATTAACCAAACGCTTAATTAAAAAAGTGATCCGGCCCAAATCATGAATATTGATATTGACAGGATCGAGAACGAATGAGAGTCGAACACACAAATTCACAATCATTCTAATATATTATGTGAAGAATTTCTCAGTTTTGCCGATAAAACTTCCAATATATCAATCCATTCAATAACTCAATGGGATAAAAATAGATATCGTGGCCAAACCATACAAATTACCAAAACTATCCAATCCTGATTTAGCACAGTTCATTGAATACTGCCATATCAGCCATTTACCCACCAAACAGATCATTATTCGTCCGGGTGATCCCGCAGACAAGATGTACTACATTATTGAAGGCTCCGCAACCATTACCATCGAAGATGAAGATAAGAATGATATCATTCTCGATTATTTAAATGCAGGTGATTTCATCGGCGAGACGGGTTTGTTTGCTCCACAAAAAAGCCGGGAAGTTATGGTCAGAGCGCGCACCGCTTGCATTATTGCAGAAATCTCTTATCAGCGGCTGCGCGACTTGGCAAACAGCGATTTGAAACACAGCTATTCCTCTATTTTATTTGCCTTAGCTACCCATATTTCCTATCGCTTGTTACATGCGAATCGCAAAGTTGGCCACCTGGCTTTCATGGATGCCGCTGGCCGCGTTGCTAGTGCACTGATGGACTTATGCAAACAACCCGACGCGTTGACCCATCCTGACGGCATGCAACTAAAAATGAGCCGGACTGAACTAGGCAGGATCGTCGGCTGTAGCCGGGAAATGGTCGGTCGCGTATTAAAAAATATGGAACAACAAGGGCTCATTACTGCACATGGAAAAACTATCGTGGTATTTGGTGCGAGAGAATAACAGGCTAGATGCACCGATATCAGCAGGTGTTAAAACAAATCCACTTTAACGCCTGCTGACATATACCATTTACCATCAACTCGGCGAAAATACAAAATTTCCCGATCATACACCGGCTTCTCCCAACCTTCACTGCGATAAGTAATTTGATGTACAATACGCGCAGTGTTCATGGTGATCTCAATCGGACTGCCTCCGTGCTCAAAGGTCATGTGCGGATATTGTTTAAAGTTTCGTTCCATCGTGGCAACAACCTGATCTCGCCCCACACCAATATCATTATACTCAGGCAAAAACAAATTCCGATAAAGCGTAATGTCATTATTTGCAATTGCAACAGCTCTTTGCTCAATAATCGAGCGAATCATTGCCACATCCTGAGAAATGTCTTTGGTCCGGTCACAGCCATATAAACTCAGCGCAATCATGAGCACAAAAATTTTATAGCAATGGGTCCCATAAACTACAACGCCCTGCAATGGGATTGGATTTATTGTTAACATTACGCAGTTACCTTTCGTTATTTGAGATCAATTGACATTAAAACCTACATTCCACACAAATGTAGGTTGAAAGGGGAACCATCGACATGGATGGCACGTCTTATTTTCAAATTCGTTACGGGTATATATCACAATGCATGGTACTTCGGCAAAATATCTGCTTGGCTCAGTCATCCTCTTTAGTGCAGGACTGGTAACCGGCACCCAAATAGCGGACCGCGAAGATGCAGGCATTGACAACCAATCTACCCACGCAATGTTGCCTAACATCACCGCACCCATACCAGGCAATCCACCAATCACGACCTCGCCGCAACTGAAGACAAGCCTCCAGCAACTCGCAGAGAAACTGGAAAATGAAGTTACAGCCAGAAAAAGACTTGAAGAAAAATTCATCATTCTCGAACAACTGCTCACCAACTTGTCCGAGCCCTCCACATTCACTGCCGAACCCAATGAACGTGATGCAGCGAATCTCACCATCACCGAAGAGACTCCGCCTAACCAAACCTTCTCCAATGAGAATTTGTTCGCTAAGACAGAAAAAGCCAAAGAACAGGAAGTGCTGTTGTCACTCGGTTTAGATGCCGCCCAAACTGAACAGCTGCAACAACGCGCCGAATCCATGGAAATGGAACAACTTTTTCTACGTAATAAAGCCATTCGTGAAGGCTGGATGGGTACTGAAAAATATTTTATTGAAAGCCAACAAGTGCAAAGCAGTAGCAACACCACACGAGAAACCTTAGGTGAGCAATATTATGATCTTTATTTGTTCAAACTAGACACACCTAATCGAGTACTTGTGCAAAGTGTCATCACTAATTCGCCGGCAGAACAAGCAGGCTTGCAAGCAGGCGATGTCATTTATCGATATGGTGATGATCGAATTTTCAGCTGGAGCGACTTAACCACCGCCACCACCCAAGGGGAAGCATCAGAAACAGTTCGACTGGAAGCAGAACGCGAAGGCAAACGCTTTGAGATTTATCTACCCAGGGGGCCTTTAGGGATACGTTTAGATAGTAAGATTATTGATCCAAGCTAGCACCCATTCATACCACCATACTATCGTTGAGCAATTTGATCAGATAACAAACCGATAGAAATGGCAAAATAATGAGATCGATTCCATTTCAAGATGGCTCGGTAATTACTATAGACAATAAACGCTCGCTCACCTTCGCCATCAGGCCGGACGATGGATGCCATTAAATCGCGGGTAGGCAAACGGCTACCATCGACTTTGCGTACGCCAAGTGTCTGCCACTCATTGAGTCGTTTTTCAATCGTTAAACCGATTAATTTATCATCAAACTCAGCCGGCAATCTAACTTCTCGCCCCCAGGTCGTATCGTCACGCCATTTTAAACGCGATAAATAATTGGCCGCCGAAGCTAAGGCATCTTCTAGCGTTACCCAAATGTTCTTTTTTCCATCATCATTATAATCCACTGCATAACCTAAAAAAGTCGAAGGCATAAATTGCGTTTGCCCCATGGCCCCCGCCCAAGAACCCGTCATATCTGCTCGCGTCACATGACCAGCATCCATAATTCTCAGGGCATTCATTAATTCTTTACGGAAAAATTCACCACGGCGACCCTCATAAGCCAAAGTGGCCAGCGCCTGAATCACATAATGGCCACCAGTTAATCGACCAAAATCCGTTTCCAAGGCCCAAAATGCAACAATAAAACGCGCTTGAACACCGTATTGTTTTTGAATTTCGCCAAGCAATGGCTGTAAAGCTTTTAACTTTTCACGTCCAGTCACCACTCGCGCACGATTAATAACCCGACTCAGATATTTTTGCAGCGTTAATTTCACTTCAGGTTGGTTTCTATCCAGCTTGACCACTTTTGGTACAAACGTCAGATCTTGTAACGCAATATCCAGCGTTTCTTTAGAGATGCCTTTATGTTCAGCATCGGCCTTAAATACTGCCAACCACTCTTCAAAACTAGCTTTCGCTGGCTCCGCCATCACCGAGTGCACATTAAATAATGTGATGGCAATAACAAAAAAAACGACAGATTTAAGACAAAATTTTGACACAATATTATCCATTTTTTAGCATTAGCGCCTAGTATAACTTAACTTATGATAAAGTACGTTAGGAATCCGCACGAAATAACTTCGGTTAAAAGGCAATAGATACGCCAAAAACATCCATTTCACTTTTAAAGTGTTGCATTAATGTTGGTGTACTCTCCCCGTCATCCCCTTCCACAGAAACTGCCTTCACATTGGATTGCCCAAATCGATAACTGTCAAAAAAGACGGTGATAGTGATATAACGATTGAAAACTTGAAAAAAATCGACAAGCTTGATACTCGCAAATCCGGAGAAGTTTTTACCTGGATGGAATTTGACCTCATCTTCTGTTACCCATGCCTGAATCACTAGCGGATATTTTATACCGACTCGAAAATACGCATTGCGCTGGCGTTCCCGCTGTGAAAAACCCATCGCAACCAGACCAGAGACCACTCGGTAGCTTTTCCCCAGGGCATTGACGGGTTGTGCTTGCTCATCGATACTGGCATTGATCGTTTTAAACCAACCCTCTAACGATACGCCCCCCATTAAATCAAACAAATGAGTCCGATTGACATAACCATATCGTTGGCCAATCAATGCACTCATGGCGTATCCTAAATAATCGGTTGATGTTTTAAATGGAACCGCTGTATCGCTTTGAGCGAATTGAGTATCTCCTAGATAATCCACCTGCCCAAGCTGGAGACCCGCCGTCAAATCATACACAATACCCGGCCAGCGGAGTGATAAATTGTTTTCCGTCACACCCATGCGCAACCGTGGCCCCGACTCAAGCACCACCCGTTGATCACTACCCACAAATTCTCGCCACTGGAATTGCTCAAGCGCAACAAATACTCGATCACCGGGATATTTTTTTGCCCAACTCAATAGCGGCTGAAAAGCGCAGCATAACAACAGCAATAAACAAACTAACTTTTTCAAAAAAAAGCCCTCAATATATAAAGATATCGGCAGCTTTTTTTGAATATTAAACAGCAAATAGCAAAGGAACAAAAACCCTTATATTACGTCTATCAGAGAGTACAATAATGTTTAATATTGCAGGCATATGGCATATATTAAACAAAATGTCAAGCCATCCGATATATTCTTCCACACCCTTTACGTCATGCGCTATTGGGGGTATCAACCTGAACTTTGTTTTAACCTATAAAACGGTAAAGGAATGCATTAATCATGAACAACACAGAAACTCTTTCCAATCGAAGACGTTTTACACGCATCCCGTTTGAAGCCGCCGTTACACTATCTAATCCCAAAGGAAAGTGGAACGGGAAGCTATTGGACATCTCTTTAAAAGGTATTCTTATATCTCGACCACAAAACTGGCATCTCAAGGAAGGTGAAAAATTCTTGTTAGACATCCACCCCGCAAACCAAGCCTTCTCGATTCGTATGGAAGCTGAAGTGAGTCATTCACACGAAGAAACTGTAGGCTTTCAATGTTTACACATTGACATTGACAGTGTCAGCCATCTGAAACGACTCGTTGAATTGAATTTGGGAAATGAAGAATTACTGTATAGAGAATTGTCAGTGATGATCGCTGCCTGAAGCCACACATTGCTTCTATTATAATGGATAGTTTTAACTTAGGAATGAGTGCAAAAAACCCAGATTGTGGCGATGTTGTATATACAAGTTCAATTCAGCATCGAAGATTTTGACCATAGCGCCGCCTGCTTCGCAGGCAAGGCGCTTATGGACGGTGACAGAAATACCTTTATTTCCCCTTCGCATCAAGCCATGTCATGGTACTGTGACATTCGGCACAATCTTGGCCAACTAACACAGATGGATGTAATGCTGGCAATACGTGGCAGCTACTACACGCGCCAAGCACCTCATTATGATCAACCACCACCGGTTGCCATATCACTGTGCTATGGCAAGCATCACATTGATCTGTTGCCATGATATGAGATACTGGCTTACCCATCGCCATCACGCCATTATGACAACTTGTGCAACCCCCCATCACTTGCGCATGATCAACGACCACAATAGGAACCCAGATTGCGGTCGAATGACACGTTTCACAGCTATCTGCTGAAGCAATATGCGCAACACTCTTCCCGGAGGCGCTAACGCCATTGTGACATGAAGCACAAGAGCTAACAACCTGAGTATGATCAACACCTCCTCCATCACTTGAACTCCCAGGACTACCGGCTCCTACCGCAGGCATCCAAGCCGAATTCAAATGACAAAGATCACATTGCTCAGGTGACGCAATATGTGTTACCCCTTTGCCTTGAGCTATCATACCATTATGGCAATTGACACACGCGCCTAAAACCTGAGTATGGTCAACCAAAAAAGTAGGCCTCCAAGCCAGTGCCATATGACAAAATTCACAAGCACCCGTCGTCGGAATATGAGAACTCGATTGTCCAACCGCAATCACACCATTGTGACAAGAGACACAGTCGCCGATAAATTGCGCGTGATTCAATGGTAAACCTGGCGATGGCAATGGATTTTGACCATTATTAGGTGGCTGACTTGGCGCACCCATCGCGGTATGCGAACTTAGCAAAATACGATGCTGCTCGCCAAGCAAGGTTGGCACAATTTCGCGCCAGACGATGGCACATTTGTTATCAGCATCCAGGTGCACAACCATATCCTGTGCCTCAGGGGCTTGGCTCATAGCGACCAGTTCTTGAGTACCCCAGCCTGCGTCCGGCCAAAAGTGATTAACATATATTTCAGAACTCGTCTGAGTATGATCAAACCACGCGACGGTGGCTCGGCCATTATTATTCAAAGCCACTTGTGGATTATCTAAATGAAATAAGCGCGCTCCCGAACCTGGAGGCACAAATGGCAAACTATCACTGACATTAATAATACTTCCCCAGCCATCCGATGGACTAAATCGCCTCACCATAATTCGGCTGACTTGGCCAGTTGACACCAAGGACAATTCACTCCAGGCGATAAGCATTTCACCCATTTCGTTAGCCGCAATCACCGCATTCTGATGTAAAACAAACGTAGCATGATCAATAGGCATCAGTGGTGACCAAAAACCCGAACGCTGGTTATAACTCGCCGCGAGTGATGCGCTACTGCTAGCTGAAGCACGCTGGGTAAATACCAACTCCACATTACCTGTTGTCAAATCAGAAGTTAAAACTAAAGCATCCAGATGGATGCCCGCAGGTAAATCAGCAATTATCTTTGTTGCAGTCCAACCATTTTGGGAATGATAAAATGCTGAATATAATTGAGAGGCGATGGTGGTATTGGTTGCATTACTGGTAGTGTCTTCTTGCCATGCAAACAAAACTTGATCATCCACATGAGAAGCCACGGTGATCTTGGAAAGACTCATGGCATCATCGACATTCGACATTGTACGCATCAGCGGCTTAACGGGAGATAATTGCCCATCCACGGAGTAGGTTCTAACATTCAAAACCCATTCTCAAGGACTCTGCCGAATTGGCCAATAAACAATAGCGTTGCCCCCAGCGTCGACAAACAGCTGAGCAGGAAAACGGTTGGCAGCAATGGCAATAACATTACCCCAGCCTGATTGCGGGTGATACATGCGAAGTGTAATATTGCCGCCATTAAGCCATAACGCATAAGCAATCCCTGAAGCCGGGTGTATTTTGATTTCCGGATAAGAGGATATACCAATACCTAAATTCAATGGTTCACTTTGATCAACCCAACGACTATTGTCACCCAGTCCGTCCTGCCTTAACAGCATCGTTTTTGAGTAATAGGTACCCGCGTCTGCTATTACACCGCTAAAGCGCCAACTGGCAAAGCCACTCCCACTATTATCTAGCGTAAGCTTTGGCCCAATAAAATGGCTCAACAAATAACCTTCCGCCACTTCACTACCGATCGTGTCGGGCGATGACCAAGCCCCTTCAACACGTATACCTCGGGAAAAAATCGAGGTTTTGCTACTTTGAAGCGCATCATTCGTCGCTAAACTTTCAGTTTTTGGTATGGATTCACCACAAGACGCCAAAAATACTGCCAGCAATATTAAAATAATTTCACATCGGATAAGCCACAAACTCATTGCTCCCCTCTCCTCCACATAGACACACACAATTACGATGGTAGTTTTTATATCGTTTCAACCCATCGTGCTCTGTGTAATAACGGATTCAATATCGGAAAGGTTCCAAGTGACTAAAAAATAGACTTCAGCCTTGTGATAGAAATGTGATATTTGCGTGATGCGCTTGTGATTTGGCTCGATGAAAATACAGTTGTTCATGGCGAGATATTCCCGTCACGGATGATACCGCGCCGATTTAACATTTCACCAACAGCATCACTGATGTCCATTGGCGCGCAAAACTTCATCGGTGATGACAATATTTCAACGATCATTAGATAGCAAATAACACAATTTAGAGAGAGGCATATCATGTCACCAGTGTGCAAAAAAATCGCTTTATTTCTTATCATAGGATTTGTGTTCATCGCGCAAAGTGCCATCGCAAGTGATTATTATCATCAGTACTACGAGGTAACGGTGACTAATATCACAAAAGGACAAATATTTACGCCCATCATGGTCGCCAGCACTAAACACCACAGTCAATTGTTTACGCTCGGAGAAGCCGCCAGCAGTGAATTAGAAACCATTGCTGAAAGTGGTAATCCCATGCCACTAGCCAACCAGCTCGTTGATATGAACAAAGCATTAGAGGTTGCCACTCATGACGATGTTTTATTACCCGGCCAGTCGGTCACGCTAAAAGTCAAAACCAATAAAAAATTTAGTCATGTCAGTGTGGCTGCTATGTTGGTGCCTACCAATGATGCATTTTTTGCGGTTAACAGTATTCATGGCCCCAAAGGCAAACACCCCATTACCGTCCTGGCGCCAGCTTATGACGCAGGCACCGAAAACAATGATGAGTCATGTATGACAATTCCCGGCCCTCCATTCATATGCCAAGGAGAAGGAGTATCGTCAGATCAAGGAGAAGGATTTGTTCACATTCATTCAGGTATGCATGACATCGGGGATATTAGTGCAGCACAACATGACTGGCGAGGTCCAGTGGCTAAAATTATGATTCAACGAGTTCATCACTGATTCACTACCCACCAAGGCCTCGCAAGAGGCCTTTTAAAATTTAATACGTTGATGACACGATTGAGTATAGATCACCCATCGACAGACAATAACTCCAGCACAAAAATATATCAGATCGGCTAATTTTTATCAGGCTTCATTCCTTAGCTCGTTATTCCTCTCCCCTCCCCCTCAAAAAAGGTGATCTAGTTCACAGGTTTAATCGTATAGATCAGGTATGTTGTTTATAAGCAGCAACAATACAGCGTAATTATAATACAAATACGTAACTGTAGTAATAACTAGCTATTTCGATGATGATCATGATACCACTAAGCAAAACCAATACTAAGCATATCAACAAAAACGACAACGAGTTGTTATCAAACTATATCAATGGTGACAATACTGCTTTTAATGCTTTAGTTCATAAATATCATGATGAAGTCTATCACTTCGTACGTAAACGCGTGCCAAGCCATGATGATGCCCAAGATATTTGTCAAAATGCCTTTATCAATCTTTCCTTATATGCTGAGCAATTCAGTGGGCGATCGAAATTCCGTGCCTGGCTTTACCAAATTGCCATTAACCAATATCGAAATCATTATCGAAGTATTAAACGGCAACGAACGTTGATGGAAGCACTAGAAAACATTGATGCCTTTTCAGAAGATATTAATTTTCTCAGCATCTCCAATAGCGAAGAACTCGCCTTATTGCGCAATGCCATTAGTAAACTGCCAAATAAACAACGTATGGTGCTGCAACTGCGACTCTATTTAAATTATTCCTATGCCGTTATTGCTGAAACCATGGGCTGCGCAGAAGGTACCGCCAAAGCGCATCATCATCAAGCGGTCGCTAACTTACGAAAAACACTCTCTATACCTGAATACTATTGTTAAAGACTTGAGTGCGATGACTCAACGCCATCGCATCTCATCTGCAAAATACGATACCTGGTGACGCCGCCCGTCAAAAAAATGCCACATGATATAGCTGTCTATTTATTCACCTTCTTCCGATAAACCGCTCAAGACTTATTCAAAAGATCCATACCAACCCAGTATATTCGCATTTTATTGATCCAGGACAAAGTTAGCAAAATTTCAGCGACCTATACTAATCATCAAGGTGAAGAGAATATTGTTCCATTCATGACATGATCACTTCTCTATTCTCTTAGATTTGCCTGTTAGCGCTTAGGATTAGCTCAAGAATAAGTTGATCATTTAGCGCAGGATTTATATTCAAGGCGCAGGAGAGTGCGCGTAGTTCGGCTATGTAAATTTGTTGCAACACAGAAGATGGATATAAAGACACGTTAAATGGATAGCTTATTTTTAAGCTGATTATTATGATGAACCATTCGCTAAGGAGCCTGTTATGTTACTCAAAGAAACAGCAACTGGGCATTTAGTTGAAGTGACCCACCTTCCCGAACTTTTCAACCCTTTTGAGTCGGAAATAACAGGACGTTACAACATAGGAGAAGACCGTACAGAAGAAACGAAATTTGCTAAATCCAATCTTACTTTCTTATCAAAGGAAACCTTACCACAATGCTGGATTGATCCCCATTATCGGGATAAAGAAGTGCAAGCACATATGGAGAAAGTTTCATCGCATTCATAATAAGGACGTTAATCCACCGATCGCTGGTACTGCCTGGTCTGAAATGAAACAAGTCAATGCATCATCGTCACATGAGTATATCCTATTTTTTTGACGACCAGGCGGCGCCAGATCACACTAAAGACCCTTCCTCCAAACTGAGCACTCTATCCATACGTTTGGCTAACTCCAGATCATGAGTCACAACAACAAAGCTGGTGCTTAAATCCTCATTGAGCTGCAACATTAGGTCATAAATATGATCAGCGATTTTATTATCCAGGTTACCGGTCGGTTCATCGGCTAACACGCACTTGGGTTGCGTCACCAAGGCACGTGCAATGGCGGCACGCTGGCGTTCACCACCGGATAACTCCCCAGGTTTATGTTTCAAGCGCTTGCCGAGCCCAACTTTCGATAACATATCACTGGCTTCACTAATGGCTTGTTGAGTTGGTATTTTTCTCATCAATAATGGCATCGCCACATTTTCCAAGGCAGTAAATTCAGGCAATAAGTGGTGGAACTGATACACAAATCCCAAGTTTTGGTTACGAAATAAAGCACGAGGGGCTTCTTTCATCGCACTAATGGATTGCTCCATAATAAATACTTGACCGCTCGTTGGGGTATCCAATCCACCTAATAAATGCAGTAAGGTACTTTTTCCGGAACCGGAGGCACCCACCACCGCCACCCGCTCACCACGATGTACTGTTAAATTGATCTCACGTAATACTTCCACATGCAGTTGCCCGTCATGAAATGTTTTAGTGACCTCTTGGCATTCCACCACCGGTGAATTCGAAACCACATCGGGCAACTCTTTAAATTGAAAACTCGATTGCAGATTACTCATAACGAAGTGCCTCCGCTGGTTGTACACGAGACGCTCGCCACGCGGGATAAAGTGTTGCCAATAACGATAAGCTTAACGCCACCAAAGCAATGGTGATCACATCATTTTTCTCCATTTCAGAAGGCAATTCGCTAATATAATAAACTTCCGCAGACAAAAATTGAACATTAAACAAATGTTCAATTGCGGGTACGATGGTATCGATATTATTCGCTAACCCAATACCTCCTAGCACACCCAGCAAGGTGCCAATCACCCCGATGACGGCACCCTGGATCACAAAAATGCTCATAATACGCCTTGGCGTCGCACCTAACGTTCGCAAGATGGCAATATCAGCTTCTTTGTCAACCACCACCATCACTAAGGTCGATACTAAATTAAAAGCGGCGACCGCCACAATCAGCGTCAAAATAATAAACATGGTGGTTTTTTCAATTTCAACGGCCCGGAAAAAATTGGCATGCTGACGTGTCCAATCCCCCACCCAGTAGTCGCCGGGCAATAACTTGACTAAATCACGACTCACTGCCATGGATTGAAACATATCCGCTAACTTTAATCGCACCCCACTGACCTGCCCCGGTATGCGAAATAAGCGGGCGGCATCTTCGATATTCAATATAGCCAAGCTACTATCGTATTCATACATGCCCGCTTCAAAAACACCCACCACGGTAAAACGGCGCATGCGGGGCAAAAGTCCGGCGGGTGTCACACTGGCCTGCGGAATAATGAGTGTCACTTTGTCGCCTCGCATGACCCCTAATGCCCGGGCTAATTCTTTACCTAGTACAATACCAAAACCACCCGGCTGCAAATCCGCCAAACTGCCATAGGCCATTTTTTCACCCACATCGGAGACTTGTGGTTCTTCCTCAGGTAAAATGCCACGTATCAAGGTGGCGCTCACTTCTTGCCCATGGCTTAGCATGCCTTCACCCTGGATGTAAGGTGCGTAACCAATCACTTGTGGATGCTGAGCTGCGGCTTGGGCGACTTCCGGCCAATTGCTTAAACGACCGCCTTCGCCACGTATGGTGGCATGGGCCGTCATGCCTAAAATGCGTTCACGCAGTTCCGTCTCAAAGCCATTCATTACTGAAATCACGGTAATTAGCGCGGTAACACCCAACGCAATGCCTAGCATAGAAATGAGTGTAATAAAGGAGATAAAATGATTGCGGCGTTTTGCCCGAGTGTAACGAAAACCGATGAAAAATTCGAGTGGTTTAAACATGGATGACTAAATACACAATGTAATTGATAAAAAATGACGAGTAGCTAGCGAGTCCGCATCATCGCGTAAATAGCTGACGCGCCGAATAGAAACAATGAACAAATAAAGTACACAATACAAAAATTTGAACGCCCAATTTGGCGCCAGCTGACGGATCGCCTATACTACGCGGCTTGGCCTGATTAATAAAGCTGACAATGAACCCTGACTTACAAAAACTCCAACCCTATCCGTTTGAAAAATTGCTCGCATTAAAAGCCAATCAAACACCACCGGCATCACTTCACCCGATTCCGCTGTCCATTGGTGAACCCAAACATGCCGCGCCTGGTTTTGTATTAGATGCAATACAAAACCATTTGGCGAGCATTGCAGAATATCCATTGACCAAAGGCTCTCTGGCATTAAGAGAGACCATTATCAACTGGCTTTTGCAACGCTTTTCATTACCAACCGCCAGCCTGCAACCCGAAATACATGTTCTGCCAGTAAACGGAACACGTGAAGCACTGTTTGCATTTGCGCAATGTATCGTCAATCGCCATACCCAAGCCAGCGTCATCATGCCGAATCCCTTTTATCAAATTTATGAAGGAGCCGCTTTATTGGCAGGCGCTGAACCTTACTATTTAGCCACGCGTCCCGAAAACAATTATTTGCCAGACTTTTCTGAAGTTCCAGAGGCACAATGGCAACGTTGCCAATTGATTTATATTTGCTCACCCGGCAATCCCACTGGCGCGGTTATTCCTGAATCGCAACTAGTGCAACTGATACAGTACGCCGACCAATATGACTTCGTCATTGCCGCTGACGAATGTTACTCTGAAATCTATCCCGAAGAAAAAAATCCACCGGTGGGATTACTGCAGGCCGCTGCCAATATGGGACGATCAGATTATAGCCGCTGCCTGGTATTTCACAGTTTATCAAAGCGATCCAATCTGCCTGGATTACGTTCTGGTTTTGTCGCGGGTGATGCCACTCTCATCGAGCAATTTTTACGCTATCGGACATATCATGGTTGCGCAATGTCTCCGCCCATCCAACACGCGAGCATTCAGGCCTGGCAAGATGAACAACATGTGATCCATAATCGAGGATTATATCGAGAAAAATTTAAACACGTGCTTGATATTTTGCAACCGGTACTTAATGTCCAAGCACCCGATGCGGGGTTTTATTTATGGGCCAACACCCCCATCAACGATTGTGATTTTGCCCAACAGCTTTTTGCCTTGCAAAACGTCACCGTGCTACCCGGCAGCTTTTTATCTCGTCCGGGCCAGCATCTCAATCCAGGTGAAAATCATATTCGTATGGCCTTAGTCCCACCACTCGATGACTGCATCGAAGCGGCCACTCGCATTAAGAAGTATTTAAGCACAATATCGCCGGTCACCGGCCAACCAGGCGGCAAATAGACAATCCATACCCTGTTTTTACCATTATAGGAGATTTACAGACATGACTAGCCTACAAAATATCATCGAAGAATCCTTTGAGCGTCGTAGCGAAATTACACCGCGCAAAGTAGAATCCCATGTTAAAGAAGCGGTGCTGGAAGCCATTCACTTGCTCGATAGTGGTCAAGCACGGGTGGCGGAAAAAAAGCAAGGTCAATGGGTTGTTAATGAATGGCTCAAAAAAGCGGTGTTACTTTCTTTTCGCATCGAAGACAATACTTTAATCCAGGGTGGATTTGCCAATTTCTACGATAAAGTGCCTACCAAATATAGTGACTTCGGTGCTCGCGAATTCAGAGAAAGCGGTGTTCGAGTGGTACCACCGGCCACCGTGCGAAAAGGTGTGCATATCGCCCCCGATGTTGTGTTAATGCCATCTTATGTGAATATCGGTGCTTATGTGGATAGCGGCACCATGGTTGATACTTGGGCCACCGTTGGCTCATGTGCCCAAATCGGAAAAAACGTCCATTTATCCGGTGGTGTTGGTATCGGTGGTGTGCTGGAGCCGTTGCAAGCCAGTCCAACCATTATTGAAGATAACTGTTTCATTGGCGCACGATCAGAAATTGTTGAAGGGGTCATTGTTGAACAAGGCGCGGTCATCTCCATGGGGGTTTATATCGGTCAAAGCACACGTATTTACAATCGCATGACAGACGAAATCACCTATGGCAAAGTCCCCGCCGGTGCCGTCGTGGTGCCTGGCAACCTGCCTTCCAAAGATGGTAAGTATAGCTTGTATTGCGCCGTTATCGTCAAACAAGTCGATGAAAAAACACGCAGCAAAATCGGCATTAATGCGTTATTACGAGATATTCAATGATCCACACGCCCACTTTATTTGGTATCAAAAACTGCGATACCATCAAAAAAGCACGCGCTTGGCTTGAACAAGCTAACATCCCGTATCATTTTCATGATTTTCGTCAAAATGGTGTGGATGAAAACCAGCTAAATGAATGGATTGCCGAACTGGGTTGGCAAACGCTAATCAACAAACGCAGTACCACATGGCGGCAACTCGACGAACCAAGCAAAACCAACATGGACCAACAACTCGCTTTGCAAACCATACTGCAACAACCGGCTATTATCAAAAGGCCGGTATTGGACCTTGGTTCACAACGGCATGTTGGCTTTAGTGCCGATGCCTATCAAGTATTATTTAACAGCTAGGATCATTTGTGGACGAAACCATCGCCTTAACTCAACAACTCATCCAGCGTGCCTCCGTCACGCCGGATGACGCCGGTTGCCAAACGATTATTATTGATCGCTTACAATCCCTTGGTTTTCACATCGAAAAACTGCGCTTCGATGATGTTGACAACATTTGGTTGCGCCGTGGCAATGACGCCCCGGTATTCGCTTTTGCAGGACATACCGATGTGGTACCTACCGGTCCGCTTGAGCAATGGACATATCCACCTTTTGACGCCGTCATCGATAACGAGATGTTATATGGTCGCGGTGCCGCTGACATGAAAGGCAGTATCGCGGCCATGGTCACCGCCATTGAACGCTTTATCAAACAACATCCCGACCATACCGGTTCTATTGCACTGCTCATCACCAGTGATGAAGAAGGACCCAGTATCAATGGAACTGTCAAGGTCATAGAAACATTAGCCGCTCGCCATGAAAAAATCGATTGGTGTCTGGTCGGTGAACCTTCCAGTACTCAACAGGTAGGGGATGTGGTTAAAAATGGTCGGCGCGGATCACTCAATGGCCATCTAGTCGTACATGGAACACAAGGCCATGTCGCCTACCCACATCTCGCTGACAACCCCATTCACCGTGTAACACCCGCCCTAACAGAACTGGCGGCTGAATGTTGGGACCAAGGCAATACTTTTTTCCCTGCCACCAGTTTTCAAATTTCTAACATCAACAGCGGTACCGGTGCCACCAATGTGATTCCCGGTGAAGTGGAATTATTATTCAATTTTCGCTTTTCCACCGAAGTGACTCAAGCACAATTGCAACAAAGAACCGAAGCTATCCTCAATAAACACCGGCTCGACTACACATTGAACTGGAATTTATCTGGCCTGCCTTTTCTGACACCGAGCGGAGAGTTAGTCAACGCCGTGCAAAAAGCCATTCAACATATCGGTGGCATTGAAACGGAGCTATCTACGGCGGGAGGCACATCGGATGGGCGCTTTATTGCGCCCACCGGTAGCCAAGTGGTTGAGCTTGGCCCGGTAAACGCGACCATTCACAAGATTAATGAATGTGTTTCGACGAACGATTTAATAACGCTCTCTCAAATGTATGAGCAAATCATGGTCGAGTTATTAACGAGTTAAAGTTGATACGCGGAAATCGATCTTTGTTCTTTCCCGGATTACGCTACGCTGCATCCGGGCTACGTTAAGAGGTCAACATTGGAGGATCCAGCACTACCTTCTGAGCACAGATAAATCCAAACCACCATCTTGCGCCACCGGAGGACACCAATAATAGCTACCTGATACAGGACGAGTAAATTTAAATAGCGCATCTGTTACGTCATCTTCCGCGCCTATCATGCGGTTTAACTGGGCTTCGAAGGCATCAAAGCTTTTCCCGAATGCCACAAACATGAGTCCTTCTTGGGCTGCATCTGCCCAGGGCATCGAGCGACGCAAGATAAACGCTTCAGGGTTAAAGGTTTCTTGGGCGGTTCTTTTTACGTGAGCTGAAATCGGTGCTTCAGCGATTTCTTCATTATCACTTTTTCTGCGACCAATGGCATTATCTTGCTCTTGGGTTGACATGGCTTGAAAACGATTCAGGTCATGTACCCACTGTTGCACCGCAACAAAACTGGAGCCATCTAATCCAGGACCTTGAGCTTGCACAATACCGGCATCCAGCGCTGCCTCATCGATAGGGTTTTCCGTGCCATCCTCATAACCCGTCAAATCGAGACCGGGGCCATATCGAAAAGCATCGACTGTTTGCTCTAGACGAAAAGCCGAGGCCAACCGATCAGATAGGGTACGCGTTTGGTGGAGCAGTTCACCACGATCCTCACCTCTTAGCCAGCACCACAAGGAACCCGACGTCGATGGAATTTCAATCCCAGGCCCCACAGCATTGGGAAAATTACGCAACTCCGGAATATGACCATCCATCGCTAACACCAGCGGCAATCCTAAGCCGATCACCACATGATCGCCATCAACCACACCACTCAATTGTTTCAGGGCACCGGCCGGATCAGTATCAGGTTTCAATGAAAAAGTCAGATATCTGGCTAAGCCAGGTACTGGCGCTAACATTCCAGCTTGAATATTTTTCATATTAACATCCTTTGTATTTTTCACCGTGCGATACTCGATTTTATTCAACCGGAGTGATGGTCAAGTCAAAATCCGTTCCAAAGGATTGAAAACCATCAACCACTAAATATAATTCTCCAGCCCCATTGGCCACCGCTTGGCAGGATGGTGGCGTGGCATTATTGCCTGAACTACATGATTTACCCTTAATGGCATTAATATCAGCATTAAGCTCGATGGCAATATTGCCACTTAATCCGACCATGTTTGACAGTTCAACCTTATAGTTGACGCCAGCCGTTAAATTATCAAGTCTATAAAAATTCGCATCCGCTCCAACCGAACCGGAACTGCTATTCACCGAGATGACTTGCCAGTGCTCTAACGATAGACTATATGCCGCCCCATTTCCTCCCACCTCACTACCATCAATCACTACAAAGAGATTACTCAGCTCAGTGGCGGAAATGGCACAATAATTTGGGTTTAGATTAGCATTTTTAGTACTGCACAAAGTATCAGCATTAAGATCACTATAGACATAGAGATTGGCATCCCCCGCTCGATCCCATTGCCGAATAACCACATCTTGTGACAATTCATTGCTCACCTGATAAAACTTTATGCCACCCGCCTCCACCTTTTCACCGTCCTTAGGCAAGACAGTCGCAATATTAGCTAAGGGCTGCGCATTTATCGTGAAAGTACTCTCTGCATTATCATTGGTATTTTGCACTTCTAAATACAATTTTTGATTGCTGGTACTCGCCACACAAAAGTCCGCTAAACGCCCCGGTAACTCAGAAGAGCACAAGCTTTCGGTAAAATCTTGATTATACATATGTAAATCAACATCATTATCCAATTGACTTAAACTAACGATATGTTGACCCGCCGCTAGGTTCTTTATAGCATACCGTTGGAACGATGCCTTACCGGCATTCACCGATCCTGTATGAGATACCGTGATTTCTTTGACCGCATTCGGGTCTAACGCTTTGGTAGTAAACCCCCATTCCATTTTCTCCAATGCCTTGCCAAGCATATCAGTGATAGTGCCTGTTAAAAGGACGGTATATGTTGTCTTAGGTAAAAGCTCGGTATCCGATTTGAATTTTGCGGTTTTTGATCCATAAGTGATGGTACCGGCTACTCGATTACCGCCTTCGGTTAACAAAAAGCTTTCCGTATTAATTGTGCTAGGCTCCATGTCTTTCGAGAATGTCACATCAATCGTCGCGGTTAACGGAACATCAGTCGCCCCCAGCACCGGTATCACCTCAGTGACTGTCGGTGGCGCTTGTTTTGTATGAAAGCTCCACACAAAATCTTGGGCTAACGCATTTTGCGCTAAATCTTTGACACCGCGAGTCACTGTGGCCGTATACGTCGTGTCATAAGCTAAAGGACCGGCGACAGTAAAAGTCGCGGATTGATTATTGTATGTGACACTGCCATCTACTGCACCTTGTGGACTGGCGAGCGTGAATGTTTGCACATTTATGGTATTTTCATCCATTTCCTCAGAAAATTCGACCCGAATAATTGGCCCGGTCACGGTCACATTTTGTTGCTCATTAGCGGGCAATGGTAAGCCTTGGATGGTGGGAGTAATATCTGAGTTCGCTTTGGTATTAAACGACCAAGTGAATGGGGAATTAGCTAACTCATTACCTGCTTCATCCGTAATGTCAGGCGTGAGTATCACAGTAACTCGACTGCCAGCAGGCAAATCACTAGTCGGATCAAATATGACGGTGTTATCTTGATAGCTAATAAAACCGGTCACTCTTTCCGCAGAACCGCTGGTCACAATAAATGATTCACTGTGAATACCATTGGGGTCCATAGCTTCTGAGAAAATCACTGTAATATTACTGCTCACCTCCACATCTTTAGCACTAAAAAAAGGGACTAAAGATTTCAGGTTAGGTCGTTCTTTGTCGGGATTGGCCTCGGTGCTAAAAGACCAAACAACCAGCTCAGACAATGGATTGCCCACAAGATCGGTGACTTGAGTACTAAGCTCTGCAGTATAATTGCTATCAAAAGCTAGTGGTTGAGACGGTAAAAAATGCGCTTTTCGATTAGCGTATTTGACTTCACCCGCAATCTTCTCACCCCCTTGCGTACGCACCGTAAAGCTATCAAGCGTAAGTGAAGCACTGGCTATCTCTTCTGAAAACGTCGCATTGATTTCTGCTCCATTGGCCACAATATCCGTTGCACCATTGATAGGCAATACAGAATCAACACTAGGCGAGGTTACATCTTGTACCACACTGGTGGTAAAAGTGAAAACATAGGCCTCTCCTAATACATTTCCCACCAAATCAGTAATATCTGCGCCCAATTCAACTTGATAACGGGTATTAAAAACCAAATTTGAACTCGGTTGGAATGATACCGTATTATCATCCACACTGATCTGCCCCTGAATCACATCGCCATCCACTACTTTCACAATGAACCGCTCTGTCGTCACGCTGGCAGAATCAATCGCCTCGGATAACTGAATATCAATGGAGCTAATACCAATCGCCACATTACTTTCATCAACCGCAGGGCTTGTCGATTGCACGGCCGGTGCCTCAATATCGGTTTGAGCCTCGGTGGTAAACTGCCACTGAACCTTTTCCGTTAAGGCATTACCAGCGACATCTAATATATCGGTGGTCAAGGTCACTTGATATTGCGTTGCATAATTCAAAGACGTCGCGGGCTCTAAAAACGCCGTTGTTCCTTCATAACTAATGGAGGCAGCCACCAATTCATCTGCTTTAGTTAACAAAAAAGACTGATCGGTAATGGTATCTGCCGCCATCGCTTCAGAAAAATTTGCATTAATAATAAGGTCGCTGACTTTCACATTCGACGTGTCTGGCAACGGTAAACGCGCTTTCACCGTCGGTACAACGTCATCATTTTTAGTGCTAAATACCCAACTGACGGGATTCCCCAGAATGTTGCCAGCCCGATCCGCTACCTTTTCATTGACCACAACTTGATAACTCTGGTTGTAATCAAACCGGGTCGTTGGAGTAAAAATCGCTTTGCTGCCGTCTACCGTCACTGCGCCAGGTAGCACCGCGCCATCGACAATCGATACATGCAATGCACCCGCTTGCACAACACTGCTCGTATTCATGGCTTCGGAAAACTGCACCGTAATAGCCAACTCAATAACGTCAAGATTCGTCGATTGATCTGGTGGATAAGAATTATCGATGAGCACCGTCGGTGGGGTCACATCGGCTTCCGATGCGGTAGTAAATTGCCAAGCAATATCATCAGTTAATATATTACCTGATAAATCACGAATACTTGCGGCCTTGGCAGTGACGACATATACCGTTAGAGGGCTCAGTGGCACACTAGGAGTAAAAATTAAAGTTTTATTCTCATGAGCAACCGTGCCACTCACAGGAATATTATCAATGGTTTTAAGTGCTAATGCCTCCTGGTCAATGCCAGCAGGGTCTAGTGCCTCATTAAACGCAATGGATACCGATCGATTGGTTGATATCTCTTGTGCGTCAATAGCAGGCTCGCGATCCACAATTACCGGTGCGGTGGTATCCGGTATATTGACAGTGTTAAATGACCAAGTAATAGGGTTTGCCAGTGAATTACCCGCTAAATCCATAACCCCACTGACATTCACAGAGTAAGCTTGATTATTTTTCAGAGGAGAAACAGGAATAAACTTCATGCCCTGACCATTGATTAGCGAAACCTCTCCTAGCACAGGCTGCAGAGAATCATTATCAGTGACAGTAATCGCTTGTGCATGAACAGAATCTGGACGCAGTGTTTCGTTTTTAAACGTAACGCTGATCGCGGAACTCGCGGGCACAATGTTTGAGTTATGTGTTGGAATTAACACAAAATCAGATACATCAAATTCCGCATCGTTTTGACTCGTTACCACCAACACTGATTGTCTATATTGTTCGCTAAGTAAATTACCGGATAAATCACTAATTGAAGTTTCGGCAACAATATCATAAGTACCTTCTGACAAAGGTGACGTTGGAGTAAAAATAATTTGTTTGTCGAAATACTTAACTTCACCGCTTATTTTTTTACGATTAGTTTCTAGATAAAAGTTATTATTGTTTAATGTCGCAACATCCAATGCTTCATTAAACACCATATACACGCTGTCATTAGCCACAATATTCAAACTAGGCATTTGCTTCGTGGCAGGCCGGGGTGGACTGGTATCGAGTTCTGTTCCGGTGGTGAACGACCAACTCATAGAATTTAATACATTGTCGCCAACAGGCTGATTATTCAAGCCAGTGCCTTCAATCTCTAAAATATATTTTGTATTTGGCTCAAGGGATAAAGATGGATCAAACACCAGCGTCTGCCCCACATAAACAACCGGACCATCGATTGATTCAGTACTAACCCCTTTACGCAATTGAACTTCGGCAAACGATGTCTTATCAAGCTTCTCAGTAAATGTCACACTAATCGCGGTATTCAGCGGGACCCCCGTGGCGCCGCTTGCAGGCACGGTACGATGAACCACGGGTGGCAACCGGTCAAGTTTTGCTCCGGTGGAAAATGTCCATTCATAAAACTCTTTCATCTGATTGCCAACCAGATCAGTAACCGTGTTTTTTATAATCACGGTGTAAGTTTTCTCAGGGCTTAACGAATCACTTGGAATAAATGTGACGATATTACCAGCCACATTTATGCTACCGGGCACATTTTGGTCACCACTGATAATAAAAGAAGCTGAATTGATCGAATCTGCCGCGATTTCTTCCGAAAAGGTCACTCGAATCTCAGCATCGACGCGCACATCCTTACTGCCTCTAGCAGGAAATTCATCAAGCACACTCGGTGAGCCAACATCCGGTTCTTCTACGGCGATACCACACCCTCCCGACAACAACAGGGCCAGCATTAGAAATAAGCCAGATATCACACTCAGCCCAGCACGCACATCTATCCATTGATCTATTATTGCTAGATAATTTTTTTTAATTGGCTGCATTGCCTTAAACCTACTTTAACCTAAATGTTTTTACTATAAAAAATTTTCGTTATTATTTTTATTATGGGTTATTCAACCGATCATTTATTGTTGTTATCGTCAATCGACCTATGTTTTTAGTCAATATCTAAAAGCCATCATAACATCTATAAAAGACGATAAGACAGCTGCAAATGAAATCCTAAATCTTGTAAATTATCATTTTCATCACGCTCATCCCGATCGCTCACCGCTTTTAACGCCTTCCCCCAAAACGCTTGTGCTTGTAATGCGGATTTCGGTTCCCATAAAACACCTAAACCGATACTGTACATTTGATTAGTTATGGGGGTAGGGTCATCCACACTGGTTTTGTTCCTAAGACGCGCATAATCAATAAATGAAACAACGGTCAAATCGGTTGGATTGCCACCACCATCACCGATGGGAAAATACAATTCGATGGACCCTGCCACACCGTTGTCCCGCACAAATTGATTTTCTCGATAGCCACGTACGGTATGGACACCACCCGCAGCAAATTTCTCTGTCGACAATACCGTGTCATTGGCTATTTGCCCCATCCCCCGCACAACAATTTTATCTACCACCTTGTTAATGTACTGAGAGAAATAAAAATTGCCTTGGACTGCTGCGTATTTGCCATCGGCATGGTCATCGGTTCGAATACTCGCATCCAGTGCATCCACACCCCATTTCAGCTTTCCTTGCCAGACTAACACGCGCTTTTTACCGCGATTCAATCCCTGCAATGAGAACCATAAGTTAGTGACATTGTTCGGACCCGTGGCCCGCTCCCCGGATTCATTCACACCAAGAGCTTCGATAGTGATTTCGCTGGATTTTTTATCAAATCCAGCGCTTGCCGTCAGTTGGCTGCTTAAAGTTTTTATAAAAGGATGCGACAGTTTGACTTGCCAAGCACTGGATTCACTGGTCACATCATTATTATCTTTAAACGGCTTTTCAATAATTGCTGCATCCGTTAATGAATAACTGATTCCCAACTGAGTATCATATACATTCAATGGGATGTCATAAGAAAAATAACCTTCTTTGTGACCACGTGTTTGCGCATAAAACCCAGTAATCGTATCACGCTTACCCAATAAGTTTCGATGCATAGCCAAATATTCTACTCGCTCAGAACCGACACTGGGCACATGATAATTATTAACACTTAAGCTCATTAAATATGGCTTATCTTCATCAATTTCTAAAGCAAGATAACTTTCCCCAAGTTTGTCTCCTGGCAGTAATTTTGCGTTAACGCGCTTAATTAAAGGGTCTTGTTCCAACAATAATAATGATCGACGAAGTTCAAAATAATTGAGTGGTTCACTAGCTCCCAATGTGACACGTTGGTTAATGTAATCGGAAGAGACGGACTTTTGCCCTGACAACTCAATTTTTGACAGCTTGCCTTGCAACATGGTAAGCCGAACGATACCGCCTTCGATTTTTTGATCAGGAATAATCACCCCTGAATTGACATAACCTTGTTTATAAACCTCTAATGACAAACGCTTGCGTAATTGTTGGAGCTCATTCGCCGTCACCTCTCGATTTTCATAATCCGCGAGTATCGGATTAACTAAGGCTGCCGAGAGAATCGTATTATTATCGAGTACAATTTGCTTCACAAATATTTCAGAGGTGGATAAACCCGCTTGTTTAGTTGCAGCTAACCGATTCAATTGACTTCCAGTGGTAAACGACCACTGAATTGTTTCTGACAAGGTATTGCCATCCATATCGGTCACCCCCCCTTCGATGGATGCAATATATGACGTATCATAACTCAGTGGCACCGATGGTTCAAAAATCATTCGATTGTTTTCATAACTGGTTCTACCATCCACTTCTTGCTCACCGTTAATCAAGAGCTTAATACGCGCATCATCAGACAAAAAAGCCTTCGAAAATTGCACGCCAATGACGCTTTTAATATCGGTGTTTTTCGCACCATTGGTGGGATAATGATATAATAAGCTCAAGGGTACTTCCTGAACAACCGGCACTTTGGCAGAAGTTGCTGGCTGAGTATCGTCGGCCAATACAGGAGACGGCTGAGAGTCACCTGATAGCGCATCACTTGCTGCCGGTGCGATAGGTTTTTGAGCCTCACTAACGACAGTACCGTTGGCCGGATCTTTAGTTTTAATCCCCCCCACACTGGGTGCGGGCACGACTATAGGTACAGGTACAACTTTTTCAGCAAAGTCATCAAAACCATCACTGACTTTCGGTTTATCTTTAATACGGCCCTTAGCTTCTGAGGTAATAAAGACCCATGCGTAGTCTTTTTCCAGTGGTATGCCGTCACCGGCTCTGACTGAACTCGCAATTAAAACCGCATAACTCGTCTTTCCTTCTAGCGGTTGTTTTGGTTTAAAAAAAACTCTGTCTCCTTTGACCTTAATGTCACCCTCAATTTCTTTTCCTGAAGCATCTTTCACCAGGATGCTACCCGATTTAAAACTCGACTCATTCATTTCCCGATCGAAAGTAATAATGATCGAGGATCCCAAAGGCACGTTAGCTTGGTTTTTGAGTGGTAATGTACGCTTAACAAAAGGAAATACAGAGTCTTGTGTTGCTTTTTTTATTTCATCCGGCTTGGCTTGCTCAACTGGGCGTTGGGGTTCGACCACAGGAGTAGGAGATTCAGGTTTGGCAATAGGCACAAGGGGTTCAATAAGGGATTCAGGTTTAGTAACAGGAGCAGGCGACTCGATGGGAAGCTCAGGTTTGGCGACAGGAGCAGGTGGTTCAATAGACTTCTCCGCCGGTTTATCCTCTATGATTGGCGTTGTTTTTTTAGGGACTGGTCGCTTCTCTAAAAAATCAGCTCCAATGGCCGATGCCGCTTTAATTGGCTTTTTGACGGTTGAGAAAATGGCTCGGCGTTGCCCCGTTAAGCGAGCATCAGATTGAGAACGAATGTGCTCAGATATTGAAATGGTATATACAACCTCAGGCGATAAAGCCACAGCCGGCGTAAAAATTATTTTTTGCTCATCAATACGTACATCACCCGCTACCTCATTACCTCTCGCATCCTTCATCAATAGCGCATCAGGCTCAAGCGCTTCCTTAAGTTTGTCACTAAACGATATGGTCACCCGAGTGTTTAAGTCAACATTTGTTGAGCCATCACTGGGAGTCATTTTTTCAATTTTAAAATCAGGCGAAAATAAATCCGCACCAATCGCACCAGCCAATGGCAATAGGCTAGGAAATGCCGCCTTTGGCCACACAGCATCGGCCCCGTGAGCACCACTAAAGACACTTAAAGTCACAGCAAGGTATATTGGCCAAATCCAGTATTTCGAGTTACCTCGTCCATAGCTGGCGTTGAAAAGTTGTTGTGAACTCATGATTCTAAGCATCGCCATTATTTTATTTATGATAATCATTTTTTAATATGTAAGATAACACGCACACCCATAATGAACCATTTTTCGGCACGGGTATAAGACCAAAATTAACGATACCCCATCCTAATTTTTAAATGGCTTGCTGACCAAGTAACGCTCCAGGATAGCGCCGCAACGATAACCACCAGTAATTTATTGGCAACCTGTACCAGAAGGAATATCACTGGTAATACCGGCTTCCCGCTGAGACACCAGAAAAACCTCCTCCTCGTCACCTTGTTTTTCGATTAAAAAATTGATTAAAAAAGTGTTGGTAGCCAACTGTTCACACGGTTGATCAATCACAGCTAAATGCGTCGAAACCTTAGCAATCTCTAATGGATCTATCTTTTCATTAAGGGATTGATCAGGGAGGTATTCTAGCAAGATGACACCATCACGAATGGCAACCACCGGCTCGATAAATTTGAAGACATTAACATCATCTGAGGTTTTTGCAGTCAATGTGCTATTCTCTTCAAGCACTTCACCCAGCTGCTCAAACTCAGTCATATCTAATCGCCCATTACTCAGGCGAGCTTCCCCTACCTCTCCGACTGCCGCCACATTAATGATGCCATTGGGTGCACTCACTTCGGTATTATTCAACACGACTTTTGAGCCAATAGCAGTAAAATCTCCACCGGGAATATCAATGCTTGCATCTTGAAAACTAATGGTTTTATCGGAGACCGTCGAATCGATGAAATCTTCAACAAAACCAAATGCTTCAGGCTTTCCTATAGTTAATACGGGATTTTTAGTGATGAGCACCCCAAATTGTTCCCCGCCCTCTAAACCAATAATATCCGCCGTTGCCACATGAAATGAACCACCAATATCGACACTTGCACCATCTTTAAACACCATACCTGATGGATTAAATAGCCAAAGGTTTACACCGCTGATATCACTTTTAATGGTCCCGGCAATGGTTGACGCAGCCCCTCCGGTCACTCGACCAATTATATGGCTAACCGAAACAGGCCCAGCAAAATTTGCCGTTTCTCCAGAAGCAATATCAAAGGTTTTAAAGCTATGGTACAAGTTACTGCCAACCTGGCGTCCATCGGCAGCCTCTATTTGATAAGTAGAATTATCGAGCGCGATGGATTTAGCACCGCCCAAAGTACCATCAAATGTGACCTCAGCCACGACCACAGGAATTTCTATTATTGACAATATCAATGCAAACCGAAACGAAACATTTTTTATCGTATGGAAATTTACGTTCACTGTAATAATCATACCCTTAGTATTAATAAGTTACTTTGTCGCATAATACACTTCAGCGACCTGTAAGCGATAGATTACCTGCAATCCATAGCGATTAGCTACCTAGCCTGAGATTTATCTACAAAACATGGAGCTGCAGGGGTAATACACATGGGCATGTGGGTAATATTTCAACGCAAGCATGCCAGAATTAGGGGCGCTGATCAAGGTAACCTGGTTTGTTATTAACTCATCTTAACAAAGCGCTTAGGTTTATTAACACAAAAGCAAGAGTCCATTCTATAAGAAAAACACCTAGTTTTATACAATAGACATACCGATGGCACATTAATCAAGCAATTTTGTGGATTTATCACCAACCTAGATAAGCAATGACGGTTTCTCGTCGTCACACAGGTTCATCGCAGCTCGATGAAAAATATTGGAGATTCCATATGGATAGACATTGCCATATGGAGATAATATGAGGAAAACATTGGAGCGCCAATTTTTCGGCGCCCCAATGTATTTTATAGACAAGTCTATGTCGAAAGGTTGTTATTGAGCCGTAGATTTATCTTGAGCAAAGTCTAGAATGTCCGTGACATCATGATTTTTCCCCACATGCCCCGTCGATGTAAAGGTAAGCTGCAATACACCAAACATACGACTCTCAGGAAGCGTGTCGGGGGACATCGGCGCACCAAATCTAACCTTGTGAAAAAAGCGCCATGGCTCATCCCAGGCAGACGCAAACACATCAACACCCGCAACACCATCGCCTGCTGTCCCATGACACCTCACACAACCAAAGGGAAGATCCACATCATTGACCACAGCCGTTGCACCGCCGTTATATATTTTAGCCCCGTTAACTCTATCCCCATTATAGGCGGCGCCGAATGCCCGAACATATTCGCTGATGTCATCAACACCATCCTTAATGAACTCGGCCAAACTCCATAAGTCCGCTTCTTCCATAAAGTCACCGAAATTGTGGACCCGAACGACACTGCCACCATCGATAACTGGATAACCCCCTTGAATGGTTTTATAAAGATCACCCAATGTTGTCTCTTCTCCTCGAACACTGCGTAACCATAACAAATCATTCCACAAACCATCACTGCCACGGTAATCCCAGCCATGACACATGGAGCAACGCCAAGTCTGATCATCTGCCAAACTCGCATCCGGCGTATCCTGCCAATCAAAAATCAGATGACGACCCGCTGGCGCATCTAACGCGGCTTCCACCATCCAATTATCATACAATCGTCCACCACTGGCTAACTCTCGCACTAATCCGCCTTGTGAATATTTAGTCACATCTGCCGCTGATTGCAAATCCAATCCTGAAAACTGATAATCGACAGTGCCTAACATCTCACTACCAGGATGGCCAAACCTGACTTTATGTAAATACTCCCAAGGATTTTTTCGGGCTAAGTCGTGCATGTATAAGGTTTCATCCACCACAATTTCACGACCATCATCGCCGTGACACGCCGAGGTACCACAACCACCCTGGGTCAAGGCATCAGCAGCAGCAGGATCATACGGCAATAAATCATAAGCCATCTTACCAGCACTGGCATCACCACCACTGACCACATTATAACAGAGAGGATCAGCCACATTACCATAACACGTGGGCTCACTATCAATAAAAGCCGTCATGGATTTTCCATCCAATGCTTCTTCCTGTACCGAAACGATAAACCGAGTTAATGCGTGAATATCATCCGTAGAAATACCTGACGCGCTAAATGCATGATCACCCGCATTGTCGACCTGCCCAGAATGAATCATATCAAATACCTCCTGAGCGGCCGTGTTGGTCGGCAATGTATTATCAGGGCTCATCACCACCCCCTTAATACCCGTCATATAGCTGCCCGCCCCATAAGCCCCGGCGGCACCTAAATAATCCCAACCATGACACGATTTGCAACGCCAAGTGGTATCATTCGTTTTATCAGTATTTCCGCTATTCACCCACAAACCATGAGTCGCTGCCGCCGTAGACGGCACCGTTAATGCGGCGGCCTCATCAGTACCGGTCCACCATTTATCCCATAATAAACCACCCCGTGCGAAATCTTTGGCAATCTGCTCTTTGCTAGCGGCATAGCGTGTCACATCAAACCCCTGGCCACTGGGAACTAAAGTTTCTTGCATATGACGAAGAATATCGACAGCGGCCTGAAAATCTAGCGCAGGATTACCGTACCAAATAATCCCTGGCATTTGAGGTTCGGCCCCCGGTTGACCAAATTGAATTTTATGTAAAACTTCCCAGGGGTTATCCCACGCATAGGTATCAAGAAATTTACCAAACGGTTCATTAAAATCAATCGCCCGTCCGCCAGGTCCGTCAGCAGGACTCCCATCAACATCATGACAGCTGATACCGCATCCGCCACCTGCCGTATCCTGTGTGGTTGGCAAGTTATAAAACGCTAGACCATTGGCTGCACTAGCATTGCCATTGATACCTGTCACTAATTTCGATCCGCTATCAATAACCAATGCTGGCTCAGTCCCTTGGGCAGCCCGTTCCTGCATAGTCACCACAAATTTAGTCAGCGCGTGTAACACATCCACCGGTAGCATGGCACCGAAAGCATGATCACCTGCCTTTGCATATTGACCTTCATCAATAAATGCGAAAATTTCTTCAGGTTGAGTGAATAAAGGCGTATCATCATCCGCCGGAATCAGACCCTTAATTCGAGTATAATAACTGCTACTACTGCTGCCATATACACCTTTTCGACCACGATAGTCCCAGCCATGACAGGATTTACATCGCCATGTGGTTTCATTGGTTTTTTTGGTATTAAACGCAGGCCACAACGGATGATTAGTGGTTGCTGCATCAGGGACTGGAGCTAATGTGCCTACGTCATCAGTGACCCACCATTCATCATAGGCCAAACCACCTAACGCAAGCGATACACCATCATAAACCCCCTGATCAAAGGCCGTTGCTTTAATATTCACAGCATCGCCAAGGTTTCGATTAAGTTGAGATGCCTGCGAACTACGCACCGTCGGCGAAGTGCGTGCCGTCACCTTATCACCGTTTATATCTGCCTGATCTGGAATTTTCACACCCGATGGGGTGGATTCAGAACAACCCACCATCCACAGCAGAAAAAAACTAAACAAGACTAATTGACTATAATATTTCATAAATTGATTCTCCCCATCCATATAAAATAGCTGGCCCCGATAACAATGATCGGGCTTCCCACGAATAAAACGCCTGTTATCATCCTTTGATGATTGCTCATGAAAATCTATGACAAGAGATGACTTATGAGACGCTATTAATTGAGTTATTATTTTAGTTATTATGTGGAATCGACATAAGATTGTTATTTCATACTTATTTCTTTCCCCTCAAATTTTAGTACCATGCTTTCTTGATCACTCAATGCCTATTAGCAAGCGATTTAACATTAGGCGTGCTCAGTAATAAATGGAACATGAGTATATCCCATCTCAACAAACCCAAAAAACCCGCTAGCATAAAATAAAAAATAAGAACTTTAGGGTAATGCACCTCGTATATCAAATGCTTTTTGCGCATAACCGGTGATATCTATCACATCGGCTTCATTTAATACACCAATACCAATAATGGCAGGCATACTGCTGCCAGGTTGTGAAAAACGCACTTTATGTAAAAATCGCCATGGATTTTGTTTCGCAACAGCAAAAATATCAAGTTCAGTTTGAACTGCATCACTAGGCAACGTCCTGCCATCTGCACCGTGACAACTTAAGCAATCAACACTAGGCTCTTTTTTACCTTCATACAGGGATTTGCCATTATTTGCATCAAATAAGGGCACCAATTCACCGGTGGTTCGATAAATATAATTCGCCGTATTCAAGGTACCTTCAATGATGAATCGAGTAAGATCCCATAACTCACGCTCCCCCAAAATACTTGGCAAACCCGATTTCTCGCTACCAAAATTATGGATCTCTCGTGAACCATTTTTTATCCAATTGAAAATAAAATTTTGCAATTCTTCTGAATTAGGCATTTGCCCCTGTCTAAGCTGAAGTTTATAAATTAAATTATCCACATCGCGATCCGCCGGGTAAAACTCAATGCCTTTATAATTCCAGGCATGGCAGGTAATACAACGCCAAGTATCCTGCACAGGATCAGCCGGGTCTGCAATATTCAGTTTGTCTCGCTGATCCCAAAAAGGATTGGTACTATTCGGTGGTTGCACACTCGGATCACTGGTTTGCATCTCCATCCACCAAGTATCATATAGGCGGCCACCCCGTTCGACATTTGCCGTCGCATAACCATTAGTCGGCGTAGTTCCAGGCGGCGGCTCCCCCCCCGTGCCACCAGTCAGTGTCTTCGAAAATGCCAATACGTGCCCAGCTTCTTCAGGAGATAAACCGGTAAATCGGGTAATAGAAGGAACCATTAAACTGCCTGGCTGACCAAAACGCACCGTATGTGCCAATTGATGAGGCCCCTGCTTCGCCACTTGGCCCACATCAACATTGGAAATACTGGTACCTTGTGTACCATGACAGTTAACACAGTTGCCCGGCGTGATGCCATGATAAATATCCTGGCCTAATTGCGCATTCCCTGTATCAATTGCCGCTTGTATATCAGCCACGCCTTGCTGTTCACTATTGATTAAGAATGCCGAGAGATCACTGATATCTTGTCGTTTCATATAACTGTTGAACGCATGATCCGATGGATTATTTACCGTACCATCAAGTAAAAAATCAACGATGTTTTCTGGTGCCATTGTTAAATCAAGCAAGCCCTTGATGTCGGTAAAGAGAGCATGTGCAGGATCGGCCAATACACCTTGGTTACCTTTATAGTCCCAACCATGACATGAACTGCAGCGCCAAGTTTCAGCGCCTTGAGTCGTATTACTTGTTGGCCACAAGGGGTGCTCTCCCGCTGCTACTTCATATAAGTTTTCTTTCCACCAAGTATCATACAATCGTCCACCACGTGCGATATCGGGTAACAAATCAGTTTGTGAATACGCTAATATATTAATACTTGATTCGATCGTTTTAATCTCTTCAGGGACATATTCAATCACCCCTTTCATGCGACGGACATCAGACGCTTGCACAAATCCATAACGAATTTTATGGAGAAACTCCCAAGGATTTAGTTTTGCGATGGTATCAACTAATTGAATTTCCCCGCGATCAGGATCTAGATCCTTAAACGGAAACCGTGTACCATCTTTTTTATGACAAGAAGACCGACCGCAACGCCCCATGTTATTATCTTCATAGTGTAATTTCCCTAATGCAATATCAGAACTAAACGGCTCCCCTGTTTGATCATTGATTAGATTATGAGGCGCTTGTCCTTGTACGGCTTCCTTACGAATGGTTTCAATAAACTGAACCAACTGATAAATATATTTATCATCGAATAATGGTGAATAGGCGTGCAAGCCATCCTCACCTCCTGAGCGCAAAAACTCATAAAGTTGACTGGCACCGTTATATTTCATGGTAGGATTGGCATCAGTAGCAATAATACCTTTTACACCGCTAAAGTGATTACCCGCACCATATTGGCCATCCACCCCTCGATAATCCCAGCCATGGCATTCTTTACATCGCCAAGTTTCCGTACCTGCAATAGTTTCATTGGGAGTAAGCCACAACGGATGCCCCCCTTGCGGTACAGGTGGCCGACCACCAGCCGCTTTGTTGTCATAGTCAATTAATGTCGACCATCGATCATAAAGCGAACCGCCATTGGCAATATCCCCAGCACTACTGAAGCTGTTCAAGTCACCGCTGGAAAAGTTATTTTCCACATTACCAACCACAAAAGATTTCCAGACATAGGCCAGTACATCCTTTGCCTCATTTAAATCCAGACCTCCCATCATGACCCCAGACAAACCAAAGCGCACTATATGGAGAAATCGATCAGCATCATATAATGCGACATTCGCTACCGTCTCACTGTCGCCTGCATGACAACCACTGGCATCACAATCAGCACCTGTTTTGTTCCCGGCAGGTGTTTTATAAATACTTTCCCCACTGCTTAAGTTGCCACTCCAACTAAAACCAGGATCATAAAGCGCTTCTTTGACAAATAAAGCCAAATCACTAATATCCGCTTCCGATAACACATCTGCAAACCCGTGGGATTTCCCACCACTAGTTTCTCCTGCACGAATAAATGCAACGATGTCATCGATCGTTTTATTTTGTGCAGCCAAGGTTAAGCCAGGAAAACCGGTATAATCACGGCTCATGGGTCCGTAATTTCCTGTGGCCCCCTTATAGTCCCAACCATGGCAGGTTTGACAAGACCAGGTCGCTACGCCAGTCTTTTGATTAATGTATTTACCGATAAATTTGGCTCGATCTTCCCACAAGACATGATCAGTCTGTGGAGGTGAAACACCATTTTCCTCCCACCATTGCGCATATAGTCGACCACCTCTCAAGCTATCACCTGTTACCGTGCTTTCCCGAGGGGATGCGCTAATTTCTTCTGTATGATCACTTTCCCCAGCATCATTTAACGCTGCCAGACGATAGTAATACGTCACACCATTGACCAACTGTAAATGCAAATGCTCTACTATCCCGACGAGGATCACATTGGTCTGTTGATTAATAATAAAATCAGGCGTAAGAGCCCAATAAATATTATAGGTCTCCGCCCCGACAGCAGCATCCCAGGTGAGCGTAATCAAGCCATCCCCAGGTACGGCGTTAAAGTTAGTCGGAGGATCAGGCCGAGCCACCGCCCCTTCATAGGGTTTCGCACTATCCAGATCCGAATCACGGCTAGTACCACCTGCCACCGTGGCAGTTACTACATAATAATAAGTGACATCATTGGCCACCGGTCCATGCTTATAAGGCGACGTAACATTAGTAATGATATTCGGAGATTTAGAACTCACATTCGGCTCGGTTGACCAATACAATGTGTAAGTAGCCACTGCTGGGCCGCGCCAAGTAATAATAACTTCACCATCACCGGGCGTTGCTGCCACATCAAAAGGTGATGTTGGTATCGCACTCGCGCTCGGTATGGCTGATTTTATCTCTGAGGGATTACTCTCGATGGTTGCGGTGGCCACAGCGGTCACCACATAATAGAAAGTCAGGTTATTCACTAAGTCTTTATGTAAATACTCAGTCCCAGTCACCGTAATAGTCCGCTCTGCCGGATGGCTATTAATATCAATGTTTGCTGCCGAAGACCAATAAATTTTATAGGAAACCGCACCCGGGCTTGAGTCCCAAGTTAAACGTACCTGACCATTAAGTGCTTCCACGCTAAAATTGGCTGGCGCAATGGGGGCATTTTGCCCGCGCGGTTTTGCAGAACTCCTATTCGTCGAACCGCTTACCCCATACTCATTAACCGCCTCCATCAAATAATAATACGCTGTACCATTGACTAATGGTGCACCGCTATCATCTTTGTCATGAGTGTACGGACTGCTCACATCTTCAATTTTTTTCGTTGTTAAGCTCAAACGCGTGATAGAAGCTTGGGTATCCCAATAGAGATTATACGTCTCATCCTTTTTCATAAGCCAGGTAATTTCCACCGCCTGATCTAATGCTTCAGCTTTAACATTTTGCGGAACATTCGGCGGAACACCTAATGTCGACACTTCGAGTTCCGGCGAGGAGGCAGCACTTTCCGCATTATTGACGATTGCAGTAATCACATAACGATACTTGGTATTCGCCGTGAGCCCGATATGCCGATAGATCACTGTGGGACTTTCAATGGGGATGGGCTTTCCCTCTTTGAACGGATCAGCCAAGGCATTGGTAGTGAAATAGATACGATAGGAATCAGCACCCTCTACCGGCGACCAACTTAACAAAATAAAGTCTTTTCCAACCGAAGTACTTTTAAAATCTTCAGGCACAATAACGCTCGGCGTTTGCGTGTTAATGACGCCTTCGCCACAACCTGAAAGAATAAAAAGCACCATGGTCAGCAACCAAAGTGGCTGTTGCCTTCTATTCAATGTGAATCCCCCCACCGACGTTTCTATCCGTTTTTTTTAACTTCTAACGGTTAAGAAAGTTTTGTAAATAATGTTGCCTGGTTAGCCTATCATTTGATAAGTTGTCTATATATCCATTAGATTGAACGAATCGCTAATCCGACTAAATTACATAAACAACAAATTTTTTTATTAAGAATATATTACTGACACGACCCCGACGCTAAATGTTGCTCACCATTAACAGCATGATTTTGTTATCCAATGCTAAGCAGAAAATGATATATCTGTTATCTCTGGGCGACGGTAAAATACACCTCAATATAGACCAAGTCTCAAGAAATATCGTGAAAAATCACGCTGATATCGTGACAGACAACTCAGACCACAAGTACAAGTATCGCTGTCGCTGTTGAATTCAAGCTGAATCTGCCATAACATCAACATAATAAATACGCGAGGCCTCATCCAAGCAAATCCACCTGCTTAACTATAATTGAATGTTATACCTTGCCATCATACCTGCTGTCATATGGTCAGCAACGTGACAATGAAAAAGCCAGTGCCCTGGATTATTAGCAAGCATAGTGACTGAGATCATAGAAGCCGGCATTAATTCAATCACATCAGTGCGCACCCCAGTGTTGGTTATTACGGTATTACCATGCCAATGAGCGGTATGTAAATCAACCTCAGTGCCTAAACCAAGCACATGCCATCGAATCCGATGTCCTACATTAGCAACATAACCTTCCAGGTTACCGAACAAATAACCATTCATAGCGTGCATTAAACCACCTTCCTCGCCTCCTTCCTCATCGAAGACCATAAAAAGTGCCGTATATTCATGATCTACATCAATTGGCTTTAGGTTGTCAGGACCTCTTATCATTTCTGGCTTCGTTACAATGATCGTTCCTATCAAACCCGCATAAATGTCACCAACCGCATCAACTGCAGAATGATACATCCAAACCTTAGAAGATACGTTTTCACCCGGGCCAGGCATTGATGACTCATCTACATACCATCGATAAACAAAACTTCCACCGGGCGCAACATGAGCCCCAGGCATGCCATTAAACTCAAAATCCGCGCCATCGTTTGCAACGTCATGCCCAACCCCGTGCGGATGCATGGATAGCGGCCGATCACTGCGATTGGTAAAATGCACAACTAATACATCGCCGAGTGTCCCTCTCAATTCCGGACCTAGGATGCCCATCCAACGTGGCTGCAATTTTGGTTGCGTATAACTCGCATCAGTATATTCAATGAAACGATATTTTTTATAGGTGGCCACATCGCCCCATGGACTCACACCAAGTGATGGTTCGATTTGGTTCAATGCAGTGGGAATATAATTCCACTGAACGATTTCAGCAGCAACGAAATAATGACGTTCTACCCCACCGCCACCCACAACATCCGGGTTAGTACCACCTCCTGGCCCACTCGGTGGTGGCGTCGTCGGAGGTGGAGTCGGCGTCGAAGGAGGTCCAGCAATATCATCGTCCAGTTCCGGCTCCGGATTATGAGTCGCGGTGGGTGGACCGAGTGCAGGCTCATCATGCACCGCCGGTTTAATCGTACCTTGTTTCACCGCCTCTTCATCTTTTTCTACCGTAACACTTTCTTTAAGGCTTTCTGTACAACCTACGCTCAAAATTAGTAGTGTTAAAAATAGTATTCTTTGCACTGAAAAACGATTCATACACCCCCCTCCGTAAGCCGATCAGTGATTACACAATATTTCACCAAATCATACACCCACGTTTTTTCACAGACCTTGTGCCTCGAATTCAATATGGCTCAGGCAGCATAGTTCTCACTATTACATTCCTTAGCGATTGGATCGGTAGTCACAGCTCACCCAACATTTTAATGGTAAAATCGTTATAAACCGGTCTTTATCAACATGCCGGCTAACATTTAGGCACAGAGCAACCTAGCGAATTTCAATCGTTAGGCTGCCCAATCCCGAGAAATTCATTGTTATCTATGATAACCGCTATTTTTCCTGCATCTAGCCTCAACAGCTCACCTTCGAAAACGAGCAATTAATGGTCATTCGGTTCTGATTTCAGCTTATCAAGCACTGAATAAATAAGAAGGCAGAAGCTAAATTAAATGAAAGCCTAGACACTAGGTGACAACTGTACATCATCACATGAAAGGTAAATTGGCAGTATTGGACTTATTATTATTTTTGTTCACCTATTTCAATAAAAATAATAGGTGATAGTACATCTTGTCCTAATCAGCTTGTCGCCCACCCTTATAAAATAAACTAAGAATTGATAGCAAGCAAACTCTATTTATTAACGGCACAAAACAACTTTACAGGTTAAGGCGCGGATATCCATTGAAAACAGACATCACATCATAAAAAACTCCAATGAGTACCCGCGCCGAATTCAGTACCATGAACTATTCATGACTGATTAAAATACAATCAATCAACCTCAGGATGGCGCAGCATGGCTAGATGACTTGTCATTCGCCATTGAAGCATTCACAAGACTAGATACCTCAACCCCATCTTCACGACGCCATACTTCAGTACCATCTTCTTTGACCTCATTTTCACCCAAAGAGCTGACTTTAGTTAGCTCATCCTGGTAATCAACAGTTATCTTGGCCGCCGCCAAGTCGTGTGCTTCAACAGATAGTGCTTCCTCCAGCTTGCTTTCTTCCGGTGCGGTTTTCCCTACCACTTCGGATTGAACTTTCGATGTTGACTCAACTAACGTTGCAGTTTGCTCAGCATTGACTTTATCTATAGCGAGTGGCTTCACAACATCATCACTAGCAACAGCCTGCATTGTCGATACTTCGCCTTGTTGCTCAACAACACTTTCAGCTTGCTTGGTATCAGCCTGGTGTTGCACATTTTCAACAACATCTCGCGTCGCAGGTGCTACCAATGTCTCATCAGCAGAATTGTCTTTCAGTCTCGATGAAGCAAGCACCTGCTCCTCAGTGTCACCGTAAGACGTTTGCTCGTCAGCAGTAACTTGCTTAGCCGCTAACGTGTCGGGTAAATCAGTGGCTTCCTCTGGCGACGCAGCTTTTGATGAGCTTATTATGGTGTCTGTATCTTCGGTATTTTCTGAAACAACTGACGACGATTTAGCTGCGGCTTCGGGTAATTGTTGAGGCAGTGGCTCATGTTGACTTTCTAATAAGCTAGCATGGCCTGCTAACTCCAAAGGATTGCCGCTTGGAAGTTCTCCGACGAGTTTTTCTGCACCCCGATTTAAATGCTCCAAGACACCACGATAGCTATCCGTCATATTACGGACTAAGTTTGACGTTTCGATAAAATGATTGGCGACTTCTTGCTTATGTTCGGCTAACTCATGTATCTTTTGATCAAGTACAACCTGTAAATCTGTTGGTATGGTAGGTTGTGAGCGACCTATTTGCGCAACGGCAAACCCCACACCAAACCCCACAGCCATAGCAATTATGATATAAATAGCCCCAACTATCATCCGTTAATTCCTCCACTTGTTTTATTCCCAGATATTACTAAACAGATGATTTTAGCGGCTGATAGAATACGTTTTTTTGACCTTAACATATTTAAATACTGCACCCACATGTGCGTTATGCAGGTATTTTCTATCTTAATTAAGCACCCAAAGCCACGCCCACCCATACGGCCAAAATCACCCCTCCCTACCGATATTATTTTTTCAGATATGAAATCAGCGCAATACGCCAATCGCACAAAATTTAAGTTATTTATCTAAAAAAACATACCTGCTTAGGTTTGCATCCTGCCAAATACCAAAATAATCACACCAAGAAAACGATAGCAGCAACCAGCTTTGATAAACTCAACATCCCATGTTCATTGCCAACCAGCCGAACCATTTAGCCCTTCCGAACCACTGTCATTAAATTAAACCGAACCCGCGCCGCCCACCATCCTAAGATCAAAACATAGGCTGATTGGTTTCAAAACCTTCACCTTCTGGAATGAAAATTTAAAGGGGATCAAAATAGATTCACGACATGCATTAAAATCCACCGCCGATGCATAATGGATTTGATTGCAAAGTGATCAATCTATATTTTTTCGGCTCAATTTAGCGGCAATACCCCCCCGATATAGACTAAAATAGCAACGTGCCAGTCTCAGCAAAACGCGCATCACCAGCAATGCACTTCCTTCTGCAATCTATCCCCCCTGAAAGCCCCCGTCATGACAATGATTGTTCTGTTGCCAACACGCTCTCAGTGCCGATATTCAGCATAACATTAAAGTGTACCAGCCTTTCAATGGGATGAATAAATTTTTCTGAAGAAAAATTAACATGATGTCAATCACTATCGACGTGACACACTTTGTGCTCAAAAACTAACAAGACATTGGATTTGCTGGGGTAGAGTAGCCTAACGTTTGAAAATCGCGAAGGGAACTGATTTCATAGTAATTTTTTGAAGGAGAAACATGTCACCTGTCTGGCCGGCGAAGAAAACCCATGGGGAATCAAAAATCAAGCGAGAATAAACTGTTCAATATCGACTTTAAAACAGTTTATTAATATTCCAGAGGTGAAAAATTTGGTCGGGGCGAGAGGATTTGAACCTCCGACCACCGCAACCCCATTGCGGTGCGCTACCAGGCTGCGCTACGCCCCGTTGTAAAAACTTAACATGATAAAATTTCGAACCAACCCACTACTAAACTGCGGCCGTATCATATCCTAATATCGCGGTTACATACAGCCTTAAATATTATTATTTTATGCTATTTTTGTGTTATTTCTAGCCAACCACACCATGTGGCCACGTTTATGCTGGTCGCAAAGCAATGAAGACTTCCATTGACCTCAGAAACCGTTACTGTCTTGCCCTTGCTGCAAACTTGAATGACCCAATTAACGTTTCGAGCACCAAACTCAATGGATGTATTTATGTTTACTGTGGTGGTGGCACTTGGCGAATTTAGGCTAAACAACCCCTGCCTCATACTGCCTCAGTAAGCCCCTTGAGCATAAAAAAAACTCATCCCACTATGCCTAAAGTATCACTTACCCGCAACTAGATGAGCTAATCATCTACGACCTTTTGCTGCTCTGCTCCAGCATACGCTTCCACCCTCGCCTTTAATTTTTGTCCAGGTCGAAAGGTAACCACTCGCCGCGCCGTAATTGGAATTTCTTCTCCGGTTTTAGGGTTTCGACCGGGTCGCTGATTTTTCTCTCGCAAGGTGAAGTTACCAAACCCCGACAGCTTAACGTTGGTTCCATTTTCTAACGAATGTCGAATCTCCTCAAATAGCATGTCGACCAGCTCTTTGGCCTCACGTTTATTCAAGCCCAGTTTTTCAAACAATTTCTCCGCCATATCTGCTTTCGTTAATGCCATAATCTACTCTCTTAAACATGCACCACTTGTTTTTTGAACCGAAACTAAAATTCCGTTCACCAGCTCTTCGACCTGATCGTCTCTAAGCGTTTGATTATCATCCTGTATTGTCAAGGCCAACGCAAGACTTTTCTTCCCTTGGGGGATACCTTTCCCCTGATACACATCAAAAATTACCAGATCTTTGACCCGCTCATCTGACGCTTGCATAATCTGATCACAAAGCTGCGCAGATGAGACAGATTCATCAACCACTAACGCCAGATCTCGCCGAATTGACGGAAATTTTGAAATGGGTCGAAATGAAGCAATACGACCCACTGACAATAAAGCATAATTTAGCTCGAAGACTATAATATTAGCACTTAAATCAAGTTGCCTGCCAATCTCGGGATGCAACGTCCCTAACCAACCAACCACTTCATCATTTCTTATAATTTGAGCACTCTGCCCAGGATGAAGAGCGACGCGTTTCGCGGCTTTAAAGACAAATTCATGGTCGCAACCTGTCAACCCTAAAATGGCTTCAACATCGCTCTTAACATCAAAAAAATCGACACTGCGGCGTACACTTCCCCATTGCTCATGAAGTTGATCTCCACTCACCGCCCCAGCAATCATGGTTTCTTGCTGCACTTGCCCAGCGGCATCCATTTGAAATCGCATACCACATTCAAACAAGCTTAGTTGCAATTGTTGACGATGTTGATTATGAGACAGCGCCTTTAACAAACTGGCCCATAATGTGGTCCGCATCACAGACATTTCAGCAGATATCGGATTCGCCAATTGACAGGTTAACTGCCCAGGATCCAATAAAGCCTGTATCGCCGGATCCACAAAACTATAGGTAATCGCTTCCGAATAACCTCGACCAACTAACAAGGCTTTAATGCGCCGTACAGTCACACGGGCTTCTGCACGTGGCGTCATCGTCAGATCGGTTACCGGTAACTGGGCAGGAATTTGCTGATATCCATAAATACGAGCTAATTCTTCGATTAAATCCACCTCAATACTAATATCAAACCGATAACTCGGCGGTATTACTGTTAAACCCTGCGAATACGCTGATACCTGCATACCCAAATTTTTCAGAATCGCTGCGGCCTTCTCTGTCGGAAACTCGACACCTAATACGCGTTTAACTCGCGCCAATCGGAGCTGAATAGCTTCGCGCACAGGCAAATCCGGCTCAGAGACCACCGCTTGCACAGGACCCGCTTGACCGCCAACTATTTCTAATAATAGCTCAGTCGCACGCTCCATGGCATGATGTTGCAAACAATAATCGACGCCACGCTCAAATCGATAAGAAGAATCCGTTTGAATACCAAATTGGCGGCCCTTTCCTCGGATACTTTCCGGCGAAAAAAAAGCACACTCTAAAAATATTTGTGCGGTATCGGCCTCCACCGCAGAATTCAAGCCACCCATCACTCCGGCAAAAGCATGGGCTTGCTGTGCATCAGCAATCACCAGAACATCCGGATTCAATGTCACCGTAGAACCATCTAATAACGTCACCGACTCCGCTGGCTGAGCACGTCTGACAACGATTTCGGTTGACAGTTTTTGCAAATCAAACGCATGCATCGGCTGACCATATTCCAGCAATACATAGTTAGTAACATCCACACATGGATTTAAACTACGTAGTCCGGCACGCCGTAACCGCTCCTGCATCCAAATAGGCGTCACCGCATGATTGTCAATGTTGCGAATAACACGCCCTAAATAACGAGGACAATCTTGAGTGGCGACCACACGCACTGGAAAAATGTCATCAATTTGTGGCAATACGGGATGGTATACCGGCGCTTTTAATTGCGAGTCATTAAGCACCGCAATCTCCCGTGCGATCCCCATCACACTGAGACAATCTCCCCGGTTCGGCGTAAAATCCACATCGATAATTTGATCGTCCAGGTTGAGATATTGTCGAATATCCATACCTTTAGGCGCATCCTGGGGAAGCAACATTAAACCATCAGCACTGTCAGACAAGCCCAATTCACTACTCGAACACAGCATGCCATGGGAGGGTGCGCCACGCAATTTAGCTTTTTTAATCGTTAATCCACCGGGCAATACTGCACCGACTTTTGCGGTGGGTACCCGTATACCAGGCGCCACATTACTGGCACCGCAGACAATATCAAGCCACTCAGGCTCACCCACATCCACTTTACATAGATGCAGCCGATCCGCTTCAGGATGGGTGTCGACCTGCATAACTTCACCGATGACAATACCGCTAAACGCAAGCGCCGCCATTTCAATGCCATCGACCTCCAAACCTGCCATAGTCAGCTGTTCCGCTAACTCGGCGGAGGACACATCAGGACTCACCCATTCCCGTAACCAATGTTCGCTAAATTTCATGAAACCGTGATACCTATCCGTTTAATTGATTACTTAAAAAGGTTAAAACTGTCGCAAAAACCGTAAATCGTTTTCAAACAATAAACGCAGATCATTAATCCCGTAACGCAACATCGCCAGGCGATCCGCCCCCATGCCAAATGCATAACCTACATATTGCTCGTTATCAATATTCACATTGGTTAACACTTGCGGATGCACCATGCCGCATCCACCCACCTCTAACCAGCCGCTCTGTTTGCACACCCGGCAACCTTTCCCCCGACAAATGACGCACTGGATATCGACTTCAGCCGAAGGCTCGGTAAAAGGAAAATAGGAAGGTCGGAAACGTAATTGCAAGTCATCCAATTCAAAAAATTGACGCATGAACTCAACCAAGGTGCCTTTAAGGTCAGCAAAACTGACCTGCTCATCAACCAATAAACCCTCAACCTGATGAAACATCGGAGTATGGGTAATATCAAAATCGCAACGATAGACTCGCCCGATGGAGATAATACGAAAAGGGGGCAACTGATTTTCCATCACCCGTATTTGCACCGAAGAGGTTTGGGTTCGTAATAAACTGCCATCGCCAAAATAAAAGGTATCTTGCATGGCTCGGGCAGGATGGTTTTCGGGAATATTTAACGCCTCGAAATTATGATAGTCATCTTCTATTTCTGGGCCATGCTCCGTTTCAAACCCCATGGAACTAAAAAAACCTTCAATACGTTGTAAGGCACACGTGACCGGGTGAAAACTCCCTCTTTGCCGGCCCCGCCCTGGCAAAGTGACATCAATGTTTTCCTCTTGCAACTTGGCATCAAGCTGTGCCTGATGCAGCAATGCCTTACGCGCTTGTACCATCGACTGCACGCTTGTCTTAGCCTCATTAATCAGCTGACCGACCTGAGGTCGCTGCTCGGGCAACACATCCTTGAGTGCTTTCATGCGCTGGGTGAGCGCGCCTTTCTTACCTAAAAATTGCACTCTCACCTCATCTAACTCGGCTAGCGATGTGCTGCCATCGATTGCGTTGGAGGCATTTTGTATTATTTGCACCAGATCTTCATTTGACATACGAATGACTTTAGTTTTGATTAGTTATGGCTTGCTCAGCCATAAAAATAGAATTTCACAAGAAACCGTTAGCAGAACACCCATCTCATCAGAAAAGGAACGCAAGGAAACACTCTACCCAGAAATTTTAATTCGACCCACCATGGATCAAATCTAAAATTATCGAGCTAAATTCCTAACCAACCATAATACATTTTAGTATTCTGTTCTGCATTTAACAAAACGTTGAACAACTGCTAATAGATTATATACTGCTAAATATATTAGGAAAATGAAAAAGTAGGCACAGCAGGTATATTTATGGACAATGAGCAGCTTAGCATTATTCTTGTTGACCTAAAAAGAGGACGCAGCACTCATTATGAAATGTTCAAAAAATCGATGACTCAGCCTAGGCTGGTGCATTGAGCCATGACAGCAACGGACTAGCCAGGCCCATATACCAGCCTCACATTCACCAGACACATTTTAGAAAGTCAGGCAAGCACTCAAACCGGAAAAACCATCGACTCAAGGGTATGAGATATACTAAAGTCCATCACCTACTTAAAACGTATCATTATGCAGTCTCGCTGATAATGATACGCCTTCCGACATCCTGTCTTAGCTCAGATTGTACTACTATCAGGCTAAACTTGCTTTTGCCTGTTCAGCAAGCTTAGCAAAAGCATCTTTATCAAATACCGCAATATCTGCCAACACTTTACGATCCAGCTCAATCTTGGCCTTTTTTAAACCGTTGATGAAACGGCTATAAGATATGCCATGCAGCCGGGCAGCGGCGTTAATCCGGGTAATCCACAGCGCTCGAAACTGACGTTTGCGTTGCTTTCGGTCACGATAAGCATACTGACCGGCTTTGATAACCGCTTGCTTAGCTACCCGAAAGACACGACTACGTGCGCCATAATAGCCTTTGGCTAATTTAAGTATTTTCTTGTGCCTTTTCTTGGCAGTTACACCGCGTTTTACTCTTGGCATCGTACTAAAACCTCAATCCTAAACTTAAACCTAAGATCTCGCGCTTGCAGAACCTAGGTTAATATATTGTACTGTCAATAAAATGGCGATACGCCCTGTTAAGCATCCGCCTCAACCTTGTCATGCATATGGCAGCATGCGTTGCACAGAACGCTTATCTGACTCATGCACTGAAGCTGGCGTTCGCAATTGACGTTTACGTTTAGTGGTTTTTTTAGTAAGTATATGTCTTCGATGAGATTGAGCACGCTTAAAACGGCCACTGCCTGCGCTTTTAAAGCGTTTAGCAGCCCCTCGATTTGATTTAATTTTAGGCATTTCTAACTCCGCATTGATGGGTTGTTAACCCATAATTTATTATCAGGTTTCATGTAATATCACACCACTACCACGCCGATTTGACATGACGCCAGTTCATTTCTCAGAAAATAGAAAATCCCACAGCCAGGTGAAATGTATTAAACAAATAATTTAATTATTTATTTTTCTTAGGGGCAATAACCATCACCATTTGACGACCTTCAAGACGTGGGTACTGCTCAACAGCGCCGTATTCATTCAAATCCTGCTCTACCCGCTTGAGCAAATTTCTTCCCAATTCTTGATGAGCCATTTCCCTTCCTCGGAAACGTAATGTCACTTTGGTTCGGTCCCCATCGTTTAAAAAGCGTATCAGGTTGCGTAGTTTTACCTCATAATCGCCTTTCTCAGTCCCAGGTCGAAACTTAACTTCCTTCACCTGAGTTTGTTTCTGCTTTTTCTTAGCAACTTGTTGCTTTTTATTCTGTTCGAAAAGATATTTACCGTAATCCATCACTCGGCATACTGGAGGATCTGCAGTTGGTGAAACCTCCACCAAATCTAACTCCGCCTCTTCAGCAGCACGTAATGCATCTGTTGTGGAAACAACACCCGCCTGCTCTCCGTCAGCACCAATAAGTCTGACGTTAGGTACGGTTATTTCCTCATTTAAACGAACATCTTTTTTTCCGGCGATTGGTTATCCCTCCACAATAGAACGAGCCCGTCTTGCCACATCGGTAGACAGACGGCCAACAAAATCCGCTAATGACATCGATCCCAAATCATCGCCACTGCGGGTGCGTACTGCAACAGTTTGTTCAGTCACTTCCCGATCACCCACCACGATAATATATGGAACACGTTGCATAGCATGCTCTCGAATTTTAAAACCGATTTTCTCATTTCTCAAGTCGGTTTTTGCTCGAAAGCCCCGTTCTTTTAGTTGATTCACAATATTGACTGCATATTCTTGCTGGTTATCCGTAATATTCAAGACCATTACTTGAACTGGGGCAAGCCAGGCAGGAAATGCACCTGCATAATTTTCAATCAAAATAGCAATAAATCGTTCCAACGAACCAAGAATTGCCCGATGTAACATCACCGGCACTTGTCGGCTACCGTCCTCAGCAACGTATTGCGCATCCAACCGCTCAGGCATGGAAAAATCCACCTGGATAGTGCCACATTGCCACACCCGCCCGATACAGTCAGTTAAAGAAAACTCAATTTTCGGGCCATAAAATGCCCCTTCTCCCGGCTGCAAATCCCAAGCAATGCCTTTATGGTTTAAAGCCGTCTCCAGTGCATGCTCCGCTTTATCCCACACCTCATCAGCACCCACTCGGTTCTCTGGACGGGTTGATAATTTAACGATCACTTGCTCAAAGCCAAAATCGGCGTATACCCGGTACAATAAATCGATAAATTTTGCCACTTCGCTTTGAATCTGCGCTTCAGTACAAAATATATGCGCATCATCCTGCACAAAATTCCGCACTCGCATTAATCCGTGCAAGGTACCGGACGGTTCATTTCGATGGCATGAACCAAATTCGGCCAGCCGCAGCGGCAAATCGCGGTGACTTTTTAAGCCTTGATTATAAACTTGCACATGGCAAGGGCAATTCATGGGTTTCACCGCATATTGGCGATTCTCGGTCTGAATGGTAAACATATCGTCACCAAACTTATCCCAGTGGCCCGATTTTTCCCATAAGGTGCGATCCACAATCTGCGGCGTTTTGATTTCCTGGTAGTCATCACCGATCACCTGGCGAATATAATCTTCCACAATCAGGTAAATCGCCCAGCCTTTTTCATGCCAAAATACCATACCAGCTGCTTCTTCCTGGGTATGAAATAACTGCAATCGTTTGCCGAGTTTTCGATGATCACGTTTTTCCGCTTCCTCTAAACGATGCAAATACGCTTTGAGGGCTTTTTTATCTTCCCAGGCGGTGCCATAAATTCGTTGCAACATTTCATTACTAGCGTCACCTCGCCAATAAGCACCCGCTAATTTCATCAGCTTAAAGGCTTTTAAAAAACCCGTACTTGGTACATGCGGACCGCGACATAAATCAACAAAATCGGCCTGCTCATACAAGGAAATGACTTCGTCTTTGGGCAGATCCTCAATGATTTTAGCTTTATATACTTCGCCCATCTCAAGGAAATAATGGATGGCCTGCTCACGCGGCATCACTTTTCGCTGCACTGGCAGATTTTGCTTGGCAAGCTCCGTCATGCGCTGTTCGATTGCGACCAGGTCTTCAGGTGAAAAACCTTTTTCATAAGCAAAATCGTAATAAAAGCCATGCTCAATCACCGGGCCGATGGTGACTTGCGCCTCAGGAAATAATTGCTTGACGGCATGCGCCAATAGATGTGCCGTCGAATGACGAATCACCTCCAAGCCTTCGCTATCCCGAGCGGTGATAATAGAAAGCGCAAGATCTTCTTCAATGAGATGAGAGGTATCAACAAGCGCCGCGCCGATCTTTCCAGCAATCGCTGCTTTTGCGAGACCCGCACCAATGTCCGCCGCAACCTCACAAACGGTTACTGGCTGATCAAAAGGTCGTTGAGAACCATCGGGAAGTGTAATAACAGGCATGAATTATCCATCAGCTTCAGTGGTGATCCCTACCAAAGATCACGTGATAAAAACAAAAAGGACATCACACGCATGTGATGTCCATATGCATTCTGGTAGGCGCGAGTGGACTCGAACCACCGACCCCCACCATGTCAAGGTGGTGCTCTAACCAGCTGAGCTACGCGCCTAAAATTAACAGCCGTGGAAGATACCATGAGTCCCCGAACAACTCAAGCATTCATTTAAAATTTGTTATTAATCGCTAGCAAGCGGTCGATTTTACAGCTATTTACCGGTATTCTAAACAATAATTGTCCATTATAAATTAGCCAACCCAAGCCCTAAAGCGATCTCTCGCACCTTCCTAATTTCATCTCGAAACCGGGCCGCTTCTTCAAATTCTAAATTTTGCGCACACTTGTGCATAGCATTTTCCAGTTGTTTAATTTTTTTCGCCATTTGCACAGGGGTTAATGCGTTATAATCAGCGCTTTCCTCAGCGACCTTACGCGCTTTACCTGACGAACCACTGCTGGCGTAGGCACCTTCCATGACATCTTTAATCCCTTTTTTAATCCCTTTCGGGGTAATTCCATGCATTTCATTGTGCTGTATCTGCTTGGCTTGTCGACGCTCGGTCTCATCAATCGCCCGCTGCATGGAACCGGTAATCCTATCCGCATACATAATAACCTTGCCATTGAGATTGCGCGCTGCCCGACCAATGGTTTGAATAAGTGAACGATCCGACCGCAGAAAGCCTTCCTTATCGGCATCCATAATACCCACTAAACTCACTTCCGGAATATCTAAACCTTCTCGCAAGAGATTAATACCGATCAACACATCAAACACCCCGAGTCGTAAATCACGCAGTATCTCAACCCGCTCCATGGTATCAATATCAGAATGTAAATAGCGCACCCGAATCCCATGCTCCAGATAGTATTCCGTTAGATTCTCCGACATGCGCTTAGTCAGGGTAGTGATCAATACGCGTTCATTTTTAGGAACTCGTAGATTCACCTCAGACAACAAATCATCCACTTGAATGGCAACCGGTCTGACCTCAATGTCTGGATCAATTAATCCCGTCGGCCGCACCACTTGCTCCACCACCTGACCTGAATGCGACATCTCATAAGGACCCGGCGTTGCCGAAACAAAAATGGTCTGCGGCATCAACCCTTCAAACTCATCAAAACGCAATGGTCGATTGTCCATAGCCGAAGGTAACCGAAAACCATAAGTCACTAGATTTTCTTTACGTGAGCGATCCCCTTTATACATGGCACCGATCTGTGGCACCGTCACATGACTTTCATCAATCACTAACAGCGCGTTTTGCGGCAAATAGTCCAACAATGTCGGCGGCGGCTCACCCGCTTGCCGACCCGATAGATAACGGGAATAGTTTTCAATGCCGTTGCAATAACCCAACTCAACAATCATCTCAATATCTAACTTGGCACGTTGCTCCAAGCGCTGTGCTTCCACTAATTTATGATTCTCATAGAGATGATTTAAGCGATCTTTTAATTCTTTTTTAATATGATCCACCGCTTTCAATAAGGTCTCTCGCGGCGTGACATAATGGGTTTTCGGATAAATAGTGAGGCGCGGCACTTTTTTTAATACCTCACCCGTCAATGGATCAAAATAAGTTAATGACTCAATTTCATCATCGAATAACTCGATACGTACCGCTTCACTGTCGGATTCTGCCGGAAAAACATCAATCACTTCCCCGCGCACCCGAAAGGTTCCTCGGTACAATTCCACATCATTGCGACTATATTGCAACTCCGCCAGGCGATGTAAAATAGTACGCTGATCCATAAGATCACCACGCACCAAATGTAACACCATCCCCAAATACGACTGAGGATCCCCCAGACCATAAATGGCAGATACTGTCGCAACAATAATGGTATCCTTCCGCTCTAATAATGCCTTGGTGGCAGATAGCCGCATTTGTTCGATATGATCGTTTATCGAGGCATCTTTTTCGATAAACGTATCTGATGCGGGCACATAGGCTTCTGGTTGATAATAATCATAATAAGAGACAAAATATTCCACTGAATTGGCAGGGAAAAAATCCTTCAACTCGCCGTATAATTGAGCTGCCAATGTTTTATTAGGCGCCATCACAAGTGCCGGACGTTGCAACTGATAAATCACATTCGCGACACTAAATGTTTTTCCGGAACCCGTCACACCCAACAAGGTTAAACCGGCTTCACCTGCTTCTAATCCATCAATCAATTGCTGAATGGCTACAGGTTGATCACCTGCGGGCTCAAATTGGGAATGTAAAATAAACTCTTTACTCATTATATGGTATCGTTGCTCTATGAATCGATGTTGGGCAAATAGCCAATCAAGGCTAGGTGGCTCGAATCTAGCATTATAGCGAAACAACGCCAACAACATTAACTGACAACTTTAAATATTTTATATTTCAGAGGATACCTGAGTGAATTGGTCACTATCGCAACGGGCGAAAAATTTATCACCCTCACCCACATTGGCCGTTACTGCACGCGCCAAAGCATTAAGAGCAGCCGGCAAGAATATCATCGGCTTAGGGGCTGGCGAGCCCGACTTTGACACGCCGGAACACATCAAACAAGCGGCCATCCAAGCTATTCATGACGGCTTTACTAAATACACCGCCGTCGATGGCACACCCACGTTAAAACTCGCCATCCGAGAAAAATTTCAACGGGACAACAAGCTAACTTACCAAGATGATCAAATATTAGTGTCCTGCGGTGGCAAACACAGCTTTTATAATTTAGCGCAAGCTTTGCTAGAAGAAGGCGATGAAGCCATTATTCCAGCACCCTACTGGGTATCCTATCCACCCATCGTAGAACTTGCCAACGCCACCCCTATTATTATCAATGCCACCATGGAGCAAGGCTTTAAAATTACCCCGCAACAACTCGAGCAAGCCATCACACCGCGTACTAAGATGATGGTCATTAACAGTCCATCGAATCCCACCGGTGCAGTTTATAGCCAAGTCGAATTACAAGCACTCGGTGCCGTACTCGCTAAATATCCGCATGTCTTAATCGTCACCGACGATATTTATGAAAGTATTGTCTGGGAAACACCGCCGTGTACTAACATACTCAGCGTTTGTCCAGAGCTTTATGAGCAAACCATGGTATTAAATGGCGTATCAAAGACTTATTCCATGACCGGTTGGCGCATTGGCTATGCCGCAGGTCCTGCCCCGCTGATCCGTGCGATGAAAATCATTCAATCGCAAAGCACCTCCAACCCGACCTCGATTGCTCAAGTGGCCGCCGAAGTGGCACTAAAAAGTGATCAATTTTGCATCACTCAGATGGTGAAAGCCTTCACAGAACGATACCACATCATCCACCAACGGCTAAATAAATTACCAGACATTCATTGCGCACCGGCACAGGGTGCTTTTTATTTGTTTCCTGATTTTCGTGAAGTCATCCAGAAACACCCAAGTGCAAATAATGATATCGCCTACGCCGAATGGCTGCTAGAAGAAGCAGAGGTCGCCTTAGTCCCCGGCTCAGCGTTTGGTGCACCCGGCTTCATGCGATTATCCATCGCCACCAGTTTAGACAATCTAACGGAAGCCTTGAATCGTATAGAAAATGTTCTATAAAACAAGATAAAGGATAAATTTCCACGAATAGCTATTGACCCTGAGGGCCGGCATCAGTACTATACCGGACTTCCAACAATTCCCCGATAGCTCAGTTGGTAGAGCAAGTGGCTGTTAACCACTGGGTCGCTGGTTCGAGTCCGGCTCGGGGAGCCAAACACTAAAAAATCAACCACCAAGCGGTTTTGGCACCTATAGCCAACAACTCAGCAATGGATGATTATTTTTTGCCTTGTACGAATCTAGTACAGCATCTACCTAAACCCGAATACAAAAAATATTACTTTACGACAACCCTGAGTATAATATCAGCATTGCCAAATATTCTGTACACCTATCTTTCATTTTACCCCTCAATGAGCATTCTCCACTCGCCCACACCACCAGCGTGACACTTACTCAGAAAAAACCCAAGTGGAATCAAATCTTTCCACCAGCGCCATATCCCCAAATGTAAAATGTAGAATTTATCCGCATTCGTTGTGTTTTTAGAAGCAAGGTTTTCTCTATGTTATACACTTTAAGAGGCCCCATAAATTATTATCAATTCAGTCAAAGCAAAACAACAATAGGAGTTAATATGGAAAGAAAATTTATCTTTCTTATCAGCCTTTATACATTTTTGTTATTTCTAATGCCAATTAACACCTTTGCTGACAGTAGAACTCAACTCGAATTTAAAAATATTGCCTCCGATCCTGCTTCTGGATTAAATTACGCACGCATTCGCTCACCCATCGATGCCATATTTCAAAACTACAAGGAACAATCGATTGCTAATCCCCCCACCCCCTATACCTTTGCTGGATTCATAGATACCCCAGAAAAAAGCCGAGGTGCCCCAGGCATTGCGGTTTTAGATGTTGATAATGATGGAGATCTAGACATTTATGTCACTAACGGTCCAGGGGTTGCCAATAGTCTATTTAAAAACCAGCTCAACGATTCAGCAGTACTAACATTTATAGATACAGGAAATAGCTCAGGTGCAAACGCCACCCACCAGGATTCCACTGGTGTTTGTTTTGGTGATATTGATAATGACGGAGATCAAGATCTCTATGTATTAGGGCGCTCGGAAGCCAATCGTTTACTCATCAACCAAGGCAATGGCAATTTTGTTGAGAAGCTCAATGCAGGTGGCGCCTCCGGAGGTACACTTGGCCACACTTCATGCTCCATGGGAGATATTGATGGTGATGGTTTACTAGACATTGCTGTTGCCAATAGCTTTGATTGGACCAGCCGTGAGGCTATATTTGTCGAGTTATTTGCTTTCAACGACCATAACCAGTTGTTCCGCAACAAAGGCAATCATCAGTTTGAAGACGTTTCTCAAAGCTCTGGCATGTTAGACCTTAAATTTGCTACCAATGATGGCGCAGCAAGCATTACCTGGGGAATTGGCATGGTGGATTATGACCTTGATGGCGATACCGATATTATTCATACCGATGATCAAGCGGCATTAACAAGCCACAAGGAAATTGACCCAAGTACCGGATTACCTGGAGTGGATCGCGGTTATATTCGCGTTTTACAAAATAATGGCATGGGACACTTTACCGACGTGACACCAATGGTTGGCACCAACACGCCTGGGCAATGGATGGGGATTACCTTTGCCGATTTCAATTGCGATGGAAATATGGATATTTTTGGCACCAATATGGGCTCCTATGCCTCAACAGCTTTACCCATTCCCGTCACACCGGAGGATGCAGCAAGCCGCTGGTTTTTAGGGCGAAGCGATGGAACATTTGATGATCCCGGCATCGGTCAACTCAATGCAAACCCCTTTGGCTGGGGACCCTCCGCATTGGATTATGATAACGATGGCGATACCGATATCGTCTATTTCGGCTCACTCGACGCCGCAGGACCGGTAATTACGGCGGACAACCCAGGCGCTTTATTAACCAATGAAAATTGTTCTGCCCAGTTTACACGTAATGCAACGGCACTCAATGACGTCAATCATCATCGTCGCAATGTGCAAGGCTCTGCGGTCGGTGATATTAATAACGATGGTTTCGTCGATATTCTTTCTGTCTCGGCCTCAGACTATCCTGAGCCTATTCCGCTCATGCTTTATCCCGTGCAATACGCTAGCGCGTTTGACGATACCGCATTTTTTCAACCCATTTTTGCAGAAACTGGACCTGGAGAATTCACTTGGCTTGAATATGAACAAATCGACGGTAGCTTGACTGTGCAAATTAGTAGTGCAGATAATGGCAATCACTGGATTAAAGTAAAGACGGTTGGAAGCAAGGGATTAGTCACTGATGGCAAGGTAAATCGAGACGGTATTGGCGCTGTTGTCTCATTTACCCCCCACCTTGGCCGTGCCACATTAAAACCGATTGTTGGTGGATCAAGCCATGGCTCCCAGGATGAACTCATTGCAAACTTTGGTCTTGGCAAAGCACGATATGGTACCATTGATGTACTCTGGCCAGGCGGTACCCGTAATCGTCTTTATCATGCAAGACAAGGTAAACTGCATGTACAGCCAGAAATTCCTTGCAGCTATGATGCAAACTGGCCTTCGCTACGACAATACATGCGCTGTGTAAATAACTCGCTTGCATCGCTGCTCGGTGCAAACATCATTAATCAACATAATGTGGCAAAGTTGCGCATCAGTGCATTGCGTGCCTACGTAGAATCTAGGCATTTTTTCACATTTAAATAATCCCAACTTAATTACTAAGTTGTTCAGCGTAATTCACTACGCTGAACAACTAGCGCGCTCAAACACCGACCCCACCCATACCTTAACGCTTCCATTCACATCCACAATCGGCCTATAATAAAGGTCTGTGACAATAACAAAAACATTCAGAAAACTCACACTTAAAACATCTTCTTACAACCTACATTTTTTACTAGGGTATGTGAAACCTAGATTGCAATAATTTCAATAAAATATTTTCAGTCCAAGCACGACAATTCTTATCGCCCTACCACAAGGAGCCCAACCAATGAAAGTTTTCACTTACTTATTTGTCTCCTGCTTATTGATCTTTTCATTCTCCACCCCATCTATTGCCAAAACCTACCTCCCCTGGGTGAAAAGCGATTATGCCGTGTATCAAAACGATCGTTTTGATACACTAAAGCGAGCAACTGTGGATAAAAAATTTTTCGACTGGCGACATTTCACGGAATTTTCCGGTTTCGGTACACTGTGGGAAATCGAACAAAATGGTAAGCTATTTCTGTTTGACTTAAATACACTAAGTTACTTTATGCTGGTTGACTTCAATGCAGCACCTGGTGACACCCGTCAAATCAATATTCCTCCATGTAATATTGGCACCGCCACCCTGGCCAGCAAAGAGGAACAAATAATGTTACCTGCCGGCACTTTCGATCATGTGGTGCGCCTTGATTTTGAAACCAATTGTGCTGACGGTGGCGTAACCAATACTTGGTTTGCAGCAGGCGTTGGTCCCATTCAGTGGCGCGAATCCAGCATTGCCGGTCCAGTAACCTATGCCATGACAGAAGCAATGATTGCAGGAAAGAGTTACCCGCAACCGCAAGGTATTTTCATTCAAGGTGAATTTCCAACCTCAGTAACACAAAAAAATGTCGCTAACCCTGGAGCCGCACCACCATCAATTAATCTGTATATGACAATCAATAATTACACGAATACGATGTTGCATTATGCCTTTAACTCTTCACAACGATTCGATATCCGACTTAAAAACAGTAATCAGAAAATTGTTAGCCAATGGTCTTGGGGAAAACTTTTTGCAACGGTGTTAGGTACGGTCAGCATTGCTGCTGGCGATAATTATCGGGTAGGTGGTGAACTGGTATTAAGTGATCGCGATGGCAATAAACTACCCGCAGATAACTACACCTTGGAAATTACCCTTAGCAGCCGACCTGATGATGCCACCAATCACCCACTCGGCAGCTCTGCTCCCACAGTGCGTGCGCCTTTTACGATAATTCCATAAGCAATGGACTATGCAATAGCGCCCCCATTTCTATGCAACCCCATGGCGAATCTTTTTTATCATGATGCTTTTCTTTCAAAAAGCATCATGATAAAAATCCGACCACTATCCACTCAAAAGCGTATTACTTAACCCATCATCAAGCAACACTTCAGCAATATCATTAACATGCACAGGCTTAGCAATAAAACCCGCTACCCCGACGGCAAGACATTTTTCTTTATAGTCATCTAATACATTGGCAGTAACAGCAACAATCACCGGCCGTTCACCTTTAGGCCAATGTGTGTTTATGTATTCGCTGGCTTCCAATCCATCCATTTCAGGCATCTGAATATCCATAAAAATAAGATCATATTGTTTTTTTTCTATGGCATCAATCGCTTCTTTCCCATTCCAAACGGCATCTGCCTTATACCCCATTTTCTTCAATAACGCGATGAGTACTTTTTGATTTATGACATTATCTTCAGCAATCAGAATATTCAATGGACGCTTGATCGCCATTTTATTATCTAGAATACCATCAGCAGGCGCCGAAACGACTGTGACTGCACCTTGCGCGTTAACCACCTGTTGCACGACGATGGTAAAATACACGGAGGCTCCACCGTCCTTAGCACATTGAGCCCCAATAACACCATCCATTAACTGCACAAGTTCTTTGCTTATGGCAAGTCCTAAACCTGTACCACCGTACTTTCTTGTCACGGAGCCATCGGCTTGACTAAAAGATTCAAAAATATGATCGAGCTGTTCCTCAGCGATACCAATGCCCGTATCAGTGATTTCAAAACGTATTTCATGATGATTCGCTTCCATCATCTTTGCCGACACATGAACGACCACACCACCTTGCTCAGTAAATTTAATGGCATTACCTAATACATTCATCAAGACTTGTCGTAAGCGCCCGATATCACCCACAATATGCTCTGGCACATCGCCTTCAATATGAAGGCTTAAATTTAGTCCTTTTTGTGTGGCTTGATAATCAAAAAAACGAATCACCGATGATAGACACTCTTTTATAAAAAAAGGGCGATTTTCTAAAACCATTTTACCCGTTTCCGCTTTGGAAAAATCTAAAACATCATTTAAAATTTTTAATAAATTTTCTGAGCTATCTCGAATCGTTAATCCAATATCGCGACTTTCATCGCTTAAGTTATTACTTAATAAGAGCTGCGCCATCCCCAAAATACCATTCATCGGCGTGCGTATTTCATGACTCATATTTGATAAAAAATTACTTTTCGCTTGTACCGCTACCTCGGCTTTCTCTTTCGCTTCACGCAAATGTATTTCTATTTTATGCCGCCGTGTTATCTCACCTCTCAATTGTTTAGCGTATCTATCCGAAATACTTTTAAAGGTAAAAATAGGCAGATAAACCGACAACAATATCATAAAAATAAACGCCAGGGAAAAACCGTAAACAAGCAATTCACTGATCGGGTGCAGAAAGGGATAATCAATAAAATGGCAGCCATTTAATACTAAAATCACAGCATAAATTTTAGCCATACCCTGAGCTTCTTGTACAGAATGAAACAACCTATATGCACTATGAAACATGGGAAATGCAATACCAATCGCAATCGGTAGTGTGATCAGGGTGAACCCCCAATCCATCCAGTGCGCAACCAGCATGCTTACTAAACAGGCTCCCATCAAATAATGATAGAATTTAAAATTTATTTTGATTTCGCTGGTGAACACCAGGATTTTTACTAGAATCAACGAACATAGATAATAGCTCGCAAACGCCAATGCACTTAAAAATGCATCTTGTTCGAATACGCCTTGTAGCACAAAATTGACTAAAAAACCCGCCCACAAAGCTAAAACATATAAATAAAGCTTTTCCCGGTAAAAATGCCAGAGCACAAACATCAATATGCCATTAATAAAAATAATAATGGCATAAAAAATCAATAGAGGTTTAATTAACTCCATGGCAAAACCACTCCTCGTTTTTATCATTTCTTATTAACCAGCTTGACCAAGCGATAACAATAAGGTTTTTATAGAATAGATAAATACTCATCTAACAGCCACCACTAGATTTATGGCAGCTTTGCTTGCTTCTCTCGCCTTTTTTCCTCTTAAATGGATAAAACATAGCCTAACGCAACTGTTAGGCTATGTTTTAATTAGCAGCAACCCGTGTTGACGAGTTATTAACTAACAATGCATCAGGCAACAGGTTCCGATGCTTGCCGAAGGTTCTCCGCCACCGGGGGTACGTATCTAACAAACTCCTTTCTTGCTGAATACCAATAATCAAACACCGCTTTAAATTCCGAAACAATGTTATCTACTATATCCTCTGCGATCTGATACGTTGCCTCATCAAGCAGATGGTATTGAAAAGACCCGCTTGAATCGCTTCGTGTCCCATTAGTCCAAGCACCTCGTGCGTGCGCATTCTCTTTGTCGATGTGCGTTTTCCCAAAGTATTCCAGCTTTTCATAAACTCCTGCTCTGTTAATGGGGACAGTCATATGGCGAATAAATACACCAAATGCAGCCTCAAGCACTTCGATAATCGCTAACGAAATTAATGGGTTATTATGTTTTTTAATATAATACAAGGTTGTATAAACCAAATTTCTTGCAGCGATACTTTCATTTCCCCATATTTTAGTAAAAATATCAGCCATACTTCCCCCCCAAGATTTTGGGAGAAAACCGAGCACTTCAAGATCGCTTAAATACCATTTCCAATGATCTAAATCCTCTTCGCAATGAGTGTTAATTTCAAAATCGATAGGTGTTTTAGGATCTTCAATACGCATGGTATGCAGAATATCCTTGAATCCCAGTACGAAAAACAACATAGACGGTGTAAAAGCAAAACGATCTTCATCACTTGGTTCAATGCTCCGCAACCATTGACACAATGCTGAATTTTCCAAATGATTAATCTCTTGATCAATTTTAACGATTATCCGCTTCATAATTTCTCCTGCTACTTATGGATGCCAAATTAATGGTGCCGCCACCAAAAAATGACTCACATGTCATGAAATCATGACGTTATAACCCCACATTTGAGCAACAAACAAATAACGCACCCTATCGCATTGGCCACAGTAGATTGTCAAGTAAAACTAATCACTGTCCTCGATTGTCGCTGTCATAGCTTATACCCTTCAGTTCTAATAATTTTTAAGATAAAAATTGCTAGCAAAATCATTATCTTAAAAACTATCAGTACAACGATCAACGTTTGGAAGAAAAAACATCATTGTTGGCTCAATCAGCATTGGACAAGTAAGTCATCGGAAACCGGAAAAGCACGACGAGTGCTTCCTCGGACCTTTCACGCAAGAGTAGTGCCGTGCTAACAACTCAACCAAGACCTAATGACCTTGAATATTCGCCTCATTCCCAATCATAAAATTCAATGAATTTCATTGAAAAAAACATATAAAAATTTCTCACCCCGAAAAAACGGAACCGGGAAACTGGTTTTTAAAAATTGGAAGACAAGATTATGTATTTAGAAACCTCTGTTTCCATAGATGACACACATTCAGTGTAGAACACTGTATAGAGAAAGGCTGGCGAGAATAGTGCAAAACCGGGAAAGGCAAAGCACTATGCAAATGCAGAGATGTACTGTTAGCAGTGCGTATTAATAACCAATCGCATCCACTTTAAAACGCCCTTTGCAGGTGGAACCGAAATCAGGTTGTGCTTGCTGAACCAGTTCACCCAGCGATGCATTAGTATTAATATTTTTAGGAAGATTAATATAGACATCCACCAGCCGCCCTTGTTTGTCACAACCTAAACGTAAACGTTTATGAGCATCATCACCAAAGACTTTATCCACTTGAGTGTAAAATACCGATTCTTTCACGGTTTTACCAATATTCTTTTTCATAAACATCGCTAGTTCGGGGTGATTGAATTGTTGGGTCAATTCAATAGAAAAGGCAAAATACTGATTCACATCCCAGTGGTCCTGACAAGTACCGTGTTTATACCACTCGTGGCGCTGCAAGCATGTCCCAGCAGCAGCACTGGGCATCACAAACTCTAACCGATCACGCAGTTTTTCATCCAACGATAACGTTTTATGTTCACAAAAATTACGCTTTTTGGCGCGTGATTTTTGGTCACCACAATAATTGTAATTAATACCGCAACTGTTTTTATTCGGCCATAAACCATGCAGCGTAAAATGACTTGCCTGATACGCTCTCACATCGTCAATACGGCATTCGGGTTTCCTTCGAAAGCTTTCGCAAAATGCAGGCTGCCAACTCACGGCTAATTTGTAGCTATCCGCCAACCCAGCAGTACGGCACACAGGCGTGGACGGAGATTCTTCAACCACGGCCTGGCTAGCCAATGCCATCTCACCGCATGCGATGCTGACCCATCGTAACGAAGGACTCGCCTGGGGCATGTCAATGCGCAACCAATCGGGCGACTTCGCCTTATTGGTTTCCAAAAAACTATAAGATTGACCAATGGTTAATGTCGTGTTATCCGGATTGGTTTGTTTTTTCTTTGAAACATAAGCCTCACAGGCCTGTTGTGCGGTAAATTGGCCTAGCACCTTGGCGCTCACATAATCCATGGGCATGACAATGAAACCTGCCAATAATAAAAGCCAAGTTAATTTTTTATTGTTCATCCTGTTTCCTTATTGTGTTAATACCCCATCCACCGGCAGTGCCGTTTTATCGACAACACGTCGCATCACGAAACTGGAGCGCACACCGGTCACCCCCTCGATACGGGTAATTTTATGTAATAATAATATTTGGTAGGCCTCCATATCCTGTACCACCACCTTGATTTGATAATCAGCGTCTTGTCCGGTGATCAATAGACATTCCATCACTTCAGGCAACGCACTGACTTCAGCTTCAAAATTTTCGAAACGTTCTGGCGTATGCCGATCCATGGAAATATGGATCAGCGCCATCAATGTTAACCCTAATTTTTTGGTATCTAACAACGCCCGATAACCTAGAATAATACCAGCCTCCTCCAAGGCACGCACTCTGCGCAAACACGGCGAAGGCGAAAGACCGATGCGATCGGCCAATTCTTGATTAGTCAGGCGCCCATCCTGCTGTAAAATTTCGAGAATACGCTGGTCATAACGAGAAAGCGGCATCAATTTATACTCCATTTCGGAAAATAAAAGATGATTGTGACCTATTTTTGTAATATTTAGCAATATTATTGCTAATAAAATATTATTAATCCTCTATTTCGCAATCATATGCCCAGATTTTTGGTCTATTATTGTTGTCATTCGTTACCGCGAATTGATCACTGGCCACACCACCAAGGTGGCCAGCATGACTTCGATAAAACTTGCTTTACCCAAGCAGGTCAGGCTTTAACCGATACCGGAGGAGCGAGCCGACACAGGTCAATCTACACTCACCATCTGCCTCGCGTATTAGATATGACAATGCGCTAGGTAGAGATAAACAAGGAACGCCCCATGAAATCATTTGACCACAATAAATACCGTCCCGCGCCAAGGGTCGCACTTCACCAACGACAATGGCCTCAACGCACCATCACCCAGGCGCCACGCTGGGCGAGTGTTGACTTACGCGATGGTAATCAAGCCCTGTTAAACCCAATGACCGTCGAACAAAAACAACAGTTATGGGCGCTCTTGGTCAAATTGGGTTTCAAAGAAATTGAAGTGGGTTTTCCCTCTGCTAGCCAACCTGATTATGATTTTTTACGCTGGCTCATTGATGAAAATCAAATTCCCGATGATGTCACGGTACAGGTACTAGTGCAGGCCCGGGAAACGTTAATTAGTCGCACCTTCCAGGCATTACAAGGGGTAAAACGCGCCATCGTCCATGTTTACAATTCCACCTCTACCGTGCAACGTGAACGTGTTTTTGGGCTGGATCGTGATGGTGTCACTGATATCGCCAGAGAAGGTGCCAGATTATTAAAAGCCGAAGCTGAAAAATATCCCGAGACAGACTGGCGATTTGAGTACTCACCGGAAAGTTTTACCAGCACTGAAATGGATTATGCGGTGGAGATATGTGAGGCCGTCTTAGACATCTGGCAACCGACGCCTGAGAAACCGTGCATTATTAATTTACCATCGACGGTTGAAGTAGCAACTCCGAATGTTTTTGCCGATCAAGTAGAATATTTCAGCACCCACATTAGCCGCCGAGATAGCATTATTTTGTCGGTCCACACCCATAATGATCGCGGCAGCGCCGTCGCCTCGGCGGAGCTTGCGTTATTAGCGGGAGCCGACCGGGTGGAAGGCACCTTGCTGGGTAACGGAGAGCGTACCGGCAACATGGATATTGTCATTATGGCAATGAACCTCTATAGCCAGGGCGTTGATCCAAAATTGGATTTATCCAACCCCAATGAAATTATTGAAGTGGTCACCGCATGCACCGAGATGCCCGTACATGCTCGCCACCCGTGGATCGGTGAATTAGTCTATACGGCCTTCTCCGGCAGCCATCAAGATGCGATTCGTAAATGCCTCAAGCAGCAACAAACCAATGAACCTTGGCAAGTGGCTTATTTGCCCATCAATCCTCAAGATCTTGGTCGTGATTATCAAGCCATCATACGGGTCAATAGCCAATCCGGTAAGGGCGGTATTGCTTTTGTCTTAGAGCGCGACTATGGCCTGTACTTGCCACGCTGGATGCAAATCGAATTGGCTAAGTACGTGCAGCAAGCAACCGAAACCCATACCGGTGAAATCGATAGCACAGCCATTTATAATTTATTTATCCAGCATTTTGTGGCAGATCAAACCCCGGTCGCACTGCAAGGCTATCGACTTGATCGAAGTGAGTATGACATCATCGAAGTTAGCATCAACGACAAGGGCCGCAAACACGTGTTACATGGCCAAGGCGAAGGCACGATCTCCGCCTTTATCAATGCCTGGAACCAATACTCCGGCCAACAAGTACAAGTCATCAACTATCACGAACACGCCATGGAAGCCGGTACCGACGCCGAAGCCATCGCCTATGTACAACTCAATATCAATGGCCAAATCTACTCTGGTGCCGCGTTTGATCACGATACCGTGAGTGCATCATTGAAAGCCAGTCTGTCGGCATTAAACCGACAACAGGTATTGGAGGCAAATGAGCCAATACGGACATTAGGAATGCTTTAACCAGGCATCTGCTTTATGGTAAAAGCGTGTCGATAAGGCTTCAGTCGGCACGTTTGAATCAAAACGCAATTGATAATAAAGCCGTATGATATCTTTTAATGCTGTGCTTTTTTCCGCATCCGCTGTCGCTAACGCAAACCGTTGCTGCCAATGCAGCAACGGTTCATGGACATGACGAACAATGCCATCGACACTCGCCGCTAAAACCACCTGTTGCATAACTGAATCATAAGGCAATAATGCTTCATTCGCTTGAGTGGACAACACAGGCTGATTGCGCTTAAGCCATCGACTTTTACCTTGCTTCCTTAACAAAATAATTAATGCCAACACTACCCCAAGAATAACTAAATAAACATTCGTACCTTGTTCACTCTTAGCACCCTGCCACAAACGAAAATGATAATACCAGCGTGACAATGCATCCGTAATAGGCTCAAATAATGAGGCCGTTTCTCGCTCCGCCTCAAACCAAATAGCGGGTGTATTATCCACATTGATCCATCGCCCATTAACATACGCCTGCGCCCAAGCATGACTATCGCGTGCCCGCACAATAAATAGCTCATCACGCGCATCATATTCCGATGCAGCATAACCCACCACGTATCGCGCCGGGATACCAGCAGAGCGCAATAACAATACGGTAGCACTGGCAAAAAACTCACAATGTCCGCGATGTTTGGTTTCTAAAAACTCATTCAGTGCTAATGTATTATCCGCCAGTTTTGTTTGATATAAAGAATAACGATAGTTTTTAGTAAAATAATCCGCCACTTTTTCAACGACATCTTTACTGTCTAATACACCCAGACCTAAGGATTCATGAATCGCCGCAATGGTCGTTTGGTAGGGTTTCGGTATCATCAAATCACTTGATTCGGCAATCCATTGATTCTCGTTAACCGAACGAGCGGACATCTGATAGAAACCAATACGGTATTCAAACAAATCGGGAGTATACTCAGCTTTAATCGTACCCATATGATTCGTTGATAACATAACCGGCATGGGCGTAAATACTTCTGAGAGCGAAAGCGGTCTAGCTAATAAACTTTGATGATTATCCGTCGAACGATAAATCGTTAACGTATTTTGCAAATTGTCCGCTATCGGCGCCGATAAAAGCCACCGATTCTCGCCAGGCTGTTGAGTCAACACATCAAATGTTCGTTGACGACTAAACCAGTGATTATCATAAAAGACATCATACACGGCTTCTTGCAATAACATCGACTGGCTATTGTCCGTTTTAACACGCATGACAATTTTATTTGACAACTTAAGTTCACCAATCGCCCCCATGGCTGTGCGACTACGCAATGGATCACGCTGAGTTTGAAACAATGAATCTAAATACTCATTGGACCACACCTGAATCTGCTGATTCAAACGTATCAAAGTCAGTTGCCCAGCATAAGCTAGTCCAATCACCGTCGAAAAAACCAAAACCCAGCGAAACCCAGTCACACCAAGTGGTTTAATCGGCCATAATCCCCAACCAATAAGCATCATTAACACAACAAAAAACACATCACTTGATAACTGACTTGCAGTACTCGCCGCCAAAAGACACACTGCAAAATAGATATAACCTAACCGAACATGAAACACTGACGAAGTATTTTTTTTTCGAAAGCCGTATATCAATGCGCCTAAAGGGCTGGCTTGCCGATCACTATAATATTCACCCAACAATAATGGATAAAAAACAAAAGGCAACCACAAAACAACCTGATGGATGAACAAGCGCTGTTGAGCTACGGTAAATGACAGCACAACGATACATAAAAAAACAAAGGTACAAAGATTACCCAGCTGATAAAATTCGGTATCAGTCAACTGACGGCGCCAATGAATCCATCGCCGCAGCTCTAACAACACCGCCATGACAACCGCCCAAACTAGCAAGCCACTTTGATACCCCCAAAGTATCATCGTTAAACTGATTAAGTAATTTGGCGGTTGCTCCATTCGTGATACCGAAATCATGCTTGCGCCAATCCCGCCTGAATGTTGCCCGCTTCCAAGATGGTGACATTCTCATCAATCACCATTGAATCTGTTAAAGGCACCTGAGGCGAAACAATCACAAACACACGATAGGGAATCTGCTGATAACGCAACCGCTGCAATAATTGTTGTCGCTTTTGTTCCCAGTCGATAAAAATAAGTATCGCTCCGCTTAAGATCCCTAGATTACTGTTGATTGTCATTGATAACTGATTAAAATCTGCTGCATCACTTTGCTTGACCGAAGCAAGCACTTCTAGCAACGAGGCCTGTTGACCGACTCCGCGTCCCGTCGTGTAATGATACGCCTTATTGGTAACAAACATTAAATCAATGAACGAGTCCTCAGAAGATAACGAATAAATAAATGATGACGCCAATGAAACCGCCTCTTCAAATTGATCATTTCTGGTTTCATCACCAAAGGTATCCAAAATTAAACCATAACGGGAAAAATACTCTTCTTGATATTGTTTAACGATGGGTTGATTGGTTTTCGCCCAACTTTTCCAGTGGATTCGACGAATACTATCCCCTGGCCGATACTCTCTCATGGAAACAAATTCCTCGGCATCAGCCACGGAATTCGCCTGGCAAAATCCACCTAAATTATGTTGCCGACGACCGGGAAAAGATAGGCTGGGCAGGTGATATTGCTTAGGTAAGATCACCATCGACTGGGTACACTCAATGGCTTTACTGGAGTTAAAAATACCTAAACTATCTGGCTGAAAAAGCTCGGTACGGGTGAACTGCAACACGCCACGACGCTTCGGTGTAAGTGTGATAGTCACGTTAACCTGCTGCCCTGCCGCCAAACGAGGTAGCACACCCAACGGAATATCAGCCAATGTGTTTTGCTGCACCATCCATCGCCAACGAGGGTAACGAAAAAATCGATCGAAGATATTATTGGTGACCTGTTGTGGTTCTTGAACACGATAAAAATAATTAAAGTCAGGCCGAGGGTCACGCAAAACATCCAGAACAAATAATCGCTCAAAACTGTCTCGCGTCAAATTACCAAGCGTCAATTGATAAGTCAACGGCCTATCCACCGTCGCATATTTCGGTAAATGGCGCTCAACAGTAAACTTGATGTGTAATCGTCTGCGGTTTAATATAGCAATCAATATTAATATAAGGCTCACCACAAACAACTGATAACTCAGCGCCAAGCTCATATCAATACCAATCAGAGCACAGATCAACATCAGCCCCAAGATGAGCTTACCTAGCGGGGTAAAACGTCGCTGTCGCCAATAATAAAATGTTGAAAACCATCGATAACTGCGCCATAAAAACTTATCTAAACGCTTTCGCATATCACATTCCTAACCAGGAACAGGTGTGGCTTCGATGATATCCCGCACCACGGATTGATTCGTGTTACCTGAGAATTGCGCTTGTGGATCAAGTATTAAACGATGAGCAATGACAACTACAGCCGATTCTTGAATAAACTCAGGCGTCACAAAAGACTGCCCTGCAAACATCGCCAAGGCCTGGGAGATTTGCTTTAATACAATCGACGCTCGCAAACTCGCCCCCAATTTAACGCCGGGCCACTCGCGGGTTTTCGCTACCAATGTCACAATGTATTCCGTTAATTCCTCACTCACCTGAATCGTCTGTGCCAACTGCCTAAGACGAAGTAAACCTGACGCATCGACGCACGCCGGAGTGGCGAGTCGTGAAGACAATGCCGATGAATCACGAACAATCTCAACTTCAGTTTGTTGGCTGACATACCCCAGAGAAAGCTGTAACGCAAAGCGATCCATTTGCGCTTCTGGCAAAGGATACGTGCCATGAGATTCGACCGGGTTTTGTGTTGCAATCACAAAAAACACCTCATCCAACCGATGCGTTTCCCCTTCAATAGTGACCTGTGCTTCCGCCATGGATTCTAGCAAAGCCGATTGGGTGCGTGGTGAAGCACGATTAATTTCATCCGCCAACAATATATTGGTAAATACCGGCCCTTTGTGTAGCGAAAAAATTTGCTCTCGCGGATTATATACTGACAAACCTACCACATCCGTGGGTAACAGGTCGGGAGTAAATTGAATACGCTTAAAATCAGCGGATACCACGTTGGCCAACATTTTAGCTAACGTGGTTTTCCCTGTGCCGGGATAATCCTCTAAAAGCACATGACCACCGCTGATCAATGCCGCCAACAACAAACGAATGGTAGGGGTTTGCCCTTTGATGACAGTTTCAATGTTGTTCTGTATTAACAAATATTGATCACGGGCATTTTGCAAATTGATTTTCTCGGTTGGTGAAATATTGATGCGCAGTAAAAGTATATATAACAACAAACACAGCATCAAGCTCAGGCCTCTCATCCACAGGCTGAATATTGCCTCTTTCAATTTAACTGGCCTAATACTTGATTATTACCGAATGACAGTCCACGAATGAGACTCATGTAAATTCATTCCATATTATAGCTAAAGGTAAATAAATATGTCCTATGTGCGTGTAATAAAGCGTATTGTCGAAAACCCCTATCTCAATATCTTGGTCGGTGTGATTTTTCTTTTATCAGGTCTTTCAGAAATCGTGCATGAATTAAAAGAACTTGAAGAAGTAAAACTCGCCGCACACCATGGCGTTGTTTTGTTTGCCATCCTGCATATTTTTAAAACCTTACCTGATTTTTTCGAAGGTTTGGAATATGTTGATAAAGAAAGTGGAGTGAAATAGATTGCATAAAATATCAAGAAATCAATGGCAGTAGACCTGGGTGTATTCCTATGTTATTTTTTGATCATTACCTGGAATTTTAATGCGGTTTTATTGCTATACTCAGTGTCGCCCATAAATTGGGCATTTTTCGCAGAAAAATTGAGCGATATTCGATCAACCCTTCATCACAATAACCGCAACTATGATTATAGATTTGGCCATTGATATCCAGTTGAGTTTAGGGCGCCCTCCAGCTCAGGGTTTGGGTTTTGTTTCAAACACCTGCATTTTCATGGATGAAAATGCAGAGCGTATAGGGATATATTTACAGCGTGTTTTGAAACAAAACCCAAGCCCTGAGCCTTCGTCTCGCGGTGCAATCACAAGTTGATGTCTGGATATCAATGGCCAGATCTATACCTGTCTATATAACGAGCCTAAATAATGAAAAATATACTCATACTCTCCACTCTTTTACTCCTTGTTTACCCCATGTTTTCATCTGCCAGCTATATAAGAAAACAAACCATCGAAAACGACACTGGGGGACAAGTCAATGACTTGAAAATTAGATTCAAGTTCATAACGGTAGATGACGTGCAAATTAAGCCAAACCGACAACCACCGGGTAAAAATGCTAAAGGAAAAATCGATTCAGACAAAAAAGGCGGCAGCTTTGCTAAAGGTAGTTTCGGAGGAATCGCCAACGACGACCGGGCGGAAATTCGCTTCTCAGCGCAATTTAGACGAGGGGGCCGTATTGATTCCAAGGCCTCCCAATGGACCTTGGATGGTGTGAAGAAGGGAAACGTCAAAACCCGAGGCGGCGCAACCGATATGGTATTTGACTTTTCCATTGGCGAGACATTCGCAACTTTTTTCAACCCAGAAGATTTTGATATTGTCTTTAATAATATTTTTTTCTACATTGATAATGACAGTAGCAATTTCAGTCTCGACGACTTTGATACTCCGTCAGGTATTCTTGTGCCAGGACCAAGTTCCGTTATGCTCGCTCCTAACGAATCATTTGCTTTTTCTCTTGGAGCCAATGATCCGTTATTATACGACTTGGTTTTTGCCGACGTATCGGCGACAAATGAACCCGAAAATCTTTTTAGTATTGCAACTGGCAGCAATGCTACAGTGGCAGAACCAACAACCCTCTTACTTTTTAGCTTTGGCACTATTGGCTTAATCTCACTGACCCGAAATCGATAAAGGATAAAAAAATTAGAGCATGAACTAGACAAGCGTAATACTGAGAAACAAAAATTTTGTGACTCGTGATGATTCACATTGGCGTTGTCATTGATAGGGATCTTTTGACAACAAAAACATAACCCTATATTTACCACTAAATTGCAATGTGCTAGCTTCTCATTGGATATTGGCGCCTACCTTAAGATTACGATACAATCGCTGGCCACCCAATGGATGTTGACGGACAATGCGGAAATTTATTGCACGACGTGCGCTTACTCATGATGGAAATATCGACTGGCCAAACGATCTTCACCCAATCCTACGCCGAGTTTACTCCCACCGACAAATTCAGTCGCCGAGCGAGTTAGATTATTCCCTGTCCCAATTGTTACCCTTTCACTTATTAAAAGATATCGATAAAGCCGTAGCGCTCTTAGCGCAAACCATCCAAGCTCAAGAAAACATCATCATCATTGGTGATTTCGATGCTGACGGCGCCACCAGCACCACCCTGGCTCTCAAAGTCCTACGGCAATTGGGCGCTAAACATGTTGACTTCAAGGTTCCCAATCGATTTAAGTTTGGTTACGGTCTGACACCGGAAATTGTCAAAGAAACATTAACGCTCAATCCCAAGCTAATCATCACCGTAGATAATGGCATATCCAGCATCGAAGGCGTTCGCCTGGCGAGAGAATTGGGAATCGATGTGTTAGTCACCGACCATCATTTACCTGGTCAACAATTACCCGATGCCAATGCCATTGTGAACCCTAATCAAGTCGGTGATGAATTTCCCAGCAAACATCTGGCCGGCGTTGGTGTCGTCTTTTACGTCATGATGGCACTGCGCCATCACTTCAGGAGTATCGGTTGGTTTGAACAGACGAGCATCAATGAGCCAAACTTAGCACAAATGCTCGATATTGTCGCACTCGGCACCGTCGCCGATGTGGTCCCCTTGGATCGCAACAATCGTATTCTCGTTAATCAAGGTATCAAACGCATTCGGGCAGGAAAATGTTGTGCAGGTATTCAAGCGTTATTAGAAATCTCCAATCGATCCTGGCAACAATTGACATCAGCAGATCTCGCGTTTGCTTTAGGACCTCGGCTCAATGCCGCCGGACGCCTTGAAGACATGAGCATTGGCATTGCTTGTCTCATGGCCGAAACTCCGCCTGAGGCGAGAATGCTCGCTCAACAACTGGATTCACTGAACAGTGAACGTAAAGAAATTGAAGCGGATATGCAGCGACAAGCGCTCAGCGCCTTAACTGCAATGGATGCCTGTGCTAAATCCACCCTACCCTTTGGCCTATGCCTATACGAACCCACTTGGCATCAAGGTGTGGTTGGCATCCTCGCCTCAAGAGTCAAGGACAAATATCATCGGCCCGTGATTGCATTTGCGGACAGTGACAACGACGAAATTAAAGGATCGGCCCGCTCGATTCCAGGCATCCATATTCGTGATGTGCTGGATACCATTGCAACCAAACACAGCGGCTTGCTTGCTAAGTTTGGCGGGCATGCCATGGCGGCCGGACTAACCATCCAGCGCGCCGACTTGCCACAGTTTACTGAGGCATTTAATCATGAAATTACCAGCCAGCTAACCAATGATGACTTGATTAGTACCATTGCCAGCGATGGTGAGTTAACCGATGGTGAATTAACTCTCGAGGTGGCGCAATGTATTCGTAACGGCGGACCTTGGGGGCAAGCCTTCCCGGAACCGCTTTTTGATGGTCATTTTCATGTCGTCAACCAACGTATATTGGCCGATAAACATTTGAAGCTTGTTTTGAAATATCCAGAGTCCAACAAAAACTATGACGCCATTGCTTTTAATATGACATCAAAATTAGCCGAGGAAAATACCACATTAGAAGGCCAACAAATTAATATGGCGTATAAACTGGATATCAATGAATATCGAGGACAAAAAAAAGTTCAGCTCATACTCGAATATATTGATAACTAATTTTTTGGTAGCTCGAACATATTCTCAGGAATCTCTATCTGCAAGCGATAATCCATCAAAAAGCGTTGGTAACCCGCCCCCCACTCTCGCATGGGAAAACCAGCAGCAAAACGTTGCAGCGGAGTAAAAATGTTAATCGCTAACCAACACAATGCATCCGGCGTGTTATCTTGCACATAAGTGCGTGATAACTCGCCGGCAAGCACCGTATAGTATTCCTGTAATATGGCTACTGTCTCATTTAATAGCCCATCAACCACAATCACATTGTAACAAACCCTACCATTTAAACTCTGTTTCACATGGGTCGCTTTGGCAGCGTTTGGCGTGCGCATTAACGCCGAACTCGGTTGTGATTCAATTTTCCATTGGATTGCCTGAGCTGGCTTAATGGTCACGGCCTGATTTTTTATCGCACGAATGGATTGATCTTCAGCCACCTGGTAAATCACTTTTTGATGACGATCAAATAAAGTATAGTCACGACTCTCCGGCCCATGATCAATACGCAAGAAAGAAGCGTTGATCAGCATACGCACGGGCCTTTCTTTACCACCCTCAGCTAATTCGCTGAACAATAATACCATGCCTTTATTATCACTTGGCGACAAAGCTTGTTGTTCGGGAACCGTTGCACAAGCAAGCAGGTTCAAGCACCCCAAAAATATTATCCATCTCATCATACAAACTAACTTTGATTTTCTAAATAGGCGATTTCTAGTGGGCCGAAACCCGCTTGTTGCCGAGCTGGCAAATTAAACGGTCCTCGCAACTTTCCATCGGAAAATTCTTGGATCAACCGCAAAAATTCAGTTTCATAATTCAACGATCGCTGGTCACATAAATAACAAAACCAGCGAGAACCAATCGCCACGTGACCAATTTCTTCATTATAAATAATTTGCAATATATTAGCTGCCTCATCATAACCAAACTTGGTTAATCGCTCAATCATGCCCGGCGTCACATCTAAACCTCTCGCCTCCAATACCCGAGGCACTAAAGCCATACGCAACAGTGGATCATGCGCCGTTTGCATGGCCACCTGCCATAAACCATTATGCGCATCAAAGTCCCCATAGTCATAACCCAAACTATTCAAGTAAGTTAACACCAATTGAAAATGATACGCCTCTTCCGAGGCAACCTGAATCCAGTCATGATAAAAAGCCACCGGCAAATCACGAAACCGGTATATCGCATCCCAAGCTAAATTAATGGCATTAAACTCAATGTGAGCAATGGCGTGCATTAACGCCGCATGGCCAACCAATGTACCTGGATTTCTGCGCGCCAAATGTTTAGGCTCCACCAAGCACGGCCTTTCAGGACGGCCAGGCTCGGTCACACTGGTATCCAAATCCACAGCATCTAACTGTAACTCATCATTTTGCCATAATCGATAGGCATGTTTCGTCAGTTCTAGTTTTTTTACCGGGATAGACTCACAAAGACAGCGCTGAGCCATCACAAAAATATTGCTGCAATTCTTTGATGTTTTTTTATTCATCACAAGGAGTATCTGCCGTTTTTTCGTTCTGATCTATTCCTGTTTTTCATCGCTTAATGTTATCATCTCATCCAATCTTATTACCCAGGAATCATAACAAACTCATGTGTGGCCGACTCGCTCAAGTTACCGCCGCTGGTAAAATAATGGATATATTAGATATTATCAACGAATTGCATGATACGACACCGCGTTATAATATTGTTCCCACCACCGAATTAGCCATTTTACGGTTATCAGATAGTGCTGGCCAGTTGGAATGGAAAAAAATGCGTTGGGGTTTAATCCCCGGTTGGAGTAAAACAGAGCAGCTCAAAATCCATTTATTTAATGCAAGAGCGGAAACGGCAGCAGAAAAACCCTCTTTTCGCAATGCGTACCGAACACTCCGTTGTGTGATTCCCGTCGATGGTTTTTATGAATGGAAACGAGAAAATAATGAAAAACAACCGTATTATTTTCGGAAAAAAGATCAATCGCCGTTATTATTCGCCGGACTGTGGGAATTGTGGACAGACAACCAAACCACCATTGAATCTACGACCATCATCACCACGGAAGCCAATCAACTCATGGCACCTATTCATAACCGGATGCCGGTCATGTTAACCGCCCAAAACGTGCCGCGTTGGTTAGACCTTAGCAACCCGACTGCCAGCCGTTTGCTAACGTCCTATCAAGGTGAAGATTTAGAGACCTATCCGGTGGACAAATATGTGAATAATGCGCGCCATGACGATCCCGCATGTATTAAACCACTTTGACATGCCACGGCTCAAACCGTACCCCAAACGGATTATCCTTTGGATACCGTATTTTAAGGTAACCTAATTCCGTTAGACGTTTATATTCGTCGGTATCTGCAAACGCTGATGTGAAATTGCGATAACCAAAACCGGCTTTACCGACATCAAAATCACCGACCCCATGAAATGAATGTCCTGGCGGAGCAACGGATCTCGACGCCATAGATAAGTTACCTTTTGAGTGCTGCACCTTTTTCAAAAACAAATACAATTGTTTTACAACACCCCGTACCCCTGAGGTTAAAATCACTCGGTCACCCATAACTTTATGTATTTGTCCATAAATATTTTCGGCGTCACCGCGAAATAAATATTGCGCAGTCCCGGAAATTTTTTTCACGGCTTTTCGAGGTAGATCTACATTAATCTCGGTGAGCAACTTATCTCCCCAAAAACCGTAGATTTTTGCGTCGAAATAAAAAATAAATTCTAAAAAAGCAATTTCTTCTTTGGGAAAATCACCCACTTGCGGGTAATTGTGTGCAATTTTCAAGGCTTCATCAAAATCAATCAATGCAAATTTGGTATAACCAACCACATCAATGAGACGGCGAAACCGTTTAAAAACCGAACTTAACACTGCTTGGTTGCTATCTATTACAAAAATATCATCATCGAAATGCTTATTAAATAAGCGTGTTTTTTTCAGATCAACCTTGGTTTCCATTCCCAGCGCAGCGGCATGAACTGAAAACGCAGTGAATGGGCTGACCCCGATCAGTGTCGCACCGATTGATGCTTTTAAAAATTGTCTTCTCTTCAAAATATCGCTCACACAATTGTCGTTAAACCATATATCGTAAACATGATGAAGCTATTTAAAATTTTTCTCAACTACGATCCTTTCCACTCAAGCTCGCTTATCCAGTCGCCACTAAATGCGCCGCTTGCAAGATAACTTCCGGACCTGCATCACACTTTACTGCATGCGTCGTCAAGTATTGACGCCATGCCCGCGCTCCCGGCACACCATGAAACAACCCTAATATATGTCGTGTTATATGATGCAACTTAACACCCTGGCTAAGCTGCTGCTCAACATAAGGCAACAACCGCTCAAGCACAACTTGACGAGTCGTGACAGGCGTTAGATCGTCAAATAGCTGACGATCCACATCAACAAGCATAAATGGATTGTGGTAAGCTGCTCGGCCTATCATAACGCCATCTACATATTGTAGCTGTTGTTGTGCAGCTTCAGTGGATATAATCCCGCCATTCAGTACAATCGTCAAATGGGGAAAGTCGCTTTTTAACCGATACACATAATCATACTTCAACGGCGGTATTTCACGATTTTGTTTTGGATTGAGTCCCTTTAATATAGCATTGCGTGCGTGTACATAAAAATAACAGCAACCTTGATCGGCTAATTGACTCACAAAAGCTTTGACATAGTCATAGGAGTCATACTGATCAATACCAATGCGATGTTTTATACTCACCGGCAAACTTGTCACTTTTTGCATTTTTTTTATGCAATCAGCGACCAACTCAGGGCTTGCCATCAGACTCGCACCAAACTCACCCACTTGAACTTTATTGCTTGGGCATCCCACATTTAAGTTGATTTCATCATACCCATAATCTTCAGCAATACTGGCTGACTCCGCCAGTTCTTCAGGATTATTGCCACCTAACTGAATGGCGATGGGGTGCTCACTTTGATCAAAGCCCAATAAATATTGGCGATCACCTTTTAAAATCGCTTTCGCGGTAATCATTTCGGTAAACAACCATGTTTTTTGGGTAATTAATCTCAAAAAAAAACGATCATGCCGATCCGTCCATTCCATCATGGGCGCCACTGAACAACGTCTTGAATATTTGTGCATTTTGATTACATCTTGTGACTTGCCTGCTGTAGTGCAGATTACTTTTCATTAAAGGCCAATAATAACACGATAAGACACATGACTGCATCGATCAATGGCTCTCTAATTTACAAGGAAATAAGGTCAGGGAGAAGGACATTAACCTCCCATACCAACCATGATACAGGAGGTGAATCCAATTTTATAAGAACAACAGGCACGTTGGTTTAATGGTGACAAGTACTATCAAAAATTAAGCAGCGTAATGTATTGCTAAACCCCATTTTCGTAACACACCCACATCATTTTTGGTCGCATCTTCGATTTGTAAACGCCAATCACCTTTCGCTGAGCCACCAATCAATGGTGCAAACAGAGACAGGCTATCACTTGATCGAAACGTTTCCACAATATTTTTTCTTGAACCGCCTGATCGATCAATCAACAGAATTTCGGTATTTTTTGGAGAAATCAAACGTATGCTTAAATCGCCACGCCAGCTATGCTGGATATCGATACTCACTTCGATGTGCTCAATGCGAACCTCAAGTGGAAAAACAATCTTGTCTTGTACTTCATCTAAATCAGGAATGGGTTTATTGGTGCGATGCTCCATGAACAGCACCTGCGGTAATTTCTGAACCGTATTAAGGCCCATGACCATCTCGATGGCTTTATGGGCATTAATACGCCCATGGCCGAACAAGACAGAATGTCCATTGGCATCATAGTTGGCAACATCTGGCTCAATTTTGTCTGCCGTTTCCATAATGACTCGCTTCACTTCTGCGGACTGCAGCTCAGGATTGACCGATAAAATCAGCCCCGCTAAACCTGCCGCTAATGGCGTTGCACTTGATGTACCACCAAAGGAAAACGTGTAATCACTGGCATGATAGCCTTGGGTTCCTCGACGATCCGTGGTCACGATACCCCGCCCAGGGCTGCCACTCGAAGGGGCGACAAAGGCTAACTCAGCACCAAAATTACTATACGGTGAACGTTGATCCAAGCTATTCGAGGCGCCTACCGCAATGACATCCGGATGTAAGGCAAACCCTTGGTGTGACGTTTGGTTGTCCTTCTCACCATCTAGGGGCCGATCTTCATTGCCCGCCGCAAACAAAATCACACAACCTTTTTGGTTTACTCGCCCTTGGGTCGCCGTCTTATTAATAATAGCATTCATTTTAGTCGACAGTGGAAAATTCCAAGCCGCCGCAGACCAACTGCAACTAATCACATCCGCACCATTATCAATCGCATATTGGAATAGATTCACCACCGATTGATCATCTAACCAAGCACCCATGCGGATAGGCATAAATGCACATTGTGGTGCCAACCCAACCACACCACTGCCATTTTCTTCAGCGATGGCGACACCTGCACAAGCGGTCCCGTGGTTATCTTCGGTGGCCACTGGATTAGGTGTCAAATCATTTTGCCCAAAATCCCATGGTGCTTTGATTTTATTCGGTCCATTAAAATCAGCATGGCTAAGATCAAAACCATCATCCATCACACAAACAGTAATATCACGCGATCCTTTAGTCAGCTCCCAGGCTTGTTGAGCTTTCACATCTGCGCCAGCTCGTAAACCTAACTGGCCTCCCGGATTATTCAGATGCCATTGTTCAGGATAAATATCATCACTTGGTATATGTTTTAATTCCGTTCGAAAACTCAAATCCGCTTCTGCCGTTTCTATTGCTGGCATCGCTTGTAGCTTGGCAGCAATTTTTAACGGATTTTCTGTCGAGGCAGATGTTAAGCGCACCGTAAAACCGTGAGGCAGAAAATCTAAGGCTTGCAAGATTTCTAAACCAAACTCACCTAACAGATGTTCTCTCTCTTGAGTGGAGACTTGTGACTTAAATTGAATCGTCATGAGACCCGTCGGTACAACAATACTATTGTCGTCGTTGTCCAGGCGATACACATGGCTAATGACATGACCCGCAGAGGCTTTTCGCAAGGTACCCATGGTATCATCGAGCATGGGTGCTTCTTGCATGGCAAACACCTCCATATTTGCCGGTTCAATGGAATGAAGATGCCTAACCTTAGCCTTAGCTGATCCGCAAGCAGCTTCTAAGCTACGTTCATCTGTCGCTCGGCCTTGAACAAGCCGAACTGCGAATTGATTATTAACTTTTTTTAATACAACTTCCCCACGGCCTCGTTTTAACTTGATGTTATCCATGTTCATACTCCTCCTACCCGATATTAATAACTATACTCGTAGCGTCTAATACTTAGGCTTTATTGCTGGCCTATTTTCGCCCTGGCTACGTTGAAACTCTGCGCCATAAGAACGACTATGGCTTGTCGTTTCGCCTCGCCTAAAGCGCCTACTTTTGGTGCCAGGACGAAAATATGCACCGCACTCAACACCTAAATCTCAAACGCCACGAGTATACCTCATCAACGATCATCCATTCACCTGGGAAAACATCACCAACACAGCATTTCTTGCTCGAATAACACGATCCCTAGTGGATGTATACTTAGCACGCTACTATACTTTCATTTGACAATAATCTCGAAATAACTCTCTGGACTTTAACGGCCGACCACCTAACATCGGTGTTAAAGCGGTACGAGCGATCAACCTAGCATCCCGCAATTGCTGATTGGTATGCAGAATATGCTGAGAGAAAGCCAATAAACTACTGCCCAAGACGGTACGTTCACTTTGCTCATCACGGGCAATAACTGGCCCTTGGTCAGCAAGATAAAAGTACTGGTGTTGTTCATCAATCGGTTGACCAGTTTGCGCCTCGTGAGTTAAGTTTAAGCCATATCCTGTTTGTTCTAACAATAACTTTTCAAAAAATCGCAATTGACATTGAATGCCCACATCAAGTGCCTTCGCTGAATCCGGGTCGTTTAACCGACTAAATTCAACCAACACCTGGCGATAACTATCAAACAACGATGGATAAGCATCATCTTGAATTAACAGCTTTAACAATAATTCATTGAGGTACCATGCACAAATTAACAGGCGCCCAGATAAATCCAGTGGCACATCAAAAGACTCAACATCCTGCAAATTAACAAGATCACTGCGGCCTGACCAAGAGATCAATAAGGATTGAAAGGGCTGTAAGATACCACGAAATTTAGCTCGCTTGCCCCTGACACCTTTGGCAACCACTGCGACTCGCCCATAGTCCCGAGTAAATATTTCCAAGATCACACTGGTTTCGCGATAAGGCCGTTGATGTAAAACATAAGCGGGTTGTAACAGCGATTTTTTAGGAATAGTCACATGATAACTTCCCTAGTTGGCGCTCAGGAGTTGTCGAGGGCGACTTGGGAGATAACGTCAAAATACCAAACCGGGAAGTTGTTGCATAACCATTGCTTATCAAACATCCTCACGATATCCTAAACTATGCAACGCACGGATATCATTTGACCAGCCACTTTTAACTCGAACCCATAACTGCAAATAGACTTTCTGGCCAAATAATTGCTCCATTGACATTCGTGCTTGCATGCCGATTTGTTTTAATACTTTGCCTTTTTCCCCAATAACAATGGCTTTTTGACCATCTCGTTCCACCCAAATAACAGCCGATATATTGATAATATCCGCTTCAGCAGCAAACTGTTCGATTTCGACGGTTAAGAAAAAAGGCACTTCCTGATTTAATTGCCGAGTCAATTTTTCTCGAATCAATTCAGCCGCCAAAAATCGTTCGCTCTTATCGGTAATTTGCTCTTCAGGGAAACAGTATTCGCCTTCTGGCATGTATTTTTCCACAAGCTTTTCTAACTCATCCAAGTTTTCCCCGCTTTTTGCAGATAAGGGAATCACCGAATCACAATGCATTTTCTCCGTCACTGTGGAAATGTGCGGTAGTAACCTTGCTTTATCTTGCACTAAATCAACTTTGTTAACCACCAGAATTTTTGGGGCAGAGGCACTCGCTAATCTTTTTGCAATCCAGTCATCTTCCGCCGTCCAACGAGTCCCTTCCGTGATGAAAATAATCACATCTACATCGTGCAAAGACTGATTTGCCGCCTGATTCATATAGTGATTCATGGCACGTTTTGCATCCAGATGCAAACCCGGCGTATCCACATAAATCACTTGAAATTGCTCACTCGTCTTGATCCCGTAAATTCGGTGGCGAGTGGTTTGTGGGCGGCGGGAAGTAATACTGATTTTTTGCCCTAAAATACGATTCAGTAATGTCGATTTACCAACATTTGGGCGACCAATAATCGCCACAAAACCACAACGTTTATTCATTATCCGATTCACCTGCTAACACTGACAGAGCATGCTCAGCCGCTGATTGTTCCGCTCGGCGCCGGCTACGACCTTCCCCACGAAAAACTTGCTCAACACCTTCTACTTCGCAAGTGACGTTAAACACCTGATCATGTGCTTCACCATCAACCACCATCACATGATAAACAGGCAATGGCTGGCGACGTGATTGTAAAAATTCCTGCAAACGGCTTTTCGGGTCTTTAAGATCCTGGGAAAGGCAAGCCCGTTCGATACGCGTTTTATATAAATGCAAGATGAGCTGGCGACATGATTCAAAATCTGAATCAATGAGTACCGCTCCGATAATCGCCTCCAGGGCATCCGCTAAAATAGAATTTCGACGAAACCCCCCGCTTTTTAACTCGCCAGATCCTAAAAATAAGAAATCACCGAGTTTCAGAAAACGAGCAACTTCAGCCAGTGTTTCTTCCTTCACCAACGCGGCCCTTAATCGACTGAGCTCACCCTCAGTAGCCTTTGGAAAGCGATCAAACAAAGCTGAAGCAATCGCAAAATTAAGAATACTGTCACCTAAAAATTCCAGTCTTTCGTTATGACGACTCGCTGCACTTCGATGCGTTAACGCTGTTTTCAATAATTCTGGATCATTAAATTGATAATTTAATGCACGAACGAGCGGTTCCAGGGGAATCATTAATAGCTAATCTCTACCGATTTTGAAAAGTGAACGATGGCATCAATATTCGCAAGAATGTTGGTCCGCACTTCATAGTCGATTGAAGCCACGGCTTTACCTTCCAAGTCCTGGATACTAATGTTATTTGATTTAACATGCTTAACATCATTAATGTTCAAACGTTTCTCTAACTTGCCACGAATTTCACTTTCCAATGCCGAAGACGAAAATTGTTCATCTTGCAGGGATGAGAGTGAAGTAGAAACATTAAAATACTCAAGATAAGCAGGGGCTAGCTTCATAATTAAGTTGGCGAAAAAAACAACCGTAATGATAAAAAATACCAGGCTAATGAAAGTAAATCCCGATTGTGAACGTTGTAATTTCATGTTTTGCCTTAATCTATGCTCGTGCCAATACGGCTCCATGCAATACCCGAGTTATCAAAATCCCAATTCATCCATATAAAAAACGCACGCCCGACTAAATTTTCTTCAGGTACGGTTCCCCAAAAACGACTGTCATTGCTGTTATCTCGATTATCGCCCATTACAAAATAATGTCCTTCAGGTACAGTACGCTCCATATCTATTCTTGGTTTATCGGATTCAACTAATATATTGTGCGTGGCTTCACCGAGTTCTTCCGAATACATCCCCGTATTAGGTAACGGCAAACCCGAACTGGTACCAGTATATGGACCAATCAATTCATGATTAACTCGGGTGCCATTAACATAAACTGTTTTGCCAATATAAGAAATGCGATCCCCTGGCAACCCAACAACACGTTTAATGTAATCAATGGATGGGTCCTTTGGATAACGAAAAACCACCACATCCCCTCGTTCCGGCAAACCTAAATCCACTATTTTAGTATGCACAATGGGCAAGCGTAAACCATAGGAAAATTTATTTACTAAAATAAAATCTCCGACCAATAAGGTTGGTATCATGGAACCCGACGGAATACGAAACGGCTCAACCATAAAAGAGCGCAATAACAAAACAACCAAAATAACGGGAAAAAATGACCTGGCATATTCAACAATAATCGGTTCTTTATTCGCTTCGAGTATTTTTACATCGATATCTCCTCCTGCTGGAGAAGCTACTTTTAAACGATCCACTTCCAGTCGTCGTTTCGGTGCCCAAAGATAGGCATCAACCGCCCAAATCGCACCAGTAATCAACACAGCCACAACCATTATTGTGGGAAAATCAAAATTCATTGGTTTTACTCTTTAAAATAAAAATGAAATGACAATAGATTCTACAAAAATGGAATGTTGGATACTCCTTAAACAAATGAGGAGAATTTCCAGCTTAAATAGTACCTTCCATGATCAATGTAAAAAATTATTATTCCTTATTAAAACGGTATTGGACAACCTGTCATTTAATCTCACTTGGCCCGTCAGGTAATATATTCATTTAACAAGCAAATACCTATCACTTAGAAAACCATCCAATCATTGACAGTATCGGTATTGATTGCGAATGACTAGCGACCGATTTTTAACCAGACACCCTTTGAAAGCCTATGCTAAATAACTTGCTTTTTCAATCAAGCTAACCCAATCCGGGTGTAACCGCTTAACCTATAACCATGATAATAATTATCATATCACATTGATCAAACTAGGAAGCTGTCCGGGAATAGCGATTTTCGCGGGAGTCCATCTGGTTTGCGTAGATTTTTCGATCGAATCAAGAAAAGTGATAAACGCATTTAAACCCACAAATAAAGTACAAAGTGATTCCATTTTATTGAAATTCACTACCGACATTGGCCAGCCTAGCGTTTAAAATTCGCTCGCTCACCGGAGATTAAAATTTATTTATCTTTACCGACTTGCAAAACCGCTAAAAACGCCTCTTGTGGAATTTCAACCGAACCCACCTGTTTCATGCGTTTTTTACCGGCTTTTTGTTTTTCTAGGAGTTTTCGTTTGCGGCTAACATCACCACCATAACATTTCGCCGTTACATTTTTACGCATCGCTTTAACGGTTGAACGAGCAATAACATGCGAACCAATCGTCGCTTGAATGGCGACTTCAAACATTTGACGAGGAATAATTTCTCGCATCCGCTCAACTAAATCACGGCCTCTTGGATACGCTAAATCCTTATGCACGATTAATGACAAAGCATCAACTCGATCACCGTTAATTAAAATATCCAGCTTCACTACATCGGCCGCTGAAAAATGAGAAAAATGATAATCAAGTGAGGCATAACCTCGGCTAGCTGATTTAAGCCGATCAAAAAAATCTAGAACAACTTCACTCAAGGGCAATTCATAATGTATGGAGACTTGATTGCCCAAATACTGCATATTTTTTTGCACACCACGCTTCTCAACACAAAGAGTGATCACATTTCCAACAAATTCCTGTGGCACCAAAATATTGGCGGTAATGATTGGTTCGCGTGTTTCATTAATCACGTTAGGCTCTGGCAATTCTGCGGGATTGTCAATGGTTATCACATCACCCGCTTTGGTCAACACCTCATAAATCACCGTCGGCGCCGTGGTAATGAGATTAATATTGTATTCCCGCTCCAAACGTTCTTGAACGATTTCCATGTGTAGCGTCCCTAAAAACCCACAACGAAATCCCAATCCCAGTGCTTGTGACGTTTCCGGCTCATAGAATAATGCGGCATCATTTAAGCGTAATTTAGATAACGCATCCCGCAAATTTTCATAATCCTCGGAATTAATCGGAAATAAACCAGCAAAAACCTGTGGCTGCACCGGTTTAAAGCCGGGTAATGGCGACACATTAGATTGGTCAGCATAGGTAATTGTGTCACCCACCGGCGCACCATCGACTTCTTTAATACCAGCAATCACATAACCGACTTCCCCAGCCATTAACACCCGTGTATCGTATTTTTTTGGGTTAAAAACACCCACTCGATCCACAGGATGCACCCGTCCGGTGGATAATAGTTTCATTTTTTTACCTTTCTCTAAGACACCACTGACAACACGCACTAATGACACCACGCCTAAATAATTGTCAAACCAAGAATCAATGATTAAGGCTTGTAGTGGGGCTTCTCTATCACCTGCAGGTGCGGGTATTCGCTGCACCAATTGTTCTAACAGATCGACAATGCCCAGACCTGTCTTAGCACTGACATGAATGGCATCCGTGGCCTCAATGCCAATAATCTCTTCGATTTCCTGAATAACCCGATCCGGGTCCGCTGCGGGCAAATCTATTTTATTGAGCACCGGAACCACTTCGAGCCCTTGCTCGATGGCGGTATAACAATTCGCGACACTTTGTGCCTCAACCCCTTGTGATGCATCAACCACCAATAAAGCCCCCTCACATGCCGCCAACGATCGGGATACTTCATAAGAGAAGTCGACATGCCCAGGGGTATCAATGAAGTTCAATTGATAGACAGTCCCATCTAATGCTTTATAGTCCAGAGTGACACTTTGCGCCTTGATGGTAATACCGCGCTCACGTTCCAAGTCCATGGAGTCAAGCACTTGTTGATCCATTTCACGTTTCGTCAGACCACCACACAACTCAATGAAACGATCGGCTAAGGTCGATTTACCATGATCAATATGTGCGATGATAGAAAAATTACGAATCTTATTTATGTCAGCCACTTTTTAACCCGCTTTAGGAATGGGCGACGCAATAACTGTCCCTGTTTCGCATCTCATCTTCCGCCCGTCTTTGCCCGTTTTTCAATCACAAAAACTCGAAATAGAACAACTATTCCTGCATTTTTGCTCAATCAGAAGGAACAAATACAGACCAAACCTGAGCGCCAAACAGGGAAGTTATCACGTCGCCCATTCCTTATTTAAAAAATAAATGGAACAACCAGGTTGTACAACCGACATCAGGCGAATAGTTGTACGTTGCACGTCCGAACGAGGACAGAGCCCAGGTGGCAAGCAATTAATTTTGATCACTTTGCTCAGTCCGACCATATTGATCGTGATAACGCACGATATCATCTTCTCCAAGATAGCTCCCTGATTGCACCTCGATAATCTCTAAGGGTATGGAACCTGGATTTGCCAACCGATGAACGACACCGAGCGGAATATAGGTTGACTCATTTTCTGATAACAAAAATTCTTCGTCGCCACGCGTCACTTTGGCAGTTCCTTTAACGACAATCCAGTGTTCCGCCCGATGATGATGCATTTGCAACGATAAGCGTGCTTGCGGGTTAACAATAATTCGTTTCACCTGGAATCGTGTCCCGGCGTCAACCCCCTCGTAGCTACCCCATGGCCGAGAAACACGTCGGTGTGTTAAGGTTTCACTGCGTCCGGCTTTATTAAGTTGCGCAACAATGGATTTTACCTCTTGGGTTTGATTCTTATCGACAACGAGTACCGCATCCGGGGTTTCTACGACCACGATATTATCCAAACCAATGGTGGTAACCACTCGGTGGCTAGCAATAATCATGGAACCCGTTGTGTCCTTCAGATACACATCGCCTTGAATGACATTATCATGCTCATCCTTCTCCCTCACTTCCCATAAGTTTTGCCAAGAGCCCACATCGGACCAACCAGCATCCAAAGGAATCACCGCCCCCAATAAGCTACCGTCCTGTCCAGCGTCCCTAGTCAGCTTCTCCATCACCGCATAATCGATAGATTCACTTGGACAATTCACAAAGGCTTGCTTGTTAACTCGAAAAAAATCATCATCGGCTTTGCCTTGTTCAATGGATTGATGGCTGGCCTCGGCGATATCTGGTCGATACCGCTGAATTGCGGCTAACCAAGTGGACGCTTTAAACAAAAACATACCACTATTCCAAAGATACTGTTCACTCCGCCAATATTGCTCAGCGGTTTTTGTGTCGGGTTTTTCCACAAAAGACATAATCTGATACGTCCCCTGAGATTGCTGGTCCAAGGGAACTCCTTTTTTAATATACCCATAACCGGTCTCCGCTCGGGTAGGTACAATACCAAAGGTCACCAAGCGATCAGTCTCGGCTAAAGGAATCCCCTGAGCAATCACTTCATGAAACGCCGCATTATTACAAATAATATGATCTGCAGGCATCACTAACATCAAACCATCACCGAAACGAGAAACCAAGTATTCAGTGGCCAAACACAATGCGGGTGCAGTATTTCGCCCTACTGGCTCAAGTATAATGGTCGATGATGGCAGATTCGCCTTCCTCAGTTGCTCAGCTACCAAAAAACGATGCGCTTCATTACTGACAATCAGCGACTGACCAAGCCCATCATCGCTCCGATCTTCACTATTTAAATTCAGGCCATCGAGCCGGGAAATGGTGGCCTGCAATAAGGTTTCATCGCCAGTCAAATTTAACAATTGTTTCGGGTAATGCTCACGCGATAATGGCCATAAGCGAGTCCCTGAGCCCCCACATAAAACAACCGGGAAAAGTTTCATCGTCATTGATACATCCTGTTAAAGTAAAACCATCAAATTAATTATACTGGATAAGCCGATAACCAACATTGCAATTACGCCTCAGATTCTGATGCTATAGAACCAGTGGGGGCCGCTGCTGGTTTGTCTTGCACTTTCTGATTTTTTATAAATGATAGAAGGAACGCCAAAAAAATACTTAGCATCAATCCTACCATAAAACCAAGTATAACCATCAATTTACGCTTCGGTTTGGTGGGCTCTTCAGGGGCTAATGCGGGATCAATCACTTTAAAGGCGAATTCCTCTCGGACATTTGCTAGCATGATATTTTTCGTCTGGGCCTCAATGAGTCGATAAATTGACTGACGCATTTCTACCACACTGGTTTGTTCCGCCTGCTCTTTTAAATACTCAATACTGCGCTCCGCTTCTTCGATAGCACCTTGTTTTTGGTGTTTATTAAGTCGGGCCACCAATTCATTAGCCCAGGTCGCCGCTAATTGAGGCTCTCCCCATTCGATAGCCAAAATCACTAGGCCACTGGTTTTATCTTGTGACACATGGCGAATGCCATTAAATGTTTGAAAAACACCCCAAGCAGTGGGTTCTTTGGTATTGCCGGCACCTTGCTGCTGATAAGCTTTCCATTTTTCTTGCCATTCAGCCACCCATGGCCAACGCTCATCCACATGAACCGGTGGACCTTCCAATAACAGACCAGACAACTGATGATCTTTAATAAAAGCATCCGTAAAAATACGTGATTTCAAGGTTGCCAGTGCCTCTTCGATTCGCCCGCCGCCGCCTCCCATATTCACACCGGCTAACGAAGCTAAGCCTCCCAGTTGCCCCGCGATGGCTGACAAACCACCGCTTTTTTCTTCAGTAACCGGAGACAAAACCACTTCAGCACGGAAAACCGGTGGCGCCAATAGCGCAGCGATCACTGCTCCTCCTGTCACAAGCGCAGTTAAAAAAAAGATCAACCATTTATAACGCACCAAAACTCGCCAGTAATCCAATAAATTGATTTCATCCTCAGGATATTCCGCAGGAGGCGTCATATAGTAAATAGGTGCAGGAGGCGACGGCTGAGGCTGAACCAACTTTTCGTTTACGTTATCAAGGGGGGGTTTGGGCGCATTCACAAAAACTGACCTCACTCAGGCGCATATAGCGCAAATAAATATTTAGCATGATCTGCTGCGATAAGGAATGGAGTATGTCTTAACATAACAAATTAACAATGATCATTCATAGAGTGAAAAACGTTATGGGGTAAACAAACCCACGGTCTTCCACGCGGCCGCTGACAAGCCTAACTGGTAGGCAATTTCTGAGATGCTAGACCATAATTTTAACTTGCTCATACGATCAGCATCCAGTGGAACCACCACCGTATCTCCCTGACTCATTATGACTTCTTTATCAAACCAACTGTCGTTTGCCAAGGCCACAGCTCCATTGGAGCGAATGACATAGATATTATCTCGATCAGCTTTTTTGGTCATGCCACCACTCAAATCCGTATAATGCAAATAACTGAAGTCTTCCTGGTATAAGTGGGAAGTGGGATAAAAAACTTCACCAACCACGGTGACTTCTTGCATTTTTTCCGGCACATACAATTTGTCTCCACCGCGCAGTACAATATCATTGGCCCCGCTCTCGCTAAGAATATCTGCCAGATCAATCACTAAACGCCCCGCAGCTTTAGTCGACTGAAGGCGTGTTAATAATTGGCGAGCAATGCCTGCATCTTGCAACTGCGACGGATCACCACTTCGTTCCAAAGAAATACTGGCTAACTCACTTTCTAATTGCCTAGCCATTTCATCCAGCCGCTGTTGTTCTCTTTGCCGCAAATCTTCCCGAATAAATACCGCACCATCGGGATAAGCATACTCAGTAATGCCACCAGCACGCTGCAGCAGCTGACGTAATGTTTCCCCTCGGCGCACAGGATATTTTCCCGCAAAGTGGATTTCACCAACCAACTCAATATGCTCTTGTTCTGCCCAATGCGGTATTTCTTTGATATGCAACAAATCATAAGCTTGCAACAAAATATTAGATTGAGCATTGCCTTGTAATGCCTCATTGATAGCAACTTTGATGTGTTCAATCCGACGAGGCGCTCCTGGCTTAACGACATACCGGGTCAGTTCGGCTTCAAACATAAACGCAGATTCTTTTAATTGGCCACCCGCCCGAATCAAATCACTAATGCGCATACCATCTTCTAGCGGATAACTGTCAGGAAAGCGTATCTCGCCAGACACTCTAACAATGCGTGTTGCCTCGACTTGATTGGATTGCCGTTGCAATTGATCCATGATTTTATCTAATTCGATACCTCTTTGTTCCCCTGCATCAAAAACATATATGGTATCTCTTGGATGCATCAAAACATCATACGCACCATTAGGCTGATTAAATATCTGGCGTAGACTACTAGAAAAAACCTTCAGCTTAAATTCTGGACGTATTTCCCGAATGATCAACACATAGTCTAAATCGGCATTAAGCTGTACAGAATCCATTGTCGGTAGATAATGAGAAAGCCGTGCGCCTTCTTTCCACTGATAAACGCCAGGCTGGGTCACTCGCCCTCGAATGGTAATGATGTTATCGATCTGCTCAGGCGCTCGCCGAATGGTTAATACATCACCGCGATCCAATTTCAAATCCAGATCTACACTCGAAGTCAAATCCAAATCCATGATAAGTCGCGTTTTACCATTTTTTACCCGCTCAATTTGCGTGCTGGCTAAATAAGCGGTAGGTAATACCCCACCTGCGATATTGATCAGATCCGCAATGCTGGACTGATCCTTTAATTCATACAATCCAGGACGAACCACTTCCCCAGTGACTCCCACTTGCATTTCAATCGTCGGTACAAAAACAACATCACCAGAGCGCAACCGAAAATCTCTTCGCGTATCGCCTTTCAATAATAAGTCATATAGATCCAGGGTATTGATAGTTTGACCGTTACGTTTAAGTAGAATTTTTCTTAACGATCCTGTTGCCTTAATGCCACCGGCATGGGAAAGCACGTGTGTCATACTCGCCAACGAACTCACCACATAAGATCCCGGATTTTCCACTTCACCAAGCACAAAAATCCGCATCGAACGTAACTCGCCAAGCGTCACATTAGCATTAACACCAATAAACTGACGTTTAACACGCTTTCGCAAACTTTTTTTGAGTTCATCAAAACGTAACCCGATGACTGGAATCGAACCAATACCAGGGAAAGCTAATGTTCCTTCTCGTGAAACCGCTAATGAGTATTCTTGATTTTCCTTGCCAAACAACTGAATATAGATAATATCTCCTGGCCCAATAATATAATCTGCAGGTACAGGAATATCACTCATCGATTGCAAACTACCTGCGGCCTGTCTAAAAAGCTCATAACCAAAAGGTTTAAGTGCCGCTTTACCTATCGGGGTTAGCGGTAATAAATGAATGTTAATCTCATAAAACGATAGGGCTGGCTCCAACATTAAACGTGCTGCCGCGTCTTCTGACGTTAAACCTGCCACTGGCACAAGACCAACATCTGCCATATTAATGACACCATACTGATCAAGTTTGAAAAGTTGATCAGGACGATTAATAAGATCAGATGCTTTACGGTTTATTGCCGTCTTCGCTGCAAAAGACACAATAATCGTATCACCGCCCTGCAAACGAGGCACCTCAAGCCTATCCTTTTGCTGACTATCCGTTGAGATCGGAGGATTGGTCGTATTTTCAGGAACTGACGTCGGTTTTTCGATGATTCTAGGTGCCACCCTCGGAGGAGCACCCAACAACTGCAAAGCTTGTTGGCGCTGCTGATCAGTTAACGATTGCAAGTATTGCAATTGGCCTGATGTCGGAGTGAGAGCGTAGCTTGGCACGATAATAAGCATACACAATACGCAGAAAAAAAACTTTAGATTTAACACACCCGAATCGTCCCCAACCAAAAATTATCTATGCACATTACAATTTGATACCAACCAACTATCAATCATTGGAATTCTCTGACACTCAAATAAAATAATCGCCAGTACCGTTAGTTTTTTTAATGCAGTCTGGCACAATCCATATTATTATCATTATAAATTGTCTTTCCATTCCAGCGCCAAGCTAATGCGCTTGCTTATACACAGTTGCCAATGATTATTCAACTTTTGATGATCTTATATGCGGTTAGATATGCGGCACCGAATATTTATACTCGATGGATAAATCCCCAACCAAGGCCGTTAACTTACCTTCTGGCGCATGAATAACCCCTAAACCTATGCCAACGGCAACATTCGTGGTGATCGCTTTTGAGACATTCACCATGGGCTGTAAAATGAGGCCTCCTCCAACAGACACACCACCGCCACCTGCCGCACCGATCAAAAACTGAGCTTGCGCGGTCCAGGTTGGATACTCATCGAGCTGTTTCCATCGGCCAACACCCACTAACCCTGCCGCATATCCGCCTGCCTGCCCCGCATAAGCACCTAATGCTTGACCGGTTAAAAATACATTTTGGCTAATAAAAGTATCTATTTTTAAACCTGCAAGGCTTATCATTCTTTTGCCCAAATCGCTATTTTTACGTATTTGAGCTCTGGCAGGCAGATAGTGTTGGGTATTGGCACGCAACCGATATTTATGCCAAATGGCCTTTAAAAAAGTATCCTCGGAATTAAAGGTCGTACCGATCGCCGGTAACAAAACTTGGTATTGATGTGACACTTTAAGCAATACACTTTTCGAAAAAAGATCACCATCAAGGGCTTTGACAATGCCGAATTCAAAACCCGATGTCCATCGCTCGGTAAAATGATAAGCGGCCCCTGCCATTAGACGATAAATCAAGCCTCCCCCGGTATCCACATCTCCCCCCCCCGCTGCACCCAGCAAACCGGTGGCCGTCAAGCTCAATAAACGATCGATATTTCTACGATAACTAACCCCTCCTAACACCTGAGCAAAACCATCCGCGCTACCTCCGAGCGCTCCTCCGGTTTCAAACTCCAGCCACCAATTCTTTAACCAATATTGATACCATCGAATACCAATCACATCAATCCGGTCTGTCATTAAGCGACCACTTCGCCCCGTTTGACCATCATTTGGTAAGTACATCAGTGCTTGAAATGCAAACGCCCGCGTACGTCTTACATTGCCAAAATCAAATTGATTTACTTCGAACGCCTGAGCCCCCGAACCCGCTGCGGTGCGCCAGCCCGGTAGAAAAAAAGAATGAAATTGATGTTCAAAAGATAAGCTATACTGATTACTGGTGATTCTACCGTTGGGAAACTCGACTCGACTAACCCCAAAACCAAAGCTATTCTCTCCTAACGAAAACAAAACGTCTAAATGAGGCCGAAACATAAAGCCACCACCTTGTGGTGCACCACCGCCGCCGCCACCACCCAAAAAAACACCCGCATCAATGCCCAATGGTCCGACTATTTTTTTATTCCAACCAAAAGCCAAGCCACCGGTAAAAAACCCACCTCGCTCGCCAGACACCGCCCCGTAGACACCTAACCCAAAATATCCCCCGCCATTCACTGACAGCAGGTAATTACCCCCTAACAAACCCATGTGCTCATCATCGGGCAATGTCATACGATCATAAGTAAATCGGTATTTGGCTTTTTGCAACCATACCTCATTACTGCCATTTGCTAACACAATAGGGCCAAAAAACAATCCGACAAACAATGATATGAAAAAAAATACGCTAATAGGGTAAACATTCATATAACGAAAAGTGTTGTTATTTTTTCTACAAAGATATGGCTTTGCCGCATTGTTAGCATGGCGCATCTCAACACCACAACATCTGACAAAAAGCAAAGAAGGCTGGCTCGTGGGCATGGGCGACTTTGTTTCATAAAGTTTTTGCATTATGTCGCATTATTAGCGGCACAGTGATCAGCAAGAGTACATTAATGAGAGGCAATCGCTTAATAATTTTTATATCGTTGAAAACAAAAATAATATGGGAAAAACTTAGGGTAAATATATTCATTTCCTTATGAGTTCCTACTCAAATAGGGCCTCCATAGATGGTCTTTACAGATATATTGTCGTGAAATTATCCATTGACTACTCTGGCGCTTACAAGCTATATCTGGCAGCAAACCATGCAAAATACAGATTACAACAAAAAAGCGCCAATATAAGGCGCTTTTTCAAAAATTTTTAACTGCAAATAGCGGTGAACCCAATCACGATCCTTCAGTGGTTTCAAGCATAACAGCAATCATAGATCGATTCAATTCCAAGGTTTTTTCACCGATCCCCTTCACTTTCAATAAATCATCAACCGACTTGAAAGGTCCATGAGTGGTGCGGTATTGAACAATCGCCATTGCGCGGCTCGGTCCAACCCCTTTCATTACTTTTGCTAATGTTTCGGCACTAGCCTCATTAAGATTTGCCGGATTTGCAAATGCAGAAAAACTGGCAAGCGACAAAAGGACACTAATAATAATACTTCGTAACTTCATAAAATAACCCCGCATGTTTTAATTTAGGCTTGAGCCAAATGACCAATAAAGCAGCAATTCTAACTCTGATAACTTAGCGGGGAATTAATAAAATTAGAGGAAGGAATGTCCTCAAATATAGGACTTCTCAGACTACGATCCGGAAACAGTCCTCGTTGGGATTTCCGAATGGATACGCTGCAACATCTGCAAAGGATCGTGAGCTTGAGTAATCGGTCGGCCAATGACCAAATAGCTAGCTCCATTGGCCAGCGCAACTTGCGGTGTCACTACCCGTTTTTGATCATTCTGAAGTTCTCCATGAGGACGGATTCCAGGCGTAACTAAAAGAAAATCATTTGACCCCATCTTGCGCAAAACTGCTGCTTCTTGCGCAGAGCAAACCACGCCATCTAAACCGACCTCTAAAGCAAGTGCGGCTAATTGTTCAACGCGTGACGTGACACTGCCTGTGATACCAATTTCGCTCATGTCATTCTGATCAAAACTTGTTAGCAGAGTGACGCCGATCAAATAAGGTTTATTATTTCGATTAGCCAACGCCTTTTGCGCGGCCTCTAGCATTCGCCTGCCTCCCATCACATGAACATTAAGCATCCATACACCAAGATCTGCTGCCGCTTCACAGGCACGTGCGACTGTTGTCGGAATATCATGAAACTTCAAATCTAGAAATACCTCAAACCCTTCATTTTGCAGATCAATCACAATTTGAGGCCCAAACTTTGTAAAAAGCTCTTTACCCACTTTCAAACGGCATAAAGAGGGAGAAAGCTGGTTAACTAATTCAGTCACATCCTGGTATTCAGAAAAATCGAGCGCAACAATCACTTTTGGATCATTTAACTTATTCATTAATAGAGAGTTCTTCAGATAATAAAAGAAAGGGGAAAATCGATGATTAGAGCGCCTACTATTCACGTAACAAAGCAGTGTAACAACGGACAGGCCTATATAATTTTGGTTCAGCTACAAGGTGGCCTTTATGCTACTCCACGTTTTACAACTTGGACATTGCCAATACAATGAATGAGAGGAAAATCCACATTTATTACATTGATAAGCATGACTTTCCGCCACTAATTTAGCGATAATATTGTTTACGTTCATTAATATTTGACGATTTTGCCCTCCCGTATCAGCAATCACTAAGTCTAAATAGCGCTTTACGCCTTTCAACGATGGACTGTTTTCCAAGTGTTTTTCAAGCAAGCGGATGGCATGAACCGTACCTTCTTGCTTAACAAGCACATTGGTCAATGCCAATAAGCTAGAAATACCACCATGCGCATTAAATACATCATTCAATGTCGTCGTCAGTTTTTCAGTGTTTTCGAGTTTCTCATAACATTGCATGAGCGGCTCAACGATTTCCGAGATAAAGCTTGGGTCCTGCTCCTCCACTTTCATGAGGGCTTGTGCGGCAGCCTTATAATCCTTTAACTTCATTTCGATACGACCTTGAATCAAGCTGGCCCTAGCACATTGAGAGTCAGTAGACAACGCCTTTTTGACGAACTGTTTCGCCGCATCAGGATTAGCAGAACGCAATGCAACTTCCGCCAACTCACAAAAATAATGGGCTATTATGTCTGATTTTTTTTCACCCGAGGCTCTCTCATACTCGGTCGCTGTAGTTATCGCTGCTTCCCAGTCTTTCTCTTGCTGGTAAACCTCCATTAAAAATAGCAAAGCTCGCTGCTGGTATTCCTTAGACTGCTTTAAATCGATAAATAACCGCTCTGCACGATCCAATAAGCCTGCTCTTAAATAGTCTTGGCCTAATTCTAATAACGCCTGGTCGCGTTGATCCATTCGCAAAGTCGGCCTAGCAATTAGATTTTGATGCAGCATAGTTGCGCGATCAATTTCCCCTCGGCGGCGAAATAAATTGCCTAATGCCAAATGCAGCTCAACCGTCTCACTATCGACTTGCAGCATTTTAACAAACACTTCAACCGCCTTATCTGGCTGCTCATTTAATAAATAATTTAGCCCTTTATAATAACCTGTATTAATTTCTTCGGTTGATGTCCGCTCCTTGTTTTTGCTCGCTTCCTTACGTCCAATAATCCAGCCTGAAACTGCCGCCACCGGCAACAACGCCACCACAGGCAATAAAAACCAAAGGAAATCATACATTTATCTAGCGCCTTTAATCGGCATCGCACGCAGATTAGAAATTTCCTTTTCGTTTATCTTATTTTTATGACGTAATTTAATCGCTTCTAATTTAAACATGAGAACCCGTCCATAGGTTGCAATAATGCCAATCAACCCGCCGACCAATAGCGCAACTAACAATACAACCACTAAGGGCACATCCATCGATCCAACATAATAATTAACTTGAATACTATGCATATTTACAATACTAACGCTGACAGCTATTGCTACCATGACGAGCACGATGATCACGCTTATGATTTTCGTCATTTTTCCTCCCGTTAATTGTTTTCAGATGACTAAAGATAAGCACCATACTTTCTTACAAATCAATTTATTTTTCAACGATTTTATCTATATAGATTTTATATATCAATAGCGTGCATTATACAAGCTATGTCTTGAGGCCTGCCATACACAATTTACCATTGTTTATAGTCAATTGATTATAAATCTTTTTCATTGAAAAACACCATACCATATCAGGCATTCATCTTGTCATGGATTGAATGCGATGTGTATGCAATATTTTTGAGGTTGCTAAAGTCTGCGTATGAGAAACCCCACACGATGGCAGTGTTGAGAATACAAGGGAAGAATGGGACGAAAACAACCGATCCCATGATCAAGGTGAAAACTTGCCTATCACAGATAGACAAGCATCTATATCAACAGAAGTTTAATAGCTTGACAATTCACTGTCACAAACTGAACAGGTTAGGCTTCTTTCTTAATTTCCTCAGGCGTATTGCTGACTTTGACCTCTTCAGGGCCAGTTGAGGATAACGTCTCAGTGACCGAATTACCATTGTTCAATGATTCGTTCACTCGCTCCCTAAGCTCTTTGCCCGGCTTAAAATGCGGTACATGCTTGCCTGCAAGTGGCACAGGCTCTCCTGTCTTCGGATTCCGTCCCATTCTTGGTGGCCTAAAATGCAGTGAAAAACTGCCAAATCCTCGAATTTCTATTCTTTCACCAGTAGATAAAGCACTCGTCATTTGCTCAAGCATTGTCTTCACAGCCAGCTCGACATCCTTTGCCGCTAGCTGAGACTGTCGCTTAGATAATTGCTCAATAAGCTCAGACTTGGTTACGGTTTTTTCTTGTAGATTGCCTGTCCCCATAAATTCAGCCACCACCATAACTTGTTACTTGAAGATGTTAAATTAAATTACCTTACACGTGCAATATAATTGTAGGGCAAAAACACTCACTTACAAATAAATCCATTGACTTCAAGCGCAGGTAAATTTTTATTTTTGAATAACCTACAATAAAAACCGTGCGTGACGAAGCCCAATTCACTAAAAAAAGCCTTACCCATTTCCATTAAGGATAAAACGCTCAAGATAGCTTGGCTCAGTTACCCTTCAGATGTTACTCAATTGGTTCGGATTTGACTTCCCAAACCAATGAGTACACGCAAACACTCAAGCCTCAAAAAGGCAAACTAAATTCTAGCTAGTACACCAACAAATAAAAGCGAATGTGTACCAAATTTGCTGCTGACTTTAGTCTTGTTTGTTTAATTGTTCTTTTAGTAAATCCCCGAGGGTCGTCGTTGCAGGCCCTGCGGTACCTCTTGTATAGTCATTTATTGCTTCAGCTTCGTCATCAGAATCTTTCGCTTTGATGGATAGACTGATAATACGATTTTTCCTATCAACACCAATAAACTTAGCTTCGACTGCCTCGCCAACTTTCAATACATTTCTAGCATCTTCAACGCGATCACGAGACAGCTCAGAAGCACGCAAACTGCCTTCAACGCCGTCTCCCAAATCAATGGTGGCCGCTTTTGCGTCAACGGCAATGACAGTACCATTTACGATAGTCCCCTTAGTTTTATCCGCTAAGAAATTGGAGAATGGGTCTTTTTCCAATTGCTTGATGCCTAGGGATATACGCTCTCTGGATGGATCAACAACCAAAATTACGGTTTCAACCTCATCACCTTTTTTGTGCTTTCTGATGACATCTTCACCCGTTTCATTCCATGAAATATCTGATAAATGAACCAAGCCATCAATACCGCCATCTAGCCCAATAAAGATACCAAAATCGGTGATTGATTTGATTTTACCAGCGATGTGATCGCCTTTATTATGGGTTGCTGCAAATTCGTCCCAAGGATTGGTTTGACACTGCTTGATACCTAGCGAAATACGTCGTCGCTCCTCATCAATATCTAACACCATCACTTCGACTTCGTCACCGAGTTGAACAATTTTTGTTGGATGAACATTTTTATTGGTCCAATCCATTTCTGAAACATGGACTAAACCTTCAACACCTTCTTCAATCTCAACGAAACAACCATAATCGGCTATATTCGTCACTTTGCCGGATAAACGGGAACCGATAGGATAGCGTCTTGCAATTTCCAACCACGGATCTTCACCAAGCTGCTTCAAACCCAGAGAAACACGATTGCGCTCTCGATCAAATTTTAATACTTTTACTTTAATTTCATCGCCAACATTAACGATTTCACCAGGATGCTTGACACGCTTCCAAGCCATATCAGTAATGTGTAACAGACCATCAACGCCACCTAAATCGACAAAAGCACCATAATCTGTCAGATTTTTTACAATACCTTGCGCTTCTTGGCCTTCTTGCAAATTTTTCAGCAGCTCATCGCGTTCAGCGCTGCTTTCCATTTCAACCACGGCACGCCGTGACACGACGACATTATTGCGCCGACGATCTATTTTAATAACTTTAAATTCAAGTTCTTTACCTTCCAAATAGGAAGGATCTCTAACCGGACGTACATCAACCAATGAACCAGGAAGGAAGGCTCTGACTTCGTTGATATCGACAGTGAATCCACCCTTCACCTTATCACTAATGATCCCTTTAACGGTTTCAGAGTTTTCAAAGGCCCGCTCCAACAATATCCAAGACTGCGCTCGTTTCGCTTTTTCTCTGGATAGTCGGGTTTCACCAAAACCATCTTCCACTGCATCAAGTGCAACATCAACTTCATCACCAATTTCAACTTCCAGGCTTCCGCTATCGCTATAGAACTGCTCGATCGGAATCACGCCTTCAGACTTAAGCCCAGCATGGACAATGACATACCCATTAACAATGTCAACAACTGTGCCAATGACAATAGCACCCGGTTGCATGCTAGCTTTACTCAAACTCTCTTCAAACAGCTCTGCGAAACTTTCACCCATGAATAATCAACCTTAAAACTCGTGTTTGTATCAATAAACAGCAAAAGGGCTGATCGAATTAACACCAACCCAGCTTTTTATCAATTATTGAAATCGTTTATAAACTAAATCAAGGATCTTCTGCTCCGTTTTTTCCACACTTAAATCAGTCGTATCAATGATCACTGCATCAGCAGCTGGAGTTAACGGAGAAGCACTACGCGCGATATCTCGAGAATCACGCTCCTTGATGTCGGCCAAAATTGCGCTAAGAGTAGCATCGATGCCTTTGCCTTTCAACTGTTTATAGCGTCTTTTTGCTCTTTCTTCTGCACTTGCGATCAAATAGACTTTGAGTTGGGCATTGGGAAAGACCACAGTTCCCATATCCCGGCCATCAGCAACCAAACCTGGCGGTACACAGAATGCCCGCTGGCGTTCCAATAACGCCAAACGAACCCCTTGTATCGCCGCCACTTTAGAAGCAACATTAGCCACCGATTCATCTCGAATTTGATAAGTAACATCAATACCTTTGTAAAAAATACGATACTCTTCAGAGGCATTGTTAGGCACCGAAAAACGCACGTCAAGATGCTCTGCTAAGTCAGCTAATGTGGTCTCATCTTCTAATGGCAAGTCATCTTCTTGAACCGCATAAGCAACCAATCGATATAGCACGCCACTGTCAAGGAAATGCCAGCCCTTTTTCCTAGCAAGCCATAAACCAATTGTACCTTTACCCGACCCACCGGGGCCATCAATGGTTATCACGGGAGCTGTAAATTCACTCATTGCTTACCAAACTTAATTATTGAATCGCTTAATTTCAATCTATTGTATCCGTTTCTGTGACGTTAACACCGACTTGACATGCCAGTTTAACAAATTCAGGAAATGAGGTGTTTACATTAGCACAATCTTCCACCGTAATGGGCTGCTTAGCACACAATCCAGCCATGGTAAAAGCCATCGCAATTCGATGGTCTCCATGACTATTGATTATTCCGCCATCGAAATAGCCTTTCCCTTGAATTACCATTCCATCTTCGGTAGCAATGGCATCAATGCCTAGATTCTGTAAACCATCTGCCATCACTTGTATGCGATCACTTTCCTTCACCCGCAACTCACTGGCGCCACGCAATACTGTGGTCCCCTGCGCACAAGCCGCCGCCACAAAAATCGCAGGAAATTCATCAATTGCTAACGGGACTAAAGACTCGGGAATTTCAATGCCTTTCAGAGCGCTGCTGACGATACGCAAATCAGCCACCGGCTCATTGCCAAATAAGCGCTCATTTTTCACAGTAATATTAGCGCCCATTTGGCGCAAAATCTCAAGCACGCCTTTGCGGGTCGGATTAATACCCACATCACACAGAGTGATATCGGAATCAGGCGCAATGCAAGCCCCTACCATAAAAAACGCCGCCGATGAAATATCTCCCGGAATGGTAAGATTGGTGGCAGTCAGAGCACCGCCCCCTTGTACTACCACAGTATTATTATCAATCTCAACCGGATAACCAAACGCTGTCAGCATGCGTTCAGTATGGTCTCGGGTCACACCAGGTTCGGTGACAGTTGTTCTGCCTTGGGCATATAAACCCGCTAATAATAAGCTCGACTTTACTTGCGCACTCGCCATGGGCATCAAATAATCAATGCTAACTAAATTCTTTCCGCCAATAATGTGCAACGGCGCAGTGCCCCGGTCGGTCACCTCGATGACCGCTCCCATTTGCCCCAACGGATCCGTCACTCGCCGCATGGGTCGCTTGTTTAAAGACCCATCTCCGATTAACACGGAATCAAAAACCTGCCCACAAAGTAACCCAGCTAGTAGACGCATTGATGTGCCAGAGTTGCCTAAATCAAGATGGGCCGCGGATGCCTTCAGCCCATGCATACCCACCCCATGAATCGATAGCCGACCATTCGCCGGGCCATCAATCGCCACCCCCATTTGCTTAAACGCAACTAATGTGGCGAGGCTATCTTCACCTTCCAAGAAACCCGTAACCGTGGTCACGCCATCGGCCAATGCGCCCATCATAATAGAACGATGAGAAATGGACTTGTCACCTGGCACCTTAAATTCGCCAGACAAACGACCTCCTGGCTGCACTAGGTATTTAACTATGGAGTTACTCGACATCAAAAGACCAACCTATTTTATTAATTTATGCGGCTATGATCAGATCACCACATGTTCATCACGCGCTTTTTTCGCTCGACAAAAAATCGCCTCTAATTCACTCGCATCATTTTCTGCAATCACTTGGGATACGATATCTAACTGTTTTTTGTACTGTTCCAACACATCAAGCACAGCCTCTTTATTCGCCATACAGATATCTCGCCACATCGTTGGCGAACTTGAAGCAATACGGGTAAAATCCCGGAAACCACCCGCCGCATAACGAAAGATCTCTAACCGCTCATGCATTTGCGCCAAACTATCCACCAAAGCATACGCCAACACATGCGGCAAATGACTGGTTGCCGCCAACACCTCATCATGGTGCGTCACATCCATATTGACCACACTGGCACCGCAGCCTTGCCAAAATGCAGTCAATGTTGAAACTGCGTCACTGGCAGAGCTCGCTAATGGGGTAAGAATGGTACATCGATTCTCAAACAATTCTGCAAAAGCGGCTTGTACGCCGCTTTTTTCCGTACCCGCAATGGGATGCCCCGGCACAAACCCGGCTGGCAATGTGCCAAAAATATTTTCCGCATCCTTCACCACACTCGCTTTTGCACTGCCTGCGTCAGTAATAATGGCGCCATTGCGGTATTTACCTTTGATTTGTTGAAAAACGTCGGAAAACGCACTCATTGGGACGGCGATCAGAATCAGATCTGCCTCTTTTACCGCTTCCCCTATATCCATCTCATAACGGTCGATGACACCCAACTGCACCGCTTGCTGTAATTCACTTTCATTACGACCACTACCAACAATCTCTTTGCATAATCGATTTTTTTTCGCGGCTAACGCCACCGATCCACCAATTAAACCCACACCAATAATGGCAATGCAATCAAACATGGACGAATCCTTTGCTAGCCCGTCAATCATCTTAGCTCTGACAGCACTTGCTCCAAAGCGCGAACAAAAACCTGATTCTCCTCAGGTAAACCTATGGAAACACGTAAATGATTCGGCATTCCATAATTAGCTACCGGTCTCACGATGACACCCTTACGTAATAACTGCTCATAAATCGGCAACGCCGGTTGAGATAAATCAATCGTAATAAAATTCGCCACAGGCGGAATCACGGCAAGTTCTAAACGCTGCATTTCACCGGACAAATAATCTAAACCTTGCTGATTGATCGCGACAGCACGTGCCACATATCCCGGATCACTGAGCACCGCTTCAGCACCCGCCAACGCCAATGCATTGACATTAAAAGGCTGACGCACCCGATTTACCAGTTCCGCAATTTCAGGGTGCGAAACAGAAAAACCAACTCGCAAACCGGCCAAACCATACGCTTTAGAAAAAGTACGGGTCACAATAAGATTGGGATATTTAGCCAGACAATCCAGCATCGAACCATAATCCGCCACCTGCTCGACATATTCATGATACGCTTCGTCGATAATTACAATGACATCGCTGGGCACATTCTCAAGAAAGTTAACTATCGAATTGAAAGGTAAGTAGGTGCCTGTTGGATTGTTCGGATTGGCAATGAAAATCAATTTGGTTTTTGCAGAAATCGAAGCGATGATTGCAGTTACGTCATGTCCCCAGGCTTGCGCTGCGGCCACCACTGGCTTCGCGCCAATAGCCTGAGTTACCAATGGATACACGGCAAACCCATATTGCGAATAAATAATCTCATCCCCGGCCGAGGCGAATGTTCTTGCGATCAATTCAAGTACATCATTGGAACCATTTCCCAGCGTGATTTGAGAAAACTCCACGCCCAACTTATCGGCTAATGCTGTTTTTAGCCGATGACCAGCACCATCCGGGTAACGTGTTAAATGCGCCATCTCCTCATGAAGCACAACGGATAACTTGGGACTCGGTCCTAAAGGATTTTCATTGGAGGCTAATTTAACAATATTTGTTAAACCATACTCTCGCGCTAACTCATCGATAGGCTTGCCCGGCGCATAGGGAACCAAACCTTGTACCCCTGACGTCGCTCGATTGTTTAACATCTTTGTCATTGTTACATCGTTACCTTAGGATAGGATCCCAAAACCTTTACCATGGAAGCTTCTTTTTCTATGTCTTGCAACGCTTGCTTTAAATCTGCATCTTGCGCATGACCTGCCACATCCACAAAAAAAACATAATCCCACATGCCTCGCCGCGAAGGACGGGATTCAATACGTGTCATGCTAATATTATATTTACCAAAAGGGGCCACCATGGCGGATAACGCACCGGGACAATTAGACATGGAAAATAACAAGGTGGTTTTATCATTGCCACTGGGCTGCGTGGCTTGCTTGCCGATCACCAAAAATCGCGTGGTATTATCTGGCTCATCTTCAATGTTCTTTGCTAATATATTTAAACCATATAACTCAGCGGTAATTTTACCAGCCACCGCCGCACAGTTCGGTTCCTGCTGGGCTCTGCGTGTTGCTTCGGCGTTACTACTCACGGCAATGCGTTCAATGCCTGGCATATGAGAATCCAACCATTCACGGCACTGCGCAAGCGATTGTTGGTGTGAATAAATACGCTGGATTTGATCAATCTGTTCTGCGGTGCTTAACAAATAATGATGAATCCGTACTTCCACCTCTCCACATATTTTTAAAGTAGAGCGAGTAAATAAATCAAGCGTATAACTCACCACGCCTTCCGTGGAGTTTTCTACGGGCACCACACCATAATGCGCTGCGCCAGATTCCACCTCACGAAAAACCTCATCAATGGCACTCACCGGCACGGTATTCACTGAATGGCCAAAATGTTTTAATGCCGCCGCTTGAGTATAAGTGCCTTCCGGCCCTAAAAAAGCAACATTAAGCGGCTGTTCCAAAGCCAAACAAGCCGACATAATTTCACGAAACAAACGTGCAATCTCTTTATCATCCAACACCGTATTGTTGGCATCCATGATTTTTTGTAGCACTTGAGCTTCGCGCTCAGGCCGATAAAAATGAGTGTCACCGTCCTGACGTTTAACTCGCGCCACTTCCATTGCACACTCAGCACGTTCGCCAATCAATGCTAATAGTTGCGCATCAATGACATCAATGCGATGACGCAATTGTTGCAGATCTTTGTTATTTGCCATACTTTCCCATCAAACTCTACATTTCGAACCCAGGCATGTGAAATATAGGTTAAACGACACGTACATTCAGCACTCCATCAATTTGCCTAATTTTTTCAATCATTACGGCATTGATTTGATCATCCACATCCACCAGCGTATAGGCGATATCACCCACCGACCGATTAAACATATCAATGATGTTCAATCCTGCATGCGCTAGATGGGTAGTAATCTGCCCGACCATATTCGGTACATTACGATTCGCCACGGCCAAACGATAACCCTTAGTACGGGGCATAAATACACCAGGAAAATTCACTGAATTGGTAATATTACCGTTTTCCAAGTAATCCCGCACTTGCTCAGCCACCATCACCGCACAATTGTCTTCGGCTTCCACTGTGGAAGCCCCTAAATGCGGCAAACCGATCACATTGGCGTGTTTTTTTAGTGTGCTATTGGGAAAGTCACACACATAAGCTTTTATTTTCCCGGCATTCAAGGCCTGTATCATCGCCTCATCATCCACAATGCCAGCCCGCGCAAAGTTGAGAATCACTGCACCATCTTTCATAATTTCCAAGCGGCTTGCATCAATCATGTGGCGTGTCGCATCAATCAATGGCACATGAAAAGATAAAAAATCCACCTTGGAAACCAGGTCATCCACATTGGCTGCTTGTGTTACCTCCGATGACAATTGCCAGGCACCTTGCACAGTGATGCCCGGATCATAGCCGATAACTTTCATCCCTAAGGAAAGCGCCATATTTGCCACCAAACGGCCAATGGCACCTAAACCAATCACCCCTAAAGTGCGGCCAGCCAACTCAGAACCGACAAATTTTTTCTTACCTTGCTCTACCGCCTGGCTAATCGCTGCATCATCGCCCTCTAAATGCTGTGAAAACGCCCAAGCTGGACAAATATTACGACTGGCTAGCAGCATCCCCGCCAATACTAACTCTTTCACTGCATTGGCATTGGCACCTGGCGCATTAAACACGGGAATCCCTCGGGCGCTCATCGCCTCCACAGGAATGTTATTCACACCGGCACCCGCTCGCCCAATACACATCACACTATCAGGCAACACCATGTCATGCATTTTATAGGATCTCAACAAAATGCCATGGGGCTTTGAAATTTCAGAACCAATTTCATAGCAATCACGCGGAAAACGCTCTAAACCAGCCACCGAAATATTATTTAATGTTAAAATTTTATACATTCATAATTCCCTGATTCAGAGCCTATCCATGTTGCCGCTCAAAATCGACCATAAATTGGATTAACGCATCCACCCCGGCTTCCGGCATGGCGTTATAGATGCTGGCCCGCATACCACCCACCGAGCGATGCCCCTTGAGTGTTAACAAACCATGACTGGTGGCTTCTTTTAAAAACAACCCATCGAGCTGGGCATCCGCGAGAATAAATGGCACATTCATCCGTGAGCGACAGGCTTGGTGCACTGGACTTGAATAAAATGCTAAATCATCAATGGCAGCATACAATTTGGTAGCTTTTCGCTGATTAACTTCTTCCATTTTCGCTAAACCACCTTGACGTCTGATCCAATCAAACACCAATCCCGCGATATACCAACTATAGGTTGGCGGTGTGTTATACATCGAATCTGCAGCGGCATGTATTTTGTAATCGAACATGCTTGGTGTGCCCGCTTGCGCTTGCCCAATTAAATCCTCTCGGACAATCACCACCGTTAATCCCGCCGGGCCAATGTTCTTTTGAGCGCCGGCATAGATCAACCCAAACTTGGAAACATCAATGGGACGTGACAAAATCGATGATGATAGATCCGCAACCAAGGGAATGTCACCGGTTTCAGGCGTCCAATGGAACTCCACCCCGCCAATGGTTTCGTTGGGGGTGTAATGCACGTAAGCGGCCTGAGCATCAAGCTGCCATTGCTCAAATGCGGGAATGTCAGTAAAGTTGCTGGCTTCGGCAGTGGCCGCAATATTTACTTTACAGAAGCGCTTGGCTTCAGCCACAGCTTTTTTGGACCAACTCCCCGTGACGATATAATCCGCTTGATTTTTATTTTGCAACAGATTCAACGGCACCATGGCAAATTGACTGCTGGCCCCACCTTGCAAAAACAATACTTTGTAATTCTCAGGAATGGCCATAATTTCCCGCAGGCAAGACTCGGCACCTTCAGCAATCGATACAAACTCCTTGCCTCGATGACTCATTTCCATCACCGACATTCCGCTCCCGCCCCAATCTGCGAGTTCTTCTCTTGCCTGGTTTAATACATCCAGCGGAATCATAGCTGGCCCAGCACTAAAATTATATTGACGTGACACCTATCAAACTCCTTAACAAGCAGATCTTACTCACGGACATCATTGCCTTCAAATATCGGCATGCACAAACTTCAATCTTCTTCGGTGGTTCCTGTGGGTTCAGTGGGTTCAGTGGGTTCAGTGGGTTCAGTGGGTTCAGTGGGTTCAGTATCATCGATATCTTCAGTTAACTCTTCTGCGCCACTGTCTATTTCACAAATCCGTTCAACGCCCACCAACGACTCTCCATCGGCCAGGTTAATTAAACGAACACCCTGGGTATTGCGTCCCATCACAGAAATATCAACCACCGGGGTGCGCACTAAGGTGCCACCACTGCTAATCAGCATAATTTCGTCTTCATCTTTCACCAACACCGCACCGACCGCATCCCCATTGCGCTCTGTTCCCTGTAAGGAAATCACACCTTGACCACCACGACCATGCGCTGGAAAACCGGTAATGAGGGTTCGTTTACCATAACCATTTTCGGTAGCCATCAACACACTACCGGTTTCTTCTGCGATAATCAAAGCAATAACTCGCTGACCCTCAGCAAGCCTAATACCACGCACACCGCAGGCCGTGCGCCCCATCACTCTGACATTTTCCTCATTAAAACGAATGGCTTTATTCGCACTACTGAACAACATCACATCTTGGCTGCCGTTAGTTATCGAAACACCCACCAATTGATCCCCTTCTCGCAAATCCAAAGCGATAATGCCATTGGCCCTAGGGCGAGAAAAATCCGTCAATGCGGTTTTCTTTACGGTACCCTGACTAGTGGCCATAAAGACAAATTTGTCGGCTTCAAATTCACGAATCGGTAAAATCGTACTAATACGTTCGTTTTCTTCAAGCGGGAATAGATTGACAATCGGACGACCGCGTGCGGTTCGGCTGGCTTGAGGCAACTGATAAACCTTTAACCAATAGACTTTGCCAGCACTGGAAAAACATAGAATCGTGTCATGGGTGCTGGCAACAAATAATTTATCAATAAAGTCTTCATCTTTCATTGAGGTGGCGGTCTTACCCCGGCCACCGCGCTTTTGCGAAGTATACGTTGATACCGGCTGGGCTTTCACATAACCTTCATGAGAAATGGTCACCACCATGGGCTCTTCAGTGATCAGGTCTTCAATATTCAAATCATGTTGATTGGCAACGATCTGGGTACGCCGCTCATCACCGAACTGCGTTTTAACTTCTTCTAACTCACCCCGGATCACTTGCATCAATCGTTGCGGGTCATTTAAAATTAGCAAAAGTTTTTCTATTTTGCCTAACAGTTCTTTATATTCACTGACAATCTTATCTTGCTCTAAACCCGTCAGTCGATTAAGGCGCATCTCTAAAATCGCTTGTGCTTGAATGGGCGATAATCGATAACGATCGTCGATAACTCCAAAGTCATCCCCCAGATCATCCGGGCGTGACATCTGTGCGCCGGCACGCTCTAGCAACTCCACCACCACACCGAGTTGCCACAAGTTTTCCATCAAACCTTTGCGCGCTTCCGCCGGACTCGGAGACGCTTTAATCAAAGCAATAATAGGATCGATATTGGCAATAGCCACCGCCAAACCTTCCAAGATATGGGCTCTATCACGGGCTTTGCGCAATTCATAAACCGTACGCCGAGTCACCACTTCCCGACGATGACGAATAAACGCTGCTAAAATAACCTTTATATTGAGTAAACGTGGCTGACCATCAATCAATGCCACCATATTGATACCAAACACATTTTGTAATTGCGTATGCTGATATAAATTATTCAACATCACATCAGACATCTCACCACGGCGTAGTTCGATGACCATGCGCATACCATCTTTGTCCGACTCGTCCCGTAATTCGGTAATACCCTCGATTTTTTTCTCTTTCACTAACTCCGCGATTTTTTCCAGCAAACGGGCTTTATTTACCTGGTAAGGCAGTTCAGTGACGATAATACTTTCTTTACCTGACGACTCATTGGTTTCAATGTGAGAACGTGCTCTCACATAAATCCGGCCTTTACCGGTCCGATAGGCTTCACCAATACCTTTTGCCCCATTAATAATGGCAGCCGTTGGAAAATCAGGCCCTGGAATAATTTTCATCAACGCATCAATGCTTAGCTCAGGATCATCAATCAAGGCGATACACGCATTAACCACTTCAGTGAGATTATGCGGAGGAATATTGGTCGCAATCCCTACCGCAATGCCCGATGAGCCATTTATTAGCAAATTAGGTATTCGAGCGGGCAATACTGAAGGTTCACGCTCGGTTTCATCATAGTTAGTAACGAAATCAACCGTTTCTTTCTCAAGGTCCGCCAATAACTCATGAGCGAGCTTTGCCATACGCACTTCGGTATACCGCATGGCAGCCGGCGCATCGCCATCGACCGAACCGAAATTACCTTGTCCATCAATCAACACGTAGCGCATAGAAAAAGGCTGTGCCATTCTCACCAGCGCATCATAAACAGCCGTGTCACCATGCGGATGATATTTACCAATCACATCCCCGACAATACGAGCTGATTTTTTATACGCCTTGTTCCAATCGTTACCCAGCTCATTCATCGCGTATAATACGCGGCGATGTACAGGCTTTAATCCATCACGCACATCGGGCAAAGCTCGACCAACAATGACACTCATTGCATATTCCATATAGGAACTACGCATTTCATCTTCGATATTGACAGGTAAAACTTCTTTGGCAAATGTATCCATAAACTTCGATGATTGTCTCAGCTGTTTTTAAAGTGTTCGATAGTTGTTATTTAAAGGCTATAGATTAAAGGTGTGAGATTGTATCACAACAGCAAGTGCCCCTGCACCACGGGATAACCCGTATAATAAATAGCCACCACAGCGATTCACTGATGCGCATTGCTCATTAACCTGAACCTTCCATTCTGGGAAGAAGTATAACCAAATAACACGCTACTGCATATGTTCTTGCATTTTACCCGATGATGGCTGCTCAATAACACCCTTTTCCGTCACAATGACATCCACCAACTCTGCTGGCGTCACATCAAAAGCAGGATTCCATGCCTGTGCTTCACTCGCCGCCACCGCTTGCCCAGCATATTGCAATACTTCCTCTGAAGAACGATGCTCGATGGGTATTTGTTGACCCGTGGGGATATTCATATCCACTGTGGAGGTCGGCGCCACCACCATCATCTTGACGCCATGATAACGCGCCAAAACTGCTAGACTATAGGTCCCAATTTTATTCGCCACATCACCATTCGCAGCAATCCGATCGGAACCCACAATCACCCAGTCGATGCTTTCTGTTTTAAAAAGAGTAGCGGCGGCGGCCTCACAAATTAATGTGACGGGAATATGGTCTTTGGTTAATTCCCAGGCAGTCAGCCGAGCCCCCTGTAACCAAGGCCGTGTCTCATCGGCATAAACTTGACGGAGGCGCTGCTCTGCCCAAGCCGTTCGAATCACACCCAATGCGGTTCCAAAACCACCGGTGGCTAATGCGCCCGCATTACAATGCGTTAACACGGCAGAGTTCGGGGCGATCAGCGCCGCACCCAACTGCCCCATCGCATGATTAGCGGCGATATCTTGCTCATGTATCGCCTTTGCTTCCGAGAGTAAATGCGCATAAATCACCTCAGGGTGATCACTCAAGATACCATCAAGGCAACGTGTCATGCGATCAATCGCCCAAAATAAATTGACGGCGGTGGGCCGCGAACTTGCCAGCAAGTCAAGATCCTGCTTAATCATTGATCGCCAGCGTTCACCTTCTGACAGCCTACGTCTGATAGCTAACACAATACCGTAGGCAGCGGTAATACCAATCGCTGGCGCGCCACGCACTACCATATCCCGAATCGCTGTCGCCACATCCTCAGCAGAATGCAAGGCGATATATTGGCTCTTACCAGGTAATAAGCGCTGATCCAACAAGCTGAGTTGATCGTTTTCCCAAATAATCGGATGAATATTGTCAAATTGATTCAATGTTTGCACCTAGCTTGTTGATTGATTAAATTTACTTCACAATAAATACAGAAAGCGTCTTAGCAAATGCGCCCAAAATTATTCTAAAAAATTAGTTAAATATTGCAGAAAGTAGTTATATACTCTTCGCACTATTTGCTAATTGATCTTTAGGCAACCGAATATGTGAACGCCACGGGCGCAGCCAAACCCCATAATCATTAACTGATTGCCGACCATCCACCTAAATTTTGTTGTTTGAGACGAAAGATAATATGCCGAAAAATTCACCTAAGCGAAACCTCTATATTCCTCGTGACAGTTATAATCATCAATATTATATACATATCTCCAAACCTGAGAAGCCGTTTGGTTAAAGAATTTTTCGTTTTAGCTGCCTTAAAACAAGTCGCTTCTCCAAGGTAACGTAGGACATGAAAACGATATGCGCATAGTAGATACGCTAATTCATGCTCGCTGGTTAATTCCAGTAGAGCCAGCTAACACCGTATTAGAGAAACATAGCCTGGTCGTTTCACAGGGTAATATTGTTGACATACTTCCCAGCACCGAAGCTCAGCAACAATACCAAAGCAGATATGAAGTCACTTTACCTCACCATGCGGTGATGCCGGGACTGATCAATACCCACACCCACGCGAGCATGTCTTTATTCCGCGGATACGCTGATGATTTGCATCTCATGGATTGGCTGGAAAACCATATTTGGCCGGCAGAAACCAAATGGGTCAGTCCCGAGTTTGTCTACGATGGCACCCAACTGGCCATCGCGGAAATGATCCGAGGGGGTATCACCTGCTTCAATGATATGTACTTTTTCCCTGATCAAGCCGCAAGTGCTGCAAAAAACACCGGCATGAGGGCTGTTCTTGGCCTGATCCTCATTGATTTTCCCACAACATGGGCAAATTCTGCAGCGCAATACCTGGAAAAAGGATTGGCTGTCCACCAACAATATCTAGATACCCCTTTAATCTCAACCGCTTTCGCACCCCATGCACCTTATACCGTATCTGATGAACCATTGACCCAAATGGCCATCCTAGCCAATGAGTTAGACATTCCAATTCACATGCATATTCATGAAACAGCATTTGAAGTATCACAATCTGAACAACAACACAAAAAAAGACCACTGGCACGACTCGATGATCTCGGCTTATTATCTCCTCGCCTCATGGCAGTCCATATGACCCAACTGACTGACAACGAAATCGAACGCTGCGCAGAATCAGGCCTACATATCATTCACTGCCCCGAATCCAACATGAAATTAGCCAGTGGTTTTTGTCCAATTGCAAAGTTATCCAAAGCCGGCGTAAATATCGCACTAGGCACGGACGGTGCCGCGAGTAATAATGATCTTGATATTTTTGGTGAAATGCGCTGTACCGCTTTACTTGCCAAAGCGGTGGCCAACGATGCATCTGTAGTACCCGCTCAAGAAGCTTTACAAATGGCCACCTTGAACGGCGCCAGAGCATTGGGGTTAGGCGACATCACGGGCTCATTAAAGCCAGGCAAAGCCGCCGATGTCATCGCCATTAATTTGTCACAAATTGAAACCCAACCCATTTATGACGCCATTTCTCAAATCGTCTATTCAACGAATCGTGAGAAAGTTTCAGATGTCTGGATCGCAGGACAGCACATCATGAAAAATCGTCAACTGCAAACCCTTGATGAAAGCGAAATTCTCGCTAAAGTCAAAGAATGGACCCACAAAATAAACCAGACTTAAACCACTATGACCCAACAACAAATACCCTCATCCCTCAATATTGATGAAAACGAGCTGGCAAAATTCGAAGCCTCTGCTTTTCGCTGGTGGGACCCAGCAGGTGAATTCAAGCCATTACATGATATCAACCCCTTACGGCTAAGTTATATCCAGCAATATAGTTCGCTTGCCAACCAGCAGGTACTGGATGTGGGTTGCGGTGGCGGTATACTTTCAGAAGCCATGGCTAGAGAAGGTGCCCAAGTCACCGGCATTGATATGGGCAGCGCACCTCTGCAAGTCGCCAAACTTCATCTGTTAGAAAGTGGACTTGATGTGGAATACTTGCAAATCACCGCCGAAGCCATGGCCCAACAGCGCCCCGCCCAATACGACATCGTCACCTGTATGGAAATGTTAGAACATGTGCCTGACCCAAGCTCTGTTATCAATGCCTGTGCCACCTTAGTGAAACCCCGTGGCAAATTGTTTTTCTCCACCATCAATCGCCATCCCAAGGCGTATTTATTTGCGGTGTTAGGTGCCGAATATTTCTTAAAATTACTTCCCAAAGGTACTCACGACTATGAGAAATTCATCAAACCCTCGGAAATGGGCCAATGGATGAGAAAAGCCGATTTAGTCTTGCAAGACTTATCCGGGATGAGCTATCAACCCATCACCAAACAATTTACTTTGACCCGTGACGTTAAGGTCAATTATCTCGCCTATGGCATTAAGCCAATCGGCTAACGCATCTTAATGAATATGTAGCTACCATGTCTCCCTCGTTATCCAATATACGCTCAGTGTTTTTCGACTTAGATGGCACCCTTGCTGATACCGCCGGTGATCTCGCTTTTGCGCTAAATACGCTATTAAAAGAGGAGAATAGACCCGAGTTACCCTTTGAAACCATCCGACCCGTAGTCTCTCATGGCGGCATTGCACTCATTAGGCTCGGATTTCAAATAGAACCAGATCAGGCACCATTTGAAGAATTAAGAAACCGTTTGCTTACAATCTATCAACAGCATATCGCTCAATCGACCCAACTATTCCCTGGCATAAGCGAGCTGTTAAATCAACTCGAACAACATGATATCAACTGGGGCATTGTCACCAACAAACCCGCCTGGTTAACTGACCCGCTGATGCAAGCCTTATCATTAACCGACCGAGCCGTAACTATCATTAGCGGTGACACAACGAAAAATCGAAAACCCCATCCAGAACCCTTATTATTGGCTTGCAAGCATGCCGATCAAGCGCCAAACCAATGCATTTATATCGGTGATGCACAACGTGATATCGAAGCGGGGAATCGGGCGGGCATGCGTACGCTAGTGGCACTCTTTGGTTATCTTAGTAAACACGATGAACCAACTCATTGGGGGGCCGATGCTATGATCAACCACCCTTCCGAGGTATGGCATTGGATAACACACTGGTAGAATCGAACAAAAATAGACCAGCTTTAAAGCAACCGGCAACAACTCGACAATCAGACCAAATTTAGCGTATTATCCACCCTATAAGAAGCTGCTTTAAAAATGCGTCAGATGAGTGTAAGCCAAGGCAAAAAGGACAAACCATTCCTAATTCACTTAATTTTTAAATACCCAAGCACAAACGGCAGAGAGCAAACATTAGGATAATTCTCAACAATGAATCCACAACAATACTGTCAAGAAAAAGCCGCCAAAAGTGGCTCAAGCTTTTATTATAGTTTCCGGTTTTTACCCGAGACACAACGTCATGCCATTATCGCATTATATGCATTTTGCCGTGAAGTAGATGATATTGTTGATGAATGTAACGACGTCAATATTGCAAGAACCAAACTCGATTGGTGGCGCGGAGAAATCACCAGCACATTCGCTGGCCGCCCAAACCATCCTGTCTCTCGCGCCTTGTCAGAACACATTAACCAGCTAAATCTGCCCGAGGAATATTTCAAAGAAATTATTGATGGTATGGAAATGGATCTCGATTACCAATCCTACCCCAGCTTCAAAGAACTTTCCCTCTACTGCTACCGAGCTGCCAGCGTCGTCGGACTCATGTCCGTCGAAATTTTCGGCTACCAAGATCGACGCACTTTAAAATATGCTCACGATTTAGGCATAGCCCTACAACTCACTAATATTATTCGTGATGTTAGAGAAGATGCCCAACGGGGACGTGTCTATCTACCACAAGATGAGCTGACTCAATTTGGCGTCAATAACGAAGATTTACAACAGGGGAAAAGCACGGAAAATTTCCGTAAATTGATGAAGTTTCAAGCCGAGCGAGCCCGTCAATATTATCAAAGTGCATTTCGTCATTTACCTGACATTGATCGTTATCAGCAACGCAGCGGCATTATCATGGCGGAAATTTATCTCAGCACCTTAAACGAAATCGAAGCCGAAGGACTACAAGTACTGGAACAGCGAACCAGCTTAACTCCGTTACGTAAACTTTGGATTGCCTGGAATATTGCCCGAAAAGAAAAACAACGCCACAAGAAACAACAAGCCAATGTAGCCATCACCAATAATTAATCACTTCCCTCATCCTGTGAAATACAAGCCACAAATGCCCGATCCAGGTCTTTTTCTCCATACTGCTCAATAAACCCTTCAGGGGTTCCTACGTAACATAACCGGCCTTGATGCAATACCATCATCCGGTCACAGACACTCGCCACATCGGCCAACATATGGGTACTCATGAACACACTACGCCCAGCTTGCTTCAACTGATGAAAACAATTTTTCAAGCACGTCCGTGCCTGTGGGTCAAGCCCACTCATCGGCTCATCCAAAATCAGCAGTTGTTTACCGCTTAATATACACGCCGACAACCCCAGTTTTTGTATCATCCCTTTAGAAAAAGTTCGCACATTACGACAAAGCCCTGCCGGATCAAGTTCCAACGCTTGCAACACCTCATTGATTTGCTGTGAATCCCATGCCACTTCATGCAAACGTGACATATAACGCAGATAATCATTACCATTCAGATAAGGCGGCGGTGAAAACCGTTCAGGTAAATAAGCAATATTCATGCGGCTTTGTGGTAATACATGACTTAACCCAAATAAATGAATCTCACCACTGTCAATACGATTCAAATCGAGTATGCCTTTGATAAGGGTAGTTTTACCTGCACCGTTGACACCCACTAAGCCGATAAACTCTCCAGGCTCCAGGGTTAAATCGACCCCATCTAACACCGAGATGGCTGAGTATGATTTAGTTACATTGGTTAGAGTTAACGGTTTATTCATATACGAGATCAAAGAGCATAAATTGCACCAGATACAAAAAAACCCGCTAAAAGCGGGTTTCTTGTATCATCAAAATTGCTACAGATAGATTCAGTATCATACGCCAACTACATTACACGTACTCCGGCGCAATCTTGTTGTTCATTGGTCACATTATACGCACTTGTGGCAGCACTACCGGTACGACAAGTCGTTAAATTCAAATTATCTGTCTGCAGTGAACCCGTTTCTGGTATGCCATCATCGACTTTGCGATCAATTTCAGCCAACACTCCAACGGGGATACTACGCCCCATACGAAGTTCATGACCATTACTCGTGGTCCCTGTCCGAGCTGATCCCCATGAGAACATCATTCCCCCACCAAAGGTATTACGCGGACAACTCGTTGCCGAGCAGTTCAGATTATTCCCCGCTGCCTGACCATCAAAATTGCCGGTAATATAACCTGCGGCAGACAAATGCAACCATAATAACCCACGATCATTGTTAGTGTTTACTAGTCCATTGCCATTACCATTCCCCCCATTGGCTCCTCCCGTCACACCTGGGATATTCGTCGATGCCTGAGCATAATCACCAGGCAAAGACCGAAACCGGTCCTGAAACGCATAAATAGCAGTTTGAATTGCCGTGGTTTGATCCACAACGTTGCGCACTTTAGCATTGGAAATCATTTCTTGCCCTTTTAACACCCCGCCCAAAATCAAACCGACAATCACCAGGACGATGGCAATTTCAACCAAGGTAAAACCAGATTGTTTATGTTTCATTGAGGCACCTATCATTTATCTATAAAATCGCACCGGTAGTAAGACTTGATCCGGTAGTTCAGTTGCTTTTTAGGCGAGTTTCCAACTTGCTTAATCGCTCTTTGAGAAAGTGGATTTCGTGAGGGTCTGTCACCGCTTTACTCGCCAACAAACCTCCAATTAAAATGCGTGCGCTTTCCAATTCACCCATGTCTTCGAGAAGAATAAACTCCATTTGCCGCGCCCATGAAGGGATATAATCGTTATGTTCAGTATCGGCAAGCAAACGTGCAAACTTTAATGCTAAAGGTAAATCGTTGAGTCGATGTTTCGCCAAAATTACCCCATGGGCAAGCCAAGGCCAACGCCGAACCGGATCACCATGAAATTGCCTTGCCACAAAGTCAAGCATTTGACGCTGCTTGTCTGGATCTGGCACTTCGGCATACAACCGGCTGGCTGCCAATAACGGATACTGGCCTCGCTCATCCAGGGCAAGTATCCGATCCAACCACTGCTCGACTCGGCCATAATCTAATTCGCGAAAGGGTATGCTGATACCGGGCTGGTTATCATAGGCTTGCAACCAAAACATGAGTAATTTCGATAGCGCTAACGGTTCTCCCAAACTAGCGAGTTGTAATGCAACCAAGGATGGTGGGGAAGGTAAATCCTCAGCTTTGACAGCAGGAATAGGTTGCAAAAAATGTATAGATACTTGCAATAAAAAACTACCAACCAACAACAGAATTACCCATATTGGTACTGCTCGTCGGGAAGCTTGTGCTGCTTTCATTGCCATGGTTTTACGACTAAAACTCTTTTCGATAAAGATCAAACAACGCCGCACTCATCAGCAATGCACAATAAATCAAAGTTTGCAGCAAGATACCAACCAGCGGCAAGCCATCACCCACTCCATAGGTCAGCCATGCAGTTTGGGTAAAATAATCGAGATTCGGTAATACCATTTGCATTAAATCGACTAATAGACGCATTATTTCATTGGCAGACGACATGTTATTTATTACCGGCGTGTTCACCATCAGCTGTATGGCATTGATGGAACGAGCTAAGATATAAAAACCCATCACCACAATAACAGCCATAGTCATTTGGTTTAAACTAATGGCGCAAAATAACGCAAATGCAACCACAATACATAACTCCAATACCAACGAAATGCCCCACCCTAACACTTGACCTGCCGATAGAAAAAGCAACAAGCTCACACTCATGCAAGCCGCAATCATCCAGGCAATCAAACAAAAGGCAAAGAACTTTCCAAAAGCATATTCGGCTCGGGTCAAACGCAGTGCCAACAAGGTATCAATACGCTGTGCTTGCAAATCTTGACTTACCGTATTAATTGCAAATAAAGCGACAATAAAAACCGCAGATAATCGCAATAATGCCGCACAAATACTACCCTGCGCCATTGCAGATTCGGTAATTGCTAGCTCACCTATAAAAAAACCTAACATTAAACAGAATAAAGCGATCCCAGCAACTAGCCAAAACAGTTTGCCACGAATCGCCTCAAGAGCGGTATACCAAGATATAGTTGTGATGCGTTGTAACATGATAAGAGGCCCAGCAAATTACTTGCCAGAGTGAAAGGTAATTTATTTTACTTGTTTCGTTGAAGTGACATCATCAGCAGTCCCTTGAGTGCTATCCGCTCCCCATGAAGTTAATGTAATTGTTGTTGTCGAATCACGGTTATAACGTATGTGATTCCCCCAAGGATCTTTTGCCACCAGTTCATTCACACTGAGCGTCACCCATGGAGTAATACCGCTGGTACAGTTATTATTAGATCGTCCATTGGGGTTGCGTGAACTACTACAATCAGCAAAGGGAACCTGATTTCCTGACACCTGTCCAGCCGCATTAAAAATACTATCAAAACCTTGATTGATAGAAGAACTCGGCGAAGTCAACACACTCATTTCTATCAATTTATAATTGAGAAAACTAGGGTTCAACCAGCTGATGATATCATCAAACGGATCATTCTCATCCATTGAATAACTTTTTTGTACATACTCCCGATCGTCATCATTATTCTCCAGCGTATCATCCGCTGTCGTAGGTCCACGATTCATGCGTGCCCCTGTCACAGGTAAATAGGCTCCATAACCGTCGTTACCATGGGATAAAATCACAGCCGTCACAGCATCATCAATTACTTTATTGCGCCTTTCATCCAGGATATCAATATTGCCAGTAAAACCTGCACTATCTGAAGCAATGGGAGATGTTTGATTCAATCGCACCTGATAAGTAAAACGCCGTCCGTACCCGTCTACCCCATCACCATCGGATAAATTCAAAGTCTGCCATGGAATAACTCCACGCACATTATGATCACTTGCCGTCGCCCCTGAAATACGCGTTGTCCCCGTACATGTCCCCTGGTTTTGTGCTTCCTTACCATATCCAACCGCCCCTTCCGATAAATTGGCAATCGCCGGACAAGGAAATCGTCGATTGATAGAAATAAAAGCCATCAGCGCAATTTTAATGACTTCTTGTTTTTTCTGAGTACTGCTAATACGTGCATTTTCTAGCTGAGCACTGCCAATGGATATGGCACCTGCCAACAGTATGCCACCAATAATCATGACCATAGAAAGTTCAATAAGAGAAAATCCGCGTTGGTGTTTAATCATGATTTATTTACCTCAGCTTGTTATTGATAGGTTTCGCTACGCTCTACCCATTCTACGCTTGATTGGATATTAGCTTATATCGACCGAAACCTATTCTTGCATAACGACATTCAGACTAAGGGTGTCTATAAAATTCAATAATACCATCACGATTTTCCTGCAATGTCTGCCCCGGTTTCAGCTTCACTCGTTTACCTGCCACAGAGAGATCAACTTCATTACCTTGAATATTCCGGGTATTCACACGAATTCCTTTTTGTTTCAGCCGATTATTTAACGTATTCTCATTATTCACCCATACTACATTTTTGCCATCACTGCGCTTGACAAATCCTTGCATGGTAACCGTTGGTGGGACGATCGGTTTTTCGGTCTGATCCATATCATTGATTTGTCCTGACTGAGTAAACGTCCTTGATCGATGTCGATCTATGCGTTGACGTTCTTTGTCTGTGGTAAAAAGACGACCAAATACAGGTGTTGTTAACTCATCAGCTTGCACGGGTAATACGGTAAAAGTATTCACTAACATCAACACACCCAAGATCAAATGAGCCATCATTGCATAAAAATTATTCATTAAGCACCGCTTCCAAGCGCTTGTCATACCGAGCCGTCAACCACAGCAAATCACACTCTGCTGTTAAATTAGGGTCACCTTCATCCACAATCACATTCGCTTTCAATCGCCTTAGCTCACAAGCTTCGACATGAAATAAACCTTTTGCCTGCTGGCGTAACGCTTGCAACAATGTTAAAAAATCCCCTTCATGCAAAATCTGCATTTTAACGTTCATAAGACTGGCATAGACTTGAAAATTATTAACGATTTCCACGAACTCATCTTTGTCATATGGAAATCGTTCATCAATCCGAAAATCCAAACTTCTAATTTTTAAGCGCTCGCCTAAATCGCGTAGCGTATCTACCCAATTTAAACGCTGCTCATCACCAATCACTCCCGCTTCCTGCAAAGCGATAAAACGTGGTAATAACTCAGTTAACACCTTGGAATCATCAATGGCTTTAACATTACGCTGTTGAGCACTGAGTAATAATCTTTTTTGCTCCATATAATTGGACTGGATTTTTTGATAATACTGAAACGAAATCGTTGCTACCCCAGTACTGAAAATAATCGCGCATGTTAGCCAAATCACGGGGCCTCTTAGTATCTCCCAATCCCAACTATTCATGCTTAGCATACTCATCAGCAATCACTTCTATTACAAAATTAGCACCCTGATTGGTACTGCTAGCCAATCCTAATGATCCGGTTGTTCGCTCAGTAGATTTAGCATTAAAGGGTAACGCGATCGCTATCACATCCTGCACCATCGATTGCTTAGACAGTGCAGTTAAAAATTCCTGTACTTGTTCGGTGGCACGACGTAGATTGCCGTCAAATGGTTTAATTTCCCCTTCAATACGAACTACTTGCACTCGTTTCTCTATGGCTCTTTCAGCGATCTCATCAGGGATTTCTGTGGGATCGATAGGCTGTTCAGGTTCAACATCAAACGAAGTCGCTGGTGCTGCTAATACTCGTTGCTCAATTTTCCATTCAATCACATCAACCCATAACTGTTCATGTCGTAATAGACTCTGACTGATAGCAATCATTAAAGACGCTGGGCTAGTCACACTGGTAATTAATTGTTCAGCGGTATTCACACCGGCTTTCATTTCATCTGCCGAGACAGGTGCGGGAGGTAACGCCGCTTCTAAAGCTTGATATCGAGAAATATGATGCTGAATTTGTTGTTGCGCTTCATGCAATTTTTTCTGAACTTCTACCGCATCAAAAAAATACATCGTTGACCACACCATGGCAATCACACAACATATCACACTAATTAGTTTACTAGGCATCACCACATTGCGCATCACTAGATAACGTCGTTGATACGCCATTGCATAATTATTTTCAAAAGGTTCTTTACACAGAAATTGAACAATTAGCCATTCAGCTAAATGGTCCGATGCCTCTTGTTCCACTTGAGCACAAACTGCCATTTCAGCAATACTCATCCCCTGAAAATTCCAGTTTTCACTGGCATTATTAAGTCGTAAACCATTAATAACCGATTCACTAGCCACCACATTGATTGATAGCTTACCCTCACCGGACAACAACCGTAGGCGTGTTAAATAACGTTGTGTTTTACCCACTTCGTCCACAATGAGCTGGGCATTAGCTGCCTCACCAGCATCAACAAATCGAGTCACTCGACTCAGTTTTAATTTATTTTTTGTGAAAAAAGATAAACGAAGTAATTCCTTTTGCTGCGTTATTAATAATACATCGTCTCGATCATAAGTTAACTCCTTCAGCAAACGGGCGGAAACTAAAGGAAATGAATAAATCCCAGCAATGGATACTTTATATTGTAAAAGTATGGCTATCCAAGGATCAATTAATTCAGGGTTAGTCAATGCCGAAAAAAATACCAAGTCACCTTTTCGTCCAGAGGTCTCGCGACCACGAAAATCAGCATATCGGTAACGGGTATTGCGAAATGCTTTTTCGAGCTGCCTGTTGACAAAGACCTGACGGTCTTTGATAAAAACATGAGGTAATGTATTATTCTGAAATTCTTCTTCTACCACATCCACTAATACATAAGTTTTCACTTCCGGCTGCTGCTTTACTAAATCAGTAAAGGATTTTTTATCGGGTTCATTATTAGTCAGTGTCGTTCGTAAAGTTAATATACCATCGTCCCAGTCATAAATCACCAGGTCGAGGTTATTGAGATAAATAACACGCTTCTTATCTACCATTAAAAAGTCACCGTCGACAAGGTATTATAAATAGGGCCTAATACCGATAAAATAACCCAACCTAATACTAAGCCCATGATGACCGTCATGGTAGGACCAATCAAGTTCTGCAATCTGTCCAGTGCTTCTTTTACGTCACGATTGTAAAAATAACCAATATTCGCCAAGGATTTATCCAAGGCACCCGTGGTTTCACCGACTTTTAACATCCGTATCACCAATCGTGGAAAAAGTCCGGTCCGCTCAAAACTCTCACTAATCATTTTACCATCCGCAATATTTTTACCGACCGTCTTCAATGATTTTGAAAAAACTTTATTACCAACAATTCCTTCACAGATTGTCAAACAATCTAAAACTGTGATGCCTGCCTCATAAAGCAATGCAAAATTATGAGTGAAGCGCGATAAAATCAACTTTTGTTGGACAGGACCAATTATCCAAATTTTTAGCTTTAGCACATCCACCCCATAACGCCACTTTTCACTGAATCGGTACAAATATAAAAAAACCAGGATTAATCCAACAAATGCCAACAAAACATAATGCCCATAATTTCTCAAGCCATCGGACACCATAATCAATATCCGTGTATGAAGTGGCAGCTCTTGCCCCATGTTGGAAATGAATTTAATGAGTTCTGGTACTAAAAAAATCATCAACGATACGATAACCGCACAAACGGCGATAGCAACAAATAACGGATACATAGCCGCTTTTTTGGCCTGAGCAATAATTTCATCTTGCCATTTCAAATCGTCTGATAATTCCTGCAATATTTCTGCAATTTTCCCGCTGCGCTCCCCAGCCATCACTAAGCTGACAAATACCGAGTTGAAAGTATTAGGAAATTCAGCCAGTGCTTGCGAAAGACTCTTGCCACTATCAATTTCTTCAATTAAAGAGGCCGTCACTTCCTTAAGTCCTCGACTGTCGACACTGTCTCTTAAATCTTTTAAACCATCGAGTAAAGGGATGCCCGCCTGCATCTGCTGCTCTAGATGAAAGCAAAAAGTAATAAGATCGCGACGGGTTACTCGTTTTTTCCCAAAAGAAAACCCATAATTCACAATGGGCTTGGCGATGACAAGATCCAGATCCATCGCCGCTAAACGTTTTTCAAGATCCATCTCATCATTGGCATCTAAGGAGCCTCGTATGGTCTTACCGAGATCATTGACTGCTTTATATCGGAATGATTGCATGCCAACTACTCACTTAACAATTGAGTTAAATCAACCACACGCGACACTTCCTCTAAACTGGTCACTCCTTCTCGCACCCGGCGTGCACCATCATCTGCGAGTGTTTTAAAGCCATTCGCAGTCGCCGTTTTTTTTAGTTCTCTCATGGTGCTATTTGAGGCGATCAGCTCATCAATTTCGCTGTTAAACCGCAAGACCTCCATCAACGCAACACGCCCTTTATAACCGGTCATATCACAAATTTGGCAACCCTCAGAACGATAAATAGGCACCATCGTATCTCGTGATGCCTTTGAATAAATCATTTGCTTTTCAAGCGCATTGGGTTCGTAAGATTGTTTACAGTGTGGACAAAGCCGGCGCACTAATCGTTGTCCAACCACACCAATAATATTTCCCGCAATAATTGATGGCTTCACACCAATATCTAATAACCGCGGAATGGTACCCAATGCAGAATTGGTGTGCAGTGTAGAAAAAACCCGATGCCCGGTCATTGCGGCGCGAAACGCCATTTCAGCGGTATCTTCGTCACGCACCTCACCGACCAAAATAATATCCGGATCTTGGCGAAGAATAGATCGTATACCATTAGCAAAATCCATTTTTGCGGTTTCATTAACCGACGTCTGACGAATCATAGCCATAGGATATTCCACCGGATCTTCCAGTGTCATAATATGCACCGATTCAGTATTCAAATGATTTAACACCGAATAAAGTGTTGTCGTCTTGCCACTACCCGTTGGACCCACCACCAAAATAATGCCTTCCGGGCGCGCCATCATCAATTCCAGCGAGGATAAGGTTTCTGACGGCAAACCTAATTTTGCCAGCGGTACAATACCGCTTTGCCGATCAAGCACACGTAATACAATATTTTCACCATGGGTTGTCGGGTGTGACGATACCCGAAAATCAACACTATGTCCGGATAAATTTAAAGAAACCCGACCATCTTGCGGGGCTCGGGTTTCTGCAATATTCATGTCTCCCATCACTTTTAAGCGAACCACCATGCCCGCCCAATAATTAATATGTAATATACGTATCTGCCGCAAGACACCATCAATTCGGTAACGCACACGCAAGAACCTCGGTTCAGGTTCGAAATGAATATCCGAGGCACTTCGCTTGACTGCATCGGCGAGTAACGCGTTGACCAAACGCACCAATGGCTGACTAAACTCATCACCACTGGCCGCCCCCGCGTTATAATCAAGTTCGCCGGTTTCTAGCTCGTGTAAAATACCATCCACAGAAAGCTCAAAACCATAAAACCGATCTATCGCATCAGCAATCTGTGATTCATCGGTAGCCAATGGAATAATATTGATGGTGCCACCGAGCGCCGCACGCACCTTATCAAGAGCAACCACATCAAATATATCTGCCATCGCCAAAGTCAGTGAATTTTTCTCTCGATCAAAAGTGATTGGAATCACTTTGTAGCGTAATGCCAAAGGCTTTGGAATAAGCTTTATCGCCTCACTATCTGCCAAGACTTTGGTTAAGTCGATACTATCTTGCCCGGAGACCTCACCAAGCGCATCACGAATCACCGCATCCGTAACAAACCCAAGAGAAATAAATATTTTTCCTAATGGTTCTTTCGTTCTTTTTTGCTCAGTTAGCGCAATCCTTAATTGATCAGGGGTAACCAATCCTTCATCTAACAGTTTATCGCCAAGCCGCATTGGCCGCCCATTGCTCATTCGGATTACCCTCCCACAATACGAATTAAACTATGGATTCGCTGCTCTACCGCAGATAGATTAAAGCTCACGATGTTACGCTCTGCCAATATCAAAGCTTCACGATAATAATTTAGTGCGGTTTTATGTTCGCCTAAAAAATCGAGACTCACCGCTAGGTTATAAATATAATCGGCATTGTTTTTATCTGCTGAATACGCTTTAAAGAAGGCTTGCTGTGCATCTGCCCAACGGGATTGAGATACATAAATATTACCGAGTGTAAAATGCAGGTAAGCTGCACTGGGCTCCTGATTTAATAATGTTTTTAATTCACTTTCTGCTTGCAGCGGGGCCAATTCACCTAACAGGCTAACTAATCCTCCTCGCGCTACATTGTCAGCCGGATTGGCCTGCAATAACTGAGTATAATAATCTTGCGCAATGGTATAATTTCTTTCACGCAAGGCAATGGCTGCTAAGCCCAACATGGCATCACGATTTTTATTTTCCCGCTGTAGTGCCGCCTGGTAACTGCTGCGAGCAGTTACCATATCACTTCGCTGATAAGCGTTATAGCCAACTAATAAGAGAGTGTGAACTGAATCAGGTCTTTCACTTTTGATAGCAAGCGCCGATGCTTTCGGGTCAACCATAACCTCCTGTCTTGCGACTGGCACAGACTTTTTGGTTGCGATAATTCTATTCGGTCTCACAGCAGCGAGCTTAGAAGGGGATTTTTTCTCAGAAGAAATCTCTGCGGCTGACTGTTGCACCCTAGTTTTCGGTGCAATTGATGGTTTAGGCGATGCGGTGGCCTTGTTAGATTGGGTAACTTTCGGCAATGATACCGATGGACGATGCTCTGTTATACTTTCATCTGCCTGAGAAGAAGCAAGCGAATTTTCTGCCGGTGCATCAACAGTCGTTTCTGGCACTAACAATGGAGCACGATTGTTTAGATCAATGTTTGTGGGTAAAGCAAGCGTCGGGGTGAAATTACTCGCATTAATTTCATAATACACATATCCTCCACCAAGACCGATCACAAGCATGACAACTGAAGCTAACAAACCATACAAACGATATTTGCTTTTTTGTCGAGCAACGGGTTGTTTTCCCGTCTGTAAAAGACGATCGGCTGTGGCACGATTGACAGTGTCTGCAGAATCCGCAGAATTAGCGGTAACGATCGCTGGCTTATCCTCTTGCAACGTCTCAATGGGTTTAACTTCTTCAACATCTTTTTCGCTATGATTATGCCGTGACGATAGATTCTCTTCTACTGAAAACTGCAAGGCATTTAGTGTACTTTCTTCTGCCTGCGGTGACTCCTCCGTAGCATTCTCACCAAAAATAGACATCATGTTAATATCAAGCTGACTGTGATTGACATCGTCATCCATGCGAAAAGACAATGCATCATGCTCACTATCAATCGTCACCTGATCTGAGATCGGCGATGATTGATCTTGAACAGTGATGTTATCAATCAGATTTAACTCCAATGATAAATGAGTTTCAACTAAAGGATCTGCTATATTCTCTTCTGATTGACTTTCAAGCTCAGCCGATTTTCTCCGCTCATGACTACCAGCCACAATACTCTCTAACTCTTTTTCAAGTGCCTCCGAGTCCAGTAAGAATTCCGAAACCTCTCCAGTTTGTTTAGCAAAGTGATGGCTTTGTTCATCAGCCAAACAAAGTGCCGCATTACCATCTGTGAATACACTTGCATTAGTCTCATGCGCTGCCGGCGTATTGTTCACATGATAACTTTGTTGCTGTTTGCCCTGCGCGGCTTTTTTTAGCGCATCCATCAACAAGCTCATGGTTGCTCACTCTTGCTCTCTAAGGAATTTAGCTTATTTTTGTTCAAGTCACTAGCACTTGGTAAAAACCGTCGAAATTCTCTTAAGTCGGTATTGATATCAGGGTTGCGAACGACTAACGGTCGTAAAAAGATAACCAGCTCAGTTTTAGAAAAACCGTCATTGCGATAGCTAAATAAATTTCCCACTAAGGGTAAGTTTGATAAAAATGGAATGCCTTTGGTGTTTTTATCCGTTTTATTCTGCATTAAACCACCGAGTACAACCGTTTGGCCATCACGCACTTGTAGCAGAGATTCCATTTCACGCACCTGGATTTCGGGAATCAAATTTTCGAAAGTCGCATCTTGACCAAAAGCGGCCGCTTGCAAACGCGGTGTTGGATCTGCCACAAAACCAGTGATGCGAGTAATCGTTGGCCTAACATTCATGGTCACGTTACCATTTTTATTTATCTGTGGTGTCACACTCATGACAATGCCCACCGGCACGGTACGAATATCAGTGCTATAAGTTTGACGCCGTTGATTCGTTTCTTCATCCTCCTCAATTTCCACTGAAACGTTAAAATACACTTTCTCATCGACAACTTTGAGCAACGCGGTTTGATTATTCAATGCAATAATTTTCGGGCTCGACAATACTTTAGTATTACCAAACGTCTCCAACATGCGAACCCCACTCATAATATTGAGATTAGTCGTGTCACGCGCCATTTTAAACAAGAATGCCGGAGGGGTTCCCAAATTTCCGCCTAACATATTGGACGCTACATTTAACTGATTGTCGCCATGCTGAGATAACCATTGCCAGTCAACCCCAGCCTGATATTGATCATTTAACTCAACCTCGACAATGGTCGCTTCAATTAACACTTGCCGCTGTGCATTCACTAACACTTGATCGAGAAATTCTTGCACATCTCGATGCTTTCGATGAGTTGCTTTTACGTTAATAATCCCGCTCACTGGATTGGCAATCACATGGGTCTGTTGTGTAACCTTACTATTTTTTTTGATTCCGTCACTGTCTTTTTTGGTACTCGTACTGTCATCAGTTTTGAACTGACTAAGCGGATTAATACTATCTGAGCTAGCAACACTCGCTTGTTTACTTTTTTGTGCATCATTAGCTTGTGGCACCGATTGAGATGCAGGCACCTCCATGACAATGGCTTCAATATTTCCAATCAGCGTCTTCCAAAAAGTATTGGCTGAAGTACTACTGACGGAGGTTGACGAAATATTACCACCACCTGAACCGCCACCACCTTCTCCTTCACCACCAACGCTACCACCCGTGGTTGCAATTTCCGTTGCGACACTGACAGTATTCGTGCTATTTCTTGACATGTTGACGTAGTTAACTTGATAAATACGAAAAAAAGCCACATCCGGTGAAATCGCTAAGCTCCCGTTTTCAATCCTATAATGAATAGGAACCTGCTCGGCAATCCGATTAAGAATTTGCACCAGCGTTTGCTTAACCGCATTGAGCGTCACTTTGCCATCAATGCCGGGATGAATATCTACGTTCATATTCGCATCCCGAGCGAGCGCAAAAAGTAATTCTTTTAGAGGAACATCATTTACCACGACGGTATACAACTCCGGCTCTACCGTCGCTTCTGGCAATGGTAAATAGGGGGTTTTTGTCACTGGCAAAGGAATATTGTCTGCCACTGCATCCGCTGGGGAATTCAAATGCCCCACGGAACGTGCCGGTGGCTTTGTGGCTGCACACCCGGCCCCGAGTAATACAACTAACAGAAATATTACAGATCTAGACATGATTCGCCGTCACCTTTGCCTTCGCTTGCGAAACATCAGTAATGGAAATTTCATTGCGTAAAGAACCAATCGTGCGAACAAATGGCTTATGATGTCGAAATCTCGACGGCAAATCTTCGATCTTGGCCCGCGCACGACTTGCATTGGAAAACTGGCTAAACGAAACCACAAAAACCAATTTACCACGCTTCACTCCTTGATAAAGCCATATTTGACCTAAGCTCGACTGCAACTCTGCTTGCTGTAGCACATGCTCCAACTCACTAACCTGAGCCTCATTTTCCGCATAACTGGTCATTAACTGGATGGTGTACTGATTTTGATCGACTTCAAGCATCCACGCTTTTGTCTTATCTAAACGCTCTTGGGTAAGGCTGTGATAGTCCGGTTTTGCTAACGGTTGGTGGTGACCATCATCAAGCAATGCGTGTTGTTCTTGCTCGGACTCCACTAACACAACAGATGGCGTGGGTTTGGATAGATCAACAAAAGCTGGCGTTATTTCATCGTATTGTTCAACATTTTTGCCAATAAAAAATGACAATCCTGCCACTAAGCCGCCCACTAACAACATCGTGATTACTTGTTGATGGCCGATCCATTGCCGCCCCCCTCTTGTTTTAATAAAACCACAATCCGCTGCGGCACGCCGTAAGTGGTTTTTTGATATCTTTAGCGCATTGTCCGCATAAGCGGCTAATAATGCTTTGTCCGCCAGAAAGTTAATCCGTCGAATCGCGCCCTTTGAATAAAACGACAACATATTTACTGTGTTAACATCAAACAACTCAGCACTACGACAACCTGCTTTATCCAATCGATGATTTAAGTACTCACCAATTTCTTGACGCGATAAAGGTGACAAATATAAACTATGAGCAATACGCTCATTCAACTGACGAATCAAGTTATCTGCCAAATGCACATCGAGCTCTGGCTGACCAAATAACACGATCTGCAGCAATTTCTCTTGTGGTGTTTCCAGGTTAGATAATAAACGAATTTCTTCTAAGGTGGACAACGGCATGGCCTGTGCCTCTTCAACCAAAACCACCACTTGCTGGTTCACTGCATGCAATTCGAGCAACCGCCGCTGAATGAGCTGGAGCACTTCAAATCGATTTTGTACTTCGCTGATGGATAGTTTTAACTCTATGGCAATAGCATACAGAATATTTTCCGGATCTAAACTCGGATTCGCTAGATAAACAATTTCTACCGAATCAGCTAATTGACTCTCTAATGCTCGACATAACATGGTCTTACCACTACCCACCTCACCCACCACTTTGACAATACCTTCTCCCTGGCCAATGGCATAAATTAACGCTTCGAGTATCGCCCCTCGCTCCCCACCAGCAAAGAAAAAGCGACTATCCGGCGTATTTTTAAAAGGAGGTTGTTGCAACTTAAAGTGCGCTAGGTACATCGTTATTTGACCTCCTTCCTTCTAAAATTTAAGTTAATCCATTGGTTTTCATACCCATATCGGCATAACTTTCTGGTATCTTAAATAGCCTATTTAGACCACAATTTGCTTGATGAAACAAACATGGCATCGAACAACAACGTGATCACAAGCACCAGCACTGCTATACTTTTCCAACACAACGATGAGTCACAAAATATGCAGAACTTGACTTGCACCTGACAAGGTTAAATAACGATCAACTCACCACAACAAACACAGACTCACGCGAAAATATGGGAAACTAGGGTGAATCATCCACAGCAATCTAACCCACAGGATCATAACGCCTAATGTTCTGGGAAGGACTCAGTGCCGCCAGAGATCTCGGCCGGCTCCAAGATATTGCCACCATACTTATCCGTTATGGATTTGGCGATATGGTGCAACGCTTAGGGCTAAGTTTAGCCTTGGAGCGAGCCGGTAGAGCACTGAACTGGAAAAATACAGAACTGCTGAAGCACATGGAGTCCCCCGAACGCGTCTCAAAAGCGCTGCAAGACCTCGGACCCACATTCATTAAACTCGGTCAAATACTGGCAACACGTATCGACTTGTTTTCCTCTGACTGGATTGCCGAATTTGAAAAGCTTCAAGATCAGCTTCCCTCCGAAGCTTTTGAAAAACTTCGACCACAACTCGAAGAAGACCTAGGCGGACCGTTAGAAAACCTGTTTCCCTACCTGGAAACCAAAGCACTCGCCGCCGCTTCCATGGCTCAAGTACACCGTGCCCAGCTGCATGATGGGACTCAAGTCATTTTAAAAATACTGCGTCCAGGGATTCATGCAAAAATAAACGCAGATTTGCGGCTACTGCAACGTTTTGCTGAAATTGCTGAACAGGAAATCACAGAGCTTAAACACTATCACCCAACTCAAATTGTTCGCCAATTTTCTCGCTCTTTACGCCGCGAACTGGATTTAGCGGTGGAATGCCGTAATGCAGAACGCATTGCCACAAAATTTCGCGACAATCCCAATATCGTCATCCCTAAAATATATTGGGAATGGACCAGCGAGCGTTTAAATGTTCAGGAATACATCGCCGGCATTCCTGGCCGTGACATCGCCAGCTTAGATAAAAGTGGCCTAGATCGTAAATTATTAGCCAAGTACGGTGCCAATGCTATTTTTCAAATGATCTTGGTCGATGGTTTTTTTCATGCAGACCCACATCCCGGTAATGTCTTTTACCTTGCTGAAAATCGTATTGCTTTCATTGATTTTGGCATGGTAGGTCGCTTATCGGATATTCGACGTCAACAGGTGATCCGTCTTTTATATGGATTAGTGAAACAAAATTCCAACGATGTGGTTGACATTTTAATGGAATGGTCAAATGATATTTCAACCGATATACAAAATTTATCAATGGATGTGGATGCCTTCATTGATCACTATCACAGTGTACCGTTAAAGCACCTCAAACTCACCGGTATGCTATCAGACCTGACCGTCTTGCTAAGAGATTATCACCTTTCACTGCCATCCGATCTCGCGTTATTATTCAAGTCATTTATTACCCTGGAAGGTCTCGGCAAACAATTAGATCCTGAGTTTGATTTGGTCACAACAGCCACACCTTATTTACAACGCGCCTTCATGGAACGTTATGCACCCGATGCCATTGCCAAACGAGGCTGGCATAATTTACTTGAGATACTTGATGTCATTACCAGCCTGCCACAAGATTTACGCCGCCTATTAAGTGCTGCTCGCCGTGGTCATCTGCAAGTCCATGTGGACTTAACCCGCCTGGATCGCTTTGGAGATCAGCTGGACCGAGCAGCAAGTCGCCTAACCATTGGTTTAATCACCGCAGCATTAATTATTGGCAGCTCCATCGCAATGACAGTGCAAGGTGGACCAAGCTTATTTGGTTTGCCCGCCTTAGGCGTCATTGGTTTTGTCGGTGCAGCCTTTGGCGGTTTTTGGGTTTTACTTTCCAGTCGTAATAAAAAAAGAAATTGAACGTCTAATGAGGTAATGGATAACGTTCCATTAAATAACCCAAACAATCCTGTCGAATAACATTTTTATCTAAGGTGAACATAGATGGCATGACAGATTTGGTTAACACCAACTGATTTCCTCGTAACGCGAAATAGCTCTGCTCAACTTCATTCCCTTCTTCATCTTCGACAAAAAGATGGGGATGCTCTCCCTGCCTGATATGACCTAATAGCGTTCCCACCGGTAGTTCTAAAAAATTATATTTATCCAGGTCCTTGATGAAATTAATATCATGATTCGGTGCTTGACAGTCAAAACAAAACTCAATGTCCTCGGGCACTTTCACTACGGCTACCGTATGAAATAAGTCATAGTCATGACGAGGCAGTTTATTTTTTGGTATCGTTGTTAAACCTAAACACCGCTCCACAAATTCAAAAGCCTGACTCACCCCCAACCTATCTCCCTGTTGACCGCACTCGATGGTAACAGATGGACAAAATTGAGAAAACGCCATAGATTGAACTGTATTCGGTCGGATAAAATAAACAATGGTACGACTAAACATACCAGCCAGTTGTAAAAATTCTGCACCAAGTCGATTCACACAGGCATAAAAAGGATTGCGGCCCGTATTATTATGTAAATCAATACTGGCAAACACGCCACGACGCTGCATATCTTCGATCACCTGTTGCATCATTTGATGTTCAGCCGTTTGCCCGCCCCCCATCAAAGACCATACCCGATTGTAATCCGGCTGCCCAGCTAAACGCCGGACATTTTCTTTTGCCGCTGAAATATTGCCGATAAATATGGATAAAGATCGAGGTAATGGTTGGTTTTGATATTTTTTTAAAAGCTGTTGCAGCACTAACAAACCCACATCCTCGTTACCATGGGCTAAAATACTTAAAAATAATGGCGGTGCTCTTTCTCCGGCTAAATGAATGAGTGTCGGCCCTTCCAACACTTGATGCAACGCTTGTGCATTGACACTTAACAAACCCTCTGGAATATAATTAATTGTTGTTAACACCGTTGACCTTCTGCTCTCATAAAACGAATGGCAAATTCGTCTGATTATTGGTATTCAGTTTTAAACATGCTTTGCCAAAAAGCGATCAAGCTGATTGGCAAACGCTTGGCGGTCCCGCAAATGAAACGCCGATGGCCCACCGGTATTGACACCGCTGCTGCGCAACTCCTCCATAAAATTGCGCATGCTTAATCGCTGAGCAATATTTTCCGTTGTATAAAATTCACCCCGTGGGTTCAGGGCATGCCCCTCTTTATCGATCACTTGAGCAGCCAACGGAATATCGGCCGTAATAACTAAATCACCACAGTGTAGCTGCTGCACAATTAGGTTATCCGCCACATCAAAACCACTCGCCACCTGGCACGCTTTGATATATTTTGAAGACGGTATTTGCAAAGGCCGATTCGCCACCAAAATCAGCGAAACTTTGACTCTCTGTACAGCGCGAAAAAGAATTTCTTTGATCACATGAGGGCATGCATCCGCATCCACCCAAATTTGCATACATTTCTCCCCATTGCTTACTTACAACTCATTCGAAACGTATCATCAAGATTAAGCGGCATCACCAAGGTATGGAAACCACTCTTCGCCGCGCTGTCACATAAGTCACTCCGCAGATCCTTATTTTCAACATACTTTGCCGCATACTCGATATTAAAAACCGGCTTATTCGCCTGAATGAAAAGTTTCAGATCCTCACATTCATTATATTCATGGCATTGCTCATTGATACTAAAATCAAAAAAACCGACAAGTTCCGCCACTTGTGCGATATTATTTTTTAACCCCACCGCCAAACCACGTTGATGCGCCCCTTCGGCAAGAAATTTATTATATATCAACTGGTCCTCTGCTTGCAGCGGAAAACCGGTATCGTTGGTATAACCATCAACGTTATCCGGCTCAACCCCATCGCAACCTTTTTGCTTGGCGAGATCAAGACGTTTTAACATAACCTGATGTACATTTTTCGAACGAATATCCAGCCATGCCTCACCTTCCCACTCATCTAAAGGTTTACCTCGCACATTGCCATCAAACGAACCTGCATCCTCTCTCCAATTCTCGTAAGAACCTGCCGAAAAATAACAGATAACTTTTTTACCGACGTCCTGCAACGATTTAATCAATGCCTGTGGACTATCAAACAAATCAATATCATAAATATCAACATCGTATGTCGTGTTTACCGTGCCAAGCAATTGCCACTGCCACGACACATTGGCAACAGGACGAAACCATTCATCACCAATAACAGGCTCCTCATTCGAAGGCGTTGGACCATCGTCATCGCTTTGATCCACATCTTTACCATCTTTGCCACAAGCAAAAAACAACACCAAAACCACAACCGAAACAACAATTAGCTTAAATGACATGATAAAAATTCAATCCATTAAAAGCCACGACTTAAAAACTGACATTTCGCATCAGAGCATACCAGCTCACTTGGCCATACCATCAGTATAATACTCATCCAGAAAACCCCATGGGAAATATCGGTTAAAAGACACATCCACAACATGTACAAGCTTGCAATTGCTGCGTGTCTGACTCAGTAAATCAGCTAGGAAAGGATTTAATTGATCACCAATGATTTTCGACGAAAAAATGATTAATCACGTAAAGCAATACTGCGGTCATAAAAACCGGTGTGTCTTTCATCAAAAGCACAGCCGAAAAAGCGCACTCGCCAAGTCGAAAAAACCATCAGTTATTTGATATTGTTAGATTCGCTTCATGTGAAATAGGTGCTCTATCATCACATCACAATTTCAACTTTTGTTGGAATCATAGATGCTAGACAATACACTTTTATGAGCTATTATTTATGTTTTAAATGATAGATTAATCTGCAAAAAATGCAATGCATTTCGCTGAACGTTAGACATAGACTTGCTATTGAAAATCCACCTATATGGTTGGGTATTCAATCCGGTAAAACGTTACCCTTATATAACCTAAATTTCACACCAGGACATGTGAAAATAGCAAAGCGATTTGATTTCATATGGATTTTTTTGAACAAGTCTCATACTGGTAGTATCGCCAAGCGAAGAAATATCAATCTATGATCGATAATCGATCAAGATCACCTCCCCTGACGCGAAATGTATCGCCTTTAACGAATACCTTCAGACAAAAACCAACGGCATAAACAATGAAGGAGAACAAATTTAATAGTAGAAATGTCGGTAAAATTTACAAGTAAGCGTTCCCTTACAAATTTTTTTTTTATAACTATCTGTTTTAAAAACATATGTCAGCTATGGTTTATTAATTGCACGGTTTTGATTTGTATTCTTAATTGAATCTTAAAATAAGCAACCCATTAACAAAAATATATTCTAATGCTTCGTGGCCGGGCCTTAAGAAACCTACCAAAGCACTTTGTTTTAACGTTGTTTCTGTGGATCAGTTGAACTCAAACAGCCATCAACCCGCAGAAAAACCATAAACACAAGGCAATAAAGGTTCCATAGACTGACCCGAAAATTAGACTAAATAAGGAAGGATTTTCCCAATGCATATATTACTCTCCAGGTCTCGCTCAATTTACTCGTTTATTCTTTACTCTTTTAAGTTTCAGCATTCGTGAAATGACTATTTAATCACCAAACAAAGTGTGGAAACAAGCGATGTTGTTTCACTGAAGATAGCTATGCTCAATCACGTTAACCAAAGGATGGTTCCATCATTTACTGATGCTTGGCAATTTAACTCACAAGAATGACAAAGGATTATGCTAATAAAACTTGCTCAAGTTAATTGTCCTGGAATAGATATTGTGGTCGTTGACGGATTCATTTTAAAGCACGCGTTTTTTTTGGTTATCCTATGTTGCTTAGCAAATATCCAAGACAGGCTAAGCTGCAAAACTACCCGCATCGTGCTGATAAAAATTTCGAACATACGACACATAGTAATGTCAGTCATACCGAATAAAAAAACCGGCTTCGCTTACGTTTCACAGACAGAAATAAATCGATCGATTAACTATACAACGTTGAAAAATGCCCGTGAAACTTATTATATTTATCGCAAGTTCAATTATTTTACTCATTCAGGCGTTAATTTTCTTACTACTGCAATAGGAGTCACGCAACGAAAAAAAGATTTAACATGGAAGACAAATACCCTCAGTTCGTACCAGATCTTGTGAATACATCACTCAAGTGCACAATGCGACGCCGTTTAGTTAAACCAATAAACTAAGCCAGCTATCATTGAAAGCGACTCGGGGATAAAACACAAAGATCTTGGACGAACTGTCAGCAACTCAATTTTTTCACCGACCAAACACGCATTTTAGTTTACCTCGCGAGCTATTTCACTCTCATTCAAGCCCTCTAGTCTTTTACCCCAATTGTCCGCCGGGCTGTTAATGCCATTTTTATAGCATTTTTTGCATTATCATCGATAATCGTAAAGTGGCCCATCTTACGCCCTGGCCGCGCCACCTGCTTAGCATACAAATGCAGTTTTAAGTTCGGTATTTGATTTAATAACGTCCACTGGGGGTCAACACAGTGACCATTGTCATTAGCAAACCATAAATCTCCGAGCAAATTCACCATCACCGTGGCACTATGCAATGTTGTCGCACCTAAGGGTAGGCCACACATAGCACGCACTTGTTGCTCATATTGACTCGTGATACACCCATCAATGGTATAATGTCCGCTATTGTGAGGGCGCGGGGCAATTTCATTTATTAACAATTCACCATCACTAATAAAAAACTCAACCGTTAATACACCTACATAATCGAGTTTTTCAGCAAGCTGATTGGCCATCTGTTTAGCCCTATCCAATAGACTTTGCGAGGCGCTGGCAGGCACAATGGAGATATCAAGAATACCATGCTGATGCTGATTCTCAGCCACTGGAAAACACGCCGTTTCACCCGCAGCATTTCTGGCCATGACCAAAGACACCTCAAGATCTAAGTTCAGCATTTTCTCTATTACGCAAGGCGCATTAAACCGCTGCAAAGCCTGCTTTGCTTGATCAAGTGAAGCCACCCGCTGCTGACCTTTTCCATCGTAACCAAAGCGCGAAATTTTAACAATAGCCGGAAATAAGTCCTTGCTAACTTGAGCCAAGTCAGAGTCATCATGAATCACAAAAAAAGGGGTGGTGGGAAAACCGTGATCGCGCAGAAAACATTTTTCAGCAATACGATCCTGAGCAATCGCCACCGTCCCCGCACCAGGATAAACCGGCATGTGTTGCGCAAGTACTTCAAGTGTCGTTGCCGGAACATTTTCAAACTCAGTGGTTGCAGCGACACAGTTTTTTGCCAAGTAGGCCAGCGCCTCCGCATCATCATAAGCTGCCACGACTTGTTCATCGGCAATGAGACCTGCCGGACAACCCTCCTCAGGATCCAGCACCATCACACGATAGCCTAACTCATGTGCCGCACTCACAAAAAAACGGCCTAACTGGCCCCCACCAAGCATCGCCAATGTTGCGGGTGCTGGTATCATGGTTTATCGTCCAATGTCATGGCAAAAACCTGCTGCTGCTGCTGCTCTCGAAACTGAACAAGCTGCTGGGCTATCGCTACATCTTGATTAGCTAATATGGCAATCGCAAATAATCCAGCATTCGCCGCCCCAGCCTCACCAATGGCAAATGTCGCCACCGGAATACCTTTGGGCATTTGCACAATGGATAATAATGAATCCTGACCCTGTAAATATTTTGAAGGTACCGGAACCCCCAGCACCGGCAACGTAGTTTTCGCGGCAATCATGCCAGGCAAATGCGCCGCACCGCCCGCTCCCGCAATAATGACTTTAATCCCTCGTTCACAAGCCTGATCAGCAAACTCAAACATCAATTCAGGGGTACGGTGAGCAGAAACCACTTGAGCATCATAAGCTATCTCAAACTCAGCTAGCATTTCTGCCGCCTTACGCATCACCGGCCAATCACTACTGCTACCCATGACAATAGCCACTTTCGGTTGTTTTTTATCCTGCATCAATCCTCCACGCGCAATACATATACAACAATTGCCAAATTCTGAATTATAACCGATTTAATCATGGAAACTAAACCGCGAGGGAGGATTCAGCAAACTCACCACAAAACGCTGATTTACGACAGCACGCGTTTTGCGTAAGGAACTTTGCGAATCACTATACTCAGCCAAAGTGCAACAAGCAAAGCCAGTGATCCGGTGGCCATAAATTTCACCAGGGGCGACATTAGCATTGCCATGAAGTAATTTTTTCAAACCAATCTTGATAGTAGGCAAAAATACCGACACTAAAACAAAAAGCATAATGAATCACATGAGCAGGCTGAATATGGGGTTCAATCCAGACCCCCACTGGGAATACGGTACGTAACAGAAAAGTAGCCATGGCGAGCCCCATGGGGACAAAACATGAAAGGTGAAAATTACTTCGATGAAGCCTATCTCGAAGAGATTTTACATAATAAGTTTCATTATGATTTTAGCGCACGCCTGATCTGCTTATTAAAAACAACAGGTCCGAGTGAATTGCGTGCTACCGGTTTTCTCAATAATATCTATGAAATTACCCGGTCCTCCAGTCTACCAATAAACACCGAGATCACCGCCTACTTTTGTCAGGAGAAAAAGACGATTTTCAATTCAATAACTAGCTTGATACCCCATCCTGTGCCGCCCACTGTTGGCGTTTTCGGTAAATCGTCGAAGCACTAATTTCTAGCAATGCGGCGGCTTTCGGGATGTTACCAGCACATATTTCAATCGCTTGATCTATCGTGTGCTTTTCCACTTGCCAGAGCGGAATAATTTCCGTCGACTTGTTCAGTTGTGTTACATGATGATGCGGCACATCGACTTGCTTCATTGGCGTAGCAAAACGCTCAGTATCGCCTGAAGCTTGCAAAAAGGCATCGATTGGTGGAGGAAGCATTTCTGGTTTTACTTGTGTCTCATCATGTAAAACCACAATATTGCGCACCACGTTTTGTAATTCACGAATATTACCAGGCCAAGGATAAACGCTAAAACACCGCTCGACCTCAGGAGCAAATGAAGTAAACGATTTTGATTCTTCCTGACTAAATAACTTCAGGAACTTGTTAGCAACTAATAACACATCATTATCACGCTCTTTGAGGGGAGGCAAGACAATGGGAATCACATGCAATCGATAATATAAGTCTTCACGAAAACGCCCTGCTTTCACTTCAGCCATCGGATCACGATTCGTGGCACAAACAAAACGCACATCCACTTTTTCCAAACGGCTGCCACCCACCTTCTGATAACTGCCCGTTTGAATAAAGCGAAGTAATTTGCTTTGTAAATCTAGATCCATTTCACAAATTTCATCAAGAAAAAGGGTACCACCATCCGCTTGAGCGGCCGCCCCTTTTCGCTCACTCGCCGCACCAGTAAACGCACCTTTAACATGACCGAACATCTCACTTTCCATCAAGTCTTTGGGAATCGCAGCGCAATTAACCGCAACAAAAGGGCCTTTTTTACGGGGACTTTGTTTATGCACCGCTTCTGCGCACAGCTCTTTCCCCGTGCCACTCTCGCCGGTTACAAACACTGTCGCCTTACTCGATGCCGCACTATCAATAATCCGATAAACCGCCTGCATAACAAGCGAACCACCAATAAACCCATGATATTGATTACGTCCAAAATCTTCTTTTATGATTTCAACAAGGGTATTTAAACGAACATGTTGCAACGCATTGTTAACCGTCACCAATAACCGGTTTTTATCAAATGGCTTTGTTAAAAAATCAAAGGCCCCCAAGCGCATAGCATCCACAGCAATTTCCGCAGACCCGTGTGCGGTAATAATGATTATGGCAGAAGGTAATTGAAGTTCTTTAAAATATTGCAGCAACTCCATACCATTACAATCGGGTAATTGTATATCCAATAGAATAACAGAAGGCATCATCTCATTGAGCATTGCTTTTACTGATGCCCCTGTTTCACAACAATGTACTTGGATTTTTAAATCACGAAGATAGGCAACATAGGCCGCTGTCAAAGAAGCACTATCTTCTATCAATAAAATCGGTTGACTGCTTGCTTGCATTGATTCCATCATAAACTCTGTACATCCATCACATTATATCCATAGCGAGTTTTTTTTAGGCATTCAAAGTACTTAATTTTTTATATCTAAGTGTAGAAACGCTTATACAGTCAAATCTATGACGGTATTTTTTCCTTTCCTCGATCACCAAACTGTACCATTAATACCTCAAAATGATTCGCTGCAGATATAACATTAAGACCCACCTCACAAGATTAACTATCCATTGCATTGTGTAGCAATTTTCTGACCAACGACCTACCGAAATAAGCTTTTCGGGAATCCAATCTCTCAAACGAGATAAATTTAGACAAAATACAGCCAAAACAACTACCACTTCCAATGACTCGTAGTCAGCCCCTTGATCCGTTCAGCCACTGGCTGAGAATACCACTGACTATTCTTTGCGCCCCTACTTTGTACAAAATCAATAAAGCTTGGATAAGCCAATCCCATATCCACACCCGCCAGAGGAGGTTTCCAGTTATCTGGAACAACGATCGCAAAAGGAAAACCAGCCTCATCCCGAAAACTATTGAGCCCATCGATAGTATTACGGGAACTGCTTAATGCCGGCATTTTATCAACCAGATGCACTTCATAGTTGGTATCATGAATAAAAAGATAGGGGTCGAAAGGTGCCTGACCAATTTCTGCTACCGGTACAGGTGTCGTCAATTCAAGTTGAAAATCAAACTTCGGACCTCGCACTATATTTTGATAATGGAAGGTATTCACATACGTTGATTCACCATCAGCAAAAATAGCCGCAACATGCTCAACAAGAATTAAATCCATACTCCCTTGCACTGTTCTAGCAACAGGGAATCCCGGCAGTGGCGTGTATGAATCGACAGGATATACCGATAGACTAGCGCTACCGCTGGACCATTCAGGCAGGGGGATTTTCAAATGCCAATCATGATCATAAGCTGCACCTCGCGCAAGCAGATAACCATTGCCACGAATTACCTCAACATCTCCTTGGGTATTCATGCCGAAACTCACTTGATAGGCCACCACCAAATCGTTAAAGTCATAGTCTCCTTTGATAGGATATAAATCTTCGTAAGATACCACATAATAATTCTGGCTTGAAGGGTAAAACACCCAGTTATAAGTTACTTGGTTATCATCACTAATAACCAGAGGTGCTAACTCACCTCCAGGAGCCAACTGCTCCAGATATAACGCATCTCCGCTTGTCAACAAGGCCACATCTTCAAAGCCATTACTAAAATCATAAAAAGCCTCAGGATCACCTAGTGAAACATTTGTAACCAACAAAGTTACATCCAGCGTAGCTTCCGTTGCCAAGCTCAAGTCCACATCGACATCAAAGCGCAATGATGCATCAAGGGATGATCCGCTAATTTCGCTATTCACATTGCTTGATATACGGTTTGACCCGGTGGCACCAATCAACGTGTAATACTCCATACGATCTATACTACCTTCTTGTGCAAGTAAACTACGTGTTTGTGTACTAAACGTTGTAAACTGAACCGTATCACCACCAACAACCACACTTAACACCGCTGTCTCAATGGCAATCCCTTGACTATCGGAAAACTCTGATCCGGCAGAAGCCTCATTAACATCAACGGCAAACACCAATTGCCCATTATTATCCTGGCGAAATGTCTCCAGCAATAAACCGGTCACCGTCCTACCCGAAGATTTCGGTTTGAACAAATCGATCGACCCCACCCCATTGGAACGGATATTATCGGCAAACAGAAAACTAGAAATTTCCTCAGCGGCGTATATTGAACCCGTATAAAAAATCAAAAAGAAAAACATGGAAGACAACAGATTCAATACAGATTTTTTCATAACATAATTTCCTCTGTTACAGAGCCCGCTTGATATTTGTTGGTGAAAACCTCCAACCAAAGCTTGGTCACATGTCGAGGCATGGATATCTGTAATTTCAGCACGGTTAACTGATCGGAGGTACCTAAATAATACGTCTGATCGTTATCATAAAGCTTGACCACATAATAATCGCCCCAGAGATCACTCGCTTTCTCAGCCAAATCAATAGAAATATTTTTTTGCTGAAACTGATCGAATGTGAAATCATCTTCCACTTGGTTTGACGAAAGCGCGGTACTGCTAGCTTCTGATGGCGTATGGGCTTGAGGTTTTTTAGCAGTACTTTCTTCAGATTTACATGCGGTAAATATTAAGGTACTGAGTAATATTATTAACCCAACACTGCTAATTCCCCAACCATTGTGCTGTGTTTTAAAAGTAATGCGTTTTGACATTGATAGACTCCTGACTAACATGGCATCAAGAAAAATAATTCGATATGAATATTTAATCTCCAAGACCTATCAGCAGGCTTCATACCATCTGCTATCTTCTTACCAAAAGAATATATTTTTCATTACGTTATGATATATCGGAAAGAATTAATGGTCGTCGTTAACAAAACTGAAATCGCAAATACAATTGCATTTTGCAACGCGATTTAGAAATAGACAGGTATAGACCTGGCCATTGATATCCAGTCGACTTTAGGACGCACCCCAGCTCAGGGTTTGGGCCTTCAGTTAACGTTGCAAAAAGTCGGTGTCTGGATATTAACTTCCGGGGCTATAACACCCGCTCATTCGACCGGATTTTGTGCCAAACCCACCAAACAAACACTGGGCAAAAAATAAAATTCACACACACAGTAGATATCGCCACTCCCTGAAGCCCCCAGCACACCCCCACAGACATCGCAATCATAAACAACACAGCATATACAAGCTGCATCCAAAAATCTGTCATGGCTTGATCTGTCGCACGCAACGCCTGAGTCGCAACACTGGCCAATGGCAGCGGTATGGCAGAGAGACAAAGCAATACAAGAATTGGAATCGCACCCGCCTCAACCCAGCGCTCACCAAAAACCAGTGGTACATATAATGGCGCAAATACAGTTTGCATCAAAACAAAAGGCCCGATAAGACACAACCCCAATACCAACCCTGAACGAAACTGCGCCTCACTAAGCACGCCATCACCCATCCTGCAATCTCGACAGAAATGCGTGAAAAAAACCTGATTCAAAGCACGAACCAGACTCATCGCAATCCCAAGGCCTGCATTAGAAGCAAAATAAAAAACCCCCAAAGCCTCGATACCTAAAATGCCACCGATCAACAATGCACTGACGTGTGTGCGCAAAGCGAATAACAAATCATTGAGCGCAATCGGCATCCCAAAACGCAGCACACGCTGCCATCCCACTATTTGAAAATCATAATTCGCAGACCAAACATAATGGGAACGAACATATAATAACCACACCGGCACCACTATCAATTTGGGCAATACCAAGGCCCAAAACCCGAAATCGGCCAGCGCCAGAACTAATGTTAATAACGTCTCTATCAGGGCTTGATAGAGCTCACCACGAGCAACGACGTCAAGACGCCGCTCACGAATCAGCATGGCATTTTGCACCGTCCCCATAGACAACATGAGATAACTTAGCGATAACAAACAAAGGGGAATCACAATATCCGGCTGTTGATAAAATACAGCCATAGGATAGGCACTCGCGGTTTGCAGCAACGCCAACACCACACAAAGCAGCCAGCTCATCCAGTAAACTGTCGACTTCAAGTCATCAACTTCGCTAGCACTTGCCTGCACGAGTTTGCTACTGACACTACCATGAGAAACGCTATGGAATATTTCATTGGCAGCAAGCACCAGTGCAGCAAGGCCATAATCCTCAGGAAACAAGATGCGTGCGACCACAACGATAGTAAGTAAACGAACAACCCTAGAAATGAGTTGTACACCACCGATCCAGCTAAAATGATTGACTAATAACCTTATACGTGTGCTTGCCTCTGTTGTGGCTTCCGGGCTATTCATGATACGAATTCAAATGATGACATTCAAATATCTGCTGAAGTTTTCTAACGACGATACCCAGCAAGCGCAGCCGCATAAATCGACACGATTCGATCAGCGATGCGAGCCCAATCATATTGCCGAACAAGCTTGGCGTGCCCGGCTTTCCCCATACGGTTACGCCGTTGCGGATCATCCAGCAAGCAACACACCGCATTGGCTACTGCGGCTATACTATGCCCGGCAAGCAAACCGTCTTCATTATGAGCAATAACCTCTCGCAACACCGGTAAATCAAGCGCCACGACTGGCTTCTTAAAATACCATGCTTCAAGGTAGGCGACTCCCAAACTCTCTGCACGAGAAGGCAGGCATAATAAATCACAAGCATCCAGTACCGCATTTTTTTGCTGCTGATTGATATTATCTATCACTAACAGACGATCATCATGACATTGAGAAAATAACGCGCTCACCGCTGCCTCTTGAGGACCAATAAAGGCAATATGTGTACGCGGATATTGTTGCCATATTTGATTTGCCGCCCCCAACAAATAATCAACGCCTTTATCGAGTGTGACACGCCCTAAAAATAGCACCAGTGGATTATTTCCTAAACTATATTGTTGTCGAAATCCTTGACCTTCCGCAGCGTTATCGACCAATGGTCCATAGGGGCAAACATAAACCTTTTCCTCTACAGCCCCTTGTTTAATCAGCCACTGGCGCTCATGTTCAGTCATGGCAATCATTGCATCCGCACGAGCATACAAACGATGAAACCGTGCTGATGACCAGGCCTGTTGTTTTTTTTGCTCAGTACACGCCAACGGTGTCAAGACAAACGGCTTGCCCTGCTTGTTAGCTGTGGCAGCAGCCAGTTCAGCACTGGGCTGATGAAAATCAGCCAAAAACACTCGATTTCCCTTATTTAAAATGATAGCCTTTATGATCCTCAAATGAGACCTTATTTTCTGAGACAAGGAGGTACAAAATGATACGCTATGCTTCTCA
>Ga0316206_1000084_pt1 | contig 190435 bp, 177 predicted proteins | sample 6monthpyrite_MG_FD_204942 | JGI IMG/M metagenome (GOLD analysis project Ga0316206, IMG submission 204942) | Microbial mat bacterial communities from mineral coupon in-situ incubated in ocean water Damariscotta River, Maine, United States -... | ecosystem: Environmental > Aquatic > Marine >... | reverse complement strand
ATTTTTTGCTAAATCAATACCTATTACGTTAGAATTTTGCATTGTATGGACTCCTTTTGTTTAGTCGACACCAGCCTACTAAAAGTGGGATGGTGGAGTCCATACATCGCTTTCAAGAATACATACATATTATAAGCTTCAGTCGAATGACTGCTTCTGGGTGAAGTCTCCCTAATGAAGATATTAGCTAGATGACTGCTTCCGCTGAACTGCTGACATAATTTTAAGTAACGGCGACTTTGGGTCGTTAGTTAACAGCTTCAGATTCTATATAAACATAAATTAGCCATAACTACTAGATAAGAGTCACTTAGGAAAGTCTCGGTTTTTTGAAGAAAAGCACGTGTAATTATGTTGAATGTATACAAGGTTTGGGCGAGGCCCTAATTTGATTACATACTCTATATGAGAGAATCTTTCTTGTTGAGTACCGACTCCAAAAATCGGCATCGTGTTACAAACATTTGACTAAATACTTTTGCTATATAAAATATAACCAGTTGGATTGTAAAAAGTGAAAACTACCCGTTCGGTAGTAGATTTTACTAAAAACGGGTAGCTCACATTTGTAAGTACTCTGTCAAAACTTGTCGACATTAAAAATGTCGAGCTCCCTATTTGATATCACGCCATAAGAAAAAAGATACTGTTGCCTTACTTAGCTTCTGTAGAATCCTAGTCTTTCTTAGACTTTTTGTCTTTCTTAGACTTTTTGTCTTTCTTAGATTTTTTGCCTTTCTTGTCTGACTTGGACTTTTTATCTTTCTTGTCTGACTTGGACTTTTTGTCTTTCTTGTCTGACTTGGACTTTTTGTCTTTGTTATCTGACTTAGATTTATTGTCTTTCTTGTCTGACTTGGACTTTTTATCTTTCCTGTCTAACTTGGACTTTTTATCTTTCCTGTCTGACTTGGACTTTTTATCTTTCTTCTCTGATTTGGACTTTTTGTCTTTGTGATCTGACTTAGATTTATTGTCTTTCTTGTTAGAACTTTTACCTTTAGTTCGGCAATATCCCTTCGTTTTAGAACCATCTTGCTTGCTGTATCCTTTTACCCAGGTACAGCCTGATGTACATTGTGATTGACTTGCGCCTTTACAGGACGAATCTGCGAGAGTAACACCACTCACAGCCATAAAACCGATAAGTATAACTGCCATTAATACTTTTTTCATGTCCCCTCCTAAGGGTACGATTTAGAATGTGATTATTTACATCCATAGTAATAAATAATACAACCTTCACTCGTCATAATGTATATATAGTAGGATGTGTGTCACATCTGTAAGAATGAACAGGTGGACTAACCACCCGTTCATCATTAGTGTTATCAGATTACTTTTGCACTCGTAATTCAACACGGCGATTCGCAGCACGGCCAAACGAAGTGTTGTTATCGGCAATAGAAACAGACGAACCATAACCTCTCGCTGACAGATTACCCGCATCTACACCTTTATTAACCAGGTATTTACGTACCGCATTGGCACGAGCAGCTGATAAAGACTGATTATATGCAGCTGCGCCTTGAGAATCGGTATGACCAGCAACTTCAACTTTGATATCACCACGTTGTAGTAAAGTAACAGCGGCGGCATCAAGAATTGGAGTTGATGCTGAAGTGATTTTTGCCGAGTTTGTTTCAAAGTTTACACCACGAAGGATAATAACCTCACAACCAGAAGAATCAACACTTGCATTCTTAACTGAGTTTGGACATTTATCTTTTGAATCAATTACGCCATCTGCATCGCTATCTGTTGCAACAGCTTTAGGCTTAGCAACAACTGCGACTGCGGCAACGGCTACAGCTGCAACGGGTTTACTGGCTTTACCACCGAAAGGAACTTTAACGGATAAACCGACAATCCAGTCACCAAATCGACTTTCACCAGCGACACTATTATCGTCGTTATCAAGTCTATAACGGATGTCTCCACGTAAGGCGATACCACTATTCGTTACACGTTTTTCCATACCGAAACCAACGTTTAGTGCTAAGTTAGTATTGCTGGTTGATCCGACTTCTGTTTGCAAAAGACCGGCACCCATTATTAAGTAGGGCTTGAAATTAGCGTTACGATTTAAGAAATAAAGACCATCAACGATTAATCCTTTTTGGTCATAGTTATTACCACCATTTGAAAAATCCAGTTTATCCATAACAAGACTGGCTTCAATATCCCATTTTTTATTTAATTGTTTACCAATGCCTAATCTAAAGCCTAAATCATCATCGGCATTACGAGCACCATCAGAAATTATATAGTTCACACCCGGTGCGATATACCAGTTATTTTCCGCAGAGGCTGCCAATGGCGAAACAATGAGAGCTGTGGTTAAAGCGGTTATTAAATGTATTTTATTTTTAGTCATTATATTCTTCCTGATTGTTATTTATATTCATAGTTACCGAAAATTCCACACAAATTATCGGTCCAGATTTTTGGTGTATTCAAATCCATTACGGGTTTGTTTTGTTTCTTGTCTTTCGACGTCACTTCTATCGTTCTCAATCACGACTTATTCATAATATGCCTATACTCACTGAAGTTCCGAATGATTGTATTGCACTACCCAGAGTAAATGTACCCAGGATTGTAAACAATTTGTTAAATCAGGTGGTTTATGGACAGCAATGAATGAATAGAGTTAGTTACTACAGGATCGTACGGTATTATCCAGCTAAATTTTGAGTACTTATTTACAATACGGTATACCATATAGCAGGTAACGTTTATGATATTAACGGTAAATCCAAAAGGTTAACTATTGTCAAGAACCACCTTTATTGCTTTAATCGGGTTAGTGTAGGGTATTTTCGAAATAGCGAATCGGGTAGATATATCAAATGGAAAATAATGTCTGAACACCATCATCATCACGCTGAAGATTTAGGGGATAAACGCTTAGGCATTGCAATTGCGATTAATATGCTGCTGACAGTGGCTCAAGTCGTGGGTGGCGTCATCTCTGGCAGTTTGTCTTTAATTGCCGATGCATTGCATAATTTTAGCGATGCAGCCTCGTTGTTAATTGCGTTGGTTGCACGAAAAATTGGCCGCCAACCTCCCGACCTCTTCCGTACTTTCGGCTATAAACGGGCCGAAGTGATTGCGACATTAGTCAATCTAGTCATCCTGGTATTGGTTGGTTTCTATTTAATTTATGAAGCACTCTGGCGAGTGTTTGAGCCGCAAGTCATTGAAGGCTGGATCGTTATAATCGTTGCGGCGATTGCGCTTGTTATTGATGTTGCAACTGCAATAATTACCTTTAGCATGTCAAAAAACAGCATGAACATCCGTGCAGCCTTTTTACATAACGTCTCGGATGCGCTGGCATCTCTCGGTGTCATTATTGCTGGTACACTCATCCTGCTGTATGAATGGTATTGGAGTGACACACTGTTAACATTGCTCATCGCCGGGTATGTTCTTTATCAGGCCGCAACGATGTTGCCCAAAACCATCCACATACTAATGCAGGGCACACCGGAAGAAATATCCATAGATGAAGTGGTTGCCAGTATGCAAAGTATTGAGGGGGTATTGAATGTGCATCATGTGCACATCTGGCAATTGGACGAGCATCAAAATGCGTTGGAAGCCCATGTTCAGCTTTTGGATTACCAACATATCGAACATATTAAGCCAGCGCTTAAAGGTGAACTGTTACAAAGGTTTGGCATCAGCCACTCTACACTTGAGTTTGAACAATCTATCTGTAGTGATAACGTATCTTCAGTAGATAACAAAAAAGGGGAACTGTGAATGTAGGGCACTCAGCCTATCCTCTTTTTTCCTCTACATCTACAACTCTAAACCGAGTTACTCTATAGAAATTAAAAAAAATAAGCTTATGTGATTCAACAACCACCTCCTTGCCATACGGCTTTCCATACTCTATAAGCATTGCCAGTAAGTCATCATTCCAAAAACTGGCCAAAAAAGGCTCTAGCCGTGTTAAAACAATTCTAGTCGGGTAAAAGCGATAAAGTAGATGCCTTGCTGGTAAAGGTGCATATTCGGTACACAGTAATGTGCCATTCAAAGATAAAACCCGCATGCATTCAGCCAGTACGTTGCGTCTCGCTGAAAGTGGCATTTCATGTAAAAGGAAGAAAAGTACAATGGTCGAAAATGCATTGTCCTTATAAGCCAGATGTTCGGCATTCATCCGCGCCGGAATCAATTGCGTATTAACGGGTGTTTTACTACAGGCTTTTTTTAGTTGCTCGATTGATACATCTGCAATATGTATACAATGAGGAAAAACCTTGCTGAGTATATTTGACGTCAAGGAGCCATACACGCAGGTAAGCTGTAAGATTTCACCGTTTGATACATCTTTAAGTTGGCTGAGTGTAGCAGCCATTAACTTTTTATATTGCCCAAACAATATTGCATTGATAATGACTTGATGATCGAAAAACCAGATGGCAGGACGCCACAGATATGCCCACCAATAATAACGAACCAAATACATTGGGTGCCCGTCAAGAAAGTAACGATAAAATTTCATGCTGACTTAACCTGCCTGCTTTTTAATACTTTTAATGGAATTGACAAGTTAAGCGAAAGTCTCTCAATCTTATAAGAGTATTGCGCTCAGTCCGATTACTTGTTATTTCGTATTGCCGACTCAATCAATCGCACCTTTGATATCCACTCATCATCTTGGGTTTTGTTTTCAGCCATCAAACTCATTAAGCCAAACGCTAACTGGCGATTTTCTGGTGTCATCTCTTTTAGTTTTCCAAGCATATACATATGCCCGCCCTTTGGAATATCCAGCGTTTTTAGTAATGCAAATAACAATAATGATTGTCCAGCATGCGGCTCGGCTTTAATGATTTCATAAATTTTATCCAAAATTTCATTCGACATAGTAATTCTCTTTATTTACGGGTTTAATGTTGACGATAATACTATACCTAAACTCTACCTACATGAATTAGGTATTACTCTTTACTTATTATTTTAAATTAACCAATGCTTCATCAGCACTCACCAATGCTCCTTCCAGGTAACCGCCGTGTTCACGCGCCACTTCAGTACCCGCAAGCAGAAATTTTTTCTTCCATAAGTGCCGAGGCATAGACGCTGAATATTCAGGATGATGAGCGGGCGAACTTAGGTCGGTTTGCGTTGTAGTGTATTTTTCCTGACTCCAATCCTGTACTTTAGTGGCTTGAACATTTAGAGCTTCATTGCCAAACAGGCGCTGCAGCTGTAACTGGCATTGCTCAATGAGCTGTTTGGTAGAAATTTGGCTGCGTTGTTCTGGCGTTAAACCCACAAATGAAGTTAAAGCATAGAAGCTATTGTCTTCAGGCGAGCCATCATAAATTTCAGTTAACGGCCCCTGACGACTAAACACTTCACCCGACAAGTCCTGTTCTCGCCAAAATGGTTTCTTATACATGAAAACAATTTTGCAATGCCCTGCCATCCAGGTCGGTATCGTTTGCCAGTACTGAGTGACCTCAGCCGATAATGGCGGGGTGAATTCAATTGTGTGTAAAGCAATACGCGGCGGTAAGGCTAGAATAATTTTATCGGCAGTATACAAGTAAGGTTTACCATCACGAAGGGCTTCAATTCTTAAAGGTTGTTGTTGCAGAGTCTGCACACGGGTATTGAAGTGGAGCAATTCTTTAGGTAATACTGCTTGTAGAGTATCGATAAGTTTACCAGCGCCACCGCTAATACGATACGACTGACTATGCGCTGATTGGTCACTGTAGCGTTCAATATTGTTCGGGCCGCCTTCATAGAGTATGTCACCCTGGGTATATTGCTTAAATAACGTTATATTTAATTCCTTTAGCAGTAACGCAAGCCGCGGTTGAAATTGTGGCCAGACCCAGGCAGGACCAAGATCGCATCTGTGCTCAGTACCATTATTCGCTTCAGTCTCTAAGCCAACGGATAATATTCGCCCACCACTGCGATTGCGTGCTTCAAGCACAATAACGTCTTGCTGTTGTTGGTGCAGTTGCGAGGCGGCATACAATCCACTTAAACCGGCACCGATGATGATGACAGAATGATGTTCACTCATAAAATACCTGCCCACCATTCGTAAAGAGGTTTAGTTATACTGAAGACTCGCTTGCATGAGTTTGTCTTTGATTTCGTCACGTAGTTGTTCTGGTTTTAGTACTTCCACATCCGGACCAAAACGTAATATGTCTTGAATAAGCTCACGTTGATCACGATACGGTATTTCGAGTAGATAGGAACCGTCAAATTCGAACTGGCCGTTTTGATCCGGATGCCATTGTTCTTCTGCCACCCACTTTGCTACTGATTTATCGAATTTTAATATAGCCGTTTTATTCGGTTTACCGCTAAAGATACCATAAGCTGTTGAGTAGTGTTCTTTTAGGGTTGCATCGTCTATATCGAATGCTTTTATATTGATAAGACGGCTGTATTCTATACGGTCGATGGCGAAGGTTCGTAATTGTTCGCGCATGTGGCACCAGGCGTCTATATACCAGTTGTCTCGATAATGCACCAGGCGTTGGGGGGATAGAGTTCGTTCGGTGGGTTTGTTTCGATCCCGACCTGCATATTTTATGTTTAACTGCTTGCGCATGAGTAGGCTACTTGCAACCACACTGAAATGTTTAGGGCTGGGTTTGCGTGCCGCCATTTTTAAGATACGAATACGTTTCTCTATATCACCCTTTTTCATTGAATTAGATTGAATGAGAGATTCGAGTTTTTCTTTTATAGGGGCAATGTGGGATTCCAGTAAACCGGGGCCAACTTCGGATAACAATTGATACGATGCAAACAAACCGTATAACTCGGATGCATTAAACCACAAGCCGGGTAACTCATAATCTTTGTCGGTTGTTTTAGCGTAGAAGTAGCCTTTGGTTTGCGTGTCGTACTTTATGGGTGCATCTAGATGCAGGCGCATATCTTTTATAATATGTTCAACAGACTCTTGTGAACATTCTAATACTGTTTCAATTTGTGATTTTGTTACGGGCGCATCAGCAGCACAGAGTAATGCGTGCAAACCATAGACTCGGTCAAACTTATCCATTGATTAATATCCCGTTAAAAATAAAAAATATATCTAATATATAACTGATTTAGTTAGTCAGTCAGGTAACAGCTTAACCGTTGTATCGCCAGACGATTTATTAATATCGAGTTGTATTTCACAGTATTCATTTTGCACATCAACCGGGCTTGGATCATCCGAGCAATTACAGCCTGCAACAACGCCAGTATAAAAAAGACCCAGTTTAACCAATATTAAATTTTCTGAAGTGGATGAGTTTAAGATAATGGCTTTAATGTTATCGTCTAATGCGATGTTACTAAATGATAAACCTTTTTGTAATGGCAGATGATCTACACCAAGTTGCTCTATTTCTAATTTAAGGCTGGCTGAAAATTCTGGCGTTTCCCAATCAGCTATTATCTTTTTTAGATTAATCATTATAGTCAACTAAACTGCACTACGCTTTAGAAAGTGTCATCCGGGTTATGTAACATAGAGACATCTTTAATTAAAACAGCATTCGGGGGCATTTGAAGGTAATATTTTTTTTCTTTTAAGGAGGCAATAACATCGTCTACATCGACTCGTGCCAGTTTTCGTTCCGGGGTTAATTCCAGGTCTATAACTTTTACCAGCTTACCGGTTAAATACAATAAATCAGGTGATAAGTCCTTTAGCAACTGCTCTTCATCTTCTTGATGTGGCAAGTACAGGTACATTTCTTCCTTACGACTACAGCGAAAAACAATGCATTGCATTTTTTAAACTCCAAATTTATTCGGTTTTATAAGTATTTGAGACTTACTACACATTCAACATGCATTTGAACATTTGCTCATCATGACTAAACCTTGGCTTACATAAATCACCGACAAATTAAAAGTTCTTGCAGATTACCCTTACAAGAAATAAAATGCCTTTTCTGATGTAATATTAGCATGTAAACGATTGAATTACATACAGAAGCAGTTATCATAATGACAATAAAAAGCATGACGGATAATTAAAAAGTACCCTCAAATTAACAAAATACAACATTTCTATTGAATGTGGAGAGGAAGTAAAAGTGTTACTAAATATAGGGCTAAAAAATCTAACAAAATTCTGTTGTCTATTAGGCATTTTGGTACTCAGTACTCAAGCTCATGCCGCGGTAGTAACAATGGATGCCAATGGTACAGCTTTTCAGGGCAATCTACGCGCAGGTGATCCAACCAATAATGTTGGCATTCTGTTCTTTCATGGCCGTGGTGGTAATATGAACGGTAACTTCGTAAAGCATGTTGGTAAAACAATGGCGACTACAGGTTACACAAATTTCTCGCTTGCAAATCCCGAACCATCTACAGGTACAAGTTGGGCTAGTTATGTTAACGAGGAAGATTTAGTTGGTGCTCAAGTTATTGCGCGTTTGGATGCTGCCTTAACTGAAATGGCTAACCAAGGTATCGAACATGTTGTGTTTGCGGGTATTAGTCTGGGTGCTCGACTAATGACCGCTGCTGTAGCAGCGTGGGATCAAGGTCTGTTTAGCCCAACTTCAAACATTAACCTGGTGGGTTTAATTGGTGCCAGCATGTACCCGGAAACAGGCGCTTCGATCATTGCGCGTACGCCAGGCAGCCCTGCTTCAATTTCAGACATTAATTTTTATGATGTTGAAAAAAATCTGGCCTTAATCAACACCGTCCCGGTTCTTGATATTTATGGTAACAACGACCCTAGAGCCGTTAACTTTGCACCGGCAAGACGTGCAGCTTATCGTGGTAACCCCAGTGAATATATTCAAGCAGAAATTACCTGCCCAGCAGATGATGGAATGTACTATGCGTGGTTAGGTGGTAGCAAGTTTGTGCCTTATTATGACCGTACTCCTGGCGCTGACCCATATCAGCGTTGCCATCAATTAAGGGATGGTTATAAAAAAGACAGTAATGGCAATTTTTATAAAGCCCTGGTTTTGAGAGAAACGCTTACTGCACCCGTAGAAACAAGTATTCTTGCTTTTATGGACAACCATATTCTTCCACAAACACATTCTGTTCCTGAAGCGTCCAGCTTATTGTTACTTATAGCCGGCTTCCCTCTTTTATTAGCTGGATTCCGCAAACGTAATAGTTAAGTTATAGAATGATGTAATAAAAAAGGGCACTATGCGTCCTTTTTTTATGCTTGCTCTAAACTCGGATAAGTAGAGTTATACGTTCTTTGATATAAGAATTGATTTAGGCTCGGTAACACACACCTCGCGACACATTGCGCAACCGGTACAAAGTTCCTGGTTAATTGTGGGACGTTCCATACTCCATTGAAGGGCTCCTTCAACGATGCAGGCCGAGGCGCAAGCGCCACACTCAGGACCGAGATAAGGCAAGCAAACAGACTCATCAATAACAATTCGAGCGAGTTTGGGTTGTGGTGCTCGCGCCGTTTGTTGATCGCTTTGTTCATCTATGTTGTCTGATTCCACTACAGGTAGAAAAAGTGCCCTGGTTTCACAGGCATTTACACACGGCCAATTTTCACAAAGGCGGCAACCTTTATTTAGTAAATCCAATGCTGGGGTATTCATAACTTCTGCGCCGTTACCTGGCGACAGTGGAAAAACAATTTCATGTGGACAGGCTTTTATACAAGCGTCGCAACGGGTACATGCCAACAGAAATTCCAATTCAGGAATTGCAAACGGTGGACGTATCCAACGGGATGCGCGTTCGGCGACTTTATTATCGACCACTTCTACGGCTTTTTCTGCAGCGCGGCCAAAACTTTTTCTGAAAAAATCTCTTCTATCCATTTTTTGTATTATCTTAGTTAAGTTATGCTGCCGAATTTTATAAATAAGGTTTAAACTAACATTAGTTATGTACTACACAGGACTTCCACATTCGCAGGAATGACGTTATCACTGAATATCACATGACATCCTGATTGTCTTATCAAGATTAGAACATTCACCACTCGCCTTCCACCATATCTTTATGGCAATCACTACAGGGACGTTTGGTTTGTTTAAACGCTTCGTGTAACTTACCATCTTTATCGAAATTTTTTGCAATTTTGTGTGCAATACCCATGTGGCAGTCAATACAGGTCATCTTGTTTTCTTGCGCACGCTTGTGCTTTTTTTGAGAATTACTTTTTTGTTTATTTAGAGCCATATAATCAAAACTGTGGCAGTTACGGCATTCACGTGAATCGGTATCTTTCATGGTTTCCCATACATGTTCTGCAAGCTGTAAGCGTTTGGCCTCGAATTTCTCTTTAGTATCAATTGAACCAATGACTTTATGAAATAATTCATTGGTAGCTGCAACTTTTCGAACGACTTTATGAATCCAATCTTTTGGCACGTGACAATCAGGACAGGTGGCGCGAACACCCGTTCGGTTTGCGTAATGTATTGTTTTTTTATATTCCTGGTATACATTAGCTTCCATTTCGTGACATGAAATGCAGAAGGATTCTGTATTGGTTAATTCCATACTGGTATTAAAAGCACCCCAGAATACAATACCCAAGGTAAAGACACTAAAGAAAACCCCAATCGGGCAGTATGCACTGAGACTACAATAACTTTGTAAATATTTTTTAAATTTATTAATCATACAGATAACTCGCCTACATGCGCATAATCATGGGCTGCATTAGCAACCATAAACTGACCATATTTATTAACAAAATAAATAATAATATCGGCGCATAAACTAGCCGTGAGGATTTCAACTTAAAACCTTCAAGCAGTTGTACACGTTGACGTAATACCTTCAAAGCCAACCAAAAACCAAATAAAATTAATGTAGCCTGTAACGCAAATACAATATTATCGTCAACAAGAGGATACATATGACGCATATGCACTTCTTGCATTGATAATGGCTGAGTATTACTACCAAACGGATTTAACACGACTGACCAAAATCCCTGACTTTCCCGCACCAGATGACTTAAATTGTGAGCAATGTGATAGGCAAAAGCGAGCGGTAAAATACTTAGCGCCATAGAGGAGAATACACGTCGCCAGGGTTCTTTCTTGCCCGTAATATTATGCAACCATGTAATGCAGGCACTATAAATTACTATCGGTACTATCATGGCGACGGCCATACCAATGCTAAAACTTGTTAAGATGCGACCGGAATCTCCAATGATATAAGCAAGTTGACGCATCCAGTCTTCCCAGTAAGGCATCATAGTGAAACCATGGAAAAGCGTTAATGTTAACAAACCCAGGATAAACCAGGATTCATCCCAGTGTGGCCGAGAAGAATACGTTACTTCGTTACCTATGCCTCGTAGCTGCCAATTAATATTTTGCTCAGGGCAACTCTGGGTGCAGGAGCCACAGGAAGTGCAATAGGTATTTTGTTTTAAACTACCCATAACAAGGTGGGTTGGACAGGGTTCAATATCCTGGGTGCCATTATAACATTCCAGTGTTTTACAGCTGGCACACACCGCATTATCAATTGGACGTAACGCAATAGGTGCTATTCCACCGTACGCTCCTAAAGTTCGCCCGACTGCACAAAAATAACGACAAAATGCTTTACGTTCATACACAGCTAATGAAATGGTAGCTAACACCACAACCAGTAACGCCAGCAGCGCAGTAGCATACGGACTGGTTGTAACCCCGAAGCCAAGCTCTAACCAGGTTAAGACAACAAACATCATTAAGGCTGGCCAGATATTACGAATAATTTTAGGTACTTTAATATTAAGACTCGCAAACTCATTACCGCGCTTCCATAAACGCCGGCGCACTAACCAGGTTGCAATGGCATCCCACGGGCAAATTGCACACCATGCTGAACCGACAAAGAATACACTAATGACCACACCCGACCACCACAGGGTCCAGGTTAAAGTTGTTGCAATATTTTTTTCAGGAATTTGCGTTCCAAATAAACCGGCAGCAATAACCAGTAAAAATACACTTGCGGCAATTAAGCGTAAACTGACTAAAACAGCAGGCCGGGTAATCATGTGTTGAATTTTCGAACCAACAAACGGAAGTCTAAATACACTGACAACGTTCAGGTTTACATGTTGGGTTGTTACAGGTTTGGCGCGCATCATCCCTATAGACAAAATTACCATTGATACTAAAACAAACAACACCCATTCAGCGGTTAAACCGGGATGCACCATGCCTTCACTGGTTTGATAAACGAGTTTATGAATCTGTTCGAGTAAAGTTGATATCATGAGGTTATCAAAACTTTTTATGAATTATCGGTGTGATGCTGAGTAGCTTTCATGCGTGCCAGGCGTTTACGTTGGGTAATATTGACAGCGACGAGTAGCACGCCAATAACTAAAACACTACCACCTAGTGGACCGATGGGAAATGGATCGCCGATTTGAAGAGGGAAATCTATTGTATAAGGCTGCCCACCGGATTCAAACTCGGCAGTAACAATATAGTCACCTGCTTGCTTAAAAATAAAACCTTGTCGATACACGCCATCATCAATATCTTGCACACCAAGTTTTTCTTCCTTGGATGAAAAAAAACTGTTATCACGCACTTTAAAGGTTACCTTACCGTTAAAAGCATTACCGTTGTCAATTCGGCTTGCGTATAAATTGACTCGCCCTTGCTGACCCGGCTTTGGAAATGCAGGAAACGCCATATATGTAACATAATATTCACCAATTTGGGTTTCGATTTGCATGCTCGGCGGTGTATTGGAATCGGCACCCAGGCTATATGATGGGCGACCTAAAACATGATGAGCAATTGCATTGGTTGTAATGAGCAGTAAACAACAAAACAAAACAAAATTCTTAACTTTTAAAACTTTCATATTCTCTCAAGGGGTGATACTGAATTTTTAATTTTACTGGATTCCCGCCTACGCGGGAATGACGAGATATATAAATACTTTAAAATCCACGCTTGCCACGCTCTGATTTACGAATACCAATGCCATGTTGTGCAACCTTACCATGCGAACGCTTGACGATGTTAATCGGTAAACTCGGTTCCGGACAGACTTCAACGCATAATCCACAGCCAACACAGCCATCTTTTACAACAGGCCGGTAAAAATTACCGAATTCAAAATCAATGGCTGAATCACCTAATGGGCAAATACCAACACAAGCTCCGCAAATACCAGCATCGACCCACGGATAACAAGCCGCTTGATCAATTTGTGCAACACCCATGTCAACTTTACGAATAGGTGTGACGGTTAATGCATCGGTGGGACATACTTCCATGCATAACCCGCACAGTATGCAACCTTTCTGTTCAGGATTAATATATGGGGTATCAGCAGACAGGCCTCCCTCATGTTTATGGAACTGAATGCAACGTGGCGGACACACTTCACCACATAAGCCACAACCAATACATGAACGTTCAAAATCCTGTTGCGATTTAAGTGCTCCTGGCAACGGAATTCGGTTACTTTCATTCGCTTTGACAATCGGCCTTAATAGACGCCCCATAAAAAATGGTAACAAGCCAAAACTAATAATGCCTGCGCCCATAGTTAAGGTTTTCATAAAGTTACGACGTTTCATCTTTTAGCCATCCATTGAATCTTTTGGATTTAGACTTACATCTTGAGCGTCTTTACGATACTTATGCCCAAGATGACCTGGTCCTTGATAAGGTACATCAGTCGTCTTCATCGTAAAACTCAATGCATCGGTCGGGCAGACAGCGATACAGGCACTGCAATTATTACACTCCATTCCAAAATCATCTTGCAGGGGATCTAAACCAAATTGACAAACAACATTGCACTTAGCGCAATCGTTACAGGTAGTAACATTACGTTTAATCCGAAACAAACGGTAACGTCCTAATATCGAATACAAGGCTCCACCGGGACAAACGTAGCGACAAAAACCACGCCGGGTGACCATTAAATCAAAGAGCAAGGTCAGTATGAAAAATACCGCACCGGCACCAAACCCACCCAGGGCAATTGCATAGTAAATTTCCCGACCAATGATTGCTGGTGGGTAAATAGAACCAAACATAACGGCGCCAAAATAAACTGATAATAAAAGACCCAGCCCCAAAACGACATACTTTATCCGCCGATCAAGATTACGTCGACTAACAGGTAAACCAGCTTTACGTAACCACGCGGCAAGATTATCATTTAGTTCATATATAAATGTTGCGGGGCATATCCAGCCGCAATAAAAACGTCCGAACAGTACAGTCGCAATAAGCGGAATCAGACCGGTTAAAATAAACGGCCAGTACAATGCTAAGCTTGCGGCGACCTGTCCAACAATCGCTAAAGGATCACTTAGTTTTAAGCCAAATACAGTGCCGGACCAGGTATTACCTTTTACCGCACTGAGATCTTCTGGCTCTTTAACAAAGGGAGAAGTCAGAGCTTCCATAGTATCGGAAATAAATTTTTCTGTTGGTGTTAACAAATCATACGCATGTGCTGCCTCGTATGTTTGATATAAGTGGATAAACGGCAATAATATTAATAACGAAAACACTGAACTTAAAACCACCCAGCGTAACTTATTTAAGTGACGTAATTTACTCGTGGCTTGTAACTCATTATTGTCCATATATTTTTATTCTACCTTTATGTGACGTATGCTTCTTTCTGTCAACTTTTAAGTATTTCTTTGAGCGGGAATAATCCGTATCGCCTGAGGTATTTGGATACAAGACCGTTCACATAAACCGCAGCCTACACATTTATCTAATACATGGGGCTGTTCTAACATCCCTACTCGTATCGCAACATCTTGCAATGGACAGGCTCGATAACAGACTCCACAGGTTTTTCCTTGATATGATAAACACAGATTAACATCAACCCGTGCCTTGCCCATTTGCACATCTTGCATAATGGCGTTGGCTTCGTGTTCAATTTTAGGAATCGCACCCGTCGGGCAAACGTCTCCACACTTCATACATAATATGCAAGCTTGTTCTCGTGGAATAATATAAGGCGTATCTAAAGACTCAAGGCCATTTTCAGTGGAAAAGAATTTTATACAGCGGTTCGGACAACTCTCACCACATTTACCACAACGAATACAGCGGGATAGAAATTTTTCTTCATCGTGCGAACCTGGTGGCCGAAGATATCGAAGAGAAGGTGCGTTTGCTGCTTGCACACCATTACTGTTTACATATAAGGCTAAGCCTGAGCTGGCTAAATATTCTAAAAAACGTCTACGTTTCATAACAAGTTATCAAATAGTGAATAGCAGGGTTGAAATTAAGGTCGATTACTAAAATGTTATAACCTTATCAGATTCATTCACCACATTATATAAGTCGGCCATTGTTGATAATGGGCAGATATCCGAACCTTCGGATTGCCGGATTTTAAGACATGTACCACAGGCCAGAATTTCGCCACCAGCATCAACAAACTTTTTCATTTCGTCCGTAATGGCAAATTGCTCCGTATCCAGTGATTCGCACTCTACACCTTTTGCCAGTAGAAATACTTTAACCGTATCTTTTTTTTCAACGGAAAATATTCCCAAACGAAATGCATTCCACACCGTTTCAGAATCGTTTGAGTAAATGACTATTCCCAATTTCATAAAATTAGATTCTCATTCCCTGCTCATAGAACTTAAACATTAATTTATATGCTAACTCGCTAGCTCTCAACAAAATTAAGCCAGTACAACATCGTTGCACGTCTAACTCGCTAGTTCTCAACAAAATGAAGCCTGTACAACACCGTTGCACGTCTAACTCGCTAGGCGAGTTAGACATAAGTGGCCGTAAACAACAAAAATAAACGCGCACTAACACTAAAGTATAAGTAGCTGTAAAACACTAAAAGAAACAGCTACTAAACTTTTTCGATTCGGCACGCGAGTTTTTTAAAGTCTACCTGGCCGGATACAGGATCCCATGCGCGACTGGATACTTTATTCACTAACCATTTGTTCTTTCTAGGATCCGCACTATCAGCAACCGACAGATTCCATGGGCTAAACATATAGCCACGTGGCACACTATTACGTGCAGGCTTGACTAAACTATTAACACCCACCTGCGCCTTTGCTTCATAATGCCCACGCCGCGTTACCAACCGAACTTTATCGCCATCTTTAATCCCGAGTTCTTTAGCATCTTCTATATGCATTTCCACATACATTTCCGGAACGAGACGTCGCGTTGTTGGACTACGATTTGACTTAGCGGTATGGAAATGTTCGTACACAACACCCAAGCCTAACCAGTATGGGTATTTATCTTTGGGGACTTGATCCCAACTACTACCACGTGCATCTTCATCAGGAAGATCCGGGGTTAAGCCCATATCCCGCGCTTGTTTTAGCAAGGCAATATTATCAATGGTATAAACACCTTCTTTGCTACCAAACTCCATAAGTTTAGCGGTGATCTCTTTACGTTGACTATAATCCTGTAAACAGAGTTTCATATGCACTTTGCCGTCGTTAGTACGGAAGTAACCATAGGGTTTATTTTTCCATACGCCTTCTTGCATCATGAAACGGCGTTTTGTACCACCCTCTTTTGCACTCGCGTAAGAAGGAGCCGGCCATTGAATACCACGTAAATCATGGAGCTGTTCGTATAAGCCTTTCTTATCGACTTTTTCGACTTCCAACATGCCGGTTAAATCCGTATCAGTACCTTCTGAAGCTACAACCACATCGCGGAAAATTTCTTCGGCATTATAGAAGCCATCCTTCATACGTTTCCACGGGAATATTTTTTCTGCATCAAGCCCTAACAGATGTGCAATCTCTTTACCTTTATCGATTACCATATCCATATCTGGAAGGCAGCCTGGAGGTGGCTCGGCCGCTTTTTCTATACGGTTAATACGACGTTCGGAACTAATATAGACACCATCTACTTCACCCCATGTAGCGGCTGGGAAAATAACGTCGGCATACAAGTTATTCGGTGCATGTCGATAGATTTCCTGCACAACATTAAAGGTTTTCAGTAATGCAGGACGAATCAACTGATCCTGGTCAGGCAAGTCGATATGCGTTGCATAGACAAAGAACATTGCTTTCACATCACCTTTCAAGGCGCGTTCCATCATTCCGATAGCCATGCCCGGATTCTTGGCTTTCATTGCAGTAATTAAATTCTTTTCAGGTACTCGCCAGTTTTTAGCCATATGTTTACGATGCGCTGCATTTTTCAAAGGTTGGTTGAATGGTAAACGTCCAGTTAAACCACCAGTGAAGCGTTCGCCCATTGCATTAGGTTGGCCAGTCATTGAGAATGGGCCACAGCCTGGTTTGGCCAGGTTACCCGTCATAGTTAACAAATTAATAATTGAAATGACATTATGCTGACCATGGATGTGTTGGTTATAACCAATACCCCACATGATGATAACGCCACCGTAACCTTCTTCCGCTTGCTTGCCTTTACTGCGAGCTAAACGTTTACGGGTTGCATCGGCAAACATGCCTGCTACTTTACGAATCAGTTCAGGTGATACGTCGTGATTTTCACCACCCATCCGATCTTGTACTTGTTCAGGGCTGTAGTCATTGGTTACACCATCAATATATTCTTTCCAGCCAGTGGTATGGGCTTTCATGAAATCCATATCAATAACATCTTTATGATCTTTTAATAACACATGCGCTATTGAATTCAAGAAACTAATGTCACCGTTAAGAATAGGCACATGAACTGAATTCTTCTCGTTAATATCCTGATAACCTTTTGCCGTACCGGTATAACGCGGGTCAACCACAACAGTCGATATATCATTTTTACGTTTATGATCGGCTGCGCGCCAGAAAATAATTGGATGCGATTCACGCGCATTATGTCCAAAATGCATAATCATGTCGCAGAGTTCGATATCTTCGTAGGCCAGAGGTGGCGTATCAGAACCTAACGTTGCAAAGTAGCCGGTTACTGCCGAGGTCATACACATACGTGCATTCGCTTCAATGGTATTTGAACCCAAGACACCTTTCATGAATAAATTTTCAAGGTACTGGCCTTCCATGGTGAGCTGGCCGGAACCATATAACGCAATTGAATTACCAGTATATTTTTTTGCCAGGTGTGCAACCTTATGTGCCACCATATCAGATGCTTCTTTATACGGTACGCGAACAAAATGTTCTTCATCAAATGAACCTTTGGTTTTACTAATAAATTCCATATCGCCATGGTTAGGTTTACTCCATTCATCCCAGACGTCTTTACGCACATACGGGTCACCTTCCATTCTGTCCACATAAATAGGTTCAGCAGCGGTTAAACCTTTAATACATTGTAAACCGTAATTGGTAGGATGATCCTTATCAGGTCGCATTGATACAATCTTGCCATTTTCCACCTGAATAATCGTGCCGCAACCCACACCACAATACGGGCACTGGGCGATTGCCGTTTTACGTTCTCCTGTCGGTGCTGCAGCCGGTGCGGCTTCTAACTCAGGGTTGTTACCGACAAACAAACTCGTGCCAGCGGCAGCTCCTGTGATAAAACTGCTACTTTTGAGGAAATCCCGACGGTTCATTTTAAAACGTTTCATTTGTAACTCCCTAGATTGAATTCTGTATTCGCATTTGGAAAACCACTAAATTTAAATTTGGTTTTATACACTTTGCTTATTTAGCTTTTGCTCGGCTCGGTGCGAAGATAAGCAATGATGTCTTCAATTTCTGCATCGGTTAGGTTAGCCATTGCTTCTGGTCCTTTAAATCCCAACATACGTGTGTTCGTACGCCCCTTGATGACGGTGTAACGAATAAAGCCATCGGTCACTTTATTCAAAAAGCCAGCCTTGCCAATCGCAGTGCCAGTGCTACCCGCGGAATAGCCATCACCATATGTGCCATGGCAAGTACTGCATATTTGATGAAACCAGAGCTCACCTAAACGCGGGTCACCGTGAGACTCAGGCTGCGCATCTACTGATGCTGACACGTCCGGTAATTTAGCATGTGAACGCAGGTAAGCCACAATTGCCTCGACCTGACTACGTCCTAAATGTGAAAAAGGTGGCATACCCGTACCAGGGCGACCATCGCGTATTGTTCCCATGAGGAATTTATTTGAAGCTACGCTTAAAAATTCTTTGTTAGTCAGTGAAGGTGCAAAACCAGGTTTACCAATGGCATCCGGCTGGTGACAAAAAACACAATTTTGATTATATAAACCCTCGCCGGTTTTAGCCAAAGCCATATCAACGTTGACGGGAACACCGACGGGTTCTGAACGCCCCACGGTTATACTGTTTTTTACTACAGCAGCCTCCTTCACCTCGGTTTTCTTATCACAGCCTGTAAGAATTAACCCTGCAGCAAGTAATGGTAATATCAATTGGTATTTGGTATTCACTAGATTCCCTCACTATTTATAGTTGTCATCCTGATTGTCATGTACCGTAGAGTAACTGACTAAACAAGTCACATTTAACAATACGCTATATCCATTATATGTATTTGATCTAGGTCAACAGTGAGAGATTTAAGTGGGAAAATTAAAGAAATACTGAGCAAGATAAATAGTGCTAACTAGTTCTCCAGAAAACCGGAGTAAGACGTATTATCACCATCGTCCTCTTTTGAACCTTTCAATGAACGATTCACTGGCTAAGTCTGCGAATGTAATCATTCGCCTGGCCGATCTCCGTTTGAGCATTAATCCTGACTTTTGTGATTATCGTTGTATAGTTTCCAGAATAAGGACGAAGTGTCGAACCCTGGTGTGATCGCAGGTCAATTTGTGAAAAAGGTTTGGCAGGGTTAATTGCATTATAGTTAAAGGACAACATGCTGAATAAGTGAAAAATGAGTAAGATATTGAACGGGCTCGGCAGAACCCGTTTTTATCTTCGACCTTAAATTTTATATAGTGAAAATTTAAAACCTGATTTAAACTTTAAACTGGCCAATCATAACTTGCAATTCATTTGCAAGACTCGCAACACTGCCACCGCTGGTCGCCGATTGCTGTGCATTATCTACGCTGTGTTCAAAAAGACTATGCACATTTACAACATTGCGGTTGATTTCCTCGGTCACCTGATTCTGTTCTTCAGCTGCAGTAGCAATTTGAGCATTCATATCACTAATTTTCATGACAAGATTAGTAATTGTAGTGAGTGATTCCTGCACATTAGATGAATGCTTAACGCTGTCCGATGCTTTTTCTTTGCCTTGTTGCATAGCACTAACCGCTTTTTTAGCGCCGTTTTGTAAACGTTCAATCATTTGCTGAATTTCCTGAGTAGACACTTGTGTACGACTAGCCAGAGTTCGAACCTCATCGGCAACAACGGCAAAACCACGTCCTTGTTCCCCTGCTCGTGCCGCTTCGATAGCTGCGTTGAGTGCCAGCAAATTTGTTTGCTCTGCAATACCTCTAATGACATCCAGAATGCCGCCAATCGTTTCAGTATCGTTGGCTAGTTCTGTAATGATAATTGCAGTTGTATCCACCTCGTTAGCCAGAGAAGAGATACTATTAATGTTTGCGGTAACTACTGCCTGACCACTATCGGCAGCACCAGAAGCCTCTTGAGCTGAACTGGATGCATCAGCGGCATTTCGTGCAACCTCTGATACCGTTGCAGCCATTTCATTAATAGCCGTTGCAACCTGATCAATATCGCGTTTTTGATTCTCCAGGGCAACATTTCCGCTTTCGACGACCGAGGCGAGTGTTGCTGACTCAGAAGTAAGTTGACCCGATGTATCTTTAACCTGACAAACTAAATGATGTACTTTTTCAATAAAGGTATTAATCCATTTTGCCAGTTCAGCTAGTTCATCATTACGATCTAAATTAATGCGTTTGCTTAAATCACCCTCACCTTCTGCAAGGTCCTGGGTTAAATTAATCACTTGTCTTAAAGGCTTTGTAACAATCGCCTTAATGAGATAAATTAAAAGTAAGATCAAAACTGTAAAATTAACCAATCCAACAATTACATTTTTAAACTGACTATTACTTATTTCCTGATTAGTACTCTCCATACTCCAGGCAATAACAAAAGTACCTACAGGAGTGGTGTTTTTTCCTGCAAAAGCCGGCACCGACATAATAAGATGGCTGTCGGTTTCTAAAATACCAGGCTGTTTTTCAGTACCTTTTACTGTAGCTAAAATATTAGTAAGATCATATATTGGTAAGGTCTTTGAAGCATAGTCAACAATGACTTTACCATCGACATCAAACACCGTTAGATTTGCTAAAGTTGAATCTTTAGCATTAGCAATATGCTGATACACGTCCTGAATCAGTTTCACTTTTTTCCAGCGCATCGCGCCACTGGCCTGTTTCGCCAATAATGCACTAATTAAAGTGTAATTTTGTTTTGATATCCTTGAAATTTCCGACTTAGTTTGTTGTGTACTCATAAAAACTAACAAGCTTATCGAAATGGCTACTGCTAATGCAGTAGCCACAGAAATTTTCCGACTAATATTCCAATTTTTCATTGATAAAGCGCTTACCGACATAATCTCACCTTCTATAGATAATAACTTTTTTTAAAGATTATCCAGGTTAATACCTAATGTAATTGCACCAATTACAGCTTTAGTGGCGATATCTGAGACTGATACACTGAGTTGTACTTGAATTTGTTGTGTGGATTCATCCTTCTGTAATTTACCAATATGCACGACATTCGGACCGACCGAGTAGGTTTTTTGCCATTTAGCTTCATCACCTTGCCAATAATCCGATGTAAGGTCACTTTGACCGACATTTAAACCCTTATTGTCCATAACAAAAATTTCTGTATAAAGACCATCAGAAGCGTTTTTCACTCCAGTAAGGTGTTTTGATAGTGCATTAGATAAAGTAGCATTTATCAATGGTTTATCAGCAGCTTTAGTCTCAGCACGCCATTTCTTATCCAGGGCATCAATATCAGCCTGGGTTAAGCCAGCATGCTTCGAATTTTGTGCTTTCACAGCTGATTGCACAACAGCGTCGTTAACAATTGCGGCAATTTTTGTTTTCGCCAGTTCGTTTAAAGCCTGAGTATAGGCTTCATCGGCATTAACATTTAGCGATATAATAGACATTAGGCAAACAGCCAATAAAGTAATTCGATTCATTATTCTCTCCTGAGATTATTGTGGCAGACCAACTTCATGTTGCAGTTATAGCGGCTCGCCAAACTATACCTTTAGCGCAAAAGTGCAAAATGACAAAATAACGCAAAAAATATTAAAACTCAGAATAACAACCGTTACACTCCTCTCCCCAGCTCACATTTATACTGCCAAGATTGAAGTTACAATATATATTCAACCATACTTTTAGACTGGAACAAGTTAAAATAATATTAAGATTCAATGTTTTACTGTATCTAAGGATGATTATCACAATATTAATAAGATATACTGTCTCACTATTCCTGACCAAGCCTACTCAAATATATGTAATGACATAAATGGTATGAAAAAAATCCTAATTATTGGTTATGTCTGGCCCGAACCAAACTCCTCGGCAGCTGGCAGCCGGATGATGCAATTAATCGAATTTTTCCTAGGCAATAATTGGCAGGTTACTTTTTCCAGCCCAGCCGCCGAAAGCGAACATCGTTATCCGTTTGAATCAATAGATGTTAAAAAAGCAAACATTAAAGTAAATAGTGAATGCTTTGATAGTTTCATTGAAAATTTAAAACCCGACATTGTTTTATTTGACCGTTTTATTATGGAAGAACAGTTCGGCTGGCGAGTTGAAAAAATCTGTCCGACTGCACTGCGCTTGCTGGAAACAGTGGACTTACATTGCTTACGTGAAGCGCGCCATAGTGCGATAAAAAAACAGCATAGCCTGACCAAACAAGATCTTTTCAGTGAAATTGCACACCGGGAAATAGCCAGTATTTTACGCTGTGATTTATCTTTAATGATTTCAGAGTATGAAATGAAATTATTAATAGCAGATTTCAAGGTGGATACATCCTTATTACTCCACCTTCCATTTATGTTAGATACTCACAATGCCTCACATATAAAAGCTTTACCAAATTTCGGGCAACGTGCCCATTTTATCTCCATTGGCAACTTTCGCCATGCACCTAACTGGGATGCAGTACTGTATTTAAAGCAAACTATCTGGCCATTAATCCATAAAAAATTACCACAGGCACAAATGCATATTTATGGCGCCTACCCTCCGCCAAAAGCTACACAACTGGAAAATCCGAAACAAAATTTCCGTGTATTGGGATGGGCTAAAAATGCAGCGGAGGTATTCCAAAATGCGCGTATCTTATTGGCACCGTTGCGTTTTGGTGCAGGGCTTAAAGGTAAGTTACTAGATGCCATGCAATTCGGCACGCCCAGTATTACAACCAATATAGGAGCCGAAGGAATGCATGGGGAATTAGATTGGAATGGAGCGATAAAGAACACTCCAGAAAATATTGCAGATGCTGCCGTTGATTTATATAACAACGAAGAAGCCTGGCTAACAGCACAAGCTAATGGTGTGACACTTATCAATACTTTTTACAACAAAGATATCCACTCAGCCACCTTACTAAAAAGAATAGATCAAATTAGTGAAAAATTAGATGAACATCGTTTACATAATTTCACTGGCGCCATGTTACGCCATCATTCAATGAAGAGTACCCAATACATGGCGCAATGGATTGAAGCCAAAAACAAATAAAACGAGTTAATGCGTTAGCGTACTTCAGCTCTTATTCACAGCCGAAGCACGCTAAACTAACTAATCCTTGTTATCTTCACTTTCTATTTTTGGCAATTTTTTTGCCGCAGTAGATGCTGGAGCCGATGTAATTTGCTTTTTCAATGGCGCCTGGCCTGGCTTCGACTTTAAGTGCGATGAAACATCTTTCCATAACCCACCGAGACTAAATTGTTGCCAGCCCCATTTCATCCAGCGCAATAACGAAAACGCCAACCACAATGCCCAGGCTAACATGAGTAGTCGATAAACTATTTTAGGTACCGACAATAACCAGGCTTGAGGAAGGATGGCGTCGTTCCTGTCTTGATACCAATTAAATACCGTTGCGGACGAACCATTGCCAGCCACTTGCATATCTGGCGATCCTAATAAGCCTTGTTGAATGACAACAAATAAACATATTAAAGATAAAAATGTCAGCGCACCTATACCTATCTGTATAACATTAAAAAAGATATCCGTTGTTTGTTTCATGATGCGTTCCCGAAGAGCTAAAACAAACAACCAGGCAACAACGATAAAACTCATCCATATAGGAACCTGACTTAAACCGATACCTAATAAAATCCATGAAAATGTATTCAGTGGTGTGAGTGTGGTAAATCCCAAAGCAACCGCCAGCAATAAAATAACAATGAGTACTCCCCAGAATAAAATTGCCGGTCCTAAACGTGGCCCACCGACGAGTAATACCCAACGATCCTGTGAAAAATTAACTTTAATTGAATGATTTACACTCGTTTGTTTTAAATTAATTTGAGGAGTTTTAAACATACTACTCAACGCTTCAGCGTTACGCCATACCACCTGGATACTCTGCTTGCCTGGAGTGATGGGTAAGGTCAAATTATTACCATCTAAACGAATGGTATGCGCAGTGTTATTAATATTAACTGACTGTAAATCTGAATTATCGGGTAATGCGAGTGTATACTGGCCACCCTGACTGCTACGTAAGATTAAATCGAGTTGGGTTTCGTTGAGGCGTTTACCCGGAGTAACTAAAAGATTACTTTTCTCAATCGTTAAGGTATTTCCTTCAACACCAAGAGGACGGGTAATATCCAGGTTGATTTCTTCCCCTTGCCATGGATGCCATTGAGGAGACCATCTACCCTCCATATTCATGTGCTTAATAACCGGTATCCCTTGATACTCCAAGTGCCAAACTGGTGACGCACTAACAGTCCAAAGTTCAGTAGAGAAACTATCATTCGAGGCAACCAATTTAAGCTGGTTACTCTTGTCTAAACTTGAACGCCAAAATACCGTGCTTTCTCGTGGTGACATATTAATAAAGACCTTACCTTCTTTACTACGTACTCCATCACTGAGAATCGACTCACCTTTTATCAGCGGAACACTAACAACGATTGCACTACCTATAGGCGAAACCCGACGTACTGTGGTTTCTACAAACCAGTCCAGACCCAGTTTTAAATGTCGTTCTATAATTAAAAACGGCGGCAAAGTTTCTACTTGCGCATCTTGAAACTTTTTATTGGTTACTATGTTCGAGCGTTCCTCACGAGACAATTGTAACTGGGCATCCGGCACCCCGTTTGCCTGGATCCCTTCCAAACTCCAACCACTAATTTTTGACTGGACTATTCGTGGCTTTAATTGCAGAGGCAGTTGAATATATTTTTGGTTGCCAATAGCGCCAGATAAAATAACATTAAACCGCCCTTTTGGTAATTCCAACCAAAGCACACCATCAGCAGCGCGGTACATCGCGGATGCAATTGCTCCGTCAATCAGCACTTTAGAGGGCAGCCACTGTTTTACTTTAGCGGGTAATGGAATAGCGACCTTTTCCAGAGCATGTACGTTTAACTTTAACTGCATATTATCCTTATCGATTCGCATCACCATTGATTGAATCTGCGCGCACTCAGGCAAACATTCAGGTACTGCGGTTAAGCGCGTTTTAAGTTCGCTTAGTAAAGTTTGATCCGGCATCTCCATGGGTAGTGATTTTGCCAAACTGTCTTCTGAATTAAATAACAATACCGGCGCCAGCATAAATAATAAGAGTAATTTAGATACGCCCGGCACCCAGCGAATATTAAGATAAGGAAGACTCCTTAACATTAACATGCACAGTAGCGCTACAAATATTACACGTAAAAAATTAAGCAATGTATGCAGTGCGGGCGAAATAAGAAGCAGGGATATTTGTTGTCCTTTTTGAACCGGGCCATTCCAGCTTAAGTGAACCTTATTCCAAGTCCAGTTCGGCAAGCCGGGGCCAGTTTGAACATTCGCTTTAGGATCGAATGACTGTACATCGACCTCTCGACGTTTTAATGTTTTATCTTTATAACTGGAAAAACGATCACCTGAATAATCTGCAATACCACTCAGTAGTCTGCTTGCTTTAGGCTGCTCTTGTTGTACAAAGTCACTCTCTTGCTTCATAGGAGATAATTGTTCTCTAAGCCTGGGGGACGTTGATTGGGCAAGGCTATGATCACCTGTAACTGAATGCCAGGACTTTTCGAGTTGTGGATAAATACCGGTTCGCACTTGCGTGACCATGAAAGGTATAGCTATCAGTAGTAACACAACGACACTGGCATTACGGTACAGGTTTAATACTTTTTTAAATTTGTTGATAGAGTGCGTTTTTTCTGTGTTGGATTTTTCTGTACCGGTATCTTCTGTGCTGGATTTGCTGGTTTTTTCCGGTAGCAAGTTTAATATCGCGATAACGGCTAGCAAATTCAACCAGATGAATTGTGGCACAACGCCTGATTCATGCCAGATAAGCGACATCGTTACCAGACCAAACAGTCCCCAAGGCCACGACCACAGACGTGACATGGAGATAGATATAATTAATACAATAAATAAATCTAACAGTGTCCATTTTTGCAACCAGGTTTGCGGTACATTATCGACACCCGAGGCAGAAAAAATACGCCAGCCAGGCGGTAAGTGCAGTGTTGCATTTACTTTTTTAAACTCATGATTCCACCCTGTCGCTGATAATGCCCGAACATTTCCGTTGTAACGACTATCGGCACTGAGACGTAAGTTCCCACTTCTAATCTCAACACCTTTATTTTTATCGTCTGTTGACAATTGAGTGATAAATTGAGGAATATTGTCAATGGCAACTCGGCCAAGTTCAATTTCAGGCATGGTTTCTAAGCGCCATGATCTTGTAACCGTTCCACTTATATCATCTTTAATGGTGTATCCCTTACCATCAAAATCCAGCCACATCTGTCGGTTCAAACTGAGTTTGTCAGCTTCAGGATATTGATCCCCACGTCGCGTTTCATTAATAATAAGTGGCGAATCCTTTTGTATTCTAAAAGAAGGTAGATTTTTCCATTTATCCGGAATTTTAGTTTGGCGTGGATCGACTCGCGTTGCGCCTTCCAACTTAACAACGCGCAAATGATTTTGCGCCTGAAATGCCCATACTTCGGCCTTAGGCCAAAAGTCATTTGGCGACGAATTTATTCCTAACTGAGTTATATTTTGTTTGGCACGTGAAGCAATTTCAACAAACCAGCGTCCCGGTTTTACCTGCAGACGTAACTCGCCTTTATGATCCAGTAACGTTGGAAGATTACTTGATATCGATACAGGAATTTGTTCACTCAGTAAGACTGTACCTAAATTAACTTCCCGAGAAGATCCTGAAACTTGCAACTCGATACGAGTAACCACTCGCATGGGAATTTGATCATCTAACAATCGATACACATCAAGATTTAACTTATCGGTTTCCACTTCCGTTGATGATTTTGTATTATCGGCTAACCAGATTTGACCTTTCTGGTTAATTTCAGGATTTGCAATTCGTATTCCTTTTATATTTAAATTTACCAATGCTGTATCCGCAGGAATTTGCAAACTTTCAGGCATGCTTTCCCATAAAAAGTTACCTTTAATCTGATACATTCCTTTTTTTAACAATATTGCAGGTAATTTATTACGTTCTGTAACCAGGGCACTACTATCATTGATGCTGACATTTTGTGGCCAATGTTTATTATCACCAGGTAAGGTCACCCAGGTTGTTTCGAATACTTGCCATGTTTGTGCAAAGCGTGATTTATAATTTGATATATTCAGCTCTAACCGTGTCGGCCAGGCACATTTCTTATTTTTATGATTATTATGGATAAAAGGGCAATCACGCTGCTGCTCATCAAACAGAACCCAATCGACCCAGGGTTTGAGTGGTGCCGGTACATCGCTCTTGTTTAAGGTTTTTGCTGATAGGTTTAGGCTAAACGATAATAATATAAATACTAAACTCAAGTACCGCATCGATAATCTTCCTTTTATAATTATATTACGTATTCATTTACTTTAATTTCGGTATAATGAAATTCTAATATTAGCTGTGATAAATAATAATATTTCAAGCAAATGTTTTTACAAATTAGTGCCACTAATGCATCAATTTAATAACAAATTATTGTAAAAAGATACTGTATTTTATGCCTTTCTACCACAAGACTCCAATACGTTTTAAGTGCACGCAGTGTAGCCAATGTTGCTACGGTGGTAAGTACGCCTATGTACGCGCTAATCCGCAAGAAATCGATAACATTATTGCTTTTATGAAGGTTGATAAGGATACATTTAAAAATGACTATTTAATTAAACTCGTCGACCATGGATATGGTATTCGAATGACACAAAGTCTGCTAGCTAAGGCGGCTGGTAAGAAAGGCCATTGTATGTTGTTAGATAAAACTGGGAAATGCAGTGTTTATCCTGTTAGGCCAACTCAATGTCGAACCTATCCATTTTGGCCTGAGATTTTAATCAGTAAAGAGAAATGGAATAGTGAAGTTATTCGGTGTGAAGGCATTAATCTCGGTGACGTTGTTGATAGCGAATATATCGAAAAACAAAAAAAATCAAGTATCAGCGCCGAAATCATTATTAATGACTAGTATACTTGCAGAATGTGCCTAACCTTGATTATGGCGACATTAATCGATGAATACTTTTTAATTTACGCACCCAGGGTGACCACTTTTTTAAATCCTCAGGTAAATCTGCAACTGCTGCATTCGCCTCAGATACGCTAGGAAAAGCGCCATAAACAAGTGCATACCAATACTCACCACCACGTTTGTTTTTATAGTACCCGCCTTTGCCATCCAAACTGTTCTCAGTAAAATATTTTTTAATTAATTCAGCATTGGTACTACTTGCTAACTGCAAGGTGAAATAATTGTCTGATTGCGCCTTAACCCATTCTTCCGGCCCCAACGTTGTCACTTCTGGTAGACGCGCGGTAAATTTAGCAGGCTTAATGCTTCTTACAGATAACTTTTGATAACCATCCACCAAACCACGATGAGCAGCTTTTGAAAAATAGGCGTTAGATACAACCGCATCAGCAACAACTCCCAGGCCACGTTTATAGAGTATTGCTAAATTATAGTGTGCATTTGGATCACCTTGTTCAGCTAAATTTTTAAGCAAAGGTACAGCCACGATGTAGTTTTTATTTATTAATGCATCCATGGCATCGGTACTAAGGTCGGCATAGACATTGGAAGTCAATATCAGAAATATTAAACTGAGTTTAAATGTATTTAACATGTTTGTTGAGCCTCTGGTTTAAAGCGATAATATGTTTTTGCGCTTGATAACCATTCAAACAATAATCGATTGGCTTGGCGTTTTTCATCTTTAAGCAGCATTTTTGCATTTGGATAACTATAATCGCTTAATAATTTCTCGACCCCGGAACAGGAAATAACTTCAGCAAGTGATACATCATGATACACGCGAATATTCAGGCATAATGTGGGCAACAGTTTCTTATCTGTCTTAAAGTGATTTATCACCTGAATGTGTTGAGTGTATCGATTTAACTCTAAGAGCCGAATACTTAAACGTGCACTCGCCATATCAAAATCATAGCTAAAGTTTGAGGTCGATTGTAAGTGAGGTGAATTTAAAAATGGAGCTACAGCAGATTCGCCAATTAAATCCGAATTCAATTCCGAACTTAATTCAGGCAGCAGTTGCAATAATGCATGATAATTCATTTCATACAAATGCATTGGATTTGGACGAGAATACTTTACAAATGCCATACTGATTCCGAATACTGAAAAATAGTTTTAAAAATCTGTCATCGTGAAATTTATATCGGCACTCTACACGAAACCTTTAAAATAATACTGGAATTGACCCTTTATTTAGAAATTGTATGCTACTTAAGCAATATAACAGTATTTTATTAATAATCAACAAGTTGACTTAATATAAGTAATTGATCTTATTAGCATAGATTGGTTAATTCGGTGGATTACCCATATACTTTTAGTTCCAGCATCAAAAAAGGCTACGCAATGCCTTGCGTAGCCTTAAGTTACTATACTCTTACGTTTAGAACGTTTGGTTAAAAAAGTGCTTCCAGACGTTCCAGATCGTTAATAACTTTCCATTCACCACCACCCGACTCTACCCGGATTCGCCACTGTTCCAGGCGATCCATATACTCTTTAGGGTCAATATTATCACTGCGTAACTTGGTAACATTCAGTGCTATCACCCGATACCCTTGTAATTGAAAATCAATATCCCGTTTATAACCTTTACGCAACTCTTCTTTTAAATCCGAGAAAATTAAAATCGTTTTTTTACCCGGTGCCCGCTCATTCAGGAATTCTATTCCCTGTAAAATACCACCTGTAATATCAGTATAGGCACTACCTTTTACACTTTTGACAAACTTATCAATTTTTTCTAAAAACATACGTTTTTGCTGATTCATGCGGCTGGGGCGATCTTCAAATGTAACCTTGGCTATAATATCTTTTTCACTAAAACTACCGGTATCAACACGCGCCACAGCAAAGGAATCGCCCGGATTTAATTTTAATAATGAAAAACTTATCACGCGTTGAGCTTGCTTCAACTCTTTAGTATAGGTGCCCGATGTATCTAACAACATATACACGCCATATGTTCGAGGAACCTGTGCTTCTTTAGAGCAGGCAAGCAACAACAGTATGCTTAAACCTAGGATGAAGGGTTTTATAATTTTCATTTTTGTAAGTCCTTATATCTTATTCTGATAGTTTGTCATCTGACGAGGCCGATTTAATTTTTTGTTCGATAAATAATGGTAAAAATATTATCAAATCATAAACATGTAACAATGATTTACCCAGAAACTTGAATATAGTCCCGATAAATCTTAGAAACCACGCTACCGCACGTAAAGAACCGACGCCGACAATACCGAGAACCGTACGCAATGATTGAATAAATGTTTCAAAAGGAATGGCAACGAACATTAAGACAAACGGCAAAATAAAACCAAGTGCCATTTGTGAGCCTGTTGTAATCCAGGAAATCGAACTTTCCATTGCAAAGCTGCCAGCATCTTCACCACGTAATAAAGCACCCGTTGCTTGATCTGCTTCCATTAATAATTCACGTGTAAAACCTAAGCCTGCTTCAATGGTTGCTAACGATAACAACATAATAAATAAAAACCATGCAATACGAATGCGTAACTTATCATTCAATGCTCCGACAATAGGAAATAACTTGGTAATACGCAGAGATTCCATTAAGAAAATACCCAGAGTCATTTCTACCAGGATCATAACCATCGCGGCAATTTGATTAAGCTGAAAACCAAGCAACAAGCTGGTTGTGCCACCCACCATTTCAGACATGGGTCGAGCTATCAACTGGAAATTGACCATTGCAATACCAACAGCAATTATCATGACCGCTAGAGATGTAAAAAAATGCTGTAACGAAGACGAAGACAATGTTCGCACTGCTTTGTCCGTGCCTTTTACCATACTTTCATATTCCCCCATGTGGCGATCAATTGTTTGGGAGCGTGATAAAATACTCGTCACACTTTTATCAACATTGGTCAGTACGGTTAAAACATTACGCCAATGCGGCATCATTGATTTTAATCGATCATGTCGCTTATGACTGGCTTTACGATAAACTTCTATTGCATTTGTATTCGCTTTTACTAATGACTGATGAATGTCCTCTAAGATATTGCCGACCATGGGGTCGCCTTTCGAAGGGATTTTAGCGACGGCTTCTACGGCTTTAAGCCAACCAGGTGGCTCTGGGGGAACTTCAATGCTGGCTTGATAATCGTCTTCTATTAAGGTTATTTTTTCATTTAACTGGCGATGCAGTGCAGGGTATTCCGATAAGTCCCGACGTACTGTAGCATCAATGCGCTCAAATTCACGTTCAATCATCCGTTCCTCAGCTTCACGACCTGCCGCGAGTAACACTTCGCGATTACGATTCGCCAAACGTGACTCTACCGACATCACTGATTGCGCGCTTAAACGCATTGCGTTATGTACAACGCGGCTTAAAGAGATAATGGCTCGGTGCGCAGGTCGACGTGAAATATAAAGCACGATAATGCCAACAATAGCGATTATTAGACCAGTAACATACGGATTTAATCCAAGTGAATCCAAAAGTGGCATTGTAAAACTCCTACTGGGAATGATTATTATTGTCAGGCCCTTCTACATTAATGTAATGTTTTTTGATCGTGAGCACTAGCGAATAGTTCACACACCAATTACAAACTAGGTGGGGTAAGGGACACTATAATATAGTATAGCCATGAAATATGGCTTTACTGTTTAAAAAACGCTTTTTGTCGAGTTGGTCACTTTAATAGTTTATTGGAATATAGTGATATAGGTAACTGTACTGATGATACTGTAAAATTAAGTACATGTCATTGCGAGCGACAACGCGACAATCTTCTTTATGCGTGGTTCAGCGTAGCAAAATAGCTGCGCTGGCCTGTCAGTCATAGTAGCTTGCGATTAAAGGCTCACTGCAATGATTCACTTTGATATATTATCGATTCTACCTATTCATGTACGCTGAATATCGTAAGTTCTATTAAACCGCCTAACATGCAATCAAGGCACTTCGTAGAACAAGCGCAATAATAAGTATTTTTTTAAGTTAGAATATTTTTTTGTGTCAGATCAAGATCAAGCTATTACAAATTAAACTGTTACAAATTAAACCAGTTCTTCTTCTTGCTGGGTTAATCGCGTTCGCATTCGCAAGTGAGCCTGACTTAATAATTGACTCACGCGTGATTCACTCACATTAAGTACGCAACCTATTTCTCGCAGATTCATTTCTTCGTCGTAATACAAGCTAATCACCAACGCTTCACGGTCAGGTAGGTTACGGATTGCATCCACTAATTGTGCTTTAAATTCCTGTGACTGCATTCCTTCTAATGGGGTCTTTGTTATAGATGCCGAACTCATAGCGCAATCATCATCTACACCCAAATCGCCAAAGTTTAATATTCGACAACTGTTTGTTTCTTGTAATATTTGGTGATACTCCGCAAGGCTTAAGCTCATTTCATTCGCGACCTCACTATTACGTGCATCTCGTCCCGTTCGATTTTCAATTTTTTGAATTGCCGCCATAACATCGCGGGCTTTTTTATGAATTGACTTTGGAGCCCAATCATTTCGCCTTAATTCATCCAGCATTGAGCCTCTGATTCGTATAGTGGCATACGTTTCGAAGGCCGCACCTTGTGTCGCATCATAGTGCTCGGCAGCATCCAGTAAACCTAATAGGCCAGCTTGAATTAAATCATCTGCAACAACGCTTGCGGGCAAACGCGATATTAGATGATATGCGATACGCTTCACCAATTCAGAATACTGATCTATTAACTGTCCGGCTTTTTCTTGCTCGTGATTTTTTATTGGTTGCATTCCAACTGGCTCATCTCATTTAACTGCTTTTATCGAACAACAATTGTTGCTGCATAGCTTGTACATATTTAGGGTGAAATGCTTAAGCACCACTGTAATATTTCACTAAAATCGTATTCAAGTTAAATATAAAGCAAATTCCGTACCGCTTTAAGGAATTTACATAAAAAAGTCCAAAAGTAATTGTAATAGGTTGTCGGTATTTACTAGCTAAACTTTAGCGAAGAATTCGGAAATGGTGTTGAAATTAACATCATAATAAACAATAACTTAAGTGTTACTTAATCGATTATAACAACCATTAAATTAATAAAATCTACGCTACAATCAGTCTACTAATTTTATAATATTTATTGCTATCCTGTTAAGTGGATATTCATTATCGGCTGCGCCGATTTTTGCCGCAGCACCCGGCATACCCCATACGACACTGGTTTTTTCATCCTGAATCAATGTCTTTGCACCAGCCTCCTTCATTTCCAACAAGCCTTGCGCTCCGTCGTCACCCATGCCCGTTAAAATAATACCGATAGCATTTGAACCCACATTTTGCGCGACAGAACGAAACATGACATCAACACTGGGTTTATGCCGGTTAACGCGTTCACCGTCATTTAAGCGGCAAATGTATTGCGCGCCGTTTCGTTCGATTAATAAGTGGTGGTTGCCTGGGGCAATATAGACATGCCCTGGCAAAATTTGCTGCCCGTCATGAGCCTCGCATACGGTCATTGCCGAAATACCATTCATCCGTGCAGCAAAAGGGGCACTAAATGCTTCTGGAATATGCTGGCTTATGACCATTCCAGGTGAGTCTGCAGGCAAGTTCATTAATACTTCTTTGATTGCCTCAGTTCCACCAGTAGATGCACCTAAGGCAATAATTTTATCTGTTGTACTAAAGTGCCGAGGAGCAACTTTCTTTTTAATGACACTATCGGCAGAAAGCTTTTTTTCGATTGTATTCGAAACCTTAGGGGAGCCGTTCCGTACTGAAGATTTAGCCTGAACGTTAGCTCTAGCGGCAGTTTTTACTTTTAAAATTATTTCATTTGTATACTCTTGCAAACCTTCTTTAACATCAATTTTAGGCTTGGCAACGAAATCAATAGCGCCTGCTTCTAATGCTTCAAAGGTAATATCGGCACCCTGTTCTGTTAAAGATGAAATCATTACCACGGGCATTGGATGTAAGCGCATTAAATTACGTAAGAATGTAACCCCGTCCATTTTTGGCATTTCAATGTCTAGCGTTATAACATCGGGACTCAGTTTTTTAATTTTATCACGCGCAATAAAGGGATCTTGCGCTGTACCGACAACATCAATGTCACGATCTGAATTTAAAATCTCTGTCAATATCTGCCTTACAAGAGCAGAATCATCAACAATTAGTACTTTAATTTTATTCATTCAAAATTCCGTTAAAACAATTCAATATCATCCAAAGCGATAGGTGTATGAATAATTTGATCATGATAATCTTTTTCACGTTTGGCTAATGTGTCGTTATGTATACTGCGAAGTTTTTTCATTAAAACACGCCCCGTTTGAGGGAAATACAATACTTTACGTGGATAAATATCACCTAAATCTTCCGTGGCTACTCTTAATTTTTCTATTTCAACATAGTGTCGAATGAAATCGATATTCATTCTACCAACATCAATCGTTGTCATTCCAGCTAGCACCCGACCACCACCAAATAGTTTTACTTCCAGATTTTTTTTTAAACCACCGGCTTTTAAGATGGCATTAATCATCATTTCCATTGCATGATTTCCATAACGAGCCGAATCACTATCTACACTTAAGTCGACTGTAGCTTTGTCCGCTGGCAGCATAAAATGATTCATTCCGCCAACACCGAGTTTAATATCTCGAATGCAAGCCGACACACACGATCCTAAAACGGTTGAAACAAGTTCATTTTCTCTTGTCACGTAAAATTCACCTGGTAAAATCTTTGCGGCATCGATCTCATGAACATTATCCCAATAACGATTAATATGTTCAAAGCCTGGCAAACAGCGACTACGTGTCTCACGTCCTTTCTTAAGTAATCCTGTCATTTGCTAGTCATTCTTCTGGTAAATTGTTTGACCAATCAAATCAAACCGAGTAGTTACTTTATTTAATGACTCAGAATGACCGATAAATAAATATCCCTGAGCAGCAACTAAATCAGCATAACGTTCAAAAAGTTCTCTTTGAGTATCTTTGTTAAAATAAATTACGACGTTACGACAAAACATAAAATCAAAAGGCCCTTTTAAAGGCCATTCATCCATTAAGTTCAATTGCTTGAAGGTAATCATGTCACGTAACTCTTGTGATAGTTTTATTTTGCCTTCATTCTTTCCCTTGCCACGATTCACCCATTTTTTCAGGTGATGTTTATCCAGACCGGCAACACGTTCTTCCGTGTAAATCCCGGTGCTTGCCGTTTGAACCATGTTGGTATCTAAATCCGTTGCAAGAATTTTTATATCCCAGCCATCTAAAATGGGGAATACATCACGAATTGTCATTGCGATAGAATACGGCTCTTCACCTGATGAACAGCCGGCTGACCAGATCCGAATGCATCGGTCGGTTTTTATTTTTTTTAATTCCGGTAATACTTTTTCCCGAAGGTATTGAAAGTGATGTTTTTCTCGAAAGAAAGACGTTAGGTTTGTAGTGATCGCATTAGTAAACGCCAGAATTTCTTCTTCATTACCCGATTTTATTATACCGAGATATTGAGAAAATTCCGATAATTTAAGTTCACGTAATCGTCTTGAAAGCCGACTATAAACCATATCGTGTTTTGCTTCGGATAGAACAATCCCTGTTCTATCGGCGATAACATCACTAATATATTTAAAATCTTTAGCCGAAAATTCAAATTCACGATTATTTAACAACTGTGCTTTTTTTTTTAGTGCTGACATTTAGAACTCTTCCCATTCATCTGATGTGCCAGCAGATGGTGCTCGACGTTTCGGTGCAGCTCGGACCGGTGCAACACGACTGGGTGCAGGGGTTTTTTGTACGGGTCTGCCTGTTGCCGCTCTTGTACGTGTAGGAGCTGCGACTTGTGGCGCTTGCTCATAACTTTCTTCTCCCACTTCGAAGAAGTCCATTAATTCATTCATGGATTTAGCCTGATCATTCATCGCTTCACCCGCGGCTGCCGCTTCTTCTACCAACGCGGCATTTTGTTGGGTCATTTCATCCATACTCGTAATGGCTTTATTTACTTCTTCAATACCGGATGATTGTTCATCACTGGCTGCCGATATTTCAGAAATAATATCACTCACTTTTTTAACCGCGCCAACAATTTCTTGAAGCGTTGAACCGGATTCATCCACTAAACGAGAACCTTCTTCAACCTTTTCAACAGAGTCCTTGATTAAACCTTTAATTTCTTTTGCCGCACCCGCTGAGCGTTGCGCCAGATTTCGAACTTCACCAGCAACCACGGCAAAACCACGACCTTGTTCCCCAGCACGTGCGGCTTCTACTGCTGCATTTAATGCGAGTAAATTGGTCTGGAATGCAATTTCATCAATCACACCAATAATATCAGCAATTTGTTTGCTACTGTCATTAATGGCTGACATCGCACCGACTGCATTACTTACGACTGAACCACCTTTTTCAGCCTGGTCACGTGCAGCCGATGCCAGTTGATTTGCCTGACGTGCATTATCCGCATTTTGTTTAACCGTCGAAGTCATTTCTTCCATGCTTGATGCGGTTTCTTCCAAACTAGAAGCTTGCTCTTCAGTACGCTGACTTAAGTCTGCATTACCTTGTGCAATCTCTCCCGATGAAGATTGAATACTATCAGCAGAACTGCGAATTTCATTTACCATATTCAACAAGTTTGTAATTGAAGAATTCGTTGCATCACGTAATTGTGAAAACTCACCGGAGAATTCACCATCCATTACTTGAGTTAAATCACCTTCAGAAAGCGCTGCCATTACTCGCTGTACTTCACGTGTTGGCGTTACTACCGCTTCCATTAGCTGATTAATGCCTTCACCCAGGTTTTTCATAAAACCTTGATACGTCGAGGCATCAATACGTGCATCTAGCTGACCTTGGACAGCATTTTCAATTAAGCTTTGTATTTGACGTTCAGCATCTTTTTGTTCGGTAATGTCACGCCATTCCACCATGTTACCCATCATGTTACCCTGAGAGTCCGTAATCGCTGTTGCGTTTACACTAAACTCCAGTCCCGCCACTTTAATTTCGGCACTCGCCGGTAAATTAGCGGGATTTCCTAACAAGGCACGTTGGTGAGCAGGGTTTTTATGGAACTGATCAATACATTGACCAACTAAATTACTGGCATCGAATCCAGGGAAGATTTGTCGTAATTCCGCAGAACGATTTGCCATCATCGCGACAACCGATGGATTCGCATAGGTAATATTTAAATCCGTATCACAAATCATTAATTGAGCTTCTGCACCATCAACAGCTGATTGTAATCGTGCTACCTCCTGTTCTTTAAGACGTTGCTCAGTCACATCGGACCATTCCAGTGCGTTGCCCACGTAGTTAGCGTTGGCATCGGTAATGGCGGTAACGTTTAAGGCAAATTTTAAATCGCCAACAGCAATATCGGTTTGATACGGTAAGTTATTTGGATCGGCCAGCATTGTCCGTTGATGTGCTGGATTTTTATGGAAGGTATCAATACACGTTCCAATAAGGTTACTCGCTTTAAACCCAGGAAAAACCGCCGCTAATTTAGATTCATGTTTAGTCAGTAAATCAATCGTAGATTTGTTTGCATAAGTGACATTAAAGTCCCGGTCGATCATCATCATCGCTGTCATGGCTCCATCGATAGTTCCCTGCAAACGAACACCCGTTTCTTCTCTTGCGCGCGATTCTGTAACATCAGTTGCAAACTTCACAACTTTAAAAGGTTTGCCGTTCATATCCATTATCGGGTTATAGGAAGCTTGAATCCAAACTTCTTTACCGCCTTTGCCAATACGTTTGTATTGCTTAGACTCGAATTCACCACGATTTAGTTTAGCCCAAAAATCAGCATATTCGGCACTTTCTTTAAAGCCCGGCTCCAAAAACATACTGTGATGCTTGCCTTTTACTTCATCCAAAGTGTAACCGAGTGTATTTAGAAAGTTATCATTGGCAGTAATAATCGTGCCATCCATATTAAAAGAGATAACCGCTTGTGCCTTAGACATTGCTTCAAGCTGCCCATCGTTGTCTGCAGCTTGTAATTTTTGTTCAGTAACATCACTTGCAAACTTCACGACTTTGAAAGGCTTACCATTTTCATCTTTAATAGGGTTATAGGAAGCTTGAATCCACACTTCCTTTCCACCTTTACCAATGCGTTTGTATTCTTTAGATTCAAATTCACCACGATTCAATTTTGCCCAGAATTCAGTGTATTCGGCACTCGCTTTCAATTCAGGCTCAACAAACATACGGTGATGTTTGCCTTTAACCTCGTCCAGGGTATAACCCATTGCATTTAAAAAATTATCATTTGCGGTAATAATCGTGCCATCCATATTGAATTCTATAACTGCTTGCACTTTTGATATAGCAGCAATCTGTCCGGCATAATCTGCATGTTGTAATCTTTGTGCATCACTGTCTTGTACATCACTATTGGTCATCGCCATTGTATTATCCTCTGTATTTGTTTCATTCTGATTTTCATCTGAATGTATAGAAGTATCGTGTGACTGATAACCACCGAGCATCACTTCTGCAATTGTATTTAAAGCATGTTGCCATGCTGATTGAATATTTATTGTCCATGCATCACCGGCCATATCTTTCATAACACCAATAAGCGTGGCCGCAACGGCTTGATAATGCTCTGGAGCAGCACCATAACCCTGGTGTTTGGCACCCAAGCCAGTTAATGCATTGGCTAAGACCTCAGGTTTACGTACATTTTCGATAACCAGTTTTATAGCCGCAAGTAATTTCTTTTGCTGTTCTTGAGGATCTGTGTTTTTAAACATCGGGATAACAGCAGGATGTTGTCTAAAAAGCTCACTATAAAACCGAGCTACGAGTTCATTTGCGCGAGGAGCTAGCAAATTAAAACTTGATTCCAATGTCTCTACATCCAGGCCTAATGGCGAAATATATGCAATATTTTCCATGCTTATCTGGCCATCTTCTATATTTGAACTCATTCTATTCACCTATTCCTGATCGATATATTTAATAGCGTCATTTCGTGTAATTTCTTTATATATATTTGGTATTCATTCTATCTAAGCTAAATTTTATAAGTGTAATATCCGGGTTAACCCTAGTAACTCTGCGGACTTTTTCAGAGTATCAGAAGCACCCTTCCAGCTAACATTTGAGCCATATGTATTTGCATGTATAAAGACACCCGTAAGTACTTGTAATGAAGCGGCATCAATTCTTTCAACCTCAGTCCCATCAAAAATAATATCGGATACATTGAGCAAGCCACTTACGCGTTTATGTAATTCAGCTACCTGAGAGATATCCTGCACTTCATATAGTTTAATCATTGAATCATTCACAGTAATTTCCTCAATTTTCGTCTCGGAAGACGGGGTTCGATTAACCTCGGTTTTTTCGTAAGCCGCTAACATGACATCAGCAATAGTAGACAAAGCATGTTCCCAGGCAGATTGCATTTGTTTTGTCCAGGCATCTCCGGCCATAGCCTGCATTACGCTGATTAATGTTGCAGCAACGGCTGCATAATGCGCAGGTTCTGCACCGTAGCTCTGATGCTTACTACCCAAACTGTTTAAGGCTTCGGTTAAAACATCAGGCTTGCGAATATTTTTAATAACCAGGTTTAAAGCCGCGAGAAGCTTTTTCTGCTGCTCTTCTTGCGTAGTGTTTTTGAACATGGGTACAACATCAGGGTGTTGCTCAAAGAGTTTATTATAAAATTGGGTTACTAAATTTTCAGCTTGTGGAACGAGTAGATTAAAACTGGCTTCCAAAGTTTCTACATCCAATCCTAAAGGTGAAATATACTTTGCTGCTGGTTTCTTTATATTGGTTTTTTTAATCGCTACGTTCTTTTGGTTTACTTTCTTTTTAGCGATTTTTTCAGTAGCCTCTGACTTCTTAGGGGTGGCTTTCTTATCAATTGTTTTTTTAGAAACAATCTTCTTCTTTACAACTGATTTTTTAGAAACGGCTTTTCCTGGAGATGCTTTTTTGGCAGCGACTTTTTTCGTCACCTTCTTTTTAGATTTTACTGTGGATTTATTTTTAGCATTTTTTTTTGCTGACGCTGTATTCTTAGTATCTGGAGATAACCACGCAAGTGGATCAAAACCTATCATTGACTTGCTCATTGCAGTGTTCGCCCCTTAACAAAGTCAAGTGCGAGTTGTTTATAATCTTCTGCGCCATGACTCCCTTCTCGGTATTCAAAGACCGTCATCCCGAAACCCGGACCTTCAGCTAGCGCAGAGGTTTCTCGTATGGATGTTTTCAATACTTGCCCAGGAAAATGTGACACCAGATTACTTAGTACATCTTGTGATAGTTTTCGTCGGGGATGATAGCGAGTGATAGCTATCCAGGTTTTATGCTTAATTTTCAAGGATTTTTCAAATTGAGTTAAGGTACCAATAAGGTGTGACATTCCATGCAGTGCCAAATAATCACCCGCAACGGGGATAATGATTTCCTTGGTTGCGTATAAAGCACTGACGACTAAAAAACCAGATGATGGAGGACAATCGAGTAAGACAAAATCTTGCGTTCTCATTTTATTTAATATTTTTTTCAAACGATTGGCAATTTCAGAGCTACCTTGATGCATTTGTTCAAGTTCAGCCAAGCGTGGACCACAGGAAATAAGTTGCATATTCTTGCGTACTTCGTGAGTGACATCTTTGATAGGAGTGTCGTCTATTAAAACCTCACCAATACCCGGCAACCCTTGCTGAGAATGGCCCAGGCAAACGGTTAAACTTCCTTGCGGATCGAGGTCGATTGTTGTTACTTTATGACCTTGCATAGCAAGCATATGTCCAAGATTGGCAACGGTTGTGGTTTTACCGACGCCACCTTTTTGATTAACAATTGAAACTAAACGCACCTAATGTAGATCCTTATTCATGATTGCTGGAATAATCCATTTGTTGTTAACCGACCCACGCTAGCCCAGCCATTAACTCTTTAAAGTATTGCCATTTAGTCACTGTTTTATGTGTGCAAATTGAAACGGAACGTAAAAACGGACATGCTTGTGGCTGCAACCCAGGTTTTTTCACCTTTGTTGCAACGCAATGAATTTTTCGTATCAACATATTGACCACCTACGCTCAAACATTAACTTTATACTGACCGTATATAATATAATTAAATATTTCATCTCGACATGCTCTATCATGATGAATAATTACAGCTTAAAATTTTAAATCGCATCCATATCTGCAACAGATAATTCTTTTGAATTGAGCATGTGATCAATATTTAACAGTACAATCATTTTTTTATCGACTGTCGCTATACCCTTTACAAATTCTGTATCAATATCACCACCAAAATCCGGTGATGCTTTCAGGTTCGATGCTTCAACCTGATAAACATCTGATACGCCATCAACAACGATACTCATTGTTCGGTCGGCATGCCCTTCGGTTAGGATACGCAAAACAATGACGACTGTTGTTTCGCTATACTCCAAAACTTCCAAATCAAACCGACGTCGCATATCGATAACAGGAACGATTGTTCCGCGTAAGTTTATTACGCCACGAACGTACTCTGGCATATTAGGAACAGCCGTTACGGCATCCCAACCTTTAATCTCTTGAACACGGAGAATATCAACACCATATTCTTCACCGTGCAGCATAAAGGTAAGAAATTCATTTATTTCTTCTTTTTCCACTTCATCTTGATCCAAATTTTGTGCTGCTTCAACCATTACGTGCTCCTTAAGCAGCAATATACTTGCCATATTTGTCTTGCAAAACAGACGATTTCATAACGTCATGATACAGTGTCATTACGCCATTTATATCGAGAATAAGTGCAACCGTACCATTACCTAAAATAGTAGCACCTGATAATCCTGAAATTTGCTTTAAATTTGTTTCCAGACTTTTTATAACAACTTGTTGTTGTCCAAGTAATTCATCAACACATATTGCTATTTTCCTGCCTTCGTTTTCCACAACAACGAGTAAACCTTCGCTTATATCCGTTGTGTCTGACTCAATTCCAAATATGTCATAAAGTTTAACTATTGGTATGTAATCATCGCGCAATTTATATACATCTGCTGTTCCCGTAACGCTATTCAGCATTTCAGGATTAACCTGTAATGATTCAATAATTGAAATCAACGGTACAATATATGTTTCCGAACCCACTCGAATGAGCTGGCCATCTAGAATCGCAAGAGTGAGCGGCAAACGAATTGTAAAAACACTACCAACACCTTTTTCAGATTTAACTTCAACCGTTCCCCCTAGTGCTCGAATGTTTCGACGTACCACATCCATTCCAACGCCACGTCCCGACACATCGGTAACAACGTCAGCGGTAGAAAATCCTGGTGCGAAAATAAGATCGTTAATTTGGTCATCCGTTAAATTATCATCTTCTTTAACAATTCCACTGGAAATTGCTTTACTCAAAATACGTTCGTGATTTAAACCGGCACCATCATCTTTGATTTCGATAACGATGTTACCACCTTGATGAAAGGCATTTAATTCAATGGTGCCCGTTGCGTCTTTTCCGTTTTCAGCGCGTATCTCAGGCATCTCAATACCATGATCTAATGAGTTTCTTACCAGATGAACGAGTGGATCACCAATCTTTTCCATTACCGTCTTATCAAGTTCGGTAGCCTCACCTGACATTTTTAATTCAATTTGTTTTTCTAGCTGAGTACTTAAATCATGAACTAAACGAGGGAAACGCTGGAATGCAAAACTTATCGGCATCATGCGGATACGCATGACACTTTCCTGAAGTTCACGGGTGTGTTGTTCAAGCTGTACTAAGCCATCATTTAAGCGTTCTAATGCAACGGCATCAAAATTTTCTACTCCACCAATTTGACTTAACATCGATTGGGTTATTACGAGTTCTCCTACCATATTAATCAGGTCGTCGACCTTATCAATATTGACACGTATGGAGGAAGACTCGGCAGGTTTTTTTGCTGCTGTTTTCGAGCTAGTCCGTCGTTCAACCTGACGTCTGTCATCCTGGCGCCTGTCGTCCTGTATTTTCTCATCATGTACAACAGCTTCTTCAAGAATCGGAGCAGCGACTGTGGAGTTTTTATGATTGGCGACAATAGTCAGTTCACACTCGTCTTCTACCCATTCAAAACATTCCTTGATATCTTCTTCTGCTACATTACCAGCAATCTTTATAGTCCAGCTTAAATAACTTTGTTCCGGGTCAATAAGCTCAAACTCTGGCAGTTGGTCTGTATGGGCTTCAACCGTGATAGATCCCAATGTTTCCAATTCCCGGATTATACGTACTGGATCATTACCCGTTTGTAGCATATCCACATTTGGTTTAAAGACTATTGTCCAACCAGAAACATCTTCTATTTTTCCAGATACGCTATCCGTTGAAATATTGGTAACCGATGAATTAGCTTGATCAGTGGTTGCTTCACCGTTTAATAATTTCTCTAATTCTGAATGGGTTGTTGCTATGGTCTCATGATCCAAATCTTCATTATCTTTTAACGACAATAACATTGACCGCAACACATCAACCGAGCGCAGTAATATATCTACCGCTAATTGAGTAACTTCGCGTTGTCCTGCCCGCATTTCATCTAATAAGGTTTCCATTACATGGGTATAATCTGCAACGGCATTTAATCCAAAGGTACCACTACCCCCTTTTATCGAATGGGCTGCGCGAAAAATGGTATTAATAACTTCTGTATCCGCTTCTCCAACATTTAAAGCGAGTAATTCCGATTCCATGATATCCAAACCTTCAAAACTTTCTTCATAGAAGGTATTAAGAAATTGTGATATATCAATCGACATGCATGTATCCTTATCGGGATCTAACCCAATACTTTGTTAACTGTTTTTAATAGTTGATCAGGATTAAATGGCTTGACGATCCAGCCCGTTGCGCCTGCGGCTTTGCCTTGTTGTTTCTTTTCGGCTGAACTTTCTGTCGTTAATAATAAAATGGGTATGAATTTAAAGTTGCCTAATTTTCTAAGCTCACCAACCAATGTGAGTCCATCCATATTTGGCATATTCACATCAGATATCACTAAATCGAATTTGCTATCCTTGGCTTTATTCAAAGCTTCCATGCCATCTGATGCCTCAATAACATCAAAACCTGCGCTCTTTAGTGTAAATGACACCATTTGTCTCATTGATGCCGAGTCATCAACAGCAAGAATTTTTGCCATTTTTTATCTCCTTCACGTGGCAACGCCACAAATTTACTAAATATCTACGGTTATTATCGTCACCTGGAGCTAAAGCTTTAGAACTTAGGGAACTAAATATGAAAAAGATAGCATTAGAGTGGCTGTAATTGCTTCGATGAGTTTCTAAGCAAAGATATCGAGTAAGTTCTCTGATTTTTTATTCAATTTAGTCACTGCTAAAATTGGCTCATCGGAGTTTCCACTTTCACCAGTATGCGGTGTATTGAAAGCATTTTGTTCCGAATCATTATCGTTAAACTGTTCAAAAGCAGACTGTTGTTGCTGCTGAAAGCTTTGTTGAGAGACATCAATATCCGTAAGTTCAAGTCCTTGCTGTTCAAACATTTCCCTTAATCTTGGTATTGCCGACTCAATCGCCTCTTTAGCGCCTGCGTGTGTAACATGTATAAGAATGCTGGCCTGGTTATCTTTTGCCATATTAAGTCGAATATCTAAGTTACCTAACTCAGGGGGATCGAGGCGAATTTCTACCCGTTGCATATTATTATTCACCATCCAGTTTATTCTATCGCCAACTTGTGAATTCCATTGAGCATTTTCTGGCGAAACGGTAATCGCAGGTAAAACTGCTGCAGATGAATGCACGGATAAACTTTGATTGACTATAATGCCAGGCGCAGTACCAACTAAGGCTGAATTATCTACCGTGAGTGGTTGTCTGGATTGTGCCTGGTTTATCATTTGATTGAATAATTGAGTATTCAATTGCTTCAAATCCGGCATACTTTTTTCGGTAAATAGAGCGTTCAATTGCGCAGTTAGAATTCCGTCATCCTGAGATAATTCTGTCGTGGCTAATAGATTATTGTTCAGTGCGGCAGGATTCACTAATGAAATACTCGACTCAAACTGTCCTTCGAGAGGCATATTTTGCGCTAATTGCAAATTAGTATTTTTTAACATTAACTCATTAACTGGCAATTGAGATGGCAAGGGGTTGCCGGCCATATTGCCCATTGCTAACGGTCCTAATCCTGATTTTAGTTGACTATTGAGTAATGGATTATTATTTAATAGTTGTTCAAGACTAAATAACTCTTGATCCTGCAATTCTGGAAGTAGCGGCGTGAGTAAGGGTGTGTCAGTCGAGACGATGTCGGATGATTCAAGACTTTCATCTAAAATACTATCAAATTCAGAGGCTTGGGTTTTTGGTGCAGCCTCTTTTTCGTATAAAGATGATCCGGAGTCACTCTGGGTAGCACTGACTTCTGAAGCAATTTGCGATGATATAGCGGTATCAGACATAATGGTTCTCTATCAAAAAATTAAATAATAAATTCTTAATAAGTGATAGAGCAAATGTTATGCCAGTTTTTGAGGTAACGTAAGCTCTTATGCTTTGTACTAACGGTTAATTAGTCAAATATTATTTTAAATCAACGTGTCGTTTGTTATGAGGACGGTCATCTTGTTCTTTTTGATCACGATGATCGGCGTCGGTACGTTCTTGAACTTTATAGCGTTCCACAGTGCTATTCATTATTTCTGTTTTCATATGTACATGTTGCCATAGCTTTCTTGATTCTGAACATTGCTGTTCAGATTCAAGAATTTGTATTTTCTGATTACGAATCGCCTGTTCAATCCCTTCGATAAACGTTTTATAGGTCTGCATTTCTGCGACGTCCATGCCAAGTTGTCCATGGGTGCTAAATTGATTTACATATTCAAGTCGATATTGTTTGAGTGATTCAAGTTTTTGGATATTATCTGCATGTATTTTATTTAAAGCCCCGAGTGCGCCAGCAGCCGTTTTTTCCTTGCTCTTTGCCAGCTCGGCCAAAGTGGAAAAACGTTGTGATTTTTTCATTTAAATAGGCTCTTAATAATATGAAGGTAGATAATAAATAGTAGCAAAAATTAGACCGTTTTATCTAGATGGTTTTGTTTTTATCACATTATCTCCTGGCCAGGCATGGGTGCAAAGGGATCCGCTGCCTGTAACGCTTGTTCGGCCTCCTGTGCTTGAATAAAGATATTGTCTAATTGTTCCAGACTTTCAGCGTAAGATGTTGGCTCGTGCATATTTTGTTTTAAAAATTCCATTAAATCGGGTTGCATTAATATGGCTCTGTCCACACGCGTATCCGAACCCTGGGTATAGGCACCAATCGTGATTAAATCCTCGTTCTTTTTATATATTGAATAGATTTGTTTAAACTTATGGACTGTTTGCAAATGTTGTTTGTCTACTATATCGACCATTGCACGACTAATAGATGATTCGACATCAACAGCCGGAAAATGTCCTTGTTCAGCCAGGTCACGTGACAGCACAATGTGGCCATCGAGGATCGCTCGACTAGCATCCGCAATAGGATCCATTTGATCATCTCCTTCAGTCAACACGGTATAAAAAGCGGTTATTGAGCCTTTTCCTTCAGCACCATTGCCGGCACGTTCTACGAGCTGAGGCAACAGGCCAAATACGGAAGGCGGATAACCTTTAGTCGCTGGTGGTTCGCCAATGGCTAATGCTATTTCTCGTTGTGCTTGCGCAAAACGGGTTAATGAATCCATAAGCAATAATACATTCTTGCCCTGGTCACGATAATATTCAGCGATACTGGTTGCCATAAAAGCACCATGCAAGCGCATAACCGGTGTTTGATCAGCAGGCACCGCAACAACAACGGCGCGTGCCATACCCTCTTCACCTAATATATTATTTATAAAATCTTTAACTTCTCGACCACGTTCACCGATTAAACCAACGACAATCACATCGGCCGTCGTGTAGCGCGTCATCATACCCAGTAGAACACTTTTACCGACACCACTGCCGGCAAACAACCCTAAGCGTTGACCACGACCAACACTTAATAAGGCATTAATGGATCGAACCCCGACATCCAGAGGTTCAGTAATAGGTGCACGGTCTAAAGGATTTATAGGTTGACCGTGTAATGAAACTGTTTGAGTTGTATTTAAGGGACCTTTGCTATCAAGTGGACGGCCTGTACCATCAAGTACCCTGCCTAATAAATTATCACCTACGGGTACTTCATAAATTTTATTGGAAGGTATAACACGTGCATTTGGTTGAATACCTTGAATACGACTGGTTGGCATAAGATAAAGACGGTCACCATTAAAACCAACCACCTCAGCTTCAATAGAATCACCATTTTGATTCTCAACCTCACAGCGTACTCCCACAGCAGCCTGACAGCCTAATGCTTCTAGCGTCATTCCGACCATGCGGGTAATTCTGCCTTCGACGATCATGTTCGATGAGGTCGGCATTCTTGCCTGATACTCGGAAAGCTTTGTAAACCAGTTTGAGTGACGCGTTGTGATAACATCGTCTAATGAATTTTGCTTAGTCATCCGGGAGTTTGTCTTCTGGGTTTTGCTCTTCTGGTTTTTGCTCCTCTGGTTTATGCTCTTCAGTATTGATGTTGTCTTGATCTAATTCAGTGCTTCGAATTTCAATTTCATCTGCACCTACATCTTTCGCAGATACATCTGCATAAACATTTAAATCTGAATTACGTTCACCACCGAGTAACGTTGCTATTATACGATTAAGCCGAGTTTCAACACTGGCATCAATAGCGGATTGTCCAGCTTGTAAACGACACCCACCACGAGAAAGTAACGGATCTTCATTAATTTTCCATTGTTGAGAGTCATCGTCATAATTTAATGAAAGAGCCTCACGAACTAAAGCTGCGTCATCAGGATGTAAGTGAATATTGATTTTTCTCTCTGTTATCGGTAAAGAAGCCATGGCTTCTCTCACTACCGCAATAATTTGTCCTGGATCAGTATGTAGTTCTCTACGAATAAGTTGACCTGTAACGGTCATCGCCAGTTGGAATAATTGCTCGATAACTTTTTCGTCTAAATCATCCAGAGGTCTTCGTAGAAATTTCAGTACTTTATCGAGCTCAAGACAACGTTGATTAATCTCAATCTGGCCATCGGCCATGCCTTTTTCCATTCCTTTCTTGAGTCCATCCTCATAACCTGATTTAAGTCCCTCGTTATAAGCGGAGGTTTCAATTTGTTCAATCTCAGCAGCTGTAGGTAACTTAGGTTTTTTACTAGACGAATCATCCGTCACATTGGGTAATTCCCAACGTTCATACGCTGTTAGTACGGAGTCTACTATATCCTTAGACATAGGCTTCGCCACCCGAACCACCTAATGATATTTCTCCGGATTCAGACATACGTCGAGCAATGGCAAGAATTTCTTTTTGCGCAACTTCAACATCACTTAAACGCACAGGGCCTTTAGATTCCAGGTCATCACGTAGCATTTCGCCAGCACGTTTAGACATGTTGTTAAATATTTTCGCTTTAAGATCATCATCGGCTCCTTTTAATGCCAATATTAAATTCTCGGAAGAAATTTCACGTAGTAGCGATTGAATACCGCGGTCATCAACATCGATTAAATTGTCAAAAACAAACATGAGCTCCTGTATACCATCGCCCATTTCCGCATCACTTTCCCGAATACCTTCAATAATTTCACTTTCTAATGTTGTATCCATAAAGTTAAGAATATTCGCTGCCGTTTTTAATCCGCCGACTCCTGATGATTTAATACTGTCTGCATTACCTGAAAATTGTTTTTCCAGCACTTCATCAAGCTCATTCATTGCGCTGGGTTGAATACCATCTAATAAAGCAATACGCATCATTGCATCAACACGCATGTTTTCAGGGATAGCAGAAAGAATTTCTGCCGCTTGGTCAGGGTCGAGATAGGATAAAACTATTGCAATAATTTGTGGATGCTCAAGGCGAATAATATCGGCAATTGCACGTGGTTCCATCCACTTGAGAGACTCAATACCCTTTGATTTTCGACCTAAAAGAATACGGTCTAAAATACTTCCGGCGTTATCTTTACCTAAAGCGTTTTCTAAAACATTTCGTAAATAATCTTCATTGCCCACGCCCAACGAGGTATGAGCATCAACAGAGTCTATAAAATTTGCCAGAACATCTGTAACGGTGCTTTTATTAACACCCTCGATGTTAGCCATTGCCTCGCCAATCTTTTGCACTTCTTTCGGGTTCATATGCTTCAATACTTCAGCAGCATCTTTTTCACCAATCGTCAGGAGAAACACTGCAGCCCGTTCAGTACCATTCATTTTCTTTTTTTCAGTCATGTATTTATTATTCTTTCACTCGTTTTTAAATCCACTACACTGCGAGACCGATTTAGGTTTGTATTATTCATCTGCAATCCAGTCTTTCACAACCTGAGCAACACGCTTGGGTTCTTCAGTTGCTAATGTTCTAGCGGTATTTAAGTCATTTTCGTAATCAGGAATCTGGTTGAGTAAATTTTTTGCATCAGGGCCTGATAAGGTAAGTTGATCCTCATCCATGTCATCATTATCTTCATTCTCATCTGAATTTTTACCTGGATGATAATTAGCAAGACTACGGATGGTAGGTTTTAGAACACCAAAGACTAAAAAGATAACTGCTAATCCTGCAAGACTTTGTTTAACAATACTCCAGAACCAGTCTTGCTCCCAGAGAGGAATTTCCGGTAAATTTTCTAATGCTGTTAGATCAGCAAATCCCGTATTATTAACACTAACACTATCACCGCGTAAGGCACTAAAGCCAATGGCTTCACGTACTAATTTTGTCATTTGGGTTATTTCATCCGCGGTATACTTAGTCCGAACCGTCTCGCCTTTCTTATTGAGACTAATTTTATCATCTATAACAACCGCTACAGATAGACGTCTTAATGTAGTCGGAGACTTTTTGGTATGATTGATAGTTCGATCTAATTCAAAATTTAATGTTGAACGACGTTGGTTTTTACTCGGCGGGTTTGAAGCTTGCGCACCACCCTGTTGATTAGTAACTTTTTCAGGTGCTGTACCAGCCGCTGGTGGCTCATTCGATAATGCTCCAGGTATACCTGAATTACCATTACTACCAACTGATTGTTCTTCAAAACGCTGTTCGCTTCGCACCGCTGCAGGATCTGGTACAAATGATTCAGAAGTGCTTTCTGATCGAGTAAAATCAACATCAGCAATAACTTGTGCTCTCACTTTTTTATCACCAACAATAGGGATAAGGATATTTTCAATACGCTTGATATAATGCTGTTCTAATTTACGCGAGTATGCGAATTGGGTTTCAGCGATTGTTGCATCATCGGTTTCACCGTTATCGGTTAATAGATTCCCACTGGAATCAACAATAGTAACATCATCAACCGATAAATCTGAAATACTTGAGGCAACTAAATGGGTTATCGCAATAATATGTCGTTTTGGTAGAGTATGTCCTGATGCCAACTCAAGCATAACCGAAGCACGTGCTTTCTTTTGATCACGAATAAAAACAGTATCTTTAGGCAAAGCAAGATGAACGCGTGCCTTTTTAACTGCGCCAATCGTATTAATAGTTCTCGCCAGTTCTTCTTCTTTAGCACGGTGATATCGTGCGTTTTGTAAAAAAGTACTGGTGCCAATACTTTCATCTTTCTGTAATAACTCGAAACCCACCCCTGTACCTTTAGGATAACCTTCTGCCGCGAGCTCAATTCTTGCTTGTTGAACTTTATCATTTTCTACAAGTATCGAGCCTGAAGCAAGATTAACTTCATACTTAACACCCATTCGGTTCAAAACCTGAATAACTTCATTACTGTCTTTTGCATCAATATTGGAAAATAGAATACTATAATTCGGTGCTTGTGACCAAATTACAATACCAATTCCCATTGCAATACTTGCAGCGAGACCTAATAGCAGTCCAACTTGCCGAACCACGGGCAACTCTGACATACCAACAAATGAACTGGTTACATTATCTGTTTTAGTTAAATCCATCTTGTTATTCTAACCCCAGCTTAATTCAGTAATATTTCTATATATTTAAAATTTATTTTTTGTATGAATTTTACCATTAAACAGGCATATTCATAATTTCCTGGTATGCCTGAATTATTTTATTTCTCACTTGTAACATTGCTTGAAAAGAGACATTTGATTTTTGCATCGCAATCATGACTTCTGAAACCTGTACATTGGGATCGCCGTTCTGAAAAGCTTCAGCAAGTTTATCTGTCTGTACCTGAGAATCATTCACTTTATTAATCGAGTTTTTCAATAATGAAGAGAATGCGCTTTGTGTATCCGATTTATTAACACCTTCAACTTTATTTAAACCAACATTATTCAGGCTAGGCGTGCTTATTGAGTTTTGCAAGCCATTCATTTGCGAAGACATCTCACGCATTTGAGCCAGTAAATCATTAACGCCAATTGTATTACTCATAATTATTCTCTTTTAATTAATTAACTAGAACCTACTTAACAGCAGCAACGCCTGGTACTTCTACGCCTTCTTTGCGCATTCGAGCTAACTTATAACGTAAAGTACGCTCACTTATTCCTAATTTATCAGCGGTGTCTTTTCGACAGCCCTTGGTTTCATTAATTGCTTTTAAAATAATATCCCATTCATGAAAGCGTAGACCGCCATTGAGTGATTTCCCATCAGCTTGATTTGATGTTGAATTATTTTCTATCGCAGTTGTTTTATGGATGAATTTTTCATGTGCAGTATTGCCTGATTCAGTATTATTGAGTTCTGCTGTATTCTCTGGAAGCGTTTTTGCCTTCATATCAGTCGTATTACTACCCACTTGTATTTCTTGCATTTCTTGTGGGAAATAAATATCTGTTTCTGCAATTTCACTGTTTTTATGCAAAATCGTTGCGCGTTGAATAACATTATCAAGCTCGCGTACATTACCTGGCCATGCATAATTTTGTAATTTATTACTCGCACCTACGCTCAACTTAGGGATAGCGATTCCCATTGATTTTGCGGCATTGGAAATCATGCGTTCGGCTAACGGTACAATATCCTCACGCCGGTTTTGCAATGAAGATATATGTAAAGGAAACACATTTAAACGGTAATATAGGTCTTCTCTAAAACGGCCATTTTTCACTTCTTCCAACATATTCCGGTTTGAAGTTGCGAGTACCCGAACATCAAGTTCAATCAATTTATTGCCACCTAAGCGCTCAACTTCTCTTTCTTGTAATACACGTAAAATTTTTGCTTGTAAACCTAAGTCCATTTCAGATATTTCATCAAGTAGTAATGTGCCACCTTGAGCTTGTTCGAATTTGCCGGGGCTTGATTTATATGCGCCAGTGTATGCACCCTTTTCATAACCAAATAAGGTTGCTTCAAGCATATTTTCAGGAATTGCCGCGCAGTTTATCGCAACAAAAGGTTTGTCAGCGCGATTAGATTGTTTATGAATGTATTGGGCAACAACTTCTTTACCGGTTCCGCTTTCACCGGTAATCATTACTGTGGCATCGTTTGGTGCAACACGTTTTGCTATTTCAAAAACAGATTTACTATTTTCTGAAACAGCAATAATATCATTTTCATTTATATCAGCATAACCAACATATCGTTCAACCATGTTAACCAGAACTTCAGCTTCGAAAGGTTTTACTAAATAATCTACAGCACCATCTCGCATGGTTTCTACTGCTTGTTCAATTGTTCCATAGGCTGTCATTAGCATAACGGGCAAATCAGGTTTATTCGATTTTATGTTTGTTAGTAAACTCGTTCCTTCCATATTGGGCATATGGATATCACTAATAACCAGATTAACTGAACCGTTTTCCAGAAAACGTAAAGCTTCACGACCATCCATAGCGGACTCCACGTTATATCCTGCGCATTTTAACGTGTCACTTAGTGCTTCATTCAATGCGCAGTCATCTTCTACTACTAAAACAGTTGCTCTATTCATTAGTCTGCCCTTTAATTTTAAATATCATTTTATGCACTAATTTGGCTATTCACTGGTTGTTCATTATCGTAGACAGGGAGTTCAACATTAAAAATGGTTCCCTGCTGGTTGGCTTGTTCTACGCTTATATCACCATTATGCGAATGCACCACGGCACGCACTACGGCAAGCCCTAAACCTGTTCCGTCAGAGCGTGTTGTAAAAAATGGTTCGAATACATTATTCAAGTTCTCTTTTTTGATCCCGACACCATTGTCTTCAATTTGAATTTTGATTTGATTGGAGGCAGTTAAACTGGTGCGCAAAGTTAATTTACCGTTATCCCCCATGGCCTGGATGGCATTGACAAATAAATTTATCAACGAACTTATTAACATTTGTCGATTACCTTTCAAATAAACTGCTTTGTTAAGCGTATTTACCCATTTAAAATTTATATTAGATGCTTCCATATGTGTTTCAATGGTTTGTATTAATTCATTTACCAGGTCAGTTAAAGTGAAAGCGCTGTAGGATGAATCAGCCCCTCGCGCATACATCAACATGTCATTCACTAAATGTTCCAGATGACGTAAGCGTGCCATTAATTTTTCACTAATAGCTACCCGGTCTTCATTGCTTAATTTGGATCTTTTTAAGTTAGAAGAATAAAGAATTGCGGATGATAATGGAGTGCGAATTTGATGTGCTAATGATGCTGCGGTTTGTCCCATTGTAACCAGTCGTTGTTGCTGATCGAGTGTTGTTTGCAGACTTTTGCGTTCAGTAACGTCATTCAACAAAATAATTTGTCCTGGTTGTTCACCTAGCGGGCAGGTGGACAAAGTAACCCAGCGGCCATTCATCAATAGCAGTTCTTGTTGGCTATTTTCTATATCGAACACACGTTCAGAAACACTATTCCATGCCTGATGCTCTAATGGCTCACCTAACAACTCTAATGCTATCGCATTATAGTTTTTAATAAGTCCGTCACCATCTAATACGATGACGCCTGCGGGTAAGGCATGCAAAATTGATTCTAAACGTTCGGCTAATTGCTCTTTTTCCTGAAGTTCTTTAATACGTTCTGATTTTGACGCAGCTAGTTCATCGGTGAGACCTGCCACATGTTCTTCTAGCGCATGATATGAAGAAGATAATTGCATCGATAAATCATTAAATGCCTGGAACGCACTTTGTAACTCACGAGGGGTATTAACTTGTAATGACTCTGCCACCACGATGGACTCCAACAACTTTAGTTTCAGTAAAGTAGCTAGAGCAATATCTATGCCTGAAATTAATAATGAATAAAATCAATAAGTTAAAGCAACTGAATTGATGTGTGTCAGATTATTGTCGTTCGTAATGCTGCTTAACTTTGTACAAATGACGAATTGCTACTTCGTTAAGCAAACAACGACGGAAACTTGTCACTATTAAAATCAATATGTTACGTTGCGAAAATCAGGAATGCCAGATTATTGTCGTTACCGAGGCCACTTGTATTAAAAACAATGTGCAAAAGCCAAACAAAATTATTACCTAGCAAAAAAAGTTAAACCTGTACTAAAGCACTTGAATGGATAATCCACAAAGATGGCGGCACCCCAGATATGAACTACCGACTTAGCGTGAATTATAGGGATGGGAATAATTAATGTGACATCGACTCAGAGCGATGCAGTCCGTATTTACGCATTTTTTCGACTAATGTAGTCCGGCGCATTTGCAAACGTTTTGCAGCATGCGCGACAACACCATCAGAATCGTCTAATGCCTGTTTAATAAGAGAATACTCAAGATTAATAAGATGCTCTTTAAGATCAAAACCATCTTGTGGGATTCTGAATGCTTCTTCCATTTGTGCGCTGCTCACGACACCAGATTGCTGCTCATTAGGTGTGTCGCGCATCTCGGCCGTGGTAGTTGTACCGCGGTATTTATGTGGCAAATCACGCACATCGACAACACCATAAGGAAACATAATCACTAACCGTTCGATAAGATTTGAAAGCTCGCGCACATTACCAGTCCAGGGATATTCACATAGAGCCGCCGTTGCAGTGGTAGTGAAACGCACCGAACCGCGTTGTTCATGTTCCATACGAGTAATGAGCTCATTAACCAGTAATGGAATATCCTCAACACGTTCACGTAATGGCGGCATATCAATTGGAAAAACATTCAATCGATAATACAAATCCTCCCTGAATCGACCATTCATAATCTCTCTTTCTAAATCATGGTGAGTTGCAGCAATAACGCGAATATCGGCAGGAATACTTTTATTACTACCAACACGTTCAAAGACGCGTTCTTGCAACACACGCAATAGCTTTACTTGCATCGCTAATGGCATATCCCCTATTTCATCTAAAAACAGGGTACCGCCTTTCGCCATTTCAAAACGTCCTAAACGCGAGCTGATAGCACCAGTAAAGGCACCTTTCTCGTGACCAAATAATTCACTCTCAAGTAAATCGGGTGGGATCGCGCCACAATTGACCGGCACAAAAGGCTTATCACGACGTTCTGAATTATAATGAAGATTACGTGCAACCACTTCTTTACCTGTACCGGACTCACCAAGAATCAAAACATTCGCATCTGAATTTGCAACTTGCTCGATTAATTTACGCACACCGCGAATTGAGCGACTATTGCCAACTAAACTGCGAAACAACATAGATGAAGACGGGTTTGTGTTTTCTTGCAAACTCTTCACGAAGACATCGGCCATATGTAATGCCTGGTGTAATTGTTTGAATTTAATTGGGGTGTTAATTGTACCTAACACCACCTTGGAAAAATTAGATGCTAAAGGTAATTCAATAGGCTTGAAGACCAATACTGGAATATCAGTCGGGTAAGCATCTTTAACAGCGTTGATTTGTTTAATAAAGGGGTCAATATCCTGGCAATCACCACCCAAAATCACTACATCGGGAACTTCCACTTTATCCGCTTGCTCCCACTGTGCGCAGCTTAAAAACTCTAAATCAGCATAATCGATGAAATTCATCACCGTGGAAAATTCATTCCGTCGTGTATCATCATCATCAATGACAAGAATTTTCTTTTGAATCATGTATTCCCAAACCTTTAATATTTAGTATATTTATATATTTTAAATTATGTACCCGTAATGGTAGAAACACTTTCGCATAAAGTCAAAATTTTGTCAGTATAAATTTTTCATAGTTTAAATTATTGATATTACACACAAATAGTATACCGAATATTATAATAAACTAATATTTATTATGGGAAGGTATTTTGATGAGACGCTAAAAATTCTTGTGCTGGAGACTACGACGATGTAATTGAAATATCCATTTTTCAAATCGTTCCTGATTAAGAGAATCAAGTGGATGGAATTTAACGGAAATAACCGAACCTTCGACATTAACAACAACGCCACTGCGCTTGATTGGATAGGCAAGTTCACTCGCCGGATAAAGACTAAATAGTAAGTTTTGATCTTTAGAAATTGAAACTAAAGCATCGCTTTGGAACTGTGCATTGTCCCATTCGATGCTGTTCACACCTAACTTTAATGAATGCAGTGTTGCGCCAGTATCATTGTTAGCTAACAGCGTGTTTAGCAGTTGTATAACAACAGTAAGTTTTTTTTCTAGTAATCTATTCTGTATTACATTTTCATCGTGCACACTACGATCAAGTTTACGCTCAACCTGACGCACACCGCTATTATCAAGCTGTGAATGAGAAAATGTATCGGCGATATCAAAGGCTAATTTATTTTGTGCGTTTAAATCGACGCTGGTATCTGAATAATTCTGAACATTAAACTTTAAGGGCAGCTCAACAATAATACCGAGGCTAGAAGTATTATCAGTATCACTATTAAATTTTATATCTGACATAGTGTCAGCCTATCAATTCGTCATCAATAGTTCCAGAAATATTACGTCCCACAAATTATCCAATATCAGAAGAGTTAAATGAAAGAAGTACTAAACTCTAAAAATAACCTGGGTGTAATAGCTAAACTTGATCTGACTAAAGAAAAAAATTGCCGCGCTATTGCTTCGCAATGACATGTACTTTATTTGTCATTTAGAAAACCCATGTGCCAGAAGTAATCTGGATTATTTCCAGATTTGCCATTTTTAATGTAAAAAATACAACTATGGTGGTATCTATTGCAAATGAGAATGATAGGCCACAACCGCTTTTTGACCTGACTGACTTTCTTTTACACTTCTCATTTCTTTTGTGCGCGCTTCTTCACACATATAAAGGCTTTCGCTATCGATAAACAAAATTTGTTCCAATGTCTCCGCAATGTCGGTTAAAGCTTGCGGTAGATCGTCGTGCTCGAACAACGCATTCATAACGTTCTGACGTTGTTCTTCAAGCTCGATGCATGCAGACCAATTCTGTTTATAGCTCATATCACGCATATGATGACTTATGCGTAATATTTGTTGTGCATATTGTTGAGGAGATAAACTATACATTGACATGTTTATTTTCCCGTCCTACTCAGCAATAGCAGTAGCTTTGTTAGATGATTCAGGCATCTCATCCCAGGCACCTTTTACAGAACGTACCAGTGATGCGACTTCATCTAAAAGATCCGGGTTGTTTTCTATATTAGCGCGAGCCAGTCTGCGCGTCATATAGTCATATAGGTCATCGAGATTTTGAGCTATTTCACCACCGTTTTCAACATTTAGACTCGCTCGCAAACCGTCGATAATAGAAATAGCCCAACTAATATTGCCACCTTTTTGCGGAATATCATTGCGTTCCATATGACCCTTTGCAATGGCAATTTTCTCAAGCGCACCATTCATTAGCATTTGAATAAGCTGATGAGGATCAGCTGACTCTACACCACTGGAAACACCCACACGATTATATTGCTCAACCGCACTATGCAATTTAACCATATTCATAATCTACTACCTCCTACCATGTTTATATTATATAAATAAAAATTACGTTTATTAAGATTGTTTTCTTGCCCCTGGTAAGTTTTCCAGTTGCTTCGATAAATAATCGCCTGTTGAGCGCATCTTACCTACTAGAGCGTCCAGATTTGAAAAAGTTTTAAGATGCTGTTTTTCAGATTTTTCAAGTTTTACGGCCAGTTTATTTCGATCATCAGTAATATTTTTTAAGTTTTCCGTTAATCCTTTTGCTTTACTTTGTAATAACCCACCACTATCTAAAAAATTAATTAATAACTTATCTAGCTTGTCGGCAACACCCTTAGAGTAACTTACTGTTCCACGTCGACCTGTTGCACCGCCGACGACGTCTACTTGTAATCCACTTGCCCTGCCTTGTCCTAACAAAGTACGGCCAGATCCAATAGCCTCTCGACCGCCAATGGCACCTTTTATATCCGACCCTATTTGCCCTTGTGACAAGGTTAAACCCGTTAGTGCTATTAATTGTTCGGGAATTTCTACAATTTCGATATTTGAAGTACTGCCAAAACGCTGTGATGTCAGCACTAAATGGTTTCTTTCTACAGTTACGTTTACCGCTGCACCATTCGATGATAGATTTTTATCGCCATTGATTTTACTTTGCAACTCTGATGCCAGATTTTCTATTGAATTGTAATTTTCACTATTAAGGGTAATTATTTCCGAATCGTTATTATCGACACGCAACTTTATTGTATTGGCATCTGGCGGAACAAAAATATTGGATGGAGCAACCTCTAAGCCGGTATAAACACCTTGACCTGGTAAAGTATCAATAACAAGTGAGAAATTTCCAGCTTCCGTTTTTTCAGAGGCTTCAAGATAACGGACAAGGGGGTCACTTGCTGAGCCGGTACGTGAAAATAATTGTGCAACTTCATTTATATTATTACTAATCGCGGACTGCACTTTGCCAGAATTCAATGTTTGCTCACCACTGCGTTTAGTATCAATACCGAGTGACGACAAAGAGACATACTCGGAATTAACCGCTGAAAAATTTGAGCCCAATTCACGTCGAATATGCGATAAAACACTACGTACAGATGAATCATTCGCCAAAGGGCCGGCTTCTTGTGTTTCCGGATCGTAATTTGTTAATTCATTACTCCGCTCTATAAAAGCATTATATTGTTTAACAAAATCTTGAATGGCACCAATCACTTTTTCTTTATCATGAAAAATTTCAAGCTTGATAGATTTGCCAATTGAATCTGAATTAAGTTCTAAAGTTACTCCACCAATAACATCATCAATAGTATTTGATGGTGATTCTATTTCTACGCCATCAATTTTTATAACAGCATTAAGTCCTTCGGAGGTTTGACGTAAATTTTTACCTTGATTTTCCAACTTAGCCGGCTCATAAGACAATGTTGATAGCCCAAATAAATCCGTATCCGACACATCATCATCATTTACCTTGATACGAAGACTATTAGTCGAACCAGGTAGTGCACTCGACAAAATCATTCTAAACCCTTTCCCTACTTTCAGGATTGATGCTTTAACCCCAGAGTCGGCATCATTAATCGCTTCTGCAATGCCGCGTAGTGAATTATTTTCTTTTGTTATAAAAATATTTTTCACCGGTCGCTCGGGGTTAATTATAAATTCGCCTGTACCTTTATTAACTTCACCAAATTGAAGGCTGATTGAACCGGTGCCTATTGCCTCCAGATCTGATGCATATGTTCCAGACACGACCCGATGCTGTTGTGCTAAACTCTCAACTTGGATATCGTAACTACCAGGATCAGGTTTTCCTGAAATTGAGGCATTGAGTACTTCCTCATCTGATAATCGTGTACTCATACTGGTAAAGGCTTGTGGATTTTTTAATGCGTCAAGCGAGAGCTGGAATTCGGCAAGCGATCCCTGGAACACACTAAAAGCAGTAAGGCTGTTCTGGATACCCGCTTCTTTTCTATTCAGTCTTTCTGTTACAGGATCACCTTCCGCAGCAACAAGTTTTTCAACAAGTCCCTGTACATCAATACCTGAACCAACGCCCACTGATGTAATGGCTGGCATATTTGACCTCATAGATTACGGAGTCGAATTACAAACTCCCAAAGGGAGCTCGGAATTGTTCGACACAATATATACATAGCAAATTAGATGCCAAAAACATTGGCAGGGGGGAGAATGTTACGCTTTAAGCTCAATGAAAAAGCCCTTCGGCTCACTATTTTCCAATGCATCGGCAAGATGACGTGCAATGGCAAGTATTTCTTCAGAGGGTATCTGTCTTATCACTTCATTACTGTTTGAATCAATCACCTGGATAACCACCCGTCCGGTTTGATCATCAACATGAAAGTCCATATCACGCTGCATACTTTGGACGTAGTCTTTAAGTTGGCTCACAACTTGCTCCATTTCATCACGAGACATTTCCACTTGCTCTGCTATGACCTGAGTTGCGGCAACTGCTTGCCGTTCTTTATCAACTCCATTATTAGCAGACGCAGTCGAACGCGCAACACCAGGCGTAGAACCTGTTGTGTGTGACTGAAAAACCATGTCGACTATTGTTTGCGTTGCCATAACGTTACCTCATTTATTAATGAGGAAGGATTATACTTTAATTATTGTATAATCCCTCCTGCCAGCATTATACTTACTGTAATAAAGATAAAACGTTTTGTGGGGCAACATTTGCTTGTGCCAACATCGCTGTACCTGCTTGTTGCAGAATTTGTGCTCTGGTTAGCTCTGCAGTTTCCATCGCAAAATCAGCATCACGAACCCGTGAACGCGCAGCACTTAAGTTCTCAGAGTTGGTCTGCAAGTTCGAAATGGTTGAACCAAACCGGCTTTGTATCGCACCGAATTTCGCCCGTTGACCATTCACTGTAGACAGTGCCGCATCCACTATAGCTAATGCTTCATTTGCGCTAGCAACCTGACTTACATCCAGTTGTGAAACACCCATTAAATCGGATGCTTCTTGCGCGTTTGTTATTGTAGAACCCGCTGCACCAATAATACCGAATGATTTATCAGAGTCAAAAGTAACTTGCCCGGTAACTATAGCTGTTTCAACGGTTTGGTTTGACCCTATAACAGTGCCACCAGTAGTTGTACCGTCGGCATTCATCATACCGCCAACCATCACATTACCCGCATTGGCATTAGCCGTATCGGTAATCTGAATGTTGTTGCCCGTAGCATTTAATAGAGCAACGCTTTGGCCATCTTCACTAATCCGTGCTGTAACACCCGTTTTGTGAGATAAATCATTAAATGCCGTAACCGCACCGGTTAAGCCATCATTACCCGATGTGCCTTGTAAGCTAAAGGAAATTGCTTGTGCTTCTTCATTATCCGAAGAGATGTCTAATGTATAAGAGCCACCGGCATCAAAACGCATTTCAACTTCCGTACTCGCAAACGCTTTTACGCCAGTAACATTGGATTTAGCAGTAATTTGCTCTGCAGTAGACTTGGCACTTTGACCAGGATCCACATCAAAGGTAACACTGCCTAGTGAACCATTAATAATTAATGCATCACCTAGCGCATTTCGTGCTTCAGCGCCTGCCGTAGTTTCTTTACCTTCTACACGGTAATTACCGTATTGATTGGTTCTGAAGTTATTTGTTGTCGCCTGAATAGTTTGGTTAGCGTTTGCACCGACTTGGAAAATCGCTGTACCAAAGGTACCATCAAGGATTTTTTGTCCGTTAAATTCTGTATTGGTTGCAATACGATCCAATTCTGAAACAAGTTGACCTACTTCAGACTGTAGTGCTTGTCTGTCTGATGCAGAGTTGGTTGCGTTTGCAGACTGAACTGATAATTCACGTACCCGTTGCAGTATGTTTCCTGCTTCGGCTAATGCACCTTCAGCTGTTTGTGATAACGATATACCATCGTTAGCATTACGCACCGCTTGATTTAAACCTCGAATTTGTGAAGTAAACCGTTCTGAAATCGCTAAACCGGCAGCATCGTCCTTTGCGCTATTGATACGCAAACCAGAAGACAACCTTTGCAATGATGTTTGTAATGCTTCTTGCGAAGAATTCAAATTACGTTGCGAATTTAGCGACATGATATTGGTATTAATAACTTGTGGCATGACGCGCTCTCCTATATTTCCTTCACCACGTCTTTGGTATGCGGCTTAGGGATAATTCAATTAACAATCTGATAATTTGTGTAACCATCATTTTGCTTCCGAGATAACTAGCGTCCGGGATCTCGGTATCTTTAGGGTAAGATATGAAAAAAAATGAAATAGTTTAGAGAATATAAAAGATCGTGATTAATTATATAAGATGTTGATTTAACTAAATATAATCGAACATTGAGATGTTTTGAACGCGGGTAAACGCTTTTTGTGAGGCCTGTAAGCCCGTTAATTTAAGATTTAAGTCACTCACAGCCTCTGCATAATCTAAATCTTCAATACTGGATAAGGTGGTTTTTATTTGTAAATTGTAATCTTCATTAATATTTTCTTGTGCATCTAAAGCTTGCAACCGCGCACCAATACTTGAACGCACTTCAAGTACACGTCCCAATGCGTTATCTATACCTAGAATAGTTCGGTTCAAATCATTGTGCAGTCCCGCAAGTTGTGACGCACTACCGCGAGCTTCTCGCAAAGCACCGACAAAATTATTTAAGGTTGTAAATATGTCCTGGTTCTCACTAGGACGTATGACAAAGAAATCCTCTGGATCAGGTTCACCTTCAACAAATACACGTACACCATTAAACTCTATAGTGGCACCCTCAACATAAACCGTTCCAGCAGGAATAACCTCTTCATTATTAGCATCGACGACTTTATATGTAATCGGCTCTAACGGGTCCAGAGATTCTTTCTTATCGAAGATAATCGCATAAGTCCCATCATCATAAACGCCGGTCTGACTACCAGGATCTATAATTCCGGTTCCTGTATTTTCTTTGTTATCTAAAACTGCAAACTCTTTATTACCATCTTTAATTGAACGAAAAACATACGTACCCGAATCACTCGTCTGGATAATACGTTTAGTACTAATTTGTATATTTCTTTCAGTATCATCACCTTGATAGGTGTATTCACCTTTTTCGTTATTTATAAACGGTCTGAAGTTTGATTTAGACCCTGCAAATATATATTCACCTGAGCCATCCGTTGTATTAGCCATATCAATAACTTCTTCAAGTAATTGATTAACTTCTTCGGAGATAAAATTACGTGTTTCATTTGTTTGTGAGGCATTATTTGATGCTACAGCGAGTTCACGTATACGTTGCAAAATATCAGTTGAGTTACTGAGTATAGATTCTTCTATACCTAAACGGGCTCGCGCCGCATTAATATTCTTTTGATACTGTGCATTAGTTTCAAGATTAATTTTTAAATCTACAACTCTAGCAGCACCAATTGGATCTTCCGATGGTTTAAAAATTCTTTTGCCCGTTGCCACTTGCTTTTGAGTTTTAGATAATTTTTCTTGTTGCTCAAGCATTGCATTAATAGCAATTTGTTGACTTTGATTGGTTGAAACACGCATGAGTTTACCTGAACGTTTGCATTAAAGTGTCAAACAGTTCTTTAGCAGTTGCCATCACTTGAGCATTTGCTTTATAGAGCTGTTGGTAACGAACCAGATTTGCCGCTTCTTCATCCATATTTACTCCAGAGATAGATTCGCGACGTTGGGTTGCTTGTTGGAGTAATAACTGTTGCGCTTTACCACTAGTATCAAGTTCATGAGTTTTACTCCCGACACGAGATACCATACGAGCGTAAACTTGTGTATAGGTGGCTGTAGCATCTTCGAGTAGACGTTTATTTTGTAATCCTGCCAGCGATACAGCATTGCTATTATCACCGATACCGTCTTTATTAAATTCGATATGAAAAGTATCGCCTTCTTTCGGGCTACCCTTAATTTCAAAGCGTACTTTCATATCAACACCATCCGGTGTAGGAAAGACCTGAATACCCTTGGCAGGATCATATTCGTGAACTGATGTAATACTAGGAGCTGATGCAGGTGTCGCAGGAATAGCAGGTGTAGCATGTCCATCTTCTCCCGCAACAATTGCCGGTGTAGCAGGAACTGCTGCGACCTTATGAGTTAATGGTGTACCTTTATTATCTAGAATTTCATAATGTTTATCATCAACAAAACGAACTACCAACGGCATATCCAGATCTTGTTTTTTTCCGTTAAACAATTTTGAATCGGTGCTAATCACCTCCACCGAAGTAATCTCACCGTTACCTAAATTACCCACGTCAGCAAAGGTACGCACAGGTGATGCTGCGGCTATTTTTTTAACGTCGTTAATTAACACTTTGAATCGTTCAGCAGCTTCAAAAGTTGGACGAATAATAAAACTATCGCCATCCTCAATACTACTGCCACTATCAATTTTCAAAACAAAACCTTCAGCATCAATTTCAGCCGGCAAGGAAGAAAAAGTATCAATTAACTTGTCATCCTGAATACGTACAAGACTATATTTACCATCAAAGAATGACAAACGATAATCACTAACCGTCACATTATCTAAATCCGTTATTTCAGCAGATAATTTCATGTCGCCCTGATTATTAACATTAGGTTTTACTTGTGGAGAAGTGACATCAAGGGATTCAAAAAACTGTTCACCCAATACATTTTGTAAATCCATACCTAGTTGATGTTGCTTGTTAAAAGTTTTTGAGATACCAACAGCAATGCGGCCTAGGTCGTTTTGTGAAACATCCAGAACACCTTTTTTAAACTCCAGCATTCCACCTAACTCACCCCCTGATATGAAATTAGTAATGATTGACTTAGTCGTATCACTTTTAAACACCACATCAACTTCTGAGGCGTCTGTCTCGCTTTGTACTACATCAAGCTCAGCAGCTTTGCTACCGACGACCAGTATTTGCCCATTACCTATAAAAATATTTAAACGACCATCATCTTGCACATTCGATCTAACTGCGATTTTATTAGAAAGGTCTAATAATAATCGATCACGTTGATCAAGCAAGTCATTTGGTTGACCACCCCCGATACCGTGAGAGGTAACAATAGCTTCATTCACATCAGCGATTGACTGTGCTAAATCATTTATAGTATGCACGGTATTACGCATATCTTTTTTAACACCATTGCGTAAACCATCGAAGCGATTGTCTAGATACTTAAACCGGTCTTCTAAAGAATGAGCTTCACTTATAAGTACCTGACGAGCTGAAACAGAGGACGGATCATCGGCAACGCCATTCATCGCCGAAAAGAAATTTTGAATTGAGGGAGCCAGACCAGCTTCAGGATCCGAGAGCATCGTATCGACCTGGCTAATGTAGTCATATTGAGTATCTAATGCAGTACTTAATGACGATGTATTCCGTAATTCATCCGATACAAATTCATCATAGACGCGACTAACATTACTTACGATGACACCGGTACCAACGGCACCGTTCCCACGAGGCTGAGGCACACGTGCGACAAGATCAGTACGTTGTCTGGAGAATCCCTCAGTAGCACCATTCGCAATATTGTGACTAGTGGTGGCGAGCGCACGTTGTGCAGCTAATGCACCCGATGAACTAATACCTAAAACATCGCCAGCACCCATACAATCACCTACACATTTTCATTGTCGGTGTAATCATGTTCAATCGAGATATCGGAAAATACTCGGCTGACCTTATCCGCATAATGAGGATCTGTTGCATAACCCGCTTGCTGTATACCTTCGATATAGCGCTTCGAATCAGAAGCTGCACTTAATGCATCTTGATAGCGAGGGTTATTCTTAATTAAGTTAACGTAATCATCAAAACTTTCCTGATAATTGTTATAGGCTCTAAAAGAAGCTTTTTCGACCTTAGCCACCCCATCAGAATATTCGACGGTTTGTTTGTTATACGTGTTACCCGTATATCCCTCGCTGGCTTTAATATTAAATAAATTATAACTCGTTTTACCGTTTTCTAATTTACCAACAGCCTTTCCCCAACCTGTTTCTAAGGCCGACTGCGCAATAAGCATCTTAGGTTCAACACCCAGATTTTCCGCAGCAGACTCCGCGTATGGCAGCATCGTTGCAACAAATTGCTCACTGTTTTTAAAGTTAGTTGTTTGTCGATTTAAAACAAAAGGATCTTCGACAGGCTTTTCTATTGAAGAAGAATCAAGCGTATCTTTGCTATTTTGTGGAACATATTTTTGCATTTGTATCACTAAGGCATCAGCAAGACCTATGCCTTTACCGCGAGTCATGTCTTGTGATAATTGTTTATCAAACATTTCCTGATAAAGCTCACTCTGATTACTATCAAATAAAGGATCGCCAAAACTGGCATCACGCATACTCTTGAGAACCATATTCACAAAGATACCTTCAAATTGTTTAGCGACCTCACGTAATGAGTCCTGTGGGTCTTGTTGCGCCTTAAGTCTCATCTCCGCAAACTGCGAAAAATCCGTATACGCTTTTGATGCTGTTACATCTAACATGTGAATAACCTGATTACTGTGTAAATAAAGAATATGCAGAAAGCATGCCGCTTTTTTATAGCGGCTAACTGATTGTTTCTCTGATGGATTATGGCAAGTTATTGCCGTTTTTGGGTATGAGTGAAAGGTAAAAACACTAGTACAATGGGGACAAGGTATAGCCCAGCCTAAGGTCCCACGGAATTATTCATTACAGGTCATTGCGAGGAAGTACTGAAAAACGCTTGTTTTTCAGTACTGACGCGGCAATCTGCTTAAGGAAGTCTCTTCTCTTTCAGATTGCCGCGCTCATGTTATTCACTCGCAATGACATACATTTATTGGAGAGTCTAATAAGACTCCTAAATAATAACCAGTTCGGCCTGTAACGCGCCAACTTCTTTAAGTGCTTCCAGGATTGCAACAAGGTCACCCGGTGCCGCTCCGACTTGATTGACTGCTTGTACAATTTCGTTCAAGGTAACCCCGGGATTAAAGACAAACATTTTATTGTTTTCCTGGTTCACTCCAATATTGGTCACTGGTATGACCGTTGTCTGTCCTTGTGTCAAAGGTTGAGGTTGGCTCACTTGTGCAGCCTGGGTAATGGTAACGGTTAAGCTACCGTGCGTAACCGCAGCAGGAAGTACATGTACATGCTTGCCAATAACAACCGTTCCGGTACGTGAATTAATAATAATTTTTGCAGCTGCTTCGCCCGGCATAATAGTCAGGTTTTCTAAATAGGATACAAACGAAACCCGTTGCGCCGGATCAGAAGGGGCATTAACACTTACCGATGCCGGGTCAATCGAATATGCCGTTCCCGGTCCTATGGCATTATTAATCGCTTGGGCAAGCCGTGTAGAGGTTGTGAAATCAGCCTGATGTAAGTTTAAAACAACTTCACTACTGTCACCAAAAGGTGTATCAATAATTTGTTCAACCATTGCTCCATTCATAATTCGTCCGGAACTTGGAACATTAACCGTAATTTTAGAACCATCACTTCCTTCCACACCAAATCCACTTACCACTACACTACCTTGAGCAATCGCATAGATTTTTCGATCTATACCACGTAACGGCGTCATCAACAAACTGCCGCCACGTAAACTTTTAGCGCCGCCAATTGACGAAACGGTTACATCTATTTTTTGACCTTTCTTTGAAAATGCCGGTAAAGTTGCGTGAATGGTTACCGCAGCAACATTTTTTGCTTTTAATACTTTGTCTGCCGGTATATTAATCCCTAAACGCGATAACATGCTTTTCATACTTTGATCAGTTATCGCACCAGAACCGTCACCAGAACCGTCTAGCCCTACAACTAATCCATAACCTACCAGTGGATTGCTACGCACACCCGCAACACTGGAAATATCTTTTACCCGGTCAGCCTTAACCAGCCCTGAACTTAATGCTATATATAAAATAACACCAATAAGAAATGTAAGTTTAAATTCTTTAGCCGAAAGCATGATGTTTCTCCAACTTATACAACGCAATAAATAATTCTAATATGGCCATGACTTACCTTGAAAAAATCGCCCTAATGCACCCATACTATTTGCTGCAGAAATGGTGCCATCTCCTGCGTATGTAACGTTTACATTTGCAATACGCTTCGATTCAACCATATTATCAGGTGAAATATCTTGTGGCCTAACAATACCCGAGAAGCGGATAAACTCTTCAGCCTGATTTAGTCGTACCAGTTTTTCACCGCGGACAACCAGGTTGAAGTTAGGCAATACTTTTGACACGGTGACAGAGATCGTTCCGGAAAAACTGCTGTTCTGTGCGCTTGTTCCCTGGCCATTAAATTCCCTGCCAGCATCGACTTCATTATTTAGTATTTCTTTACCATTTTTAGTGACCTTATCACCCGCTAGTTTTGGACTAGGCAGATCAACTTTTTGGTCTTTGGTTGCACTAGTATTTGCCGTTGAACTGGCATTCGTTGATTCGCTTAAAACAATCGTTAATATATCCCCGATATTACGTGCATTATTATCATCGAATAGGCCAACATTCATTTCCGGACGAAATATTGCACCGTTATCTTCTTTAGGTAACTGAATAACAACCGGCTCTGTAGGCTTGAAAGATTCTTTAGTCTCTTTCTTTTTAGTTAGAGCACATGACGATAAAGAAAAACTTATCAGCATTACCAATATGAGATTAAATTTTATATTCATTTTAAAAGATTACTCTCATTATAAATTATTGTTTACATACTGAAGCATTTGGTCGGCCGTTGAGATCGCTTTAGAATTCATTTCATATGCACGCTGTGTTTCAATCATATTCACAAGTTCTTCAACCACATTGACATTTGAACCTTCAAGCGAACCTTGTACCAAACTACCAAAACTTAATGAGTCAGGTGTGCCAATAATGGCGGCACCACTTGCAGCCGTTTCACCTAATAAGTTACCACCTAATGCCTGCAGACCACTCGGATTTACAAAATCGGCCAATTGGATAGTACCGATTTGAGCAGGAATAGGATTACCAGGCTGCGATACTGAAACCGTACCATCAATACCTATGGTTACACTCAAGGCATTTTGTGGAACATTAATATCAGGCTGCAAACGGTAGCCATTCGAGTTAACTATTTGGCCATCTGCACTTAACTGGAATTCACCATTTCGGGTGTAAGCGAGATTACCATTGGGTTGAAGAATTTGAAAAAAACCGCGCCCTTCAATCGCCATATCAAATTTATTTTCAGTCTGTAATAAACTACCCTGTTGATGTATTTTCTGGGTTGCAACTGTTTTTACACCTGTACCTATTTGCAAACCTGAAGGCAATATAGTTTCCTGGCTGGTTTGCCCACCCGGTTGACGCACATTTTGATAAATAAGATCTTCAAAAACGGTACGCGAGCGTTTAAAACCTGTGGTATTAACATTTGCCAGATTATTAGAGATTGTTGATAATCTATTTTTCTGCGCATCTAAACCGGTTTTCGCAATCCAAAGTGGTTCAGCCATCTTCTCTACTCCAAGTATTATTTCTTAAACAATCTTTTATCAGGATTCGTTGCATCTGTTATTAACCTAGTGTCAGTAAGCGAGATGCATACTCATCATTTTTTTCTGCAACTTTCATCATTTTCACTTGCATTTCAAACTGTCTGGCAAGCTCAATCATATTGACCATTTCTGTCGCCACATTAACATTGCTACCCTCTAATGCGCCTGAAACGACTTGCACGTTTGCATCCGCTTGAGCTATCTCATCATCGTCCAGATGGAATAAACCGTCATTACCTTTTGCAACTGTTTTTAAGTCCGGATTAACTAATTTAATCCGGCCCACTGCATTTGAAACCTCGGCACCTTTTGTTTGAGAAATAGCCGACACTGTTCCATCCAAACCTATTTCCACTCGTTTTGCTTGTGGAACCGTGATAGGTCCATTATCACCAATAACGGCTAAGCCTTGCTCTGTTTCTAGAATTCCTGTTGCCGAAACGCGCAGACCACCTGCACGGGTATAGGCTTCGTTTCCATCTTTACCTTGTACTGCTATGAAGCCATCACCTTTAATTGCAATATCCAATTTTCGTGCTGTGGTTTGAATGGAACCGGGATTAAAATCAGTTCCCGCGCGTTCGGTCATTGAAAAAACCCGGGTTGGTAGTCCATTTCCAAAAAGCGGCATACTGCGCGCTGCAGCAAGGTCTGACTTAAAACCTGTGGTGCTGACATTCGCCATATTATTTGCATTATGTGCCTGCGCCAGCATATTCTGCTTGGCTCCACTCATTGCAACATATAACATTCTATCCATTAGCTACTCTCTTTCCCGACTCGTTTCAAATTTGCGTTTGCAAACTCAATTAACGAATATTAATAATTGTTTGGGTGACGGTATCAGCGGTTGTTATAACTTGCGCATTCGCCTGAAAATTTCGTTGTGCGGTAATCATGTTTACCAGCTGGCCGGTTAAATCAACATTGGACGCTTCCAATGCCCCTGATTGCAAGCCGCCTAAACTACCTGCACCCGGTGTACCAATTAACGGGACACCTGAAGCAAAACTTTCTGCCCAATTGGTATCACCAAGCTGGCGTAGACCTTGTGGATTTGAAAAGTCAGCTAATGTTACCTGGCCCAGAGTTTTTGTTTGGCCATTACTGTAGCGAGCACGAACAATACCACTGTCATCAATATCGATACCGCTTAAACGACCTGAGGTATAACCATTTTGAGTTAAGGCGCTCACCGAAAATTTGGTACCAAACTGAGTTGTTGGTGTAGAAGACATTAAGTTAATCGAAATATCAATCGGATCAAGACCATCTCCTACTTTAACAGCCTTATAAGTGAGTTCGCCTGGAGGCGCAGCTGCACCATTAATGGAAGCTAAGCCGCCACCACCATTAAACTTAAGTTTGTCTCCGGCATACGGAGGTGCAAGAGCACCTTTAGTATCTTTACCATCAACAAACATATGCGTTGTCCATGTATTAGGTTCTTTATCTTTAATGTAATACATAGTCGATAAATGTGGCGAACCTAATGAATCGTATACAGTTAATGATGTTGAGTGGGTAAACGAATTGGGTACTTCCGGATTAAATGGAAGTGTTGAGGGTGGTTGTTGTGAACTGTCTAAATTTAAACCCACATCAATTCGTGTCGTGGCTTTGGGTATGATATTAGATCGATCTAGTTTTAATGGACCAACAGCACCAGAAATTTCCCCTGACTCATCCGCATTGTTAACCACTAACTTATCAGCACTGGAATTCACCACAAAGCCTTCACGATCCACTTTAAACGATCCTGAGCGTGTATAGGAACGCGAACCATTATCGTCCAGGACAAAAAAGCCTCGACCATTTACGGCTAAATCGAGTTTGTTATCTGTAAATTCAATATTACCCTGTCCGAATTGTTGACTCACTCCAGATAATCGTACGCCGGCACCAATAGCATTTGATGCTGCACCATCAGTTGCTGCATAGACATCGGCGAATTCGGCCCGGGATTGTTTAAAACCGGTTGTACTTGCATTTGCAACGTTATTGCCGATAACACGTAAATCTTGTGCTGCTGCATTAATACCACTGAGTGCTGAACGAAATGGCATGGGCCTTCTCCTTAATTATTACTACAAAAAATTTATCTGTTAGATATTCCTAACAAACTACATTATCTTTAAAACTTCTGACATTTTGGCCTGGCCGGCGTTGGTTAAATTCAATGTCATTGGTTGACCGGCATGACCGACACTGACACTATCCACCATGTCGTAGACATAGGTTTCTGCCGCTTGCTTTTCTTTATCGACGTCGGCATAAGCTTCTATTTTATAACTACCCGGTGCAGACATTGCCACTTCTTCAGAACCTTCTGCAAACGCACTGTCTTTTACAATTTGGCCATCCCATTTAAAGTCTATTTTCCCGGGTGAGCGAGCCCCTAAGTTAATTTCTTTAACAACTTCACCTTTCGAATTTTTAATATTAACGAGCAGGTTTTCTGTTGCAACTTTCAAGTCAACCGAAGCCTGAACTTCGAAGGGTTTATTCGTATCGGCGTTAATGCGGAACTCACTCCCTGGAACTAATACCTTACGCCCTACCATACCCGCAGCTTGTAAAGCCTGATTAGATTGCATGGTATCGGCAAGACCCTGGAATGATTCTTTAATATCTTTCAAGCCGCTCACCGCACTGAATTGCGCCATTTGAGTCAGGAATTCACCATTCTCCATTGGCTTGAATGGATCCTGATTATTCATCTGCGTTAACATCAAATCCATAAAATCTTCCTGACCGAGTTTTTTTTGTTCGGCAGGCTTTTGCTTTTGATTGGTATTTAAACCAAGATCATCATATGCAGAAACTTGAGGATTTAAAATCTTAGTATCTATAGGGTCCATAATCGTTCCTAACTACCTTGTGGGTTATCAATTAACATGTACTTACTCACCTAGTTGTAATGTACGCATTAACATTTTCTTTGCTGTTGTCATTACTTCAACGTTTGACTGATAAGAGCGTGATGCTGAAATCATATCGGCCATTTCTTCTACCATATTCACATTTGGTAAATGTATATATCCATCTTCATCTGCCATTGGGTGGTTCGGACTGTATTCCGAACGCAATGGTTTGTTGCTTTCGACTACACCCAGAACACGTACACCAACCGCTTTTTTGTCATTTTCAAAATCTCTAACCATCGGCGCAAAAACCGGATGTCGCGCTCTAAATGTTTCACCCGTACTGCTGCTTACGCTGTTAGCGTTGGCCATATTACTGGAGATAGTATTCAACCGAAGCGTTTGGGCTTGCATTGCTGAACCTGAGATTCCAAAAACATTAAATAGAGACATTATTAAATTCCTGTAAGTCTTAAATTTTAACTATCTGTTCTAAAGCCTATTTAGCTAAAGTATATTTGGCTTAATCGCCACGAATCGCTGACATTAACGTTTGGATCTTGCCGTTTAAAAAACGCAAACTCGTCATATAACGAATCGAATTGTCATTAAACGCTGACATTTCGGCTTGTGATTCAACGGTGTTACCATCTAATGAAATCTGGAATGGCATTCTATAGAGGGTTTCAAAACGAGTGTCTGATTTATTGGGTTGAATATGTTTTAAGTTCGTTTCTTCAAGAACTTTACTACCAAACGGATTTCTTATTGCTGCTTGAAGCGATGCTTTAAAATCAAAGTCTTTCGCTTTATAGTGAGGTGTTTCCGCGTTGGCTAAATTTGCAGATAATAATTCAGTACGCTGTGCTTGAAGGTACAGGGCTTGTTCATGCAAATTGAATGTATTACCAAATGAAACTGACATAATATTTATCCTGTTTGAAACTATAAATTACTTGTTTACAACAGTTGCAACTGCTATGCCAAGTTGTATTTTATAATTTTTTCAATGACTTAGGATAAATAGATACGGCAAAGAGATGGGTGTGCGGCAATCCCTTACCTACTGTAAGTGGATTTTATGCCGGGATTAATAACAAAATTGAAAATAAAGTTTTGGAATAGGGGCTAGCTCTTTCGGGAATAAATTACTTAAGCCTATAAACAACGCCACTAGTTAGTTTAACCATTTCATATAAATCACAATAACCTGTTGGTGATTCGGAGCCTCCCAGAAAAAGGTACCCACCTGGATTAAGTAATTTGGCCATGCGTGTCAGAATATCTGTTTTAATTTCAGCTGAAAAATAAATAAGTACATTTCGACAAAAAATAATATCGAACTTACCCAGGGTAGAATAATTCTTTAATAGATTGAGTTCGGAAAACCGACAACGGCTGCTCACTTCAGGGCGAACTTTGTAACCGCCATCTCCTTCATTAGTGAAATTTTGCTTTAATCTCTCCGGTGATAGCCCTCTTCCTAAACTTAATTCATCATATTTGGCTTCTCTGGCAAGTTTGAGTACAGTTGGAGAAATATCCGTTCCTACAATTTCTAACTGACCGGGAAATTTACCTGGATTTTTGCGTTGATATTCGGAAAAAACCATGCTGATAGAGTAAGCTTCCTGACCCGACGAGCTTGCTGAAGACCAAATTCTTATCCGCGGTTGTTTTGTTTTTGCCAGGCCATCAAAAAGTTGGTTATACAATACTTCAAATGGATACTTATCTCTAAACCAACTTGTTTCATTGGTTGTCATTGCATCAATAATTTTACCTTTTAAACCGGTGTTACTGGCGAGTTTTATTTTTTCAATCATGACTCCCAGGCTACTACAATTAAATTCATCCAGTAAGCGAGTCAATCGACTGGTCACCAGGTAATGTTTGTTTTCACCTAGGACGATACCACAGGCATCTTCTAAAAAGGTTCGGAAACTTTCATATTCATCTTTTGTTAATGTAGCTTGAGTCACGCGCGGTATCTTCCTAAATTAATCCTGCAAAATTCCATCTAATCTATTACACCTTTCAACCGGAGGATTTCTTTAACTTCTTTCGCCAGTTCTTCAGCGCTAAATTTTGGTACAAATTTATCTGCACCTACCTTTGCGACCATTGATTGGTTAAATACACCGCTCAACGATGTATGCAGTAATATAGGTAAGCCTTTCATCGAATCCAGTAATCGAAGCTCGGTCGTTAACGTATAACCATCCATTTCAGGCATCTCGACATCTGAAATTAACACATCGATATGGTCAGTAATGTTTGAGCCATCTTTAACTAACGCTTTCATTATATTAAGTCCATCCAAACCGTTTTTTCCGATAGTACATTCCATACCCAGTTTGTCTAAAGTGCGTTTAATTTGATTGCGTGCAACCGACGAATCATCCACGACCATTACACGAATAACACTATCCTTTTTAGTTTTTACTTCAACTTCTTTATCTATTGCACTCAGGTCAATACCCAGTAAGTCTGCCATGACTTTCTCAACATCAATGATCTCAACCAGTTCATCATCAACTGACGTGACTGCCGTCATATAGTTTTCACTACCCAGACCTTGTGGAGGCGCTTTAATATCAGACCAGTTCATATTAACAATACGGTCAACACCACTGGTTAAAAATCCCTGAACTTGTCGATTATACTCAGTAATAATTAAATAATTACTATCTGACCTTACTATGGGTCGTTTACCAATTGCCATCGCAAGATCCATTACGGAAATAGTTTTGCCGCGCATATTGGTCATACCAATTACAATAGGAGATGAATTCGCTATTTTTGTTAATTGCGGGCACATGATAACTTCTTGCACTTTAAAAACATTAATACCAAATCGCTGCCGACTGCCTAATGAAAAGAGCAATAGCTCAAGTCTATTTTCCCCTACAAGGTTGGTGCGTTGGTCAACACCTTCAAGTACTCCAGCCATGATTTCACCTTCTCTTCATTATATTTACAGGGAAGTTATCGGCTAAAGAGCCACTTACTTGAATAACTTACTGAATTTTTTTAGCTTAATTTGAGTCCATATTGTTGGCATATGTATTGCACCATATTTATCGCAAGACTGATTTATAAAAAGCTATATTTTTAAACCAGCTATAAATCAATGATTTATAAAAACCGATAATGGCAGAGTCAAAAAAACGGCAGATGTAAAACCAATAATTGGCAGTATTATGAGAAAACATTATTCACACTATCTAATTGCTTATACTGTTGGCGTATTACTTTCTATCAGTACGGCAACTGCTCAAGCTGCTAAATATCAATCATCGACGTCTATCAAACAGGTGGTAAACAATTTTTTATCAATTCAAAACAATTCAAAACACTTCAAAATTAGTAAAATTGATAAACGCTTACGTCTTAAATCATGTTCCAATAATTTAAAGGCCAATTTTCCTCAGTATGCACAACAAATTGGGCGCACCACAGTAGAAGTTCAATGTAATAGTTCTAAACCATGGAAAATTCTTATCACCGTATATATTAAGAAGTACATGAATGTGCTTACTGCAAAACATAGTTTACCCTCTGGCAGTACATTACAAGCGTCGGATTTAAAAGTAAGCCTTCAGGATGTCAGCCAAATATCCGGGGGGTATTTCACCAATGTAGACCAAATGACACATATGGTGCTCCGACGGGCAATTAAACCCGGACGGATATTCTCGCCCGCAATGCTAAAACCCAAGCGGCTGGTTAACCAGGGAGATGAGGTAATGGTTTTGGCAGAAACAGGCAATTTAAGCATTCGCGTCAAGGGGAAAGCGTTAATGAATGGCTTTCTAGGGCAAAGAATTAGGGTTAAAAATGTTAATAGCCGCCGTGTTTTCCAGGCAACGGTGGTATCAAATGGGCTGGTAAAGGTAAATATGTGATTTAATACATTTTTTACTATTTATCAGTATAATATCGCTAAAGATTGCGGCTTTTGGGCCGCTATTAAAGTAGCGTAACTATATTAAGGATTTGGAGCAGTAAAATGCCTCACGATATTACAGGTATTAATTCGAACAAGTCATCTCAAATGGGTGACCGTGGAATTTCGAGTGTAAAAAATTCAGATGACTCGAAGAAGGCGTCAGATAATACTGGCTCAGCCTCCTCGTCATCGATGGATAAAGTCACGCTAACCGATACAGCAGCAAAATTAAAAGCACTTGAAGCAGAATTAACGAATCAACCGATGGTTAATGAGAATAAAGTGAAAGATATGCAAACCAGTATCCAAAGTGGCACTTACAAAATGGATCCTGAACGCATTGCAGATAAAATGATTAATTTCGAATCTGCTTTTAATGACAACTAAGCTGCAAGGTTAGGACTAGTCACTATGCAAAATACAGTCACTTCGAAAACGTTTCTTCCTCTGTTGCAGGAAATTTCAAGTTATCTGCAACAGTTATTCATGGCCTTAAGTAAAGAACATAAGATTTTATCTGAAAATGATATTCAATCTGTTCAGACAATCGCAGAAGAAAAAATACTCTTAATGGAGCACCTTGAAGACTTAAATAAAGAACGACGCGCCCTATTAGAGACTGCAGGCCTGGATATAACATCGACGGGGATTAGCGACTTCTTCCAAAGCTCAAAGTCGCCAAGAGCCCCACAAATGAAAGCATTATGGGAAGAAATTTCAGCGTTCTCAAACAAGTGCGAAAAACAAAATAATATTAACGGTATCGTTATAGAAGCCAATAAACGCCATACTGAAAATGCTCTATCAATACTGCAGGGTAAGCAACAAAAAACCGAACTCTACTCCAAAAAGGGTGCGTCCATTAAATCATCACACAATCAAACATTACTACGAGCTTAAGTGTTTCGTCTTTAATGGCTTCTGTTAATAATAATACGATAATTACAGACTCTATTCATATTGATTTATTACTCAGTCGACTGCTCAACAACCACAGCGCCGTAGAAATAAAAACAACAAACTCACTCGGTGAAAGTCAGTTATTAGGTATATCTGAAATATTAAAGATTAACACCGATAACAACACTCTTTTTTTCGATGCACTCGACACCAACAGTCTGTCTATAAACCAGAAGATCAAAGTGTTTACAAAAAACAAAGGAATTGATATTCATTTTAATGCCACGGTTACAGGTATAACCAAACGTAACGATTCAGTTTATTTTAATACCGATATCCCGCAGGAAGTTATTCATAAACAACGCCGCCAACAATACCGGGCCGTGCTACAAAATTTATGGAAAATACCCGTCACTCTGGTTAACAGGACATTAAGTCAAACCTTATCTGCCTATGTCTATAATATTTCAACCGGCGGGCTCAACGTGCGAACCACGACAGATAACTTCGCAAGCATAAAACCAGATAGTATTATCGATTCAATCATCCAGTTACCCGATAATAATAGAATACACTGCAAGCTTCAGGTGCGCCAAACACTCGAAAATAAAGCCGCCGGATTCCAACAATTATCAGGTCAATTTATAAACCTCGATGCGAAACAAGAAAAATATATTCAAGCATTTGTGAATAAAGTAGAACGGACAAACATCAAAAAGCAAGCCGAGCTACACACCACCGAATAACTTACCCCCCCCTTTCTATCTAGATTTAATTATTTAATAGTGATGCCGACTAATAACAGGTTATAATTTAGCCTGTGCTTATTTGTCCCCGTAACTCAGTTGGATAGAGTGCTTCCCTCCTAAGGAGAACCTCACACTTCACGCATCTCAATATACACTTTAAATTCAACACGTTAGAATATCCGTAAACCAAAACAAACCCATTTGGGACAATTTTGGGACACCTAATTTAAATACGGATATTTTTTAAAACATGGCAATAATTGAAAAGCGTGGTGCGGCACAGTGGCGAGCTAGAATACGTAAACAAGGCTTCCCCTCCCTTACCCAAACCTTTACTAAAAAAGCATATGCGGAACGCTGGGTTCGTGATGTTGAATCATCTATGGACAAAGGAATGTTCATAGATCATCGTGAAGCAGCGCAAACCACACTTGCCAATGTACTTGACCGCTATGAACTAGAAATACTCCCATCTAAAAAGTCGCAAAAGCCTGTAAAATATCAAATCAAAACAATAAAAAAAATGATAGGGAAATATTACCTGTCCCATTTAAACTCCAATATTCTTGCTAAATTTCGTGATAATAGAGTTAAAAATATTTCAAGCGAAACAGCCCGTAAAGATTTAATGTTAATTAGTCGAGTCTTACACACAGCCGTCGTAGATTGGGGAATACAGTTACCTAACGGAAACCCCGTTGCTGCATTACGATTACCAAAACCAGCACTAGCGCGTGACAGAAGGTTAGAATTAAATGAAGAGGAATTACTTCTAAAGGCAGCACTGGACTGCGGTCGCCATATCCACAATCTAATTATTATAGCTATAGAGACGGGTATGCGTAGAGGCGAGATAATCAATATGCAGTGGCAGTACATTAATTTTCAGAAAAAAACACTTCATATAGATAAAACAAAAACCGATAGCCCACGTACTATCCCACTGAGCAATAGAGCCATTAATATACTAAAAAAACAACCCAGAAATATAAATGGAAAGGTCTGGAATATACGAGCAGGCTCGGTTACACAGGCATTTATACGAATATGTAAAAAAGCCAATATTACCAACCTACGGTTTCATGACTTAAGGCATGAAGCAACCAGTCGATTTTTTGAGAAAGGCTTTAATATAATGGAAGTTTCCTGTATTACAGGCCATAAAGATTTAAAAATGCTTAAACGATATACGCATCTTAAAGCTGAAGACTTAGCCCTTCGACTGCAATAAAATTAGAAACAAGGCTATATAAATTGATATACTAGGAATTACAGTCCCCGTAGCATAATTGGATATTGCAATCCCCTCCTAAGGGATAGGTTACAGGTTCAACTCCTGTCGGGGACGCCAAATACTCATTTTCATCATGTTTCGTTAACCTAAACCACTCACCAACAGAATAATAAGTTTTTACTCTAACCTTAATTATTTTATTATTAACCTAATCTCTATAGTACAAGCAGCTTCTTAATATAAGTCAATGTTACTGCGTAGGTTATATACACAAAGAAAGTCAGCACCATAATACTAGCTGCACCGAAAATACTAATAACTATTATCTTCACATTTTGTTGATACGGCAATAAAGTCTCATAGTTAAAAGATTTGTCATAAACCAACCGAAACACCAAAACCACAACACTTGATAGAAACAGAACAAACAAGGAACCAACTAAAGCTATTGGAATGATGGTTATATATTCGACATCCGGTACAGAAATTTTTAAATAGATAATAGAAATACCTGTAATTGAAGCGATAGAACCTAATATATTAACTGTTTCTTTTATTCTTCCCCACATACAAACCTCTATATCGTTAGTTTTTTTAAGCCCAACTTCTTTTGGTGCATCAAGACAAACCTTGAATACTTAAAAAAATATCATCTATTAAATTACTAACATCAGTTACTCTAAAGTATTAATTACTTATCAATATTGATTTTTTACACTGTATCTATTGCAATATCCATTTTACAAATTTACCTTATTATTTCCCAAGGTACATATTGCAACCAATATAGTGAATCATTAATGGTTTGCCACTACTGTGCATATGCTCTGACATATAACACCACTCTTGCAAGTAATCTTCGGTATCGTAAACTTGCCCAAATGGCTTGATCTTATCCATTTTGCTACGTATTGCTGAAATGCTTTTTACAATCGGTTTATTTTTTACATAAACCAACAGTAGGTTCATGCACTCACGCCCAGTTGCATAACCAAGTAGCTGATCGATTCCCTTAATCACATACCCTGAATCATAATCAATTTTTGCTTCGCCGATTATTTTTCTTCGCGGATTTAAACCTATTGTTTCAATAGTTATGTCTGCGTGACCATTCGAATTTTCTTCCCTTCTTGCTTCTATTAGATCTGGGATAGAAAGCGCACATGCTAATACATCAGAGATACCATCCTCACCTGTTTTGCTTAAATTGTTTTTTGATCTTTCTAACCGATCAATAGCATAGACAAGTATTCGTTCAAACGCTTCTCGGAATTCTTCCTCACTGTCAGCAAGTTCTAGATCAATATATGCAGGGGTTCTTTTTTGCTTATAGCTTGTCCAACTAAATAGTCCTTTTGTAAATTTTTTCAACATCACTGTAGACCTTTCGTGTTTGCTGGCACCCAATGCATCCTAATATTCGAAGACCAGGATTCCCACTCATCATCTGAGAGCGTCTTGTCTTTCCACCATTGCTTTAGTTTCTCTCGAACTTCTTCCGCTGATATGTAATCGTTGCTTTCTGCATCCACATAGATCAACTTCATTTCTCCATCATCTCTTCCTAGCTTGGCAAGTACTGTCATCACCTCTTCATAATCACACTGATGTTTGGATACCAAGTCATCAATATCTTCCGCTGAGAAATATCTCCCTTCACGACTAGTCACTATCTTCCATATATCTTCTGCAATCCCATCACTCTGCGATTTGTCTTCTAATACGTCAAAGCCACCACTAATAATAAAATCCTGAAGCAATTTATCGATTTTAATATTCACCTTGAAAGGTGAAATACTAGCGCCTTCCAATTCTTCAAAATAAGCCTTGGCTTTGGCTTTATCAACGCAGTTTTTCAAATCATCAAAGCGGCCAAATTCATTGATATTGGCTCCTGTTACTCCGGCATTCATCATGCGGCTTAACTTGCTTTTAAATGCGGCGATGTTTTCGTCTTGTGTGCTACTAAGTACGCTGACAATCTCATTAATTTGCGCAATTTTAGAAGCAGCAAGATATTCTGTTATGTACTCTCTAAAGGTTTTCCCTTCTTGTGGTTTAACATCACCGCGTTGCACATCATTAAGAAAAATATTGGCGAACTTTTGTTCTTCTTGGGTGAGGGTTGCAAAAGATTTATGCAACTCGCCGACTGTTTTTTGAATGTCGTTGCTGCTTGCATCGTCTTTCTGAATCATTTTCAGGTATTTTTCAAAACGGGAATTCATGTAATCCGAGTCGATCTTGCCTGTATCTATTTCCGTTAAGTGGCCTGATATTTCAAATGGCACTTCATCTAAACCGCCACCTCCGTCTCCGCCACTGGATAATTCTTTATATCGTAATACCAATATCAAATAAGTAGTTTCATCAAGATTTAGCGTCACTTCTGTTTTTTTCTTACCTTTGCCGAAAACGTAGGTCAGTTTACTCCAAACAAAACCTTGAATTTTCGCCGCTTCTAAATAGTCATTTAGGCCCATAAACAATTTTGCAAATTGGCCGCATACAGATGAGTCAGCTGGCAATTTTTCAAAATTATTAATCCCGGCATTATTAAATAGCTCAACAATGTCATCATACTTGGCATTCATTTTTCTCAAATTGTTGGGCAGTTTATCCACAAAAAGCCCGACTGATTTATCACCAGAATACAGCTTAACCGCATCGTTAATATTGCGCTCCATGCTGTGCGGGTAACGATAATAACGAATAGTGCCAAAGGGTTTTTCATGTTCAATGTAAAGTCGATTGGTGCGCGAAAAGGCCTGTATGATGTTTTCATACTTAAGCAGCTTATCCAGATACAGGGTATTCAACCATTTAGAATCAAAACCCGTTAGCATTTGGTCTACCACAATCAACAGATCAATTTGTTGCTCGGGTGTTTTTTCAAGACGTAAATAAGGTTTTTTATGGGCTAGTCGTGCAGCAATGTCTTTTTTAAATTTAGCGTGGTTGGCCAGTGTAAAATCCTGGCCATATTGTGCGTTATAGTCTGTAATTATTTCAATTAATCCAGCTTGTTTTAAAGCGGTATTACCAGTGTAATCACTGCCTTCATCAATATGTGGGTCAAATAAGGCGGTTATTTTTAATGTCGGTGCCCCTTGTTTTAAACGGCGATAATACTCAATCGCTTCGATAATACTACTGGTTGCAAAGATGGCGTGGAACTTACTGTTTTGGCTCAGGCTCGTCCAGTTTTCAAGAATGTCTTCAACTACTGTGGTTTGATGTTCTGCGCGGGTGTATTGCGACGTGGGCACGTAATCTTCAATACCTTTTATATACTTGCCATTTGCCTCGGTGTGCCCTGCCATGGCAACCTTGCGCATGTAGTGATTGAACACCTCTTTTTTCTTAGGGTCTGCCAGGGCTTCACCTTCTGTATTCGCTTTAGCTTTTAGCAGTGCCACTGCGCGTCGCAAATCTTTATCTTTATAGGTCGGCATCTTGTACGGGTCGAAACCCAATACATTTTTATCGCGGATGCCATCGGCAATGCTGTAGCGGTGCAGTTCGTTACCAAACACGGTTGAAGTGGTATTGTGTTTCTTTTGGTTTTCATCTTGAATCGGCGTACCGGTAAAGCCAAAAAATACCGCAGCAGGAAAGGTTTTTTTAATGATGATGAGCATATCGCCAAAGGTGGAGCGATGGGCTTCATCAATAATAAACACCAGCCGCTGCTTGTTGATCAGCGCAATATCGTGGCTTTGAAAGCTCATACCCTCGTCATTGGCATCTTCACTGATATTACTCATTTTTTGAATCGAGCTAACAATCAAGGTATCGGCAGGGTCGGTGCTTTTGAGTTTGGTGATTAATACGCCAGTATTCTCGGTAGCCTGCACCGTTTCACCATCCCCCGCAAAGCCTTGATATTCTTGCAACGATTGCACGCCCAACTCGATTCTATCCATTAAAAAAACCACTTTATCGGCGTCTTTCGAATGGGCAATAAGCTGCGCCGATTTAAAGCTGGTCATGGTTTTACCCGAGCCTGTGGTATGCCACACATAACCGCCTAAACGGTCTTTATCGGCCCAGTTGGTTTTGGAAACTTTGTCCGAGATTGCGTTGGCGGCATAGTATTGGTAGCTGCGCATCACTTTTAGCACGCCGTCGGAGTCATCGGCCACGGTGTAAAAACCAATTAATTGGTGCGCCATGGGGATAGACAAAAAACGCGAAGCAATGCCTTTCCAATCGTTAATGGGTTCGTTATCAAAGTCTGCCCAGTGAAAGTAAAAATCTTTATTAAATTTGCCATCCATTCCCGGGTTAGCAAAGTAAACCGTCTCGGTTGGTTCCATGGCGACAAACACCTGCACCAAGGCAAACAAACCAGTAAATACGCCCTCGGCGGAATATTTTTCGATTTGGTTATAGGCATGACTGACTGACACGCCGCTACGTTTAAGTTCTATGTGAATAACAGGCATGCCGTTAATCAACAGCATAATATCGCCACGGCGGTCATTGAGTATGTTGGAGGTTTTGGCAAATCTGGGTTGCTGCACAATTTGGTAACGGCTTTGGCCTGCGGCTATTTCCTGGCGGTCGTAAATTTTCAGGCTGACTTCTTTGCCCATATGTAATGGGTCGTTAGGGTTATCGCGGGTAATGGCTACGGATTTGCCATTAATAAAACCGTTAAGTTTAAGCGGTGTTTTTAACTCGCGAATTTGCTCGACGATTTGCTGCATTTCTGTATCGCTTAGCGGCACATCATTTAAGCGGTTAATATTTCGATTGTTCTGAAATAAAATCTCCGCCCAGTTTTGAAGTAAATCCGCTTCGGTCGGGTTTTTTAACACACCACCTTCCCAACCTTTATTTTTCAACTCTTCGATTAAGGCGGTTTCAAAAGCAGCTTCGTTGGTAAATATCATGATTTCTTAGTCCCTTAAACAAACATTTTTTCTAAGCAGGCCTGCTTGATGTTGTTGAGTTTTTTAAGTTGGGCTTGATGTTGGGTTAGTAGCGTGTCGAGTTGCTTGAACAAGTTACCGATTTTGTATTCCTCCTTATCACACACAGGAAAATGGGATTGATAATCTTCAATTTCAGTCAATGAAATATGTTTAATTGTTCCACCATGAGCGATTAAAGACATCTCCTTAAAAAAATCTCCTGTGCTCAGAGATTGATATAAAAATTCAGAATCTGACTTCGCTGATAACCTTCCAACTCGTTGAGCAAGAATCTGTTTTCTTTCTGATACTTTTGCTACTCTTCCAACCGTGCCATCCATAGTGACAAGAACATCACCTTTATCTAATACATAGTCGTTAAGTTTGGTGCTTGCGTCTATATTGATTCGATTACCATGAGTACTGTCAACAAAAGGAAGGTTATCTTGAATATTACCATTGGTAATTACTAGGTACTCCCCCTAGAATCAAAGTTATTACTATCAAATGGGTATCCGGTGGATACTTCGGAAATCTCCCACAGCGCCTTTTCCTCCCACTCCCCACTAAAACCCTTAAACCGAATCTCTGGAATGGTTGCGCCTTGTTTGGGGAACATTTTTTCGAGCAGGGCTTTTTTAAGGTTTAACAGCTTGTCGTGCTTTTGCTGATGCTGGGCGATCAGAGTATCGAGCTGTTGAAAGTAGTTGCCGATTTTGGTTTGTTCTGTGCTTTCAACTGGCAGATATACAGGTGTGATTTTTAAAATTTCGGTATTAATTGATGGCATCGTTTGACCAACGGCCCTAGAAACTACGCTTTTTTTAACACGTGATGTAGATAGCTCATGATGAAGAAATTCACTATCTATAGAGCTGGCGGTACGAACGCGTAAAACACGACCAGAAAATAACCATCCTTTTTGAATGCTTGTTACATGAGCATTTATATCCACCGAACCAACGCGAGAAAAAACAATATCACCTAGCTGAAGTAAATAGGAGTTGAGACGAGAATAATCTTCATTACTTACTTGTGGGACTCCTATTTTATTCTTTGGCAGAAGACCTGATTTAAAATGTTCAGTTGTGATAATTGGCTCACCATCCTCAACATAATCTTCTGCATGTAATGAGCTTCCAAACGGGCCTGTTTTAACCTCGGCTATAGTTCCAAGCACTTTCTCTTCCCACTCCCCACCAAACCCCTTAAACCGAATAGCAGGCACTTTATTTTCTGCACTCATCTTATTCGCCCTGCAAAAACGTTTTAAATTCAGCCAAGCCTTGTTGGTCAAACTCATTGCCGGTGAGTTCGTCTATTAAACCTGCTAATGTTTGCTCGGTGTTTTTGATCTCGTTTGCGACATCGCCATAGGTGCTGGCATATTTATCCGCAAGCTTTTGTAGCTGGCTGGTGAGTTGGTGAATAAGGTTGGTTGGCAGTTGGCTTAACTCGTTAAGCAATGGGGTAATCCATTTTAGTTCTAACAAGTTATTTACTTGCTCGTCGTTCAGGTTTTCGATGGTGGTTTTGGTTTTAAGATGCAGTGCCTCGGCATCTGCTTTAACGGACTTTTTCAGCTCTTTCTCTTCGTTTATGAGGGAATCAACTTGGATGATTTTTCCTTGATAGCTTTCGGCATCAAAAGCTCCTGTTTTCTTTAGCTCGGCTTTTAGTTGTTTGGCTACTTTGGCCACTGCGGCATTCACAAAGCTATCGCCGTTGTCATTAACCGTGTCTAAGGATTTTTCTTCTTCAGTGAAGGTGTCGAGTATGGTTTCATATTCGGCGCAGATTTCGGCTAGGCGATTTTCTTGTTGTTTAAGGGCTTGTAGCTCGTCATTCAAGTGCGTGGTTTGCACTAAGTCAAAGGGCAGTATGTGGCCCTTCCAGCCGTCTTGCACTTCGGTGTCTTTGCCTTTGACTTTTTTGTTGACCATATTGGGGTCAACTCGTTTGCTCGCTTCAAAACCTTCTGTTTGCAACATTTCTAAATCGGCGGCGATGGTTTGCCAATGGTTATTGAGCAATTGGTAGGCTTGGTATTTGTCGATTAAGGTAATGTCATTGAAGGCTGTTTTTGCTATGCGTGTAAAAAGTGCATGGCTTAGTACGCCTTCATGTTGGGTAATTTTAATTGTGCTCCACTGCGTAATAAGCTCTGTTTTCAGGTAGCTATCAAAATCACTAAAGGCGTTGGCATAGGTTTGGGCAAAACTTTTTACTTCGCTGTGATGGGTAATGGTGTGTTTTACCTCGTTGGCCGCGATGGCTAGCTGGGCGTAGTGGCTTGAGTTGTTTGTGAACAAGGCTTTACGCAAGGCCGGAAAGGCTTGCCAATAATGATCAAACTGCTTGATTTCGCTCACTGGAATGCCGCCGAGCATGGTGGCATGTAAATCCCAACTTCCGGCAGCAGCCGCGGAATCTACATACCTTGGTATATTGAGGTTGTAGTCGTTTTTGCGAAGAGCCTCTTTACTCACCAGCTGTGAAAACTTTGGATTGCTGTCGCGGTTAATCACGGCATCGGCAATGCGTTTAATATCTGAGGCTTGCAGTTTGTTGTTTTTACCGACTTTTAAAAAGTGTTTGGAGGCATCGACTACAAGCACGTCTGTATTATCACGTTTTTGACGTAACACTAAAATCACCGTAGGAATACCCGTGCCAAAAAAGATATTAGCAGGCAGGCCAATAATGGCATCTATGTGGTTTTGCTCAATTAACTGCTTACGAATCGAGCCTTCTTCACCGCCACGGAATAACACGCCGTGGGGTAATACTATGGCCATCATGCCGTCTGGTTTTAGGTGATATAAATCGTGTAGCAAAAAGGCGTAATCGGCTTTGGTTTTGGGGGCTAGTCCAAAGCGCGAATAACGCGGGTCGTTCTCTTTGTGGTCTGGCTCCCACTGCTGTGAATAAGGCGGGTTGGAGACTACGGCATCCACATAGAGTGGGTTATAAGAACCCATTGGGTCGTTATCGTCAAAGTATGGCCAGTCATCTTCCAGGGTGTCGCCGTTGCGAGTGACAATATTATTGGGTTTTATGCCCCGCATGATCAAGTTCATACGGGTTAAGTTGTAAGTATTGGCTTTTAGTTCTTGGGCAAAGTATTTAATGTTGTCTTGGCTATCACCATGCTTGGCAACACTGTTACCAATGTTAATCAGCAAAGAGCCCGAACCACTTGTAGGATCATAAATTTCTATTTTTTCTTTATCTTTTACGTGGTGCGCGATGATCTCCGACATGAGCAGTGAGACTTCATGTGGTGTATAAAACTCACCGGCTTTTTTGCCCGCATTGGCGGCAAACTTTTCAATCAGGTATTCGTAGATATACCCCAGTACGTCATAGTCTTGCTTGCCATCCATTGGGATAGCTTTTATCAGTTGCAGTAAGTCACTAATCGCTTTGGTTTGTTTGGCTGCGCTTTCACCCAATTTACTCAGGCCGGTTTGCAGGGTGTTAAAAATGCCGTCGAATAGTTTTTTGTGGTTGGTATGTATTAGGCGCTCAAAGGCAGATAAAGCATCACGCACGTTGGAAACATCAAAATCACTGCCTTTTGCCAGCCATGTTGAAAACAAATTGTCATAGGCAATAAAGTAGCCCAGGTCTTTTCTGATGTAGTCAGCTGTTTCGGTATCATCTTCGCGTAGTGATGCGATTTCAGCATCTGACATGCCTTGTTTTTTGGCGTACTGGATTTCTTGGTCTGATAAGTATTTATAAAAAATAAAGCCCAGAATGTAGTCTTTGTATTCATTGGCTTCAATTTTGGAGCGCATCTGGTTAGCAGATTCCCAAATCTTGGCTGCTAATTGTTGTTTATTCAAACTTATGTCCTTCGTTTATTATTGGGTTGAGCATTTCTTGTGTTTAACAGTTATTTAGACAGAATATGTCTTTCCTTTATTAGGCATATTCAACCTAATACTTTTAGATTTAATATCAGTTTTTATTTTATCTTGTAATTGATTGTAAACAATTACTTTGAGTTGTTAGCAGTTATCATACTTAACATCCCGTTACCTCATTATTCTCGTAAACTACGATTAATATAAAATCAACCGCCTACTTTTTGATATGCCATAACAAGAAGTGGTTTAATTTTATCAACATCATCTAAACTCTTTATTGACACTTCTATATTCCCAGTACCATAGTGGCCAATATTTGTTACATCGCGAATATAATCTTCGACTAAATTAACGTCTGAAGAATTTAGTTTTAAATAAAGAATCACGCGCTGTTTCTGTAATTCCATGCATGTAATATTTTGCGATATCTTATATGCGACATAGAATTTTCTTGGCGATTCATCCATCGCAGGATCAAGACTTAGCATATATTCTTGTATTGTTAATGCTATATCTACTATTCCTTTAGGCTTTCCTTCAATATGCTGTTCAAATGTGTATGTAACAGCTTTACTTTCATCTGAAGATTTCTTACTCGCATTAGTATTTTTATTTGCCACACCGATTTGTGTATTACTTTTTTGGAAGACTTCTTCCAAATAAAGGTATCCATTTTTGAAAAGTCGATAAGACCACAATTCAATATTGGCGCCCATAACTTGGACTGCATGTAAGTCATATTTTTTATAATTGGGTGCAATGCAGATCACTCGAATATCAGACCAATCCACTTCTACATTAGAACCAAGTGTTTTCTGGACTGCAATTTCAAAATCACCTTTATGATCTTGTATCCAGGATAAATAAAATAGACTTTGATTTATTAACTCTGACGACTGCACTTTCTTGTATTCGATAATGACAGGATTATTATCCTCAGATAAAGCTAATGAATCGATGCGGCCTGCATGGAGAGCACCTGTTGAAAATTCAGTTGCAACAAAACGACAATTGAAAACTGTTTCAAGATTCTCTTCCACAAGTGATTGCAATTCTTTTTCTAGAGCGAAATTGGTTTGCTCAATAGAAGATAATTTTGAATTTGAAAGCTCAAACAAAGGCATACTAATGTCCCTAACCCTATAAATTTTATTATGTTATTAATGCTAGGTTACAAACTAGTCTAATAATTATCGGTTCTTGTATTGGCCATATCAAGTAAGGTTGACCGCTAGTATAAGCCGAAAGCAACTAACTTTGACCAACAAAACTGCTTTCACTAAATCGGTTAATATTCGACCAATTCAGCGCCATTATAAAAAGGAAAACCCCCTACGCTTATAACCTAACCATATCACAAGTTTCGGTAAAGCCCCTACTAATGAACATATTATAATTTCTAATTTTATCAATATGTTACAGTAATTTCGTAGGTCTAACCAGTTGAATTCTCGTTGTCCAATCTAAAGCCGCGCTCACATTTTGCATTCCCTAGAAATGACAAAACCGCCAAGAGGCGGTTTTATCTCCTTATAGCGAAAGCCAACTTAATGACAGACCTTGAAGGTTAGTTGTTGAAGTAAATATGCGCCAAGAAGTAGAAAATGTCAAACCTTCAAGGGAGTGTGAAGGTAATTATTATAATATTATTGGATTTTCTGTAGAATCGAATATGACCCTTTATTTACCAGTTGTTAGATTCATGCGATGCATATGTAAAAAATTTGGTCTTACCCATAAAAAACTGTCCATTACTTGTTTTAACCCAAACCAGCAGTCTTTTTGGTTTATCGATACAACGCGAACGCATTCGAAAGGTTAATTCAGATATGTTAATAGAAGGGTCTACATTATAGCCTGCCACAAAAGTATCATCATTCTGACATGACTGGTCAAAAGTGCCATCATCACTGTATCCAGATTCAGGTAACTTCAAAACAAGAATTTTTTCGATTGATTTAATATTAAAGGTAAGCGTTATTTGTATTTGCCTTGTAGTACCATCTACAACAATCACATCATTTTGCTTTTTTCCATTTAAAATGGATATTTCAATATTTTTTTCCTTATAAGTCGTTAACGGCTCTTTAAAAAATTTACTGAACTCAGATTTAACAACTGATTCGGAAAAAACTGGTTGGCTTAAACCAAAGAACAAACAAAATAAAGCAAAAAAGTGAGCACTTCTTATCATTTATATGCACCTTTACTTCCAATTTTAACTAACTTAGTAGGGTCGTCTAAAAGTATTGTATTTCTGTTTTCTGAAATTAACGCTTTCTCACCCGTGATGATATTTATTGTTCCCTTGTCACGCCCAACGCCTTTTAACCTAAAATAGGTATACCTTGGTTCCAATCCTTTTTGTAACCGTATTGGGTTTTCTAGATTAATAACTGCCTGCCTTTCATCTTCTAGAGTAATATTCATTTTTTTCGTATTACATTTTTTTCTGAAGAATCGAGTATGCCCAAACTCATGACGTATAATTGCTAAATCATACTTTTTTTCGCCACCCTTGTATGGGCTTTTATTGGGGAAATCTCGGGTTAAAAGTATAAAATTAAGACCTGCTTGTGGTGTTTGACCAGTTGCACCATCATCATATCGCACTTTAAATAACTCACGTTTTTGTATTATTGCCTTTTTATTATCTTGTAAAACTCGATAAATCATGGCTGCACCATACGCAGTTTCTGAATAGTGCTTTAGTTTTTTATATACAGGTAAATTCACAACATTATCTGGCCAAACATTGGGTTTGCTAAAGTCATATTCAAAATTTACTTTAACAAATTCTTTAAAATTTGATTGCCGCGCAACCAGTGATTCTGGCACATGAAATGTTTCGCCATTAACGCCTTTAAACAACCCTCTGGCACGCACATTTTTTCTATAAATCACTATGCGTTTATTGCGTAAGGCGAGCTGTGAATTTTTAGTGGATAGAGCTTCCTTTGTTGCTGTGCTCATTCTTTAATTCCTATCCTTGAAATATTGCATTAATAGTACACTGGTGCAGTATTAAATTAAAGAATACTGTGCGTATGTATGTAATTGGCTGCATTCTGGTCAATAATGCTACAAATCAGGACCGACCTATATTGAACACCTATTTATATAGTAAAATCATATGCTTATAAATATAGATAATGCTACTTTTTTCAAACTAGTTATTCGATAAGGCGTAATTCGACGTACCGTAGTTTCACACACAACGTGCACTGAATTTCCGTGCTTTTACACATAATCTCACCCACCGTGGGTGAGATATGGCTATCGTAGTTTTACACACAAGTACATTCCCCATCACTACGATAATTATTGTAGTGATGCACGCCCTCTATCTTACGGCTACAAGATTAAGTTCAAATTTCTCTTCATACATTTTATATAGCTTTAGCATCAGTTCAACATGCGTATGCTCATGGGGTGCGTAAAATATACATTCCCGATATGAATACAATTCTTCTAGTAGTTCATCTGATATCAATGGCTGGGTAATGATTTGTAACTCCGGCGTAACATCGACTGCTTCAATCCAACAGCCAGTTTTGCCATGAATATACTCAGTTATATTCATATTGAGTTCGGTGACTATTTCAGGTGCTAATTCATCGAACCATGGAAATTCATATTCAGTGAAAAATAAATTTTTAAGCCAATCTTTATTCCTTGTGTTCATTTGTTTCTCCTTAGGTATATAATGAGCTCATGAATATTTGGTTTCTCATCACTCTCACTATCGTCGCTGTTGCTGTTGCACTTCTTCTTAAGTACAGCAAGTAAACCCTATTGCGTTTAATTTTTCATTAAACAATTCGATATCCAAAAAAGTGAATTAATTTCCTCATTTAAAATATGGTTTTGCATATCCTCTCCATGCTGCGCCTCGGTATGTACATATCACATCACTGTTCTCTAATTGCTGTATTTGATGTGGGAAAGCGACTGGCTCTGTTACTAGTTGCTGTGCGTAAGTTCGGTTTGGGAAAAAACCGTCTCCAATAGTCACTGTAACGTTTTTAACTAAACGGTCTACGGTACCTAGGCGTTTACTCATCCATTCTGCGGTGGCGTTATCGTTTAACCTGAATACCATTTGAAAATCACATGCGGCAAGAATGGTGTTGGGGCCTTCGTCTGCTTTTGTGCCATAGCGTTGCATTTGTTCGATTGATTGCCAGTACATCCAGGTAGGTAAGTTCCGACTGCGTATGGTATTCAATTTTTGGACCAGCCCGGTAACCGGTGGCACAGTACCTATTTCATCTAACAGCAATAACACGGGTTCTCTGTTTGTGTGCATGATGAGGTAACGTAATAGGTGCCCTATTATGGCCGAAAATAACTGGCCGGTGATTTGAGCATGCTTTTCTTCGAATTGTAGAAACAATGCTATGGGTTTATCGCTGGTTAATTCTGCTAGTGAGAAATCCGAACTTTCGAGTGTTTTACGAATGTTGGGGTATCTTAGGAAACGGATATTGGCTTTAAAGGTTGCGAAGATTGAACCCATTAACCGCTCATTACTGGAAACGCTTGATAATGAATTGGCTAAACTTCGTGCGTCTGCATCTTCACTATTCGATAATATTTGGAGCAATTCTTTGTAGCTTTCACATTCTGAAATGAGTTCCCATATTTTAGGTAATGTGGGTGTATCGTTTTTCTTTAAATGTGAAATGATGGCATCTAGAAAATCTCTTGCCGATTCATTGAATACTGCATTATCTTCTTCATTAGACGGTATTAAAGATGAAGCAAATTCACCAATAGATTCGGGTGAGTCGAGATCGGCTAGTGGATTATAACAATGGCCCGATGTTGATGATGGGTTAAAGGTGATTACTCGGTAGCCTTGGGCTTCCAGGTTAGTTTTTGTTTTATCCTGTATTTCGGGCTTTACATCTAAACAGACAAAAGACCGTTTTGTTTTAGCCCATTCCAATAACTGCGCAATTAGAAAAACTGTTTTGCCTGTACCCGGTGGCCCGATAACAACGGCCCTATCCTGTATGGATGCATAAAGAGATTTGCCCTGAATCTCACCACACCAAATACCTGCGTAGCCATTATTTAAAAGCGTTATTACCTTGAGTGCGGTTTCATCGGTAGCTAACAAATCGGGACGGTGTTTAGTAACCGATTCATTCCATGCATTGTTAAATACCCAAATTACGACTAATAGCAGGCCGATTAGCCATAGTACTGGAAAGATAAAACTTAATATAACCAGTGCTGGAATAAGTAGAGTTTTCCAGCGTTCTTTAATATATTCCCAGTTATAAGGTTGAAGCCGGTAACCAGCAGCCATTGTAAAAGGTAAAGCCGTTAGAAAGATTAAAATTAAGATAGGTATAAACGCTTCTAGTTTTATACCATCGACAATTATGTATGTGAACCAGGCAATAATCGAAAGTGGAATGGTTATAACCGACAGCGTGATTAAGGCCGTGTGATATTTAATTTTCTGGATTACATGCCTGTAACCCAGAAACTGAAAGATTAAGATGTAGGCCCAGATTGAAATTATTAATAAAATACCCATGCCTTTTTCATTGTTTATTAAATTCCAAATGGCATAAACAAAAAGGATAAAAGGAAAACCTAGTACTATTAACCGAGTAATTATTTTAAGTTGATTGTCTTCGTTAGTTAATTTTGTATTATCCATGTGCAGCTCCATTAAGGGTAAGGGAATGGTAAAGAAAAGGGTTTTTAAGGTTATGTTTTATTATTTGTGGCACAGAACGATGCAAAACCATCATCGTACTGTGCTGCTGTTTGTATGTAAGGTGTGTGACACTGCCGCGCTCGGTGAGGCTATCGCCACACCAAGCGCGGCCACTGTTTGTAACGTTTTGCGCACTTTTACGCAGCGAAGTTGACGCATCGCCTCGATGCATCACTTCACTGAAAGGGGAAAAGAAAAAAGGGTTTGTTTTTGAACTGTTCATATAGTTTCCTTCAATGATTAAAGATTGGGTTTTGCTTGATGAGCACCACAACGTTGCAGCTTGTCGGGGTGCTCTATACGGCGTTTGAAATAATCACAATGAACGGCATACCAGAAGGAGCCTTGAGATATTGCTTGCTGAGGAACTTCGGTATGCTTTTCTTTTTCCCACATAAGTAGGCGTAGTGCTTTGCAGTTACCACAAATAAGTGATGTGGTTAATTGCATCCAGAGTTTTTGTATTGTAATATCGCTCACTTAATTTCCTGTGTGTGTTTATAAACTTTCTATTGTTTATAATTAGTGTGTTTCTACTGAGTGAAACGTTTATAAAGCTGATTATTTATTCAGCACCTTTTAATGGAAGAGCAGCATTTAATCTGCCAGTCGTAATTAACTTTTTGTTATGAGCGCAATGTCATTAGACATTTTTCTATCCAGTTACCGTAAGTACGTTTCAATAACATCACCACGGAAATGGCCGAGTTCCTGGCTAACAATATTTCGTGCAGCCATATACTCTTTTCCAATATCTTGCAATTCCCGCATGCGTTCTTGTACGTAGGTATGCCGTAAACCATGTGCGCCTTTGCTCCATCCCAGCTCACGTTTAGAGGCATCACCAAAACTCTTCGACCACTTGTTACCACCGCTAATGTCGTAATACTGTTGGTAGTAAACACCACGATCCGTAACGTTTTTTGGTTCACTGAGGCGTTGGGTTTCTAACAATTTGGCCGTCTGATTGCTAAGCATGACTTCACGCTTTAGGCCGCCTTTGCCAATGACCACATACAGCACACCTTTGACTCGGCCCGTAAAGCGTTCACTATTCCATACGCGATGTAATGACGGTTTCATTTCATTTGTTCTTCTTATGGTTAACAGTTCGTGTGCTCTAAGCCCGGCCTCAGATGCAATGCGCGTTGCTAATGAATTTTTACTGGTTTGGCACTCTATGATTATTTCTATTTGTTCTTGGGTGTAACGCCTGCTCGATTTAGAGGGTTTCACTAACGACAATATGCGTTCAATCTTTTGTTCTTTAATTAAAAACTGGAGCGCTACCCTGTCTGTATCTAATTGCTTTTGGCTTATACCGGTAATTCTTCGCATAATTAAATACTGAGTAGCTTGGTCTGTGGTTACTTGATCCAGATGGTTAAGATCATGATTTCGTTGTAACCACTCCCCTGCTTTTTTTAAAGACTCTGTATACTTATCGTAAGTTCGAATACCGTGGATCTTGCCAGTCGATTTACTCCCCTTAATCGACTGTTCTTGCTTCTCTTCATGTCGACTGGATAGATCCAAATACTTTTTAAGTACTGCCTTAGCCTGAACACCCATTGATTTGTTTTTACCAAATCGGGGCAAAAGCTATTCCTTTTTTTCTTGCCACTTGGCTAAAGCACGCCCCACTGTTGTAGGGTGTACTTTCGTACGCCGATATTGGCGCAACCAAATGGCAATATCCCGCCAACTGCCACCCGAGGTATGAATCACTTCAATCTCTGCTCTAAATCGATCTAAGCGCGAACGTTTATAACGCCTTCTTCTAGCCGCTCTTCGCTGTTGTCTCATAAAGTTAAATTCGTGCAATAGTGTTTCCTTACTCATGAAATTCTCCTTGGTTTGTGGGTGCTTACTTTTTGAGCATATTTTTCCTTGTCATATCGAACGATATAATTTTCCAACCAGGCATGAACGCCATCGACTGGCCATAATCTTTTACGGCAGCCAGGCGTTTCAATACGTGGTGGTAGAGGGTCTTCATAGTGAATTTTGTTGCGAAGGCGATTTACAGTAATGCCCATTAAATTGGCCATTTCTTCATCGTTATAATACTTATCCATATCTTTTAACTCCTAGTTAGTTTTGATATGGTTAGTATTGTTACCGGTAACAAACGGATTGAAAACTGGGTGATTATTTTCCGTACAATTTTTAGGAATAAAAAATGATTAATTGGGATTACTTCAATTTAATAGAGAAAAAGCATGGACGGCCAGCTAGCTCTTGGGATGTTAAATGGCTAAATAGTCTTAGAACTACAGCATGGTATTCATATTTAGAATTGTCTGGTTTCGATTTTAAAAATATAGATTTAAGCTTCCAATCAAGCGCTGAATATAATGGAAATAAATTCACTCAGGATTATGCGGCGATTGATAGACAATGGCGTTATTGGAGAGATGGTGTTGGTACAGTTAAAAGAGAAGTGCTTGATGAAGTAGAAAAATTTATTCCTGGCAGCTTGGAGACATACGCTATTGGCCCCGATGGGAGTAGATTGTGGCTGAGTTATCAATCATCTACAAACTTTAGAACAGAACTACTATCTTTAGAATGCCCTATACCTGTTGATAGTAATTTTAATCAAGTAGATTTATTAAATAATCCTAAGTTTTTCAATCCTGATATTATCGAGCCAGAAATGGAACTCGATGAAAACAGAATGTCACTTACCGGCCTAGGTTCTTCATACAAAGAGAATTCACTATGGTTCGAGATTACCTATGTAATTCTTGCTTACTTATTTCGACAAGAAATGCCAGCATACCCATGGTTTGAAACAGATGCTGAAGGCTTAATTGATGCGATAATTGAATCTCGTACTAATGCTAAAATTCATATGCTAAATATTTTAAAGGAGAATAATGATGAGATAAGAAAATATGGCCTGTATCCTGAAGATTTAATATATCCTTTTATGAAAGAATTACTTTTCAATGACCCACGAAAAATTGACCATCAAAAGTACAAATTTGGTGACAGAACTGAAAACCCTGTATGGAATGAAATTTCAGCGTATTTTCATATGTCAGTATAAATTAGTCCTAATTTGTAACTCTTCAAATATCTATCGTACTTTCATACACAAATCCTACCCACCGTGGGTGAACCTAAACCCTATTAACCGTTAATGAATCTAAATTGTAGCAGTATAACTGGATAGTGTAATGCCCTTCTAAGAGACAGGTTATAAGTTAAATTCTTCTCGTAAACGCCATTTATTATTAATGCATTTTAACCATGTTTTCACTTATCGTAAATCTGGTTGAAAACTTTGTTGAGCTTCTATTTCATTAACTTTTTCATTAACTATTCTCGTCAAATTCGCCCAAAATCCATGATATATTTCTATATTTTCAGATTCAAATAGATCTCTTAATTCTTCAAGTATTATTCCAAGCTCATCTTTTGTATCACACAAGTTAATAACTTCTTTTACTTTTTTCATTGATAATGAAATACATAGACACCCACCAACTTTCATATTTTTACCTGGCTATTTTTAAATTACTTAACAATCATCTCGCGTGCTTTTAAATACCGATTATTAGTTTAAATAATTTATTTTTTAGAGTAAAGATCCATAATCTTCGACACACGAAAAAACGACCACCAATAAATTAAACTCAAACTAACCAAGACCAATAAATAATAGAACATAGTCAAAAGTCCAAGGCAAAACTCTATCATTAGCATCATTCCATACTTTGACGCATTTTTATAAATTAGAGTAAGCTTCACAAATATATTTTACAGTAACAGTCGTGACCAAATTAACTATGCCTCTACTGTGGTGATTTTTGTAGGGTTAGAATTACAGCCAGTTATACACTAACTAAAGCCAAGACTAGAAAATGCGTATAGATAACTATTCACTCCCCCAAATTATCGTGCTTTCACACACCTAAACTAACACCTTCAATTACCTATCGTATTTTCACACACAAATCCTATTCACCGTTAATGACCCTAAATTCTAATTCATAGCCGCGGCGTGTATCGTAGTTTTACACACAATCCTACCCACCGTGGGTGAACCTAAATCCTATTTACAGCGAATAGACTTAAATGCATATTACACACCGAATTGACCACCTTTATTTTAAAGCCTGACCACTGGATCCGCTGAAGGCTGACCAGTAATTTGCTATTGCCTTGATAAACGCTGGATAGACATATAACTAAAATCGTTTATGGCGGGTTTTGAGGTGCTTCATGGAAAACAAAAAAACCAAAAAAATCGAGAGAAGCATTACGCAAATGTGGGTAATATCCCTATATTAAGCTTATCGTAATAAGTCTTGAAGTGATTAGTTATCCCTTTCTAATCGTTATAATCCCTTAGTGCATGGAGTGTCAACTTTTAAATTTGTTGTTGAACACCCTCCGAAATGCAACTGAAGTATTCAGTAATATTTCTTTAGCGATTTTAATTGTTTCTCGATATCCTTTATAAAATCCACTCAATAAGTAACTTATAATCACTTTAATAATTGATAACGCTTTTCTAAATAAAGGCCGATAAATCGAATGCGGTCTCCCTACAATACTTCTGCTGGCATTAGCAACTTTACCACCCGCAATCGCACCAAAAAGGATATAAAAGAACCATTTAATACTGGAATTCTTTTTGGTTTTTTCCATTTCCTTATTGTTTCTAATCGATTGTTTCCAATGGGCTTCAATACCCGTCATTAATTTCTCAGCGGCCAAAAAATATTTTTGGCTGGGCTTATACTCATGTTTAGTAAATCGAGCCAGCACAAAAGGGATTTGAGTACAATATCCACTATAACTTTGGCTCTCACAATAGTATTGATTGAGTGTATCAATATCTTTTCTTATCTGCTCTTTATCGAAATCCTTCCATTCTGATATAAAGCTTTCATAATTTGGAATATCTCCGTACTCCCTGCTAAACGACACTTGCCCACTCAACCACCATATTCTGAATCGTGCTTTTGGAATCCATTGACAAAATAATCCTGAAGCACCTGATTGTCGAATTTCATTATTGTTTGTAGTGCACATTATATGTATACGTTGTAATTGCTTATCCAGTAAAGTAATACCATTTTGAATATTCTTTTCTGATTTCGTCAGCTCTTCTTTGAAGTATCGGGTATTACTATCAACGACAAAGAATACGGCTGCGGTTAAAGCAATCACGTACCAAATATGATCATAAATATTTTTAAAATTCGTATATAATTTAAAGATATGAATAACTAAAGTAGTTATTGACCAACCAAAAATAAAACTAAAAAATACATTGATTAATGCACTTTCAGTCTCACCAACATATAAAATACCATCTGACGAATGAAATCTATTTGGTAATTCTCCGCTTAAAAATGGATAGCCGAATGAATATAGTAGCCCAGGTAATAACCACAGTATGACTGTTATCACTCCTAAAAGCCTTGATATTGTAAAGGCTGCGATAATATTGAGAAAAATAACGAAAATAGCGATAAATAAATATAGCCCCAAAACTATACTAAACGCGAGCATAGGTTCAATATAAGGTCCATTCCAGTAGCTTAACCATCCAATTGACTCCATGTTATGAGCTAATGCATGTGCAGCACTGTATATCCAATATATATATGGTTTAGTAAAATCCATTGAATCAACCATTCATTTACATTTTAAGATAAGATAAAAAATCATCCCTTTAGGCCTGGCAGAGAGATAAAGTACTGGCGCTGCACTTGTTTGAGCATAAATTTTATGTGCTGCTCACCATAACGCTCAAGATTTTTCTGAGTACCAGATAATTTATAAAATATTGATATGGATTATTATTTTAAATGAAACCAGATTTCATTTTGATATATGAATCATCTAGTTTTTTATTCAGCTGACGAACACCTTTAACCGTATCATCCGTGGACTTAATAACGCTATCCAATAGAACTTCGAGTCTCAGTTCTTCGAAGTTTGGGGGAGTAGGATTATAATTAGTCAACGCACGTCTAACAATCTCACCAAATGAAATATGTCTATTTTCCGCAAGAGTTGCATTCTTAGCAATACTCTCAACTCTAGTAATAAGAGTAGGTGACATTAATATTGTTTTTCTCACCATCGAGTTTGATTTCTTCTTCATATTAGTGCCTCTCTAGACTAATAATACCAAACGGAACTATTTAAGCCATAAATAAATCTGTCACATATTTTTAATATACTTAAAGTGGATAACACGGAAGTGCATTGCCACAACAATAAACATTGTTTTTATCTGTTAAAGGATTATATTCACCATTATCCTTCTCATTTTCATCTTCTGCAGAATTAAGCATAATACTATATGCATGTTTACAATCCTTTAATCGGTTCTTAATTTCTGCAATAGCATTTAGTAAACCCACTTCAATAATTTTTTGTTTACCCCATTCCGAGCATGAAACACCATTATGAAGTACAGCATGAGCGCAACAATATCCTTTATATGGTGAAATATAAATTTGATAGAAATTAATTTATTCTACGGAAAATTTCGATATTAGCTTCATATTTAATTAGAATTATTCTCATTATTTTCAATATTTTTTCGCAAATCAACTCCACAACTGAAGCAATTATCACCAGGCCAACGCCATGGATTGAATAAACTACCTCTAAAAAGTACTTGGTGTTTATTACATTTCGGACATTTTAATGTCATTACAAAATACACTATGTAGAATAAAACAACCATACCGACCCAATAAGTCCAATGAGGTTGAAATGAACTCCAATCATGCAAATTTTGACCAAGCATTCTTTGAGCTATTCCAAAAGACATACCTATTACAAGTAATACAATTAACTTTTTTTTGTTATAACTCATTTTTCATATCTAATTAATAGTTCTGTCACTTTTATTTTGAACTTTTCAATATCAAACGTTATTTAAAGGTATCAGTGTCGCATTTTTTCACTATGTAATCAGGCTTTTTTTAAAGCAATCAATAGTTCATCATCTTCTTTAGTATCTTGCAGAACCGCAACCATACACGCATTTTCAACTTCACCCATATCAGTTGCATAAGCAAAATAATCAATCGTTTCACTACAATCTTCATCAACATGATAAGTAGTAATAATATCTGTACTTATATTAGTATTATTATCATCATCCATTGCATATAGAAAATCATCAATAGAATCGTGCAAACTCTCCGACAAAGATCCGACACAAACAATATATTTAGCACCATTCTCAATAAAAAATTTAACTATATCACCCCAGCTTTCGATAGAATCATCTTTATCAAAACGAGCAGTAAACAACACAACGACTGGCACACAATCCTCAATAAATTCTGAAATTACTTGTTGTTTCGAAGCAATAATTACTTTTCGATTGTTTGACAATTTAGTGTACATATTCTTATAGCTCTCCTCGATTTATTTTCTCTATATTCTTTCTGAAAGTATCAATTTCTTTTTGTAAATGATCCATTCGTCTTTCTTGCTGTTTTTTAATCAAGTCTTTTGATAACCCCTCCATACCAGGTCGAACAGTTGGGTTTGCTTTAAACTGCTGTAGCTTTTGCTCATGCTCTGAGATACGTTTTTCCAATGAACGTTGAGCTTTTAATTGCTCTTTAGATAACGGGCATGATTTTGGCTGCGATGAATTAGGAACCTTTGGCCTATATGCGTTAGGATTAAAACTTGGCGACATTTTGACACCATTATACGAATTAATACCGTAGCTTCGAAGTCCTCCCCCATAACTTATACCACCATATCCACCGCTTGACCCTCCCAATCCATTAATGGTGCCCCAGCCTGAACCCCTAATATTTACTAATCCTAGTGGATCGCTCCAATAAAGTGGATTCCCTTCAACATAGCTATAGGTATTGAGTCCCCCCCATAATCCTATTGGGTCACTTCGAGTGTACCGTCCTGTACTTGGGTCGTAATATCGATAGTAATTATAAACTGAACGAGCTTACTTGGGATCGTAGTTACCTTTATTTATTAGGATGTTACGTGATTAGCAGGCTGTAAATCAAAAAATTCTAGGTGCAATTTTGATAATGTAAGACTCAATACGCAACTTTACACATTATAGAAATCTGTCACCCTTTTTATTCTCTTTTTTACGTATAACCTTATGTATAGGTATTGATACTACGAACAAAACTACTAAATAAATATACCAACCAGGATATTCTGTTAATAACAAAAATTGTTTAATTGAAGGAAAAACGAAAAACAATATGTGAGGCATAAACATCAATAAACAAAAAACTGAATAGTAAAGCAATTCATTTCTTGATAATTTTACTTTATATTTCATGGCTGATTTATATTTTCATATCATAGACATATTCTTGTCTGTTAAGCCCTAAAATTGCACTAACAGACAAGAATTTGACTATTAAGGTGAAAAATATTGATGCAGTTTTGGGTTTCACTCTTCATAGATTATGATAAAACATCGAATCTAATAATTTCACCTTCTGAATTAAGAGTAAGTTTCCCAAGTACAGATTCTTGGTCCATAGATGATTCATCTGCCAATTGAAGGTAAAATGCATCCGAGTCATCATCATAGCTATATCTTATTTTACTTGAAGCATTAGAACTTATATTCTCTTTAATTCTATTTAAGCATGATGTTCCAGCTTCAAGCTGTAAGTTTATAATTTCAATGCCAATTATGTCTCTAAACTGGTTGTAATCGAGAATAAACTCTACTTTTTTTTCTACCACGTTGCTTTCACAATCACACACAACAACCTGAAGACCTTCAGATGTTATTAATAGTTTTGGATAAGTCATCAAAATTGCCCACCTCTTGGTTTGCCTTTATGTGCACTGACTATAGAACCACCATCACCAGTAACAACTGTCACATCATTGACCGAATCATAGTGAACTGTCTTTCCTCCATCGATAGGCAACCCCTTTGTTGTATCAATAGTATTATCTACAACAGTGCCTGGGATATTTCTTTTAGGTCCTGTATCTAATTCATAGTGTTTCGTTAAAGGTCTTCCTTTTGGAGTTGAGCCGAAGCATTGCTTTGGTGCTTTTCTAGATAAACTACCTAATGCATTTTTTCCGAATTTTAATCCAGCATAACCAAACCCACTTAATAAATCACCTGGACCTGCACTTTCAACAATTCCATCATTAGCATGTTCAGGAGGGAGATTGGCGTCACTCCCCATGTCATATATAGTATATGCTATAGCTAAAAAAGCTAAAACATGTCCAGCAAGTAACCCATTTGGATCGTAATTTTTAATTGGGTTACCAAAAACATAGCCATAAGTATTTAACCCACCGAGTAAGCCAATCGGGTCACTTCGAGTATATCGACCTGTACTTGGATCATAATACCGGTAGTAATTATAGTGTAAACCCGTCTCTACGTCATAGTACTGTCCGGGGAACCTAAAGTTGAAAGTAACGTTTTGTGCATTACCATCTACATCTTCTAGTGCAGCTGTTTTACCAAATGCATCACTGTCCCACTTCCAGACTAAATCCTGGTTAGCATTATTTGCAGTAATAAGACGAGGTGAACCCAGGTGATCAAGATGTACAAAATACGTTCCTGTGGCTTCGGTCATTTGTACTGGTGTGTAATACTGTGGCAAATAGCTATAGCGTTTTTGCCATTGGCCACTGTTGTCATATTCAGCTAATACGTTACTACTGTCCCACAGGAACCACGTTGTTTTTCCATTCACCGTTTTGTTAATGCGCCGCCCAGTTGGATCATAAGCATAGTTGGCATTCGTTGACGGTGTTGTTTTACTGATAGTTTCTAAACGATTATTTATATCGTGTGTGTAAACCATACCATCACTACGTGAGCTTAAGTTCCCATCATTATCAAAGGTATATCCTAATGCTGGGCTTTTTGTTATACGATTATTATTATCATAATCATATGCAGCAGCATCACTTATCAACTCTCTGTTACCAATTTCATCATAAGTATAACTTTCATCAGTTATTGGACTACCCGTGGGTTGCGTTAGATTTGTTAAACGATTCAGCCCATCGTATCCCATGCCTTGTTGGCCAATTAAATTATCAATTGAAAGTATGTTTCCGGCAGGATCATACCCGTAATCAAATTGTTCTAAGACAGCACCAGCATTCGTTAATTTAATCTGCTTAACATCATTATTAGATTCATAACCAATATCTGTTAATAAGCCATGTGGGTACTGAATTTGTTTTAAATTGTTATTTAGATAATAACTTAGTTTAAACAATTGATTTTCAGGTAAGTTGCTCTCTGTTAATTGATTTAACTTATTGTAATTATAGGTGTGTGCAAGTGTTGAAGCACCATCAATTAAAGTTAAAGACTTACGATTACCGACAGCGTCATATCCGTATTGTAATTGACGTGTTCCACCCGGGATATATTGAACATCCTGTGTTTTTAACCGATTAATGGCATCATAAGTTGAGTTGTATAATGGTGTAGATTGTATTCGATCATCGCTTAAAGTTGTTAAATTACCTTGATAGTCGTACCCATAAAGTTGACTATACGTTGGTGTTGTATCTGAAACAGCATTAAAATACTGTGCTGTAGAGAGAGCTCCCCATGCCTCATAACCATAGCGAATTTGTTGTCCACGTGAGTTCGTTTTTGTGTTAAGACGATTTCGATCATCATATGTATATTCAATACGTTGGCCCAGTGTTTTAACTTCAGCTAATAAACGCCCTAAGCCATCGTATTCATACGTAATATCATGCGCTTTAGGGTCAGTGACTTTTCGAACTTGTCCGAGTGCATTATAATTAAATTGCGCCGTTAAATTTGGAGTAACACCTTTTTGAACAGTTGAAATGAGTCTATTTAAACGATCGTAGGTATAATCAGTTTCATTTGATTTTGCATCAATTGTTTTGTTTCTGTTACCGGCAGCATCATATTCATATTGAGTAACATTAAGCTTAGCATCGGTAACTTTGACCAGCTGATTTAATAAATTATATTCATAGTTTGTTGCATTGCCATTAGCATCTACGGTTTTAACACGATTACCTTCACTGTCGTAATAAAGTGTAAGAAGGTTAACCTCGCTACTAAAATCATCTACTTTAATAATCTTCGTTAATTGATTTTTGCCATCGTAAATAAGTTTAGTAATTTTACCAGTAGATGCACCTAAGCGCCCTCGTTCAATTTGTTGAATATTATTACGTTCATCATAACTAACAGTGCTCACTTCATTTTTGGCATTCTCAACTTGAGTAAGTCGGTTGATATTATTGTATGTCAGTTTTGTTACGTTATTTTTTGCATCCCAAACTTGGTTAATATTACCCTTTGTATCGTAATCTATAGTGACCTTCTTATAAGGGCTTAACGCACCACTTATTCTATAAGATACATCTTTGACACGTCCATTCGTAGGGTAAAAACCAAATACACGCTCTGTGCCATCCGGTAAGGTAATCGCTCCATTTCGACCTTGAGCATCATATCCATATTGTGTCGTAATCATACTGTTATCGAAATTACGTTGTTGCTTCGTCTTTAATGTTGTTGGAAATCCGTTAGTATAATAATACGTATAAATTGTTTGGAATGTTTCAGCAGGTGCACTACTGGCAACAATGTCTTCTTGCGTTACTCTGTTTTGATCGTAAGTCCATGTCCAAGTAATATTTTCACCAAAGGTAGGTTGAACCTCTTTAGTTAAACGGTTCCCTGTTGTATCGTAAGTATAATCCGTTGCAGAAAACAAGGTTAAACCGGTTACGGTTTTTTCCCAAAGTTCTTCTCGAGTTACTTGTTTATGACCAGGATCGTATGTATAGCGTTTTTCGTGCCCTGCTGCATTACGATAGAGCGTTATATACGTATCGGTATCAAACTCATAGTGTTGCGTGAAGGTGCGTGGATTTAAACCACTCTCATCTGTCACAGTGGTGGTTGTAGTTGTTGTTAAGTCACCGTTATAAACAATGTCGATAACATTATTACCATAGGTTTCTTTAGTGGCTCGATCTTGATCGTCATAAACTAATACTTGTGGCGTTGCGCCTGTACCACGAGTAATCGTAGTTACATTATGGTCATCAAAAGGATCTTCGTATTTATAGGAATAGACCATGCTACTCGGTGTGGTAACCGCTTCTAAATTACCTTTAGTTAAATTATCCGTAGTGACATCATGTGTGTAGGTTACAGAACGCCCCGTATTGTCAGTAACTTTAGTAACTCGACCAGTAGACTCGTTATAAGTAAAATCAACATATTGGCCAGTTGTAGTAGAATCCGCTAGCTGGACTTCAATGCGTTGCAATCGATCTAAACGAGCTACAACCATTGGTTTAGTTGGATCGACAGAAAATGGTGATGTACCAGTAAGCGGTAACCTACCGCGGGAATCATATGTTAAAACTTGTTTAATTCCACTTGCTTTCTCGATTGAAACTAATCGACCTTGTTGATCGAAAATATCACGAGTACCATTAACATAAAAAAATTGATAGCTGCCATCAGGTTGTAAAGTAAGCGTGCCACGTTTCGCTGTTTTAGGTGTAACAAAGGCACCCGCCACTTGAATAAATTTATCTCGACGCCCACATTCAGAACGTAGCAATACAGAGCCATCGGGGTAAGCATAGATTTTTCTGTCGGTTGTAAAGGACCAACCGTAACCTAGTGTACTGTCATAAAGTCCCCTACTGTCATATTTTCGCGAGATTTCTATGGGGTAAACACCTTTAACCACCATATCGGTTACTTGATGGATTTCACGCCCATCATAAAGTCTAACTGATTGGCTAGTACTCCCTTCTTTTTGGCAAACAGGTCCATTTTCGGGTAAAAAAGAACCAAGTCCACTCCCCGTAGAATTACCACCAAAATTATGTGCGGACACCAGAGCAGTGTGCAGTGCTATTATGAGCACAATAAAAATACGATAAAGAATTGGATAATGCATATTAGCGAGTTCCCTTGCTGAATGATTTTTTCTTTTTAGAATTTATTTTTTTTCGATTAATTTTTGAGTTTTTAGGATGATTTGAATACTCTTTAAATTGATCATTCGCTCCTTCATTATCACCAATCAATTGGATAGCTTGGCCTAAACCAATCATAGCCATCGAGTTTTGGGGATCGATAACACGTGCAGTTTGGTATGCAATACGTGCATCAATCCATTTACCTTGCTGACCGTAAAGACGCCCTAGAATCAGATAGGGATATATATTTGTAGGATCTACTTTTTTCGCCTTTCGTGCATATTTAAAGGCTTCAGTGTAATGCGCAAGTATTTCTTCACACTTCGCAATACCCACATACAAATCAACATCTTCTGGTGTTAACTTTAATGAGCGGCGAAATTTTATATTAGCTTGTTTATATTTGCTATTCTGAAAATCATTATTTGCCTGTTGTTTCAAAGTTAGCGGAGCAGCATTTGCAGATGATATGCAAATAAATAATACGCCTGATGTAATATATTTTATAAGTTCCATGTAGCTACACCCATTCCTTATTTATTGTTTGTTTCAGTATTACGAGATAGTGTTTTTATTGTCTTTGGTTGATAAAACACCCTTACCGTTGAAGTTCCAAAATTCCCCTCGTAAGCACGGATATTCGCTGTGAGGTAATGGATTCCTGGGTTCGAATTTTTAGGCTCCCAAAACCAAGTCATCGGAATATATCCTAATTCGCTTTCTTCAATAAACTGACCATCGAGATAAAAAACAGATTCAAAACGTTGCGCGAACAAACGGGATTGTTCATCACTACTCAAATCTAGTTTAATTGCCACTTTCTCAGTAATAATAGGTATACCGTCCTTTGTCTTTGGTAAATTATTAGGAAGATTAAATATTATAGAGAAATCACCACGCTGCTCAATGGCTTGCTGACTATGACTAAACATTCTTTTTTTAGACATTTTCTTTTTAAAACGCCTTTCGATTTGCCAAGGTAATTCCTTTATTAATTGAACTTTATTAATTGTTGGACCAACTAAAAAAGTGTTATGACTTAAACTAAATGCAAGTACCCCAATTTCTTGATTTGGGTGTTCTGATAAATCAATAAAACCAGATTGATCAAAACCATTCCATGTAGTTTTATGTACGCCACCGACTCTTGGAACCCAGTTTAAAAAAGAATTCATTAGAGGACCACGATTTTTTAATCCAATACGTATATTAACGCGTGATAAGGTAGGTAGAATATACTGAATTTGTTTTGTTTCTTTATCCCATCGTATGTTTTTAATATTAAGCGTCTCTCCGCCGGTGTTATCAGTAACATCATACTCAATACTCTCGCCATCTTCAGAATAAGCCATTAAAGTATAATGATAGGCTTCTGCCGGAACGATACGTCCAATTTGATCCCGACCATCCCAAGATAGACTTAGATTATTACCTGAAACAATACCCTTGCTGGATATTTTACTTAATAGAATATCACGCGCATCATAAATAAAAGCAGTTACAAAACTCGGTTTATCAACGGTGAAACGTATTTTCACAACTTCACCTTTATGCGGATTAAAAATATTTTGATTATGCGACACATTTTGTATCGACAATGCCCAGGTTAGGTTACTAACACATAACATTAGAACTAAAGGTAAATATTTAAATAAATTCATTTGGTTTCTCCTGTTGAGGGTTGAAACCATACTGGCGAACGTGCCCCACGTTTGTAAAATGTTAACTGCTTCAATTGATGGCTATTCAAATCGATATACCAAAGATTAGGCGAACCTAACCGAGTCGATTCAAAAATCAGTCCTTGCATATCAGGCGACCAACTTGGGCGACCATCTAATGCAGGATGACTCGTTAAACGTTTAGCAACTTTGTCATTGGTAAATCGAAACAACTCATAATTACCTAAACGATTACTCGAAAAAGCAAGTTCATCATTACTATTTATCGCTAAATCAAAATGGTAAAGTTTACCTACCGTTAATTGATCTACATTCGTCGTTTTTACATTTACTTTGAAAATATTATGGCTTTGCTTTCCATCGCCTGATAAAAAATAAATATCGTCGCCGGACACACTCCAAACAGGTTCGTGCTGTAAATATCCCATTTTAGTTATTTTACGTAAATTCTTTCCATTTATATTAACAATCCAAATATTATTCGTATCAATCCCTTCGGCTGTGCTTACTGAAAATGCTATCTGTTTTCCATTTGGCGATATCACCGCATCTGTCGTTCCCTTTAATGGGATATTAACAGGCACCGTTTTACCTGTTTCTATAGAGACCTTCGCCAATTGCCCTTGCGTTCCATTAATTAATAAATGCTTCTGATCTGGAAACCATGAAACACGACTAATATCATATTTTACATTCGATAATTGCCTTTGTTTTTTACCAGAACTATCCATAACCCAAACTTGCCAGAAATCACTAGCATAGGCCAAGTATGCAATATTTTCGGTGCTTGCAGAGACTGATGCAACAAAGCAATACAATGCGCCGAAAAAAAACATTTTTATAGTGACTATATTTTTGTACATTTAAATTTATTCTTCTATTTGCTATTGATAAAGCTGTATTACACCGCGGTATAATTTCGTTAATCCCGTTGTATTGCTTGTTGCTTCTATTGCAAAAGTATAGGGACCTTCGTCCGTCACCTTAATATTATTTGACCCTGGTAAATCAATCCCATCCCATTTCACAACATGCTCAATAGGGTTACCTTGAGCATCATTTGCTTGTTGAAATACATTACTTAATAAAACAACAGCAGAGGGATCATTTATGTCCATAATAGTCGGTGGTAATAATTTAAACGTGATCGTAGAGTCTTGGTCAATTCGATAACCCATCTGGCTAACTTGTTCATAGCTATGGGTAACGAGATAAGGGTCTGATTTCACTTCTATATTCGGAGCCACACCGAAACCCGTTACCGTTGGAATGTGACCTTTCACGATTATTGTGTCAGGATCAAGTAAAGTCGGCGTATCAAAAAAGTAGCTAGCAACTCCGGTAATAAAATTTCCATCAGGGTCGCGGCCATCCCAATATATCCAGTGTTCGCCTTTAGATAGTGGTTCACCATCATATATGAAGAATGGTTGCCCATTTTTATATTGCTGAGAATTTATACTGAAATGAATGCGACCTGGATACTGCATACCTAATTTCAACTTCCAAAATACATTTTTATAACTGTTGTATATTGAATTATGGCTATACGGGAAAGTCGAGTTAGGGATTTCTACCGGATAGTTTGAACCGCCATTATACAAATTGGGATTATTTACAGTGTCATAGATCGCTGTACTTGTTCCAGCTGTAGCAACTAATTTAAACTCATAGGCCTCATCTGGAAGATAATTTCCTTGATTATCCTTACCATCCCATGTCAACGCGAACTGTCCTGCATTCGCTGTTACTATCTGTCTAGTTGAAACGAGTGACTCTGCAGGTTGGGTGTAAATATTCATCACAACTGTAGACGCCTGATTTACATTAAAAGTTACTGTTGCTAAAGAGTTTATAAGAATATTGATATTGGCATTATCCAAGCTTACATTCGTTAGAGAAACTAAATTTATAGAAACTTTGATTGCGTCTACACTGATATTTCCTGCCGTATCTGAAACTGTCAACCTAACGGTATAATCACCTGAGGGTAGAGCTGAAATTGTTCCATTATTACTATTCATAATCCAGCTAATTAAACTACCTGATTTCACAGGTATCGTTTGAGATGTATTAATCGTTGTCCATGCAGCAGGAGACACTCCTACGCCATATTCAACTTTATAATCAACGAAGTTAGTATCTCCAGCTGAACCTGTAATATTAAATTCAAGCTGATTTTGAATGATACTATTATTTAGCGTATCTGATATGTCGGCAACAGGATAAGTTGCATCCAGCACAGTATATCTTGAACCTACCTGTACTGTTCCTGTCGTACTTGTTGCCGTTATTATAAATATATATTTACCATCGGATTGCAATGCACTGGACTGATTCTTTCCATCCCATGTAAAGTTTACATTACTACCTGTTCCCGATTGAGTTTTAACAAGTTGATTTTTACTGTTTTTCACATCGACTTTCCAGCCAGTAGCCTGACTTAAAGTACCCATAATTTGAGTGACATCTTTAATAGCATCACCGTTAGGTGAGAAGTAAAACTGACTCAAAGTTAGACCAGATAATCCAGGGCCATTTTGCGCCATTGTTTTAAATAAACTAAAATCTGCAACTTCTGCACTATTAGAATATGCTATTTCTTTTCCTACTTGAGGTGTCTCTGTACCCCACCAGTTTTTGGTTACATCCAGTTTCAAAGTACTCGTTAAACCGAAATTTGACACTATCAACTGTACACTATTATTATAAATATCATTGCCAGTAATGGTAGGTTGAGGATTCAAGGTGTCATTATTTTTTCCTTGAATATGAATACCATAACTGTTGTTGATAATGGTGTTACTGGTAAGTATAGGGTTACTGTTACCAATAATGAATACGCCAGTCTGATTATTTTGAATTAAACTGTGGTGCAAATAACCTGATGCGTCGGTAAACATAATTCCGCTCGTAGCATACTCAACAACAACATAAGCAAGTTCATTATTGATTGAAGTTGAGCTAAATTTAATACCATCCCAATACCCTCCTGTCAGTGGATAATCTGACGATGTAAATACGACTGATGAAGCAGCTGTACCTAATGCTTTTAATGTACCATTCACCTTAAGGGCAATATAAGTTTCAGTAGCCTCAATCTGCACACCTGGATTAATCGTTAATGTCGCCCCTTCTGCAACAGTAACGTCATTAAACATTTCATAATGTTGATTTTCAGGCAATGCTAAATCAGCGATAACTGGGCGTCGCAGTAATCTTTTACTATAAATTTCACCAAACTCCGCATCCAAAATTGCGCTAGTATCGATCCAAGGATACTGAACAATAGCCACATCACCATGATCAATGATTTTTGCATGTATGGTTTTAAAGTTGGTAGAACCCCACCAATTATTTTTGGCGTCTAGTACAGCGTTCCCACCATCACCAAAACCTGACGCTTGATAATTGAACGTGTTTAATGTAATCGAATTATTGTTTACAACTGGTGTAGGATTATTTGCAGCAACACCATCTCCATATGCATAGATTCCGTAAGCGTTATTCGTGATTATAGAATTTAAAACCTTACCACTAGAGCCAGCCCGAAATGCTACGGCATTATTTGCATGCTCAATTACTGCATAGTCAATAGAATTCAAAGGTGAGCTTGACCGAATATTGATACCGTTCCAATCATTTTCTTTTGGCACAGGTTCTATTGATGTAAGTATTACCGGATTACCAACTACCCCTTTAATATCTAATACACCATCAATATCTAAACTTGGCCTACTATACTGGTTTGTACCGGCAAAAGATTCAATGCGAACTCCGGCATTTATAGTAAGTGTGGCTGCGGGTTCTACAGTAACAGATTCTATCATTTGATAACGCTGCCCCGCATTCAAACTTGTAGAGACTTTGATTGGCAAGCGTAGAAGTTTTGCGGAAAATTCTGCAAGTTGTGAATCTAAAATAGTACCCGTATCAATCCAAGGTGCAGTTGCCGTTTCCTTTCGTTCGTATATTTTAGAATGTATAATTTTAAAGTCTGTAGTTCCCCACCAGTTACCAGTAGCATCTAGAACAGTATTAATGGCATCACCAAACGTAGTCGCAAAATAATTAAATTGGGCATTAGAAAATATCTGGTTTCCAGTTACAATTGGAACAGGATTGTTTTCAACTGTATTATCACCATTAGCATAAATCCCATAATTATTTTTTGATATTATGCTGTTAGTAATCTTGCCACTTGAACCAGGTAAAAAAGTTACACCATTTGTCGCATACTCAATAACTGCATAATCTATTAAATTTTGTGCGTCATTTGAACGAACTTGAATTCCTTTCCAGTCACCTGATGCTGGTGTAGCTGATGAAGAAGTCAATACAACAGGATTTCCTTGTGTTCCTAAAACGCGTAACACACCATCAACAGAAATTGTTGAATTTACCCCATTAAACTCTAACTGTGTACCTGCAGGCACTGTTAATGTTGCTCCAGCATTGACATTCAAATCATTTGTAATTTGGTATTTTTTACCTGCATCAAGTGTTTGATTCGACGTAATAGGCAACTGTATTAAATTAGAAGTAAATAACTGACCTTGCGTATCTAGTATAGTACTGGTTATAACCCAAGGGGATGTTAAAACATTTGAATGATCATAAATTTTACTTCGAATTAAACTAAAATCGGTGCTCCCCCACCAGTTTCCATTAGCATCTAATTGAGTAGCCGCTGAATCCCCAAAATTGGTCGCAAAGTAATTCCATGAAGAGTTCTCGAAAATAGAGTTACCCGAAATTGTTGGGGCCGGATTATTTATAGTCACGCCATTACCTGCCACGTAAATTCCGATTGAGTTCTGTGATATCGTATTATTGCTAGTTATTACTGGGTTTGATGAATTAGTAATATATATAGCATTGCTGTTGAAATTAAAGTCACTATTATTTACGACTGTGTAAGATGCATTGTCAAAATACAATCCATATGTAGCGTATTCGATTTTCGCAAATTTAATTCTATTTAAAGTTGAATTACTACGGAGCTTAATTCCAGTCCATCCTGATGTAGTCGGCGTTCCTATACTTGATGTAAACACAACGGGATTCAAAGCGGTACCTACAACGTTAATCACACCGTCAACAAACAGTTCGACACTTTTATCAAGGGCATTTACACTTACACCATCGTTAATTGTCAGTGTATAGCCTGCTTTTACGTACACATCTCGAATCATTTCGTAGGCCTGACCTGCGGGTAAAACTTGATCGCTTTCTGTATAAATTCTAAATAATTTTGTTGAGTAAACACTTCCATTCGCAGCATCTAAGACTGATGATGTATCAATCCATGGAATGGAAGTAGTCGTCGAGGCGTAATCACCCATATCCAAAATTTTAGAATGGATTTGTTTAAAGTCTGTTGTGCCCCACCAATTATTTTTTGCATCAAGTATTGTATTCCCTCCATTAGCAAAACTGCCACTACTAAACTGAGTTGTGTTATTAATAATAATATTATTATTAACAGTCGCGACTGGGTTATTCGCTAGTACACCATCACCTGTTGCAGAAAGTCCGGTTATATTATTTTGAATTGTGCTATTTGAAACTTTAGCGTAAGAACCAGGTTTAAAGGCTATGCCGTTCGTCGCATATTCAATTAATGCGTAGTCAATAATGTTTTGTGTTGAATTCGAATTGATAACAATACCCGGCCAATCACCAAGCGATGGGGAAACTGAGGCAGATGTAAAGACAACAGGAGCTGTCTCTGTTCCTAACACACGTAATGTACCATTTACATTAATTGCATTCGAATTTAATAATTTTAGCTGCGTACCAGCATTCAGTGTTAACGTTGCAGTTGATGCAATATCCAATTGGCCAACAACTTCATAGGGTTTAACATTAGTCAACGTTAAATCTGTAGTTACAGGAATATAAAGTAATACTGAGCTAGTATACGATACTCCCTGACTGTCTACTATTGTCCCAACATCAACCCAAGGCGCGTAAGTAGGATTATCAGTATTATCATGAATAGTATTGTAAATTTGCGTAAAATCAGTCGTTCCCCACCAATTGTTTATAGCATTTAATGTTATATTTTTTGCATTACCATATACGTTTGCATAATAATTATAAGTTACGTTATTCAGTATTTTATTATTATTTACAATCGGCGTTGGATTGCTAGCTTCTAAATTATTGCCTGTAACATAAATTCCGTAATTATTATTGTGTATAAGACTATTCTTAACTGAACCTGAAGAACTCGCTTGAAAATAAACGCCATAATTACTGTACTCCACTACAGCATTATCAATTGTATTGAGTGCTGAATCAGAACGGACGGTAATACCTTGCCAATCACCTGGTGCTGGTGTTACTGCTGAAGATGTAAATATAACCGGATTATCAACGGTACCTAAAACATTTATTACGCCATCAATAATTAATTCAGTTGTTGGATATTTAGCCTGTATTTTTACTCCAGGTTCGATAGTTAAAGTAGCACCCGCTGTTACAGTGACATCACTGTCCAAACGATAATTAGTGCCCGTTGTTAGTGTTGTATCTGACGAAATTGTTGTGGGCAATAAATCTCCATCAACAACAATAATTGGCTCGCTTGTTAGCCATAAAGGTACATTTGAAATGGGTGTAATGTTTACAACGGGGGCATAGCTTGGATTATCCGTATTATCATATATCTTAGATTTGATGGTAACTAAATCCGTACTGCCCCACCAATTATCTGCTGCATTTATTGTTATTGTCGTAGGAGAGCCAAAATAGTTTGCGTATAAATTATAATATTGATTATCAATTAGACTGCTAGTCGTAACTGAAACATTCGGGTTTAAAGCAACCTGTATATTACCCATAATATAAACGCCGTACAGATTTTTTTGAATAACACTATTAGTGATTACACCATAAGAATTTGCTTGATAAGATACACCATAGTAACCATATTCAACTACTGCATGGTCAATGACATTTTCAATTGAATTTGAACGTATAACCAAACCTTGCCAATTTCCGATTGCTGGAAATTGCATACCCGAAGTAAAGGTAACCGGTGAAGCTGCTGTGCCTTGAACAGCTAAGATACCATCAATAGCTATAACATAATTTCCGAGAGCTTCAATTATAACACCCGATTCAATTGTCAAAGAAGAACCTATCGGAATATTTATATTATTTATAAACTGATATGTTTCTCCAGTTATTAATCGAGTATTAGGTGATATCGTTTTTAATAATTTCTTGGCAAACACATTCCCTTGAGAATCTAGTATGGTTGTTGTGTCAACCCAAGGCGCATAGGTAGGATTATCAGAATTATCGTATATTTTGGTATGAATTTGCGTGAAATCGGTTGTTCCCCACCAATTGTCTGTAAGATCCAATATAGTATTTTTAGGATTACCAAAATAATTCGTATTTAAGTTATAGTATGTATTATTTTGTATTTTATTATTTTTAATTACGAATTTCGGGTTTGCTAATTCTTGATTATTTCCCTGCGCATATATGCCGTATCTATTATTTTGTATAAGACTATTCGTTACAGTCGAAAATGTATTTGCCAGAAAATTTATACCGTTCTGCGCATACTCAATAATGGCATGGTCAATTAAATTATTTGGTGACTTCGATCGAATTGTTATTCCACTCCAGCTACCTGCAAGTGGCGATACTAATGCTGAAGTAAAGACGACGGGGTTTTCTGTTGTTCCTAATACCCGTAATGTTCCATCTATAAAGAAATCGGTACCAGCATTCTGAACTTGTATTTTTGTTCCTGCGGGTATTGTTAATGTGTTTCCCGCGTTAACCGTAAAATCCTTAGATACTTCATATATGACACCAGCTATTAATGTTGTATCCTGTAGAATAGGGGAATGTAATAATTGTTTCGTTTGCGGTATACCTTGGTCATTTAAAATTGTACCAATATCAACCCAAGGTGCATATATGGCATAGTCAGAATTATCATATATTTTACTATGAATAAGCTTAAATTCAGTCGTACCCCACCAATTATTGGTAACATCTAATATTATATTTTTTGCGTTATTACTAAAGTAATTTGAATAAAAATTATATTGTGTATTATTAAGTATCTGATTATTTTTTATGACGAAGCTTGGGTTTGCTGCTTCCTGATTATTACCTTGAGCATATATACCGTAGTTATTATTTTGAATAAGACTATTCGTAATTGTTGCAAATGAGTTTTCTTGAAAATAGATACCATTGTAGGCATATTCAATAAGAGCATGATCAACTAAATTGCTTGGTGAATTTGAACGAAACTTAATACCTTGCCAGTCTCTGTTCGTAGGTGCCGCCAAGATACTAGTAAAAGTTACTTTGGATGTCGCATCCCCTTGTACTTTAAGCACCCCATCGACAATTAACTCTGTCCCAACCCCACCAATTTCAATTTTAACACCTTTCTCAATCGTAAGTGTTTCATCAGCGGCTACCGTGTAGTCTTCTAGAATAATAAATTGTTTGTTTTCAGGTAGAATTCGATTTTTAAGCAAAGGTACACGTAATAATTCTTTTGAATATACACTACCATTAAAACCATCTAAAATTGTACTCGCATTAACCCACGATAGATAAGGGTACCCTGGATTATCTGGTAAATCATAAATTTTTTGTTGCACGACAGAAAAATCTGTAGAACCCCACCAATTGTTAGTCGCATCTAGAATTACATTTTTAGGCTCGCCCAATTGAGTTACATAATAACTATAGCCCGTTGTATTGATAATATTATTATTTGTCACAATGACATTAGGATTGTGGTTTACATCACCGTCACCTGTAACATATATACCATTTGTATTTTGATCGATGGTGCTATTATGAAGTCTTGTTGCTCCGCCATACCCACTCATGAAATACATCGCAGATGTTGCATATTTTATTTCAACATGATCAAAATGATTCCGGGTATCGTTTGAACGAAAGAAGAGACCCTGCCAATCTCCAGGTGCCGGGACAGATTGCCCTGATGTGAACTCTACAGACGCTGAAGTAGATCCTAAAGCACGTACTGCACCATCAACATAAAAATAATGCCTACCCGAAAATACAATTTTTACTCCTGGTTGAATTGTTAATAAAACACCATTTTGTACCGTAATATTCCCAGTAACCGTATATGTTTGATTAGCAAGTAATACACTGTCATTAATAATTGTTCCACTTAAGTTACCCGGTATTATTGCAAGACCATTTACACTTTCAATAGGTCCCTCATTAGTAGGCACAAAATTAGGATTAGTCGTAATAACAATTTTATCGACAATTAAACCCGCTTTACCCATCCATATATCAATATTATGAAGGCCTGTCGAGGCCACAACTAATGAAGCAGCTGGCCCATTAACGGTTGCATTGACCCAGCCCCAGTTACTAGTAAAACCTGTTATAGATTCACTTGTTGCTTGAGGAATTCCATCTAAACCTATATGAAGCGTATCATCGACACTGCCTTGCGTCCGTCCACGAACCCAAATATAGTGAGTACCACTTGTATTAAATAATGCTTGATGCTGTAAATGGGGACTGTTTGCTTGAAAACCGGTATTGATAATCGCGTTATCCGTTGGAAAAGCTTGAACCGAACCACTGCCTGTGTAGCCAGATAGTCGAACAATATTCCAGGAATGTGAACCTTGAGCGGTATTGGTTTGAAAGTGTTCAGCATCAAAAACAATAAGACTGTCACTACTTTGATCTTGTTGAAAAGCATCTGCATTAGCATGTTGAGCAATGCTAAAAAAGCAAAGAAAGGCAAGTAATGATACTTTCGAGAACAATTTTAGATGTACATCCATGTTTAAACTATCCCTTAATTTATAAATTCATTTTTGATACATTTAATAATATTTTACTTGTAAAATACGTTAAACCAGCCAACATTAGTATATATATACATTGCATAGCAAAAATTCGTGTTTCACTACCAATCGTATAGCTATGTACTAAAATTAATATAAATGCGGGCAAAGTTAGTCTGTGACCCCATCTATAAATAACATTGTTATTTTTTCTATAGATGAGTACCGACACAACAGAAAAAATAATCAGAACAAATGCAAGAACACCTAAAGAAACCATGAAAGGATAATAGTTACCAAGTAAATTCGGAAGTAATAATTTATATGCAAAGTGTCCATTTCGAATGGATACTGCTAAGACAAATAAACTAATATGTAGCACAATAAAACCCAGTGTAATCACACCAAAGGTACGATGTAATTGTTTTTGCTCAGACTTATTGTTACTTTTATTCTCAAGCGAAATATACAAGCCAAACAATAATTGCGCACAAACAAAGAAAATTGCATACAGCCCAAAGAACTTTGACAATATATATAAGAACTGGCCATCTAAAACGTTATAATCAAAATAAATCGTTATATCGCCTGTTGTGGTCAGTAAAACCAACCCAGGGACAATAAGCAGTGAAATAAAGATAATATCTTTAAGTCCAAACGAAATCATTTTAAGCGCCATCTGCACGACCTTTACAGCTTTTAACTGAGTTAGCACATTGCTCTAATTTTTTTAACGCTAGACCTTTATCAGTCGTACCGGGGATGTCAATAGGAAGCTTGCTTTTTTTCCATGCATTTAATCCCGGAGCCGCCATGGTATATACATGATTGACACCAACCTTCTTTAACGCTTTCGCCACTTCAAATCCACGAAAGTCTTTTAAACAGTAGGCAATCACAATATCTTTATCAGTGAATTCGTTTGCGGAAACTGCAGAGACACTTCGTAATGTTAGATTATGCGCACCCGGAATTCTTTCTTCAAAATACTCAGACGATTCTCGTGAATCAACAAACACAACGCGTTTACCTGCAGCAATCTGACGAAGAATACTTTTTTGTGTAATCAGTGGAATGAATTTTTCAGAAGCTAAAGTTGGCGACGGCGTACCTATTACAGCCACAATACCAAAAGACATTGCGAGTATGAAAGCAGCAACTATCGAATTACGTATTACAAAATAATACATTCCTATATCCCCAAGCGTCCCTATCGCAAAACCACACTATAAGACTAATTACTTTTTTATTTTTATATACTGCACAATTATATGTACAGACGTCTTTTTATTATTTATAACTTTCAGCTAGTGTAACGCATATTGTTGGGGGACTTATACGTTGAATTCCATTTCTCTTTATGAGTTTAACTATATCATCAAAGAACGCTATTTGGCAATTCAAGGGAATGAGTTTTGGTTTAAAGCGATCACGCAAGTCATTAAATGCTTGTTTCACATAGGGCGTTTCGCTAGCGATGGGTTGTCGCCACGTGTTTATTTCTAAATCAAAAATAATTTTGCTCAATTTTTGAACAGATTCATCTTTGATATTGTATTTCAAGCGAATCGTATCGAACGTTGTAAAACGATGTGTACGTCTAAAATCTGAGAAGGGTACATCAAATGGAATCCCATTTTTATCGACATCACCTTTTGAAATTAATTTAAACGCTGCATTTTTATCAACGAATGTCTTAATTAACCAAGCTGATGCGCCTTTATCAGGCTCAGCGCCCTCCCACGTAATATATAAACTTGTACTTTGAGCAGGATCGGGTAAATCACAATATCCATTGCTAACGGAAAAGATAACAATAAAAATGCCGAAGGTGACTCGTATTAAATTTTTGTAATTCATGACTGACTGCTTAATACTTGACTAAATAGGTAAAGTAAATGGTTAAGTTTTATACAATATTTTTTTATTATCTATTAAAAGTACTTTATCAACGTATTCAATTGTATTTTTTAAATCATGTGTAACAAATAGAATAATACATTTTGTTTTTAATTGGTATTCCTTGAGCAAAACCCACATTTGTTTCTGTAATTTTAGATCGAGCTGGTTAAACGCCTCATCCAACAAAATAATTTTAGGTTGTTTGACCAGTACACGCCCTAAGGCAAGTCGTTGTTGCTGCCCACCCGATAATTGCATGGGTAATCTATTTTTGAAATCTTGTAAATGTAACGTCTGTAACACCTGCTCTATAAACAGATTTTTATTTTCAGTAAGATCTTTACTAACACAATAGTTTAAATGCTCGAGTACCGTCATATGAGGCCATAGTGCTAAATCTTGAAAAACCATTCCTATATCACGCAGCCAAGGTTCTAAGAATGTATTTGTATCATTAAAAAGTGTTTCATTATATGAAATAGTACCACTACTTGGTTGTTGCAAACCTGCAATAATATTTAATAACGTTGTTTTGCCAATACCTGAATCTCCAGTAAGGGCATAACATGAATTTGATTCCATGTTAAAAGTCACCGCATCTAAAATAACGGAATTAGATAAAGAGACACTTATATTTTCAATCTTTAACACTGACTAGGCTCGTTGAGTCGATATAATTAGATGCCGATTATACCATGCAATACTACTAACGATGACAAGTATGGTGATAACTTGAATAAGACAGATTGCAGCCAATAAATTTTCCGGCCCATAGTGGATAACAGAAAATATTCGGCCCGGTAATAAGGATAAGCCTGGTGGGCTTAACAAGACCATCATGGTGAGTTCATTAAAGGCTAAAACAAAGCACAAAATAAAAACGGACAGTATAAAAGGCTTCATCTGTGGAAAATGGATATTCTTAACAACTGACCACCAACCCACTCCAAAAACGAGCGCGGCATTTTCTTGTTTTTCATTTACAAATAACCAGCCGATCAACAATATTTCAAATGCAATAGGCAGCCAACGAATACTAACCCCTAACACCACTATCCCTTCAGACTGATAAAACCATCCCATCATCCCCTCTTGATTCCAGAAACTAATCAGGCTCAACGCGAGAAGCGATGCCGGCAATACTAGCATTAGAAAGATAATAATTCGTAAACCTTCTTTATAATGCGATTTTAGTCGAACATACCCATACGAGGCGTACAAAGCAAAAAGTACAATCACAATAGAAACAAAACCTGCAAATAGCGTGCTATTCAGTAAATCTGTTTTTACGAGCTCAAAAGCGCGAAAGAACATTTCAAAATCTTGCGTTAAATAGATCAAATTTAAAAGTGGCAAAACAATCACAATGAAAATGCATCCATATAATAAGGTGTGCACTAAAAATGAAACAGGACCACTGACTCTAACTTTACTTGGATTACTGTCTGCCGTTGAAAGTGATAGTGAGATTTTTTTTGTTAATGAAATAATCCACCACAATATTATGCAACTCGTGATGATATAGGGCAAAGAAATGAAAAGTGCATTTGAATTATTGTAGTAGCTACTCAGCTGAATAAATATTTCTGTAGAATACATCGGGATTTGAAATAAATCAGGGACACCAAAGTCTGAAAATATAAGTAAGAAAACCAATAGTGTGGACACTAATAGTGGCACTCTCAAAAAGGTTAATCTAATAATGCGTGCTCGACTGGGTGAGCCAAACATTAAAGCCGCATTTTGCATACTCTGACCCCATCTCAGGCACGATAAATAAACTGCGACAAAAATAATAGGGAAATAACTTAAGGCTAAAACCCAAACCGTTCCAAACCACCCATCAATGACGGTGCTTCCTTTTATATCCATACCCGTATAAATCGCGATGGTGTTTAAAATGCTTTCATCCATAAATAAACGAGACCAAGATAACGCATGTATATACGACGGAATAAAAAAGTTGGTCAGTAGCAAGAGAATTAAAACGATACTGAATCTAATATGAACTGTTGCCAAGTAATAGGCCAACACACCGCCAATGAACATTGCGATAAGTGATGCCGCACCGACAATAAGAATACTATCAAAAAATAACGTTGATAAATTGACGGTGTTAACGTTATTGATAACAGAAAAATCAAATGACAACGCAAGTTGAAATAGCGGGATGAGACAAACAATAAGAATTATTAGAAATGAGGTTAAAACGATTGTCTGTCTGTTTTGCAGAATATTCAATCTAACGGTTCCATATGGCGGTAAAGATTGAGAGCATTTTTTGGTATTGCGCAGAAATCTCCTTCGGATCCGTTTCCATAATCATTAACGTCTTAATATCGAGAACATTAGACGGTATCGCAACTGAATGTAAAATCGGTATCTGAGCAGATGGGCTATTGGCTAATTGGCGTTCAGTATTGGCTTGCAGTAAAAAATCAAATAAACGTTTGCCCGTCTTTTGATTGGGACTCCCCTTTACGAGGGACACTGTATTCGGAATCATAAAAACACCGATACCATGACTGCCTTGCCCCGGAATAATCATTTGTACTTTTTTCTTTGCTAAAAGCGCACTGTTCACATCATCGGTATCGGTTAACCCTATTAAATACTTGCCTGACACAACCTGATCGCGAACTTGTGCGTTACCAGGCAACATAGCGGCTTTATTTTTCTTTAATGCAGTTATCCAGTACCTAAATTTTTCTTCACCCCAAACGGAGAGTAAAGCCGAAAAATGGGTACCAGTCGTTCCAAAATGTGGATTGGCAAAAGCCACTTTTTCACTCCATTGTTTATGGGTAAGATCTTCAAGGTTTTTAGGTACAGCATCTTTCACTCGATTTGTATTTATAATAAAGACGCGAGCACGAGCAGCAAATCCCGTAAAAGAGACATTGCTATTGCTCGAGAAGATATTCTTTACAGGATTTAAAGGTAATGACGGCGATAAAACATCAAATTCTTGAAGGTGGACAGTGCGAATAAATTCATTATTCCAAAACACATCGGCACGAGGTATTTTCCTTTCGGCGATTAACCGATTCACTAAACCGGTCGTTTTATTCGCTTCAGTATCGTAGACCACTCGAACGTGAATCCCTGTTTCACGCTCAAACTGTCGCAAGATGGGTTCTGATATATTTCGATCATGCGAGGTATATATGATCACCTCTTCTGTTTGTTGACAACCACTCAGTTGTGAAAAGACGACTGCAGAAATAACCGTTATTAAAAATTTTATTTTCATATACAACACACTTAACTATTGAAACCATCAGAAATAATCATAAACAAACACTATTCTACATGATTTTACAAGGCCAAGGTTACTCTATAATATAATGTCTTAACTGTTGATAGCATTGTACAACTGAGAATTGATGATCAATTAACAGGGGAAGTAACCTTTTTTAATATCAACTGGCAGCATGATATATGTCACCATGTTTCCGGTAAAATACAATTTGTACGAAAAATGTACAGCACTAAGAAGTTCATAATGAACTAAACTGAACCGTCTTAATCATGCTGGTACTGATGCACGTCAGTGTCTTCCTTTGGTATTTGATATTGCCTTTTCCATCCATATAACGTAGCGCGGGGTATTCCGAGTTTATCTGCAATATGACGCAAAGATAAATCAGTATGAAACATTTTTTCTAAGGCGGATTCTTTTATGATATTTGGATAACTCATGGCAGTGTTTCTACCGCCCTCTATAATATAGTTTAAGATAATAATTTAGGCGATAACTATCCTGACACAGAGGGTTTACTGTCATCTGAAAAAAATATTTATATAAGGTGCTGCGTTTAAACTGCTGCGTTTCTTGGGACAAATTTGGGACAATACGAACGTAAACCAACGTTATTGAATGTGATTGAGCATGATATTAAGTGATTGAATGTAAAATGATTAACCTGTAAGTCATTGATTCTAAACAGACCTCTTTATTCCCTCCTAAGCGCTCCCCAGGGAAGTCCTCAGCATAAATTATCTATATATTTCAATAGGTTAATAAAATAATTTAAGCGTCTTGGGACAAATTTGGGACACCTAGAAAAAGTTTTATCGTTATATAGTCCTCGTGGCGCAACTGGACAGCGCAATGCCCTCCTAAGGCGTAGGTTACAGGTTCGACTCCTGTCGGGGACACCATTTTTAATCATACTTTGACTGAGTTCGGCAAGTTGGAGACAGACAGAGCTTACGCATGTATGACTGCTCTCAACTTGATACTGTTGAAAAACTCGAATTTTTTAAAAGCCCAAATTTCCGTTGACATCGATTTTATTAAAAATGAAATACAAATATTAAACCTAAAGCAATGAGAGGATCGCAGCTATAAGATCATCTGTTCTTTATATCCCCACATAGATATAAAGAATAAAATGCATCAAACAAGCTAAAAAATTTTATTTTCGACAAGAAAAGAGTTTTTCAACAGTATCAACTTAAAAGCGGTCATAGATTTAATTTTTAAATTCTATTCACAGAAAATAATACAAATGAATTTATTGTACTTCCGCAACCAAACCTTCATGGAGTCCACTCTCATTAAGCCATGTGCACAGCTACTTGTTGTATCTCGCTATGTAGAATATGACAAGCGTGCTCAACATCACTTCGTACAGCATGAACTATCAGCAGAAATTTTTCTTCCTTAAGCGCTTTTTCATATTGGCGTATGCTGTCTCTGGGAATCCCCATACTGAAGAGTGCCGCACCTAATACATTCAATCCGCTACCAACCTCTATATCCTCTTGCTCTTTCACCAACAAACTAACGATGGTGCCGGCGGCGACTAGTGGCCCAAAATCGGGTAACCAAAAAAATGATGCGCCACTCAGCTGACCCCAGAGACTATTCCAGAATGCAGCCTGAACACCACTAAAACGAAGTTGTCCGCCGCTAGTGTATAAGCCAATGGTATGTTCTTCATTTTGGAAACCCTTACCGACCATTGAAACAGTCTTCAGATCAAAATTTTGTGCTAGTAATTCTTCAAGAGCCTGTTCGGCGGTCTGCTCGCTTGTATAAAGTGAAACACATGTATTTTTTTTAGTCATGCCTTCAGACTCGATGAAATTGTAGTCGGCTATACAAACTATCTTTGAATTATTTTTTATTTTATTTGAAACATCGTGTTCACACTGTCATCCAGGTGACAAATGTCTTGAATGAGTGAAAATAAAGGTCATATCCGTACTGGCGCGTAGGAGGTAATTTAAGCTTTATCTTTTTTCTCTGGCGGTAAGTGAGCTTCAGTGGCGTAGTCCTGAAGTGTTTCCAGCTCTTTGACTTCAGTGTGAAAATTTTGCTTATGCAAGATTCCCTGCTTGCGCCAATGCTGTAGGTGTCGGTTAACGACTTGACGCACTGAACCCACCATACGTGCAAGCGATTCATCATGTAAATCATGAATCAGTTTTAGTGAATGATTTCCATTACCCGACTGTGGATGGTGCGGTGCAACATGGCGTAATATCAAGCGAGCGAGTCGAGTCATCGTGTCATATAAAGCCAGATCAGTGCTGAGGTCTTCCAGTTTACGCATTTGTTCGCCCAGATAAGGCAGAAAATTACGATTAAATTCAGGATGTTTGTCAATCCAGTTCCGGGCATCTTTTATCGGTACTGAAATCAAGGCAACATCATCAATGGCAACGGGTTGAACATCATGTGGGGCATTATTTAATAATGTTACCACATCAATACCGTCACCCGGCCCCAGCAATGACAGCGTAATGCTTCTGCCGGTTTTAGGATTTACTCGCATGACTTCAAGGCGTCCTTCGATCAGCAAATAAAAACGCTCATGAAAGATGGCAGAGTCGAGTTGTATACCCCGTCTACAGGTATCTCGCCGAAACAAAGACAACATATCATCAAGCACATTATCTTCCAGTCCTTTAAATAATACCGTCTGATAAAGTACGTTTTTACAATGATTGTAATAAACCGGATCTCTTTTCATGTCTGATTTTTCCTTTTCAGTGACGTTTACATAATGTAAGACGGCTATTATGCTGGTTTTTTTGCGAACACAATATTAAGCCATTAAGCATCGGCACAGTAGAATGGCTAAAGTTTCTGTAATTTATCAGAGTTTGTCCTGACAGCATATTGACTACTTTCTGGAAACTTAAACCATAGGAGCACTAAACAAATCCCGCCATCGTTAACCAGCGATCATAAATCTGGTCGGCGATCTGATGTAGTTCATTTGTACGCACCAGAAGTTTATCAGTTAACTGTTCAACACTCTGCACACAGTCTGATGGATGCGAGATATCCCCTGCATACTACGGATGGTCACTTACGAATGTAATAAATTCCGTAAGCACCATTCAAGCTCATATTCGAAAACTAAGATTTTACAATAAGCACATCGCAGGACGCTTTATGTAGTACATAATTACTAACTGATCCCAGCAGACGATCTATACCATGCAGGCCTTGGGAACCCATAATAATCAGATCACAGTTTTTCTCGCGAGCCCAAGAGATTATCGACTTTTTAGGGACACCCCATTGTACTTCCAGCTCAACATCCTTACCCAATGTGCAACGCTCGGCAAATTTATGCATATTGTCTTGAGCCTGATACATGAGAGAGTCGTTGATTTGAGCTATATTAGCAACCACAGGATCATAATCCTGCGTGTAATAAGTAAAATCATCAACAACATGCAGTACATGTAAGTTAGCTCCATGCTGTCCCGCTAATTGCAAGGCACGCTCGGCATTACGGTCTGATTGCACTGAAAAATCTGCGGGCAACAAGATATCTTTATATTGCGGTAATGGTTTTGAAGGTTCATTCACCTGAGTTTTTTCTCTAAGCCATTCCCAGGCGGTGTCATACTCACTCTCAGCAAAGAATCGCATTTCAGAGTGACTATAGAAATTAACAAAACCTATGGCAGCATGCTCCAATGTTTTGCCTCCAATGATAGCAATACGTTTAAAGTCACTGTCGTGCCGTATGCCAAATCGTAAATCATCCCAGGCGGCCTTCGCTTCCCAGCCTTCAAAATCCTGTAATTCAATGTATAAAGATACTTTGCCGGCGCTGCGAATCATTTCTTCCAGCGTCGGTAGAAACTGTTTGTAGTCGGCATCAGTAAGTTTACCAATGGCCTTGAATGCGAGGATATCTTTATCGTTTACAGGTAGTATTTCAAACATCTTGTTTCTCCACAGATCATTAAATAATTAAAAAACTAAGTATTAATTAACTTTGCTACTGTACGTCGTCACTAGGGTTACATTTTCTGTTTGCCACTATAAAAAAGTAAGTGGATCACATAAGACGACAGCTAAGCATACTCGCAAGGAACACTTTAATTATTGATGCGAAACTTGTATGTTAGCCCTTGATTTAAATATTTCAATACTCAGTGATTCTTTATTTAACGTCGTTGATATTTTTTTGGCAGAATTGTTTCTCTGCCTGCAAATTAATAAAGATCACTCTAATGCTAAAATCTTAGTATGAGGTGCGAAACAAAATTCAATCAATCATAAACAACCAGGCAATGGTTTATGACGTCGACATCAACAACCTGTCCTCTCCTATAAGCCAGATCGCCCAACTCAGTTAGTGTTGGCAAATTATTGTTTTCTGCCAAAGCTGCAAAGAGGGCTTGTGGCTGACAGTTCATCAACATCTCAGACTTACTTTCACAACTACAAGCTGCTGCATCAAACGTCAGGTTAAAGCCATCGGGCAGGCGTATAATGACGGGTTCTTGTAAGTTTATTTGCGCCTTAATTTTAACTAACGTGGATTTATCATCCTGCCAGTCAATCTTCGGCATATTGCCATAATCTCGCATTGGTATCTCCTTGTCGTTTAGTAAAAAGCTGAGTTATTACAGAATTGAAACATGCTTTTAACAATCTGGTTTTGCATCATCGCAGCTTAAGAATAAACGAACTTTAGTGTCTTAGCTGTCACCCAGGTTACATCATCGCTTAGACCGCTAGATTACATTACGCACTGTTACACTTGGCGGGCAGGACTGGGCTTTGATTTCGGTTATTGCCATACCTGTTTTTTTAATTACTGAACTTTACAAATGGATCAACTGGCGGCTTATAGCTCAAGACTGATAATCAATCACAGCCAGCATAAAACAAAATAAGTTGATGAGCTATCAGCCAGATTGCATCGCACGCAGAGTAATAAGCCTATGTTTTACTCTGAACAAAAAAATCTACTCGGAGCGGTCATGTCCAGAAATACAGATACCTACAGTCAACAAACCGTTAGTGAAACACTAAAAGCGTTTGATGTTATAGCTGAAAATGGTCTTAGCAAAACCGAGGCCACCCAGCGAATTGAACAATATGGCTATAACGAAATAGAAGAAAAAGAAGAAACACTATGGCACCGGGTTTTTCGTCGTTTCTGGGGGCCTATCCCGTGGATGATAGAGATCGCTGCTCTGCTTTCAGCGGCGGTTCAGAAATGGGAAGATTTCGCCATTATTTTAGTGATGCTGCTGGTTAATGCCGGTCTTGATTTTATGCAGGAACATCGTGCCCTTAATGCACTTAAGACACTGAAGTCCAAGATGCATCGACAGGTAACGGTATTGCGTGACAGCACCTTCAGAAGAATCCCGTTACGAGACCTGGTCCCCGGTGACATTGTTAAATTACGTATCGGTGATATTGTGCCCGCCGATGTGCAGCTTCTTTCAGGTGACTATCTACTTATTGATCAGTCTGCTCTGACGGGTGAATCGCTACCCGTAAGTCGCAATATCAATGAAGTTGCCTATGCCAATACTATTGTTAAGCAAGGTGAAATGCTGGCGGTGGTCATTAATACGGGTAGTAATACTCATTTTTCCTCGGTTGTATCTCTGGTCGCTAAAGCTCAACTCGAAGAACGTAGTCATTTTCAGAAAATGGTTATCCAGATTGGTAATTTTTTAATTATTATTACTGTCGTTCTGGTGTTGCTTATTATTATGGTTTCGTTGTTTCGCCACGAGAATTTTCTCGAAATCACACGTTTTGCATTGGTGCTGACTATCGCCGCCATTCCGGTTGCATTACCCGCAGTACTTTCAGTCACCATGGCGGTTGGTGCGATGAATTTGGCGCGCAAACAGGCCGTGGTTTCTAAACTCACCGCGATTGAAGAGCTTGCCGGTGTCGACATCTTCTGCTCTGATAAAACCGGCACCTTAACCGAAAACCGCATGCAGGTCGCAGACCCGGTAACACTGGGTGAGCATACCCAAACTGAGTTATTTGAGCTTGCGGCACTGGCCTCAAAACTGGAAAACAATGACCCGATCGAATTACCTATCTTCCACTATATTCAGGAAAATTTACCCGACATCGATCTGAGCCGCTTTAAACAAATTCATTTCACACCCTTTGACCCGGTAGGTAAGCGCACAGAGGCAGAAATTGAGAATGGTGATGAACAATTCACAGTGATTAAAGGCGCGGCACAAGTATTAATTAACATGGCGGCACTGCCCGATGAGAAAATCATAATAATCAATCAACTGGTCGATCAACTTGCTTCGAAAGGCTATCGAACGTTAGCTGTTGGTAAAAAAATGGCCGATGAAGCGCTCGAAATAATTGGCCTGATTCCGCTTTATGATCCACCCAGATCCGATTCCAGGCAGGTTATCGCCGACATGCGTAATTATGGTGTCCGGGTCAAAATGGTCACCGGTGATCACATGGCTATTGCCAAAGAAGTCGGACTACTACTGGGGCTGGAGGGCGAAACCATTCGTTCGCACCAACTCACCGGCAGTGGCAGTCAGGAACTGTTAGCGTTGGCAGGCGCCATGGCGACAGCTATTTATAGTCGACTTAACAAAGAAGTCAGCCAGGCACAGGCCAGACACTTTGCCGATGAGGTCATGGAAAGTGTTAAACAGCTCTACGATACTCGTTTGCTGGATCGTGAGTTTATTCATACACATGAGTCAGCCATTATAGACATGATCGAAGATGTCGAGCTATTTGCTGAAGTCATACCCGAAGATAAATACCTCATCGTTGAAACGTTACAAAAAGCGGGTCATATCGTTGCCATGACGGGTGACGGTGTTAACGATGCACCGGCATTGAAAAAAGCGGATTGCGGCTTTGCTGTTTCCAACGCCACCGATGCCGCCCGGGCAGCGGCGGATATTATTCTAACCGCACCCGGTCTGTCAGTGATTAACGACGCTATCAAACAGGCACGTATTACTTTCGAGCGCATGAAAAGCTATTCCATTTTTCGCATTGCTGAAACTATTCGTATCATCCTGTTTATGACACTTGCCATTGTGGTATTCAATTTCTATCCCATAACCGCACTCATGATTATTGTGCTGGCACTACTTAATGATATTCCTATACTGGCCATCGCATCTGATAATACCAAAGTGGATCCCAACCCCGTGCGTTGGAATATGCCGGAGATATTAACCATTTCCAGTGTGCTGGGTATTGCGGGCGTTATTTCATCATTTCTACTTTTTTATATACTGTTAGAAATGAAATTTTCAGAAGACTTGATTCAATCGCTGTTTTTTTGCAAATTGGTCGTCGCCGGTCACGGCACCATTTACAATACACGTACCGATGGCTGGTTCTGGAAAAAGCCCTATCCTTCATGGTTGCTATTCAACGCGACTTTTTCCACGCGTATATTGGGCACACTTATAGCTGTCTACGGAATATTTATAACGCCCATCGGCTGGGAATACGCATTATGGATGTGGGCCTACGCACTGTTTTGGTTTGTCTTGAATGATGTGGTTAAAATTACCACCTACAAATTTATTAGAAGTCATTAGTTTTTAGAGAACTACTCCGAATTCACTGATTAGCCTGATCTATGACAAATAAATGTTAGCGATGATTATGTAAAATAAATCATTAACCATCAAAGCGACAAAAATAACTATCGTTAATAGAACTGGAGAAAAAAATGAAAGACCATCAACATCATGACCCGATTGATACTCTCGGTGAAGCATATGAAAAAATGTATGAACGAGCCATTGAAAACTTACACAATAGCAGTGAAAAAAGCCGCTCACTGTTACATAAATTTATAGATGAAGCTAAAGAGAAAGCTGTCGAACTTGAAGAGCTATCAAATGAAAATGCAGAGAAACTATCTGACTGGTTAAAACGTGATATTAATGATACCGCCAACTATCTTACAGATACAGAATATGAACTCAAAGACTGGCTCGGTTTTGAAACTAGCGTACTAGAAACAGCGGTTCTCGACCTGATGCTGCGAACAGCTGACAAAAGCACAATTGAAATGCTGGCACTAAAAGAAGATCTCAAAAATGCGAGCACTTATACAACAGGGGAAATAACCGGCCCTGGCACGCTGATCTGCGATCAGTGTGACGAGATACTTCATTTTCATAAGGCTGGCAAGATCCCACCCTGCCCTAAATGTCATGCGACAAGCTTCCATCGCAAGACGAAATAAATAGTTGCAGGATAATACTTACAGGGTATATTCCTGTCCCAATACAGGCATTTCCACATTTGTATCTTTCAGCTTTTTAGCAAAGATATTCATACTGTCTTCTTCACCATGCACAAGAAAAGTTGTTTTTGGTTTACCTGTTTGCTGATGCCATGCCAGTAATTCTGCCTGATCAGCGTGGGCTGAAAAACCGCCAATGGTATGAATACTTGCGTTAACCTGAATCTCTTCACTATAGATACGTACCCGCTCTGCGCCATCTACAATACGTCTTGCCAGTGTTCCAATTGCTGCAAAGCCGACAAATATGATGCTGTTTTTTCTGCCCCACAAATTATGTTTTAAATGGTGGCGTACTCGCCCACCAGTACACATTCCCGAACCCGCCATTATAACAGCACCACCGTCAATCTGATTAATTGCAATTGATTCGGCTGTTTCACGGGTAAAGTGAAGACCTGGCAAATCAAACGGGTCGTTACCGCCGGCTGAGGCCTGAAGTGTCTCTTTATCGTAACACTCAGGGTGTCGTTCGAATATTTGCGTAGCAGAAATCGCCATAGGAGAATCAAGGAACACATTAGTGAAGTGTTTAAGTGAATTATTATTCACTCCTTCACGCAGGTAATAAAGAATTTCCTGAGCACGTTCTAGCGCAAATGTAGGAATGATGATATTACCACCACGACCAATAGTCTTGTTAATGATGTCGTAAAGCTCTTCGATAGAGGGTTGCAGTTGCTTATGCAGACGATCACCGTATGTGGTTTCCATCACGACGGTATCCACCTCAGGTGGTGTGGTCGGATTGCGAAGTATCGCGCGGTCACTGTAACCAAGATCACCGGAAAATAACAAGCGGTGTTTTTGTTCGCCTTCTTCCAGTTCAAGAAATATGCTGGCTGAGCCGAGGATATGCCCGGCATCAATAAAGGTAGCACGAACCCCCTGTGCGAGTTGAATGGCTTTATCGTATTCTGCTTTACGTCCGAAATAATCCAAACTGTTTAACGCATCAATAGTGGTATACAGAGGCTCAATATCAGTTTTATGATGGTGACCATTATGACGCTTGGCTTTACGTAATTGGTAACGCGCCTCTTCTTCCTGCAACCCGGCAGAATCTAACATTACCAGTCGCGCCAGTTCTACTGTTGCTGCAGTTGTAATCACCTCACCTTTGAAGCCACGCTTCGCCAGTAAAGGTATGCGACCACAGTGATCTAAATGAGCATGAGTCAATAAAAGATAATCAATAGATTCCGGTTCAAATCCAAAAGGTTCAGAATTTTCGGCAACCAATTCACGCCCCCCCCTGATACATTCCGCAATCAATTAGAATACGTTTACCTGCACACTCAACTAAGTGACATGAACCCGTGACACCCTGATCGGCACCGTGAAATGAAATTTTCATAAGATTTCCCTTATTGAAATGACTATAAATTGAGGAGCAACATCATAATAATGACTTTATTCAATAATGCGTTCGGCGATAAAAAGACGATGTTGTAATTCATTGTCATTGTATTCGGCTAGTAACATCTCTCGCAAGCGTTCAACTTTATGTTGTACAGCCGAGGGCTCAACAATACGCGTTTCATCACCAATAATAAAATCGATACCTTCAATCGTTGGTGTATAGACAGACTCTTGATGATGCTTGTTCACAACTATCCTTTTAAATTATCTAACGAGGTAGCTTAGATTATTTTACTACAAATAGTTTTAAGCTGGCTGTAACCTGGATGACAGTAATTCAAATAACACAGGTTGATAATCAGTATAAACTATAGACTCTAGTCGTAGAAGATATCCATAACCTAATTTAAAGTGTCGATGAGAACCCGATAAAATATGATTCACTGGGAAATTCAGGAAGGTTCGCCACGACCTATGGGGGTGAGTTTTGTCGCCTCACAACAGGCCTACAACTTTGCGTTGTATTCAAAACACGCTACTTCTGTAACGCTGCAGTTATACCGAGATAATGATACCCGCCAGCCGTTTTACAGCTATTTATTCAAGCCGCTGTTAAACAAATCAGGCCGTGTCTGGCATTGTCGTCTGCCGGTTACAACGATAGATGGCGCACACTATTATGCCTATCAAATCGACGGCCCGAACCAGCCCGAACACGGCCATCGTTTTGATTCACAAAAAATTCTTCTCGATCCTTATGCCCGTGCTGTACATTTTCCAAGTGACTTTGATCGTTTAGCGGCGAGACTACCAGGCAGCAATGCTGGCAAAGCCCCACTGGGATGCATCCATGTCGGATCTGATGCCAATACTCTGGTTAATGAGCCTCACCCGCAGCACGACCATGACACCATCATTTATGAATTGCATGTCAGAGGCTTTACCCAGCATAGTAGTTCCGCTGTTGAGCCAGACCAACGCGGTACCTTTTCCGGTTTAGTCAAAAAGATCCCTTACTTAAAAGAACTAGGCATTACCGTGGTTGAATTAATGCCAGTATTCCTGTTCGATCCACAGGAAAACGATTACTGGGGTTATATGCCGCTGAGTTTTTTTGCTCTGCATAACGCCTATGGTCAGGCAACCTCTCCAACGGATTTAATTGATGAATTCAAGGCAATGGTGACAGCGTTTCATGAGGCCGATATCGAAGTTATTCTGGATGTAGTTTATAACCACACTGGTGAAGGTGATGAAAACGGCCCTACGTACAGTTTTCGTGGTATCGATAACACGACCTATTATCTGCTTGAGAACGATCGCCGTCTCTATCGTAATGACGCCGGAACCGGCAATGTTTTACATACAGCAAATCGTTATGTGCGAAGTATGGTACTGGACAGTTTGCGTTACTGGGTTAAAGAAATGCAGGTCGATGGTTTCCGTTTTGATCTCGCTTCAATTTTTACCCGTCGCAGTGATGGTTCAGTTAATCTTCAGGACGCCCCGATTATCTCTGCTATACGCTCCGATCCTGATCTTGCTAACATTCGCCTGATTGCAGAGGCCTGGGATATTTCCAGTTATCAGCTCGGCCGAAACTTTCCCGGCATTAGCTGGCAACAGTGGAACGGAAAATTTCGTGACGATATCCGGCGTTTTGTCAAAGGTGATCGTTGCCTGGTTAACGCACTCATGCAACGACTTTACGGCAGTGATGATCTGTTTCCAGATTCATTACTGGAGTCCTACCATGCTTACCAAAGCATTAATTTTATTACCGCGCATGACGGTTTCACGCTCTATGATCAGATTGCCTACAATCAGAAACATAATGAAATAAATGGCCACAACAATACTGATGGCACAGACCATAATTATTCATGGAACTGCGGTTGGGAAGGCGATGGCCTGCAAGGTGACATCCAGGTACCAGAAGCTGTCCTGCAGTTACGCAAACGCCAGATCAAAAACTTCTGTTGCCTGTTACTACTAGCCAACGGCACACCGATGATTCGCGCCGGTGACGAATTCATGCAGACTCAATTGGGAAATAACAATCCCTATAATCAGGACAATGACATCAGTTGGTTAAACTGGGATTTACTACAGGCCAATAAAGAGTGTTTTCGTTTTTTTAAACAGATGATTCACTTTCGTAAAGCACACCCTTCTCTTGGTCGAAGTCGTTTTTGGCGCGATGATGTGCATTGGTTTGGCGTTGCTGCAGATGTTGATCATTCAGATGATTCACATAGCCTTGCGTATCACCTGAGTGGCGCCTCGCAAGGTGACAATGATATTTATGTCATGATCAACGCCTGGTCGAATATTCTGGAATTTACCGTGCAAACAAGCACTGCTAATAACTGGTTACGGGTCGTCGATACGGCTCTTGAAAGTCCGCATGACATTACTAAGTCTGGGCAGGAAATTGCACTGCAAAGTCTGCGCTACACGGTGCAAGCACATTCGGTGGTTGTTTTACTTTCCACATAGCTAGTTTGTTTTTCACAAAATAAATCACCTTACTGTCACCTGGGTGACAGATAACTTCGTTGAGAGGTTTACTCTCCATTCACAAACTATTAACAGGAGAAGCACGTGAAAGCCTTATCCATAAATAAAGAAATCCTCGAAAAATTCAGCTCATATACCTTTCTTATAGGCGGCCTACTTATTGCGATAGGAACGATAGGTATTTTACTTCCAGGGATGTCTCTGGGCACTGCGATTTTTGTCGCCTGGATACTGTTCACCGGCGGCATTTTCTGGGCAATACACACTTATAAAAATAACCAAAAAAATGTCATGGACTGGCTCAAACCAATTTTGTTGCTCATCACTGGAGGGTTAATGCTGTCCTATCCCGTAGATAGTGTGGCAGGTGTGGGGTTACTACTAGCTATTTATCTTTTGATGGATGCCTTCGGCAGTTTCGCTATTGCACAGTCTATCCATCCTGCCAAAGGTTAGGGAATGATGGCCATCAATGGTGTTATGTCAGCGGTACTCGCGGTTTTGTTTTTGATCGGCTATTACATGCAACAGCTAGAGCAAGCTCATACTAAATAACATCACAATTTTGACCGATACTGTACGGTCACTAAAAGTTTAAATTTAACATTACATTGGAGATTATATTATGTTTTTAAAAAGAAATTTTTTAATCGTAACAGCCTTAGTCGTTTTGGCATCACCGTTCTACGCACCTACTGTGCAAGCAAAAGAATTTAAAGTGGTTTGCAGCTCGTTAAGTGACTGTATGAGTAAAGGTGATACTCTAACAAAGAAAAAGAAGCTATCTCTAGCAAAAGAAGCTTATCGAAATGCAATAAAACTAGATGTGAATAATACGGATGCATGGCGTAAATTTGAAAAAATCGTTGTGCGTATTTCAGAAGAAGGTGGTTGTTAAACTATTAATTCTAGCTTTTAACTGGAGTGCAGTATGTTAAGTTTACGTAAACAATGGCCTTTTTGGATCAGTGGTGTTTTTGTTGGCATCGCAGAAATAATGAACTATGTCGCACTGGAAAAGCCTATTGGCTTAACCACTGGTCTTGTTGAAATGACCACCGCGTTTGAACGAACAGTTGCCCCAGGCATTGATTGGTGGTCACGTGCATACGATCCTAATGTGCATTGGATTATTATTGGTGTTGTTGTTGGTGCCTGGTTTGTTGCTCGTGCAGAAGGTGAGTCACGAAGTTGGGTTAAGTATCCGCCACGAGAATTAATTTTAGCTTTCATAGGTGGTTTTCTTTTTAGCTTCGGTACCCGTTTGGCTGCAGGCTGTACCACCCACCACTTTCTTGGTGGATTATCTTCAATGTCGACTGCCTCATTACTCTATTTAACTACCATTTTACCGGCCGGTTTCTCCACCTTTTATCTTATGAGCAAACTAAAAATTGGTTATGTCTTTAAAGGCCAGGAAAACAAATCAACTTCAATTAAAGGATTTAAAGATGGCGGTAAATTAGCTCTTGATGGTCTTGCTTACGAAGCCAGTAAAAACTACAACCCGAATCGAGACTGGTTACGTGTTTCAATCTTAATCTTGATGTTAGCCTTTTTCATGAATGCCATTATTGGCTCATTCGTCTATGGAACGGCAGACGGTCTATCGGGATGGAACTACGCGGTTAGCTCAATTGGCTGGGGTATGACAATCTGGTTATTACTGATTGGCATTATTGCTGGCATTGGTATGGCTAAAACAGGCTTCGGTACCGAGTGTGCCTTTATGACACCTGAGATATCTATGGGTCTGGAGCATAAAGAAAATTTCTTTGAGCAGAAATGGAAAATACCCGGCACTACCCGGTTTATGTTCCGTTCAATGTCTCCCTTTACGGCAATCTTTATTGAAATATTATTGCTCTGGGGCGCCATTATGATTGGTTGGCAGTTCTTTGATATCAAGCTGCCATTAGGAATGAACCCAACATGGGTGTTATTACTCGGGGCAGCGTTACAAGGTTTTGGATCCGTTGCCATGATTGGTTGTGAAATCCGTACCTATATGCGCCTTGGTCTAGGCTACATGACTGCTGTTGCAGCTTTCCCAGGGTTTTTACTTGGCTACTTACCCTATACACTGTTCTCGGAATTTTGGGATGACTTGGCACGAGAAACAACCATTACCAAGGTTAAACACGTACCCGATATTTTTGGCCACGATCCAACAGTTCAAGCACTGGTTGGTCTTGCTTACGGGTTGCTTGTTTTTGGTTTGCTCTACGGCAGTATCAAACGCGGCATGCGTCTTACGGGTTTTAGCTTCAAAGAGCTGATGACCAATGCAAACGATGATCTTACTATAAAGTATTTTGACCGTTTATCAAAACAGTCTAACGAGAATAGGAATATACCAAAAAATAAAAAAACAGAAGCCAACAATACCGGTTACAGCGAACCTGCTACCGAAGGTGCATGATTTGAGTCATTCTTTTTTTAATCGCAGAGAGTTTTTATTCGCCGCTATCGCCATTACTTTATTACCCAGTAAAGTAATGGCCAGTAAGGTAATGACCAGTAAGATATTGGACAGTAAAGCAATTAGCTGGAAAGAATTTCAGGCTCAAATGACAACATTAGCTGAAGCAAGAACCACTATTAATCAGAGCACTATTATTAAACGTGGCCTGCAATATTTAAGACAACTTGATTTACACTCCACTGATTTTAAACTTGCGGTTAAAGAATCTTATGAAACTGGTAATCGTTACTGGTTATGGCAACGAATGATCAAAGAGAACAATATCAATGGAGGCATACTAAATATCAATAGTGAACAACCTGTTCAGCTACACGATCATCCTGGCGCGATTGGTATGGTTAGAATCATAAGTGGAGAAACAGAAGTCTGGCAATTCGACATACACAAGGGAAACCAAATAGTTAATGAAGAAAACATTGTAGATCTAGTACGCGTGTCACATAGCGTGCTACGAGCGGGAGACATAGCTGTATTAACCCCTCAAAAAGGAAATATTCATGCACTCAGAGCAATCAGTAAACAATGCCGCATGCTCGATTTCTTTATACCACCTTACCAACAGAGTCAGCGTAGCTGGTACGAACCATTAACAAATAACTGGGTCGATAAAAAACAGATTTCGTGTCGTAAAATTCCACAACATACTTATTCAAAAGCATAAATACTTATTTTTAAACTACTTATAAAAGAGGATATTCTATGAAGACAACATTAGTAAAAAATATTTTAACTCCGATCATTGCTCTGGTAATGTTAAGCGTTTTTTCAACTTCAACAATGGCTAACGACTGGTCGAAACTAAATAAGAAAAAACAAACATCTTTAGGTTTGTATATGACGTCAACACAAGCATATAACTATATGATGAAAAATATGGACAAGGCCTTGTTTTTGGATGTGCGGACTCCTGCAGAACTGAATTATCTGGGTGTAGCAACAGTGATGGATGCAAATGTGCCAACCGATACCATGGACGGAACGACTTGGGATGATAAAAAAAATCGGTATAGACGCGCACATAACGATAACTTTGTTGCCGATGTTGCTACTCGCTTAAAAGCGAAAGGTTTGAAAAAAACTAATACCGTTATTTTAATGTGTCGCTCAGGCGACCGTAGCGCAAAAGCTGTTAACCTGCTTGCTAAAGAAGGCTATACAAAAGTATATACCGTGGTTGATGGTTTTGAGGGAGATAAAGCCAAATCTGGAAAAAATAAAGGTAAGCGGGTCGTAAACGGGTGGAAAAATTCCAGTTTGCCCTGGACGTATTCAATGGAAAAAGACAACATGTATTTCACTAAATAATTCGTATTTTAAAAACGTAAACAAAACAAGGGTCGCATAATGCGACCCTTGTTATTTACTGAAGAAAATATTGGGAAGAACTGTGAGTAAATTATGTAGAATAATTTCATCTGTGCCTTTTAATTGCATTGATAGCGATGAGTTATAAATTTATCTATAGCGGTTCTGTTGCTCCCATAAACTATAGTAGTGACGGACGACAAGCGTCAATGCTTACAGCTGTTGAACGGGATTTTGTTCTCGCTGAAATGCGATTATTTCTATCCAGTGTGCAGGCAATTACTGAGGGTGTGAGCAATAAAGATATATCACAAGTAATGGAGGCCGTCGGTAATGTCGGTGCACAAGCAGCACAGGCAGGACCCAGATCTCTCGCAGGCAAACTGCCTATCACCTTTAAAAAACTCAGACGTGATACTCATAAAAAGTTCGGCATGCTTGTACTTGATGCAAACCAACTAGGCTAACCTCAACACAGTCTTCAACAACTTTTGAAATTGATGAGCAACTGTGTCGCATGCCATTCAATATACAAGATTGATGTTCAATTAAAATAATTGTTACAGCACTATAAGAGTCTTTGTATACAATATCATGGATACATTTTGCTAATTAACCTCAGGCAGTAAACCCAAATTATCTCTCGAAAATGCTATACCATTTTGCCGGTACTTAAGCTAATGCTAATTCTCTCTTCACACTCGCCATTTAGAGACTAAGTGGCAGTTCGTACATATTATCTTCTTATAGACATCGTTACTGTCACTCAGGTTGCATCACGCTATAAAAAATGAGTCCACAATTCGCTATAAATAGGAGAACTCAATGATGTTACTCGAAATGCTATTGATTTGGCTGATTACTGCAATAGGTCTATGGTTGGTTACACTATCCGTATCAGGTGTGCGTGCTCGATCAACGGGCGATTTACTGCTGGCTGCTTTAGTACTGGGTGTCATTAATGCGCTTATCCGTCCTTTGTTATGGATGTTAACACTGCCACTGACTGTGCTAACCTTTGGAATATTTGCGCTACTCATTAATGCCTTGATGGTGAAAATTACGGCTGCTGTGGTACCTGGTTTTGACGTCGACAGATTTGCTGATGCTTTGCTGGCTGCTGTGATCATGGCCCTGCTGGCGATTGTCGGTTTTATTTTTTTACAGTGGTTTATGTTTGATGCTGTGTTTTGGATGCAGATGGGGCCGTCTCATCCCCAGTTCGGTTTTTAATCAATGTTGCAAACTTTATCCAATCCAGCTCTGTTAATAATCAATAGTGGTTCATCCAGTCTCAAATTTTTAGTGGCCGCTTTGAGGGCGACACAAGAAAACCAGAGAAAAAATTTAGGGCAAAATTTATTTCGTGGTCAATTAGTTTCAATTGGTGGTAGCAGCCAGCTTCAGATTAGAGATGAGAAAGAACAAATCCTGCATTCACAATCGTCACCGTTGACGATCACGGGCAAGCGATACAGATATTACTCGACTGGCTATCAAAAGAAGTGGCTTCACTCGACATCGTTGCGGTCGGTCATCGCGTTGTTCACGGTGTACGCGTTTTCATCAACCTGTGTTGAGCACCACCGAAGTGATTGGCTCTGGACAACAAATTAAGGAAATTAAAAATGAAACCACAAGAAATCGATTATCTCATCATCGGCGGTGGCCCTGGTGGCACGCCAACAGCGATGGCTCTGGCGTCAGCCGGTAAGTCAGTCATGCTAGTCGAGAAAGGCGCGGGCTTGGGTGGCACCTGTCTGTTTGAAGGCTGCATCCCATCAAAAATATTCCGTGAATCTGCTCGTCGTTTGCGCGAACTTAAAGAAGCTGGTGATTTCGGTTTGTGTCTACCGACACTGGACGTGACGGTAAACTGGTCTGCGGTATTGGAGCGAAAACGTGCCATTCTAAAACGCCGTAGCGAAGGGGCGCTGCAAAACACTGGCCGATTGCCAACACTTAATACAGAATTTGGACAGTGTCGGTTACTCAGTTCACGTAGTGCCATCATCGAAAAAGAAGATGGCACACCACAGGAAGTACACTTCGAAAAAGCTATTTTAGCCACCGGCTCAGTACCCTTTTTGCCACCCATCAGAGGCATTGATCACCCTCGTGTGCATGACAGTGAAAGCATTCTTAATATCGATCACATTCCAGAAACGTTACTGGTTATTGGCGGTGGCCCCATTGGTGTCGAACTGGGACAGGTTTTTAATACGCTGGGTAGTCAGGTGACGATTCTGGAAACCTCACCACGCATTCTTGGCCCGGTGGACAAAGAACTGGCACTGCTTTTGCAACAACGTATGCAGCAAGAAGGTATTGCTATTCACACCCACTGTCAGGTGACCGCTATTCTCCATACAGGCCATAGTGAGTTTGTCGAGTACACCGATCAAGCCGGTGAAAAGCAACACAGTATTGCCGATACCGTATTAATGGTGACTGGTCGCCGTCCCAATGTTGAAGGCCTTGGTCTTGAAAACACAGCAGTAAAGCATGACCCTCATGGCATTGAGGTAGATGCCTCACTACAAACTACAGAAGCAGGTATTTATGCGGTGGGTGATGTAGTCGGTCAACCTATGTTCGCCCACTGGGCAACCGCTCAGGGATTAGCACTAGCGCGCCACCTCATGGACCAGCCTGTACCCTTCCCCACAGCAAACACCAATAGCGCAGTCATCTTTAGCGAACCCGAAATTGGAATCGCTGGTTTGACCGAGCAGCAAGCTAAACAAGCAGGGCTTGATATTGAAGTGGCCCGGTACGATTTTCACAATGATGCCCGCGCCCAGATTGATGGCCATGATAATGGAATATTAAAAATTATATATGAGACCAGCAGTCATAAAGTTATCGGTGTACATGCTTTAGTTGAAGGTGCCGGTGAACTCATGGGCGAAGCTGCCCTGTTGGTGAAGGCTGGACTGCCCATAGAAGCAATCGCCGGTGCTATTCATCCACATCCTACACTCACCGAATCTTTTGTAATGGCGGTGCGCAGTGCTATGGCAAAAGCAGGCAAGCCAAATGATCACAAGCAAAAATAACATGACGCGGAAGCGCAGAGACAACACATTTACTTTAACTCTGTATCTCTGCGACAAACATGTTTTAATTTTCTGCCAGAGTTTGAACCAAATAATTTAACCATTATTTGGTATTAGCGCATGAAAATTAAAACACTTTAAACTCACGAGGTTTTGAATGAAAATATTTAGCACTATTATGGAATATCTGCGGGAAAGACAAATTCCACTTATCAGGTATCTTCATCTGGTCATTTTATTTCTAGTTATAAGTCAGATAATCGTTAGTAATTTTATGGCGTTTACTGATGCAGGAAAAATATCTGACAACAGCATCGAATTCTATGGTACCTGGCTACATATAACCACTGGGTTATTTATTATTCCAGTTGCAATAGTATTTATTATTGTTACGTTAAAATGGCATGGTTTTAAATATTATTTTCCTTATTTATCAGGGAATTTTGTAAAACTGAAAACTGATATTAAACAGCTTATGCAGCTTAAACTACCAGAACCAGGTGCCTATGGCATAGCGTCGGTTGTACAGGGACTAGGACTGGGGGCTTTGTTCTTAGTGCTTCTTTCAGGGCTAACCTGGTTTCTTTCCTGGTTTTATAATATGCCCTGGTCAAATGATGCTAAAGAGGTACACGAATTACTGACAGGATTAATTCAGGCCTACATAGTCGGTCACGGCAGTATGGCTATACTGCACATTTTCTTTCGCTCAAAGTTACATAAAAAGAACGACTAATTCGTTATTAATTTTTCCGCAAAAGCACAGAACATGACAAGCACTCAGTCAAATAAAACCCAACATAAAAAAGGTTTTGTGATCGGCCTGACCGCTGGCGTTGGTGGTGGGCTGATGAGTCTGGGTGGTGGCACACTGGTTATTCCGATGCTAATGGGTTGGCTTGGACTCAGTCCACTGGCCGCACGCGGCACCGCCTTAAGCGTCAGTCTGTTTACTTCGACTATGGCTGGGCTGATATACGCTCACCACGGCATGCTCGATCTGCGAGTGATTTTGTGGGTTGCCATGCCTGCACTGTTAGTAACACCACTGGCCGCTGCCTGGTCAGAAAACTGGCCAGCGGCCAAACTCAAGGCGGGCTTCGGTCTGGTGGTGGTGCTGGGTGGACTAATGATTATTTTTCGTGACTTGTTCATCACTCGTGCGCTGGTGCCAGAAGATTTACAAATCCCCTATCTACTCGCCGTGGGTGTTTTCGAGGGACTGGTCGCCGGTGTTATCGGCATCAGCGGCGGCCCAATACTGGCACCGTTTTTTGTATTAGGTCTGGGTATGCCACAGCAACTGGCGCAGGGCTGTTCTTTGCTGGCCAGATTACCCGCCGTATTAAGTGGTGTTGGCGAGAACTGGCGTCTGGGTAATGTGCATTTTAGTTTGGTTCCATCCCTGGCACTTGGTGCTGTTATCGGTGCCTGGCTCGGCAGTAAAATTGCGCTCGCCCTACCCGAACATGGTTTACGCATCGCCTTTGGCATTTTACTGATCCTGCTCGGAGTCCATTACCTGCATGGTAGCCATCACACCCCAAAAACCTTGACTGTTAGCGAGTGGAAACCACAACTGAAAAAACACCAACAAGCAAACTCTCAACACTCATAAGAAGGGCTCAACAATTCCCTGCGATATCGGTTGCTGTGGTAGACGCACAAGGTAAGCATATTCTTGAAGATGTACTAGAAGCTAGTGATGCCAGATTAATTGAACCCATATTCATTGAGTCACGAGTTGTGGGCTATAATATGTTCTTGTTCGATATCTCATAGATTACACTCCATCTTTTTTTTATAAAGATACAGTGTTGCGTCGTCCAGTTGAAGTCACAGTCGTTTACAGGCATCTAAAAAATATATTTATATAACGTGCTGCATTTAAACTGATGCGTTTCTTGGGACAAATTTGGGACACCTAGAAAAAGTTTTATCGTTATATAGTCCTCGTGGCGCAACTGGACAGCGCAATGCCCTCCTAAGGCGTAGGTTACAGGTTCGACTCCTGTCGGGGACACCATTTTTTATTAAGTAATTCCATTACCGCGCTCTATATTTAATTTAAGGTTACTTTATATAAGTAGAATAAAAAGTGCGTAACCATTCACAACCTCCGTAAACATTCAGAAGCCGTCAATCAACGATTATGCTCAGTTGACCCAAAAGCAAGCGTAGCGGTGATTTTGGTGATCAACTGGAATGCATTATTAGGCTGCATCAATATTTAATTTTTTCACTTTGCGAAGATCAACATTATTTCTAGCATGCCAAAGATTGTAAGAGTCTTGCATGGATAACCAACTTTCAGGCGAACGACCAAGTGTTTTAGAAAGCCTTAATGCCATTTCAGGAGATATATTGCTTTCAGCATTTACTAACCGATTGAATGTAGATGGTGACACTAATAATTTTTCAGCTACCGTACGAGAGCTGATATTAAACGGAGATAAGTATACTTCCTTAATAAATTCTCCAGGATGAGGTGGCTTGTGCATATTCATTAGTGGTAGTCCTCATAGTTAACAATATAAATATTTCCATTTTCGAATTTAAAAGTAACTCTCCAGTTACCATTTACTGTCACTGACCATAAACCTTTTAACTGCCCCTTTAAAGGGTGTAGTTTGTAGCCTGGTATGTTCATATCATCTATGTCGTGAGTGGAATCAAGAGCAGCTAAGATCATTCTTAATTTGCCTTTATGATCATTTTGAATACCTGCGGTACTGCCTGATTCGTAAAACTTCTGCAAACCTTTATGTTTGAATGAGATAATCATTAACCAAGTATAGCGCATTGCGCGTCACGCAACAACCGTAACTATTAAGTGATGGATTCTTAGAGCTTAATAGTTATATTAGATATTGCTTAATGATCGCTTATGATGAACCGCGACATAAAAATAAGTTTTACTAATGACAACCTTGTGTCCTTTACAGTCGTCTAAAAAAATATTTATATAAGGTGCTGCATTCAAACTGATGCGTTTCTTGGGACAAATTTGGGACAATACGAACATAAACCAACGTTATTGAATGTGATTGAACATGATATTAAGTGATTGAATGTAAAATGATTAATCTGCAAGTCATTGATTCTAAACAGGCCTCTTTATTCCCTCCTAAGGAAGATGCCAGCCGTTCGAATCGGCTCGGGGACGCCATTTCCTATATCACATAGGTTTTTCATAAAATAGTTCAGTTGTAACTTTTATTCTCTTCTATTTTACATTTCAATTTATAATCGATTCTAGTCGTTTAAAAATTATATCTTCTCTATCACTTAAACCTTGTGCTGTACTTTGTACGACGTATCCAATATCTGGATGCTTTAAAATATTGGTTAACTGTTTGCTTACATATTTTTGGATTTCACCTGATGCACACTTTATTTCTTCAACAAGCTCAACCCTTCCATCAATAACACTTAAAATATCTTCGATATCTCGACTTTGCATCGGATCATCTTTCCCTCTGCCATTATAAGCTTCGAGCTTTGTAGCAATAAAATAAACCGGCGTAATGAGTTTAATTATCAAGTGTTCTGTAAGAGTATGTTCTTTGGCTTCTTTTAAAGCTTCGCGGTACCAACAGTTACTATAACCAAGAATATTTTCATCATCCGGCATAAAGTCAACAATTAACCCTTCTAGCCTCATGCGGCAGTTTATATTGTCCTCCATCGACTCTTTGAAACCACGTTTACGAATACGTTTTTGAAAATCTAGCCATCCTGGATAACCTACTACATGTGTTATTAAATCGACATCGTCCGTATAGCGTACAGCCTCTTTTGAAACAACATCTGTTAGGAATAAACCCGTTGTACAACCGCCAAGAAAAGCGACATCTTTTAATAGCTCATCACCTAATGCGGTAGCAACCATCACTAACATTTCATGCGATTTGTTAAATGCCTTCATGCTTCAAGCCACCTTTTTAATTCTTTAATTGCAAAGGCTCTTTCGCGTCCTGCACCTATACGAATAGCATCAACTAAGGCAAGGTATCCATATAAAATGGGATCTTTCTTTACCGCTAATGGAACAGTTTTATAAAGTGGCTCAACGGACTGCCCCATTTTTTTTCCATGCGCATCAGGCCAAACATAAATGAATTCCCCAGCAGTCATTAATTTACCCTCAAGAACAGGTGCTGCAAATGAAGTAGGAATACCACGTACGATGGCAGAAGGATTAGCAGGATATACATACTTAATACCATGTGACACAAATTCTAAAAGAGCACGCACGTTTGTTTTTGGAATTTTACTCTTGCGATCTAATTTTGCCATTCCTACCGAAATACTACGCTTGATGGATGCGTTTACTTCAGATTTACTTATGCCAGTTGAGCTTTCTAAACCACGATTAGAATATGCTTCATTTAACATATTTTCACCATTATATATAACCTGACTTTCTTCAATTGACCAAACTTCTGACTCAGCTAACAGCTTAAATCGCCCACTGTTAAATGAACCCTTCTTCTGCTGCTCTAAGCTAACCAACTTAAACAATATTACTATATCTTGACTCTTCATATCACTCGCTGTCCTTTGTCCTCGAACACAGGACAATAATAGAAGTAATAGGCAACACTGTCAAGATGATTAAATAGTGTATTTAAACTGATAACCTTATGGACACAATAGGCCAATAAATATAAACGAGCATGATTGAATGTAAAATGATTAATATTTAAGTTATTGACTCTAAAAGACATTTTTATTCCCTCTTAACGCTCATCAGGGAGGGTGTCAGAAATCATAATCTATATATTTGAAGTGGTTAAGAAAATATTGGAGTTTCTTAGGACAAATTTGGACACCTAGAAAAAATTTTATCGTTATATGGTCCTCGTGGCGCAACTGGACAGCGCAATGCCCTCCTAAGGCGTAGGTTACAGGTTCGACTCCTGTCGGGGGACACCATTTATCTCTACTGTATTTTTACTATGTTGCATTGACCATTTGAATTCACCCTCCACAGCAACTATAAGCAACCACGTACTTAATTTTATGCTTAAATAATTTTCTATAAAACATACCTGAAAGCATTAGCACATTCCATATGAATGTGGTCAGTATGTACCAGTTGAGACATTTAAACAGAAGTTGACGACTTTTCTCTCAATGTCCTTTGCCACTGTTCTCCTTGGGTAATTTTATAAAATTTAATATACAAAGAAATTCTAAAGTACTTAGAATTACAATTATTCTTTGCAGTTCACATCACGTTTAGCTGTTACAGCTCCAAACTGATTTTTCACAGTCAGGCTACGCCCATCCTTAGCCATCACGATATTATCAATAATGGGCCATTCAATAATCCAGTTTTTTCCTGACTGATGCCATGTTCCATGAAGATGCCCAGCAGCAACTGTTTTATTGCTATTGATATGGACAGTAATATTATTGCTCCATAACCAGGTCCCAACCAAGCTAGAGGATGTACCCGATTTGCGGGTAGCTAAAATCGGGAAGCCGAGATTGTTAAAGCCATATAATTGAGTTCCTTTTTTTATAAGACTGATGGAATCGGCTAAAGATGGCCAGATAATAGCGTAACTATTTTTTGACTTATTAATATATTTCCAAGTTGCATTAACCGTCCCGTTGCGAACTGAGCCATTTTTATTAATTACAATATGCGGCCCGTTTGACCAGTTCCAGCAGCCAACTAAGCTGTTTTTACTTATAGGTGATTTAACCTTGCTGGTGTTAGTTATTGTTGTTTGCTTGGCGGATTTAATCTTTTTAGTAGCAGCTGTTTTTTTACCAGATTTGTTGGTTATGACTACAGTTGTTTTTGTTGGTTGTTCTTTGTTTGTACTTTTTGTGGGAGTCTTTGATCCATATGGTTGACCACCAATCATTTTCATTATCTGATTATATAATTTTATTTCAGCCGTAATTAAATCATATTCATACTGTGCTTGTTGTGACAGTTTTTTATTTTTAGCAAGCCAGTCACTGTGCTGCTTATAACGTACAGTAAAACGTTGATGGTTAGCATTTTTAGCCATGTTTTCACGTAAATCCGGAGCTTTTTTACTAGGTTTAATATTGGGGTCAGCACCAAATTCAAGTAACACTTTAATGATTGTGTAGGCATCAATTGGAGATTTGTCGTACCCTGTTTTGCCGGCAACAGAATAATCAGAATAATAATGGAGTATCGTCATTAAGCCCGAAAAATTAGATTTTCCGGGTACGGTCATACCATTAAGCACTCGTTTCGAAATTGGTTTCTTATCCAAGAAATTACTCAGACACAGACGCAATGCTTTTTCAAACTCTTTTATACGCGCAGTCGCATCAATTTTTGGTAGAGCATCATATATTGAAACTTTTTTATTTTTATTTAATGTACCATTTCTTTGATTTCCCCAATAAATTTGATCATTATTACGAGAATTACTATCATCGATTCTCTCTTCATCGGTACCGACACTTCTCCCAGCATATACACAACCGTTTTGGTTGATTTTTTTCTGGAAGAAGAGAGGGGTCTCTGCCCAGCTTTCAAGTGCCAGTAATGTATCTATACCGGAAATATCCCGATCATTTAAACTAGTTGTATCTATATGGTTTATTTTTTGCAGGTAGGAGACCATTTTAGGATCTGAATTTCTTTTAATTCGACTAATAAAATGTGTAGAGCTAAAATCTGGGAAATGCTTATTGAGTATAGATACCGATTTTGTATTACCTGATTTAACAGCTGACTCCCATATCCTGCTTAGAATAGTATAACTACCATTTTCATATGAGAATAAACCTGTACTTTTCTTAAGAAAACCTGCCTTTGGCGAAGCTAGTAGCTGATCAATTACTTTGGTTTTCGAATGCTTAATTGCATCGCTAATAAGCGCCTCATAAGCATGATTAGAATGCAATTGGTAGTTGCCGTTACGTTTTTTGTCAGTAAAATCTTTTTTGCGAAATATTGATGATATGAGCCTTCCTTTTTTTGGAATTAAGATAAGACGGCCATTTTCGAGGGTATAAGACAGCATCATCTTCTTGTTGTTTTTCGTGTACTTAAACTTTCCAGGAGAAATGCTATTGATTATGACGTGTTCTTTTAATGTTAATTTAAAATCATCTGGCGTTCGACCCTCTTTAAAGGTCCAGGTCGTCCAGCTTCCATCTTCCTTGAATTCATGAACAAGGAGATGATCAGGTTTGAATTTTACAGACCCACGATTATTTTTTTCAGATTGCCAGACACCGAGTAGTTGTGGGCTAACTTCAGCATAAATATTGGTTTGAAATGTCAACAAAAAACCGAATAAAACTAAATTAACTATTTTGATTATATGTGCCATTTTTAGTATTCCTTTTTAACTAAAGTGAAAGCTATTCATAAGATGTTTTTATTGTCACCTTGGTCATGAGGTTTTTATTGTCACCTTGGTCATGAGGTTTTTATTACATACTACCAGCTTAATCGCCCATTCAAACCAATTATATTTGTTGCATTATTATTACCTATATCGACTACCAGATTAGTATTGTTAAATGTTAGCTGTTGCTGCACCGCATCCACAGTAATTGATAGACACGCCTGAGGATCATCTTCACAGTCTACAAAATAACTATAAAAAGATGTTGGTGCACTGTCAGGGCTATTGCCCGTTAAACGAATATAAATAACGCTGTATAGACTACCATCTTTTTCATTAAATCTGAATGCCATTGAACGCGACTCAAATTCAGTATTTGAAAAAATGTTTTGTGACCAGTTAACCGTCACAGTCCCTGTATTAAAAATAGTATCTTTTATAACGACTGGATTCAGGTTTGGAATATAAGAGGCACCAATTACAGCTGAATCATTTCCGAAAATCGTCAGGCTGCCAAAATTATTGACTGGCAGTGTGGTCAGTGGTGTTGAAATACGATGGCCACTAAAACTACCAGTGGTGCCATCATCATCCTGCCAGGTTCCACTCACATCTCCGTTGCGATTAAAGATACCAGAAAATACAACTGTATCAACCGTTCCGCTTATCTTTGATTGACCGCTGCTGGCCACGCTTCCCGATATTCCTGCATCGCCAAAATTGTCCGATTTTCTCAGACCCGTAATGCCCCCATTACTATCAACGGTAGCCGTCCAGGATCCAGTATCATCACCTGTAAAGCTGCCTTGATAATCACCTGCAAAAAGCGCAATCAAGTTAGTACGAAATGACTCTCTTGCCTGTACTCGTGGCACCATTGTTCGTGCTGTACCATTAGCAGACGTTATATTGCTAATCAGGATCTGAATAGCACCATCGGTTTCGAATACACCTGCAGCAAGTGTAAAATCAACTGATTGCCCCTGTGCTGCATCATTGGCAAGACCAGTAATATTGATACCATTGGATTCATCACCATCATCATCGATACTTTGTAGAAACATCACAATATTTTGTGCCTGGATATTATTCTCATCTGTAGCACCGGTAACCAGCTCAACTGGTGTGATAATCGCCTGGCCTAATGCTTCGCCGATGAATACATCCTCTACAAAGAAGCGGATGATTTCACCGTCCTGATAACTAAATTGGCCCTGCACATTTGTAAAACCTGAAGTGGTTGCGGTTTCAAAACGCAAGCCACTCACAATACTATCGATAAACTGCCCCTGGTGTTCAACTGGTGGCGTATCACCACCGCTACCGCCACCACATCCTGTCAGAATTATTGAGGTAATTAGAAACAAAAATATGTGAATGTATGATTTAATAGTCATGATTTTCTCCGTCAAAATTAGTAAAAATTCTTAAATGTTATGTGTGATATGATATTGACCAAACTTGATGGGGAAATCTATAAGTGGTTGTTTCTTAATAATAATTAACATTAATTAACAATAATTAACAACTAAATAATACAATTTCATGACAAATTCACTTGAAACTAACCATACTACCGACAAACAGAATGGTGCAGGCTATTATGCTGTTGACGCGAAACGTGTCATCCAGGTTTTTGAATTATTTCAAATGCGACCCAGTCATTTTTCTGCCAACGGTAAAGCGGGGGCTCAAAGTGTTTATTACGATGCCAGAAAAATTATTCAGAATCGCACTAATAATAAATGGGGGCATCATACTCATGGTGCCATTAAAGATTTTTGTCATTTTACTCAGTCAGAAAATAGAACCATATTGCCATGGCAGGAGCTGATTGAGCATCAAGGTTTTTACGACGGCAAAGAAGGTGCGGGACGGCGAACAGGAAATTTATTACTAACTGAAAATCGTTTGAACCTGAAACACGAATCCATGATATTGGCACGGCAACAATGTGAACTCAGTCAACAACAATTAGCAGAGAAAGCAGCTTTACCACTACAGTTCATCGAAGTAATGGAGACTGGCAACTGGCCAACGGTGACCGTAACCACCGCTAGCATTATTACCGATGTACTCGGTATTGATGAAAATACTATTTTTACAAAAATATCAGATACTGCTGAACGTAATACAAGTGATACATCAAGCGATGATACTAAGATTGTTTCTCATGTACCAACCACAACTGATAGCCGTACAATGAATAAGGCATGGCTGCTTGCACTTCCTGTCGTCGGGTTTGTTTTTTGGGCAGGATATCAGTCTTATCCAGTCAGAAAATCATCGGAGATAAACCCTGAGCAGGTTTCTGATTATCAGAATGATGCATCAGATCATAATAGTAGTGAATCATTTGTTAATACATTATCAGGTTGCTGGAACTGGTCAAACGGTACTTACATTGTGATTAATGCAGATGGCACAGCGAATAACGGGCCCTTTATCGCAACATGGAAAGTTGTTGATACAAACAAGGGGCACTACACAATGATCTGGCCATCTTTTATTGATACCTTAACTTTGTCTGAGGATGGCACTATGCTGAGTGGCAATAATACTTTTAACTTGCCGGTTACAGCTACCCGTAAAACAGGTGTTGCAACTGACTTGAACGGTACCTGGTTATGGAGTAGTGGTATAACCATGGAGGTGCGACCTGATTCTACCATTAGAGGTGGTTCACTAAGTGGGACATGGTACAAAACCGAAAATAGCTGGGTAATAGAATGGCCACTTGTTGATTCGGTCATCCTTTCTGCTGACGGGCTAAATTTGAGTACGAAAAATCAATTTGGTTCTGTAACAGCTAAACGAGATGTAAACTGTAGAAAAAAATAAATGATCACTTTTTAAAATCAACTTAAATGAAATATGATTCAAATATTAATAGCAAAGATATACTTTTCAGGAACGGTGTCAGATCTTTCCGTACCACATTCACACTTCCTCTATCCCAAGTAAGTGATTTATATAACTCATCAGGTAGTTTCTTTGATTGTTTTATCAGTGCGGATACTGGACTTCCAAGTTACCTTGACAGATGAAGTAGACGACTTTGTTAATTGATTTAGCTTTTAGTTATTTATTTAACTAAAAAAGTTTACTTATGCCTATTGACTCAAGATCGGCTCATATGTGTTAGACTTTTTTTCACCTACAATAACCATAATTGGAACAGCAAAATGAATTTTGTTTTCATGTTGATGAATATTAATTCCTATTTTATCAAATTCTAAGTCTGACTTGAATATTTCGCGGATTTTATCCTCATCGCCAGGGTTTGGGAAAGATGCTCTCAATTGTTGTTCGAGTTCCCCCTCAACCTTGTATTGAGCGGTTCTAACATTTGAAAGACCAGATGCGTCTATGATTGAGGCCATTTCTGGAAATGTAAGTGCGTGAACATGTGATGGGTCACGTAGCTTTTCCAAATGATCGTAAGCGGCTGCCTTTTCTGGCGGTTGCACTACATCAATGACCATTATCTTTCCGCCAGGTTTACAGACCCTAACCATTTCATTTAAGACAGCTTGAGGATCAAGGAAATGATGAAAGCTGTAACGCGTAATAACGACAGAAAATGACTCCGGCTCGTATGGCAATGGCAAAACTGTCCCAACATCCCAGGAAAGATTAAACAATCCCTTTTTTTGTTGATGACCCTTCGCTTGTGTAATCATTTTTTCTGTGATGTCAATACCTGTTACATGACTTGCGATCTTGGCAAATTCGCAAGCAACTAACCCAGGACCGCAGGCAACATCAAGGACAAGACCATTTTTGTCTATATTACTCATTTCTATGAGCATCTGGATAGAATCGTGATGTCCAGGAAGCTTAGCAAACGGGATTGCCTGTTTGCTGAACTGTTCAATTATTGTTTTTTCATGGTAAACATTATGGGATTTCATTGGGTTCTCCTGTGTTCTCAGTTTTATAAAACCATATATTACTAAGAACTCCCCTAAGAATATTGTACAGAATTAACATCAGCAAGAAATCCATTTTGATACTGTTTTGGGGTTACCTGAAATATTTGCTTGAAGGATTTAGTCAGATGGCTTTGGTCAAAAAAGCCACTTTCAATAGCTATATCTACAATGGGCATGTTCGTTGAGAGTAGCTCTTTAGCTTTGTGTACTTTTTGATTGAGAATATATGCATGTATTGGCAAACCATATCCTTTTTTGAATACTCGTAAACAATGCGTGATAGAAAAACCTGCCTGTGATGCAATATTTGTAAGAGTTAAATTATTCTGTGTATTTTTATCTAGGATCGATTTTATTTTTTTTGCTGCTTTAGTGTTTCTGGGGTTTGTTTTTTCAGGCTGACCCTGTGCCAAAATATTGCATGAATAGAATATCTTGGTTAGGAAATCTATTAATTTTTCCTCTTTTTCAAGTTGAAAAATATTTTCAAGCAACAGTTCACAAAGAGTAATAAACTCATTGTATATAATCTTTGAGGAAATCAAAGATGTATTAAAAGGTATAAACTCCGTAATATTTTTTGATAATGACCTTTGAAGACTTTCACACCATTGTATGTCGAGATAAAGAACAAAACCTCCTTTGCTTTCATATTGTGTTATCTCAGCACGGTGTGCTTGATATGGGTTTATGATAGCTATTGTCTCTGGTCTTAATAATTCTGTTTTATTCGGGAAGAAAAGTTTGACCACACCTTGTTTGACCGCGGTTAAAGTCAGAGTCTCATGCGTATGTTTTTTCTCACAGCTTGATACATGTGAAACATAGCGTAATTCGATAAAAGGAAGTTTGTCACATTTGAATATTTTTGTATCCATTAGCTACTTTCCAAAAGCCTAACGTTTGCAGAAAGCGCCATGAACTAGCACCACTTTTGTGGACACGTTTATGCACTTGTTAAAAATTTTTGGCGATTTCTTCATGGTTTTGAATGACCTTAAAAATTACTGCTGATAAGTAGCCCTCTGCAAACTCTGGATCAAGACCGTACTGGCGAGCCAGCACATTAACACGTTTATACTGATTGGATTCGCGATCAGGATCTTTAGAAGGAAGGCCATTTTCTGCTTTAAAATGGCCAACTCTATTAGTGACCTTAAATCGCTCAGCAAACATTGCGACAATCGCGTTATCAATGTTATCGATACTTTTTCTCATATCTTCGAGTGTTTCCATGATGTCTCCTTGTACTTTTAACAGTTGTATTACCGAAACCATGTCTCATTATTCCTATTTAACAAAATCTCGATATTTATAAATAGTATCATTAGATACAATAGCATAGCGACTTTTAGCCCGTTTTCTCTTTTGTGTAAACCGTGACAGGTTGAGCAAGCCAATGTCCTTAGAAATTTGGCTAAAATCCCAACAAAGGGCAGCTTTGGGTCGATACTGTTGAAAAACTCGAAATTTGTAAAAGCCCAAATTTTCGTTGGTATCGATTTTTTTAAAAGTGAGATCCAAATATTAAACCTAAGGCAATGAGAGGAGCACAGCTACACAAGCATGTATTTTTTATGTCCACACAGTAGCCTAAAGAATAAAGTGGATCAAACAAGTTAAACAATTTTTAAGAGTAAAAATAGAGTTTTTCAAAAGTATCGGTCGGCTCCAGCCTCTACTGATAGCAGCCATAATCTTCGTTTTTGTATAATCCAAACGTGTTAACCCACTCATATTTGCATATTTAATTACTACACAACTGTTATAGTTCATTCATATTCCCAGATTATAAAAAATGGGTTTAGTTGCTTGATGATTAATTTCATATTAAAAGGTATAAAAATGATGACGATTACTATTTCAGTTACTGCTTTAGTGATACTTGCTTTATTATTGGCTTGGGCGGCTCATTATAAAATATTGCGTGTTTTCACTCAGTCAGAATTGAGGCACTGTCTGTGTGATATTGATAGAGTGCTAGCTCTAGCTTCAGTACTTCATGCTAAAGTGCGTCGAGCACATGACCCCTATTTCGTAATGCGAATTTTTGAACCAATTGGCGCAAATCCATTATGTGTTCTTAATAATGGAGGATGCTGTTCTGGAATACATAGATTATATATAACTGCACTACATACGATTGGAATAAAATCTGCTCAAATAACTTTGTATCATCACAGTGGGCATGGTCAACATTGTTTAGTTGAAGCTAAAATTAATAACACACCGATGATTATCGATGTGGATTATGGTGTTTATTACATATCCAATAACGGTGATCCAATTGGGCTTGAAGAGTTACAAAAAGGAAATCTGCCAGAATTTATGAAAATACCAGGTGTCAGTGATTTTGGTTACCCAAATAACGATTACTATAATTTTAACTACCTCCTAACTAAAACCGCCAACTGGACAAAATCACTTCCACGTCGAATGACCTATCGTTTCTTAAAATTTATTTTTGGTGACAAGATTAATAGGCTACGTCTAAACCCTATACTTGAGTGGCCTCATGTTCTTCTTTCAATTATTTTAGTATTTTCATGCTTTTTGGTTTATCTAGCCACATGGGCGATTCAATAAATCATTATTAATTAATATATTCAATAAGAGAAGTTGCTAGATGTGAACCGTTTAAGTAGGAGAAATAGTAACTTTGTTGTATTTATAAATTTCATAATACCTTTATTTTCTGCAATATAATTATCCGAAAGAGCCCTGCTTTATTTGGTATAGATAAAAATGGAAGCATAAAACATAATTATCCGACACCTCAACGAAGTATGGATTTATGTAGCGCTAAGCGGCTCCATCTAGCCGAACGTAGCCTAATTGATTTTTTTACCTAACGACTGCTTCCGCTGAACAGCCGACGTAAAAGTAATTTCTAGTAATGACAACTTTGGGGCGTTTACCGTCATCTAAAAAAATATTTATATAAGGTGCTGCATTCAAACTGATGCGTTTTGGGACACTATGGGACAATACGAACGTAAACCAACGTTATTGAATGTTATTGAACATGGTATGAAGTGATTGAATGTAAAAAGATTAATCTGTAAGCCATTGATTCTAAACAGACCTCTTTATTCCCTCCTAAGGAAGATACCAGCCGTTCGAATCGGCTCGGGGACACCATTTATCTACACACTGATGTTCTTAAGTTTTGATTCTTATTGATCATGATAATAAATAAAAAACACTGTTCATTCATCAAGTTAATTTACTCAAACCCTAAATTGTAACTATATGAGAGAAAACTTTGTTCTGACCCTGACGGATCCCCACGAAATTAAATATAAAACGATCAAAAACAATAGTTTAGATTAAAATACTAATATTAGTAAAAAGGTATGTCAGTGAGCGCGCAATCTGAAAAAGAAGATATATTGACAAACAGATTGCCGCGTCAGTACTTGACCGTTAATGGCAAATTTCGTGGGGGTCTCTAAGATTCTGACCCCACATATTTATACTAAATTATTTTCACTATAGTCTCTCCTGTTTAGCGTTAATACCTACACCTTCTTCTCAAGTAAGTACATTTTTTCATACAGATTCTCTGAATGAATGACTTTAGACTCATGCTGTTCGCTCCATAGCCACCTATCTTCAGAAAATAAGGTCGTCATAGCACCAATATCACAGTGAAATGGTGGCCCGCTTTCTTGCCCTGTTTGCATGAATTGAGCGAATAATTTTCCTTGTGAATTTAACCAATTATACAGGCATTTTTCGTAATCCTTCCATTGCTCAGGCTGTAAGGCACATAAACTGGTTTGTTCATAAATAGCATCAAAGGTTTTTTCAACTTCGTAAGCGAAAAAATCAGTTTGTATGAGTTCAACACTTAATTGCCTGGCTTTAAGTTTTTTCTTAAGATTTGCTATTGGTGTTAGTGCGATATCCATAGCAACAACCTCGAAGCCTTTTTCTGCTAAAGCTATTACTTCATAACCGTTGCCACATCCTGGAATCAAAATACGGCACGGTTTCAGATATTCACATTCTATCCAGTAGAGTAAATTGGCACTCGCTTCTCCTCTATCCCATCCGGTTTGACCTTCTTGGTAGCGGTTTTCCCATTCATCACAAGTTTGCATGAGATCCATCACAATAAGGTGGTGTTTTTGTTTGTTTACACTGACACAAATAAACTGTTTCTGATTTTTCAGGGGTAAAGGATGTTGGTGTAAAACTTGTTCCTTCATGTGCTCCATTACAAAAAGGTTGGGTCGCACTTTTGCCACAGGAGCACCAGTAATATTCCTTACCGGCTTCTACTTCGACTGCTATTGGGGCGTTTTTTTGTGAATCATTCATAGTATGGTTTCCTTGATTTTATTTAACGAATTAAAAAACTGTTTTTCAAATATTTGACCTACCCTTGTTCAGGATAAATCAAATCGGGTGTATTTATACAGACGGCGCTGCTTTTATGATTTTACTTCTTGCGAATACCTTCAATAGCAAGAAACATTTCTACCTGGCGAGAAGCTGGACCTAAGTCTTTTGGAATGCCAAAATCTTTTAGCCTCAGTACAGTGCTGCCAGCAAAACCACGTCGATAACCACCCCAGGGATCTGGGCCATGGCCAACATGTTCAAGATCAATCGTGATACTTTTGGTAACACCATGTAATGTTAATTTGCCTTTGAGCTCAGCTTTAGTTTTGCCTTTATTTTTAAATGAGGTACTAACAAATTTTGCTGTAGAATACTTTGAGACATCCAGAAAGTCTTTACTACGCAGATGTTTGTTAAGCTCGGCGTGATTGGTATCTATACTGCTGGGATCAATGTTAACTTCGATTTTCGATGCATTGGGATTTTTTTCATCGTAACTAAAATGTCCCTTAAGTTTATTAAATCGTCCCGTCAGCCATGCATAGCCAAGATGTTTGATTTTGAACTGGACAGTGGAATGGGCACCACCAGCATCAATGTCATATTCTGCAGCCTGTATCGATGTAGCAAAAATAGACATCCCTAATAGGACTGAAATCTTAATATATTTTTTCATAAATTTTCCTTTTTTTTAGTGTTAAGTTTAAATATTGCTTTTTTAAAATTAGAGACCCAACATGCGTTTTAGTGTTTGGTCTCGGTCGAAAAAGTGATGCTTAATCGCAGCCATAGCATGCAATACAGCCAGACCTATCAGGCTTACTGCCAACCATAAATGTACAACACCAGCGATATCTTCCTGATTATCGATACCGTGCAATGTTGCGGGAATCTGAAACCAGTTAAAAACAACGACCGCGTGGCCATCAGCAGTAGACATAAAATAACCACTGAGCATCGCGGTGATTAGCAAAAAATAAATCAGGGAGTGCGTAACGATAACCAGCTGTTGCTCTCTTGGCGTATGGCTGGCTAGTGGTGCAGGACGATGGCTGACTCGATGCCAGACAAGCCGAATCAATGTCATAACCAATAATAATATGCCAATACTTTTGTGAAGATCAGGCCCCTTGTGATACCAGGCATCATAATAATCCAGTCCGACCATCCATAATCCAAGCCCAAATAATCCGAATACAATAAGGGCTGTTAACCAGTGAATGGTTATTGTTATAAGCCCCCAGTAGTCTTTCGTATTACGCCAATGCATGTTCTGTATCTTCATTTCTTACATCCTCCACCGAAACAGCCTTTTGCATAAGTGCACGTCTAGCTATATAACAACTCAACGCACTGCCTGCTTTTTCCAATGTTATTTTTTGCACTGACGTGTTACTTCCTTGATACAGGGTAATTATTTTCAAATATTAGTTTATCATTGCTATTTAAGAAATAAAGACCATAATAAAGAACTTACTGTTCTCCTATGAAGAACAAAAAGGATAATTAATGGATCGATTTGAAGAAATGCAAACTTTTGTCAAAGTGGTAGACGCAGGCAGTATGAGTGTCGCAGCTGATCGCCTCAATATCGCGAAATCGGCCGTAAGCCGCCGTTTGGCTGAACTCGAAAATAGACTAGGTGTACAACTGCTCATACGCACCACTCGCCGTCTGAATCTAACAGAGAATGGTCAGCAATTTTATCAACGTTGTCTGGCCATTTTGGCTGACCTGGAAGAGACTGAACAAGCTCTCACCTGTAAGCAGACCTTGCTGCGTGGTTCCATTCGCATTGCCATACCTCTTAGCTTTGGGATAAAGCATCTTTCGCCACTATTAAATAAATTTCTCAAGGCGCACCCGGAGCTCAGTCTGGATCTTGATCTTAATGATCGAACACTAAATTTTATGGAAGAAGATATTGATTTGGCTATTCGAATTGGTCGACTTGCTGATTCAACCTTAATCGCCCGCCAGCTAGCGACTACAAAGCTAATCGTTTGTGCCAGCCCTGCTTATTTATCTCAGCATGGCGAACCCACGAAACCGAAAGAACTAGAAAACCATGTGGGGCTTAACTACAGTTATTTAGCTGACACACAAACCTGGCAATTTTTGCAACCGGATAAAACAAGACTCTCAGTGCATGTCCCCTGTCGGATGCGAGCCAACAATGGAGATATATTACTTAAAGCAGGTATTGACGGTCTAGGTATTCTGGTAACACCGACCTTCATCAGTTCCGAGGCAATTGAACAGGGATTATTATGCCCAATTCTAACCAATTATACTTTTCCAGAAGAGGCAATCTATGCCATCTATCCCCAGCAGCGTTTTTTACCCAGACGCGTAAGAGCCTTGATTGATTACCTTGTAGAAGAGTTCGCTAACGATCCTTATTGGCAGACAAAAAACAAGGGCATCTAAGGCGCACAGACTTTGTTTGTTCTGGAATTTTCACTGCTGAATGGAAAAAGGTTTAGTGAAAGCTGAAGGCTTTGCGATTGATGCCAGCCTTGTTCTTTTAACTTTTTTTAGCACTCGGTAAAACTGACGGCAAGCCCGCCTAAAGATGTCTCTTTATATTTTTCTGACATTTCAAGACCCGTTTGTTTCATTGCAGATATACAATTATCCAAAGACATAAAGTGCTGACCGCTTCCCCGTATAGCAAGAGAAGCCGCAGTGTATGCTTTGATCGCTCCGAACGCATTACGCTCGATACATGGCACCTGTACAAGCCCGTTGACCGGATCACAGGTCATACCAAGATGATGTTCAAGGGCAATTTCAGCGGCATTTTCAATTTGTTGTGGTGTGCCACCACGTACCGCGCACAAAGCCGCTGCCGCCATCGATGCCGCAGAACCCACCTCTCCCTGGCAGCCTACTTCGGCACCGGAAATAGAACTGCGATGTTTAATAATGCCACCAATCGCACTCGCGGTTAGTAAAAATTCGCGTACTTGTTCGATGCTGCCTGATTCATTGTTAACGAAGTAATAGAGCACTGCGGGTATCACACCAGCAGCACCATTAGTCGGTGCAGTCACCACCATATGCCCTGCCGCGTTTTCCTCATTCACGGCCATGGCATAAACACATAACCAGTCGTTAAGGTTTGCTTTATGAGGGTGATCTTTAATTTGTGCATACAAGTTCTTTGCACGCCGAGGCAGTTCAAGCCCACCAGGCAAGATACCTTCCGCGCTCAACCCGTTTTCAATACAGCGTTGCATTGCTAGCCAGATTGATTCCAGTCCATTATATAGTGCTTGTTCTGAGAACTGCGTGAGCTCATTTATTTGTTTGATAGCCGAGATGGATAATCCACTGTTATGGCACATCGCTAACATTGAGTCTGCAGAATCAAAGGCATAGGGGCACGAAGCGGCAGACTCCATTCTAAGCGGAGCAACCAGTTGGTTAATTTCATCAAGTGTATTAATAAAACCACCGCCAATAGAAAAATACGTTTGTGTCAATAAAATTTCTGACGATTGCCCATACAATTCAAAGACCATTCCATTTGGATGTTGTGGCAGTGATTCACCCAAATCAAATACAATATTATCGGCTGGAGAAAAAAGCAGTGTCTGGCTTTGGTTAACAACAATGAATCGACTCTCCCAGATTCGTTCTACTATAGTAGCAACATCCTCAGTCGCAACACTATCGGGTGAGTAACCGTGCAGCCCCAGTGTTATAGCGCGATCAGTCGCATGACCTTTTCCTGTATATGCTAAAGAGCCCTTTAGTATGCAGCGTAGAGTGGCCTCATTAACATCGGCATTAGTCGACATATATTGACCGGCAAGATCAATAAATTTTTTAGCCGCAACCATCGGCCCCATAGTATGAGAACTTGAGGGACCTATTCCGATTTTAAAAAGTTCCAGCACACTAATGAACATTGCTTATACTTTAATCCCGCCATCAGGCAATAAGTTAATCAGAGATGTTAGTTCAATTATTACTTTGTGTCATTTCCTGAAGCAGACTTGCTAAATAACGGTATTGATATACCAGGCTATCTTTATTTTGAATCCTGCTTGAAACGCCCCGTAAAATTAAAGGCCTGTTCCAGTTCTTTGATACGCTTAGAGGCTTTCGGCCATGTCTTGCTTTCGACGGCAGTGATCAACGCTTCAACCACAAAAAGAGTCGCTACACCGGAATCCCAGCCGGAAGGTGCTTCTATTCTTACGGGAAAACTGTAGCTTGCATGTTTGGCGATGGGCGATAACCATTGATCAGTAAAGAGTATAACGGTAAGCCCCTTTTTTTTCGCCAGTGTCGCAATATTTAAAAGATCGGTTTCATAACGGCGCACATCAAAAATAACCAGTACGTCATTGCGCTCCATATTCAATAACTGATGCGACCATAAACTCACCACTGGTGATAATTTAAAAACACCTTTTCTAATGACTTCCAAATGAGTGCCTAGATAATCAGAAAATGCATGAGTAATACGACCGCCTACCAGATATATATTATTTTTTGGCTCTGCTAATAAAGAGACGACTAAATTGAAAGTTTTATGATCAATCTGGTTCATGGTATCTCTTAAATTAGATACCACTGATTCTGCAGTCTGATTAAGGATGTGTTCTTTAGGCGCACCGGTAGCCCACAAGTCATGTTTACCGACCGGATCTGATAAAATAATTGTGAGTTCTTTTTTAAGCGCTTTCTGAAACACGATAAAACTTTTAAAGCCAATGTGATTCAGTGTTCTCATCACAGTAGGCGTTGATACATGACAGGCTTTCGATAGCTCGGTGATTGAAACGAGTCCGGCCATTGGGTAATTAACAAGTAAGTGGTTGGCGATTTTTATTTCGGCCGGCTTAAACTCATTAAAATTTGCCCGGATTCGGTCAGCTATAGTCTGCGTAGTTATATTTTTTTTCATATTGTTGCACTGTCGTTGTAGATTTCTTTCATGCTTGCACTGTTTAGGAGCATATAGGATGACAAAATGCTTCTACAAAATCAATCAATATATAAATTATTTGACCTGGCGCAACTATTTATGTAAGTTTATTGACATGGCGAGCCATCACCCATACCTCGCTGCAATTAAAATAATTATCCCGCTACGTAATCTTACTTACCAGGAGCAACAAAATGACAAATAGACGCGACTTTATTAAAAAAGCAGGTGTTGGTGCAGTAGCCACAGTGGCAGCAGTCAACGCACCTTTTGTTCATGCGGCAAAAAAAACACCCATCAAATGGCGTTTACAAACTTATGCCGGGCCAGCCTTAGCTGCACAAGTTATCAAACCCTCTATTGATGCTTTTAATAAAGCGGCCAATGGTGAAATGATAATTGATCTTTATTATGCCGATCAGCTTGTACCCACAGGTGAATTATTTAGAGCCATGCAAAAAGGGACTATAGATGCAGTACAAAGCGATGATGATTCCATGTCGTCACCGGTTGATATTGCTGTATTTGGTGGCTACTTTCCATTTGGCACACGCTACAGTCTTGACATACCTACTTTGTTTAACCAGTACGGTCTAAACGAAATTTGGAAAGAAGCTTACGACAAAATAAAAGGTGTTACATGGTTAGGTGCAGGTGCCTGGGACCCATGTCATTTTGCAACGACCAAACCAATTCATAGTTTAGCGGACCTAAAAGGCAAACGTATATTTACTTTCCCTACTGCAGGTAAATTCCTGTCACGCTTTGGTGTTGTGCCTGTCACATTGCCCTGGGAAGATATTGAAGTTGCTGTTCAAACTGGAGAGCTTGATGGTATTGCCTGGTCAGGTATAACCGAAGACTATACTGTGGGCTGGGCAAATGTGACTAAATATTTTCTTACTAACAATATTTCGGGTGCATGGTGTGGTTCTTATTTTGCAAATGAAGATGCGTGGGAAAAAGTACCTGAACATTTAAAAACCTTGTTTAAATTATGCATGGATAGTTCACATTATCATCGCCAGCATTGGTACTGGGGTGGCGAGGCAGCTTTACGTGTTAATGGCACCAAATTAAAACTAACCACTATTCCAGATAAAGAGTGGAAAACGGTAGAAAATGAAGCCCATAAGTTCTGGGACGAAATAGCCAAAACTAGTCCAAGAGCAGCCAAAGTGGTTAAAATATTAAAAGATTATAATGCCCTTATGGAAAAAGCCGGACCACCTTACCGGTGCTAATTCGTTTAGTCATGTCTACAGTTAGTTTCTCTAAACTTTATAAAAAGGCTAGAGAAACTAACTTCACTATTAAATACAGCGCGACTGCCCGGAGTGTCTTTTGCCAAAGTTTATAAGACTTTACATAAAATATGTTGATGCGCTTAACCGCACGGTTGGCCGCATAACGATGTACCTGATTTTTGTGATGATGGGTATTTTACTTTTTTCTACGCTCGCACGTTCCGTATTTAATACACCACTTATGTGGGTTATTGAAATGGCGCAGTTCACCCTCGCAGCTTACTACCTGCTCGGTGGTGCTTATTCAATGCAAAATGAAGCACATGTCAGAATGGATTTATTATATGAGCGCTGGCCGCTAAAAAAACGCGCCTTCGTAGATTCAATCACCGCATTTTGTCTGATTTTTTATCTCTGCGTCCTGCTTTATGGTGGCTATTCCAGCACCGAGTATGCAATCGAATATGGTCAGAAAAATTATTCATCCTGGGCACCCTACATGGCACCAATTAAAATTATTATGACGCTGGGTATTTTTCTAATGTTGTTACAAGCATTTGCAATTTTTTTCCGTGATGTAGCAACAGCTAGAGGAAAAAGTATCACATGAGTCATGAATTAATAGCTTTATTAATGTTTTCAAGCATGATGGTTATGCTGCTTACTGGTCAACGCGTATTTGGTGCCATTGGTTTTGTTGCAGTGGTTTCTGCCCTGGCACTATGGGGTGTAGGCGGTTCTGAAATCGCCTTTACCGCCAGTATCAAACTTTTAAACTGGTATCCACTACTGACATTACCGCTTTTTATTTTTATGGGTTATATGTTGTCAGAGTCTGGTATTGCAAGCGACCTGTATCATATGCTGCATGTCTGGACTGGATCACTACGTGGCGGTTTAGCCATTGGTACGATTGTATTAATGGTTGCTATCTCCGCCATGAATGGTTTGAGCGTTGCAGGTATGGCCATAGGCAGCAGTATCGCTTTACCGGAAATGCTTAAACGAAATTACGACAAACGTATGGTGACAGGTGTCATACAGGCAGGAAGTTCTTTGGGCATACTGGTTCCACCCAGTATCGTTTTAGTTTTGTACGGAATGATTGCCCGCCAACCGGTGAGTCACCTATGGCTTGCCGGCGTTGTTCCCGGCTTGATAATGGCCGTTATGTTTATTTTGTACATTACTATTCGTTGCCATCTGCAACCTGAACTGGGGCCTGTATTAAAACAGCAAGATCGACCAATCAGCCTGGGTGAGAAAGTTCGCCTGTTGCAGGCAGGTGTCTTACCGCTGGTTATTATTTTTGCGGTCATCGGCCTGTTTGTTATGGGCGTTACCAGTCTGGTAGAAAGTTCTGCGGTCGGTGCTTTTGCAGCAACGCTAGCGGCACTTTTTAAACGCCGACTAACTCAGAAGGTAGTTGAATCAACCTTAAAAAAATCACTTAATATCAGCGCGATGTTTATGTGGATCATACTTGCCGCTCTGTGTTTTGGCGCTGTATTTGATGGCCTCGGTGCAGTGAAAGCAATTGAATATTTATTTGTCGATAAATGGGGGCTGACACCGTGGGAAGTGCTTATCCTGATGCAACTTACTTATATCATTATGGGCATGTTTCTGGATGATACCGCGATGCTGGTTATTGTTGCCCCACTGTTTATTCCATTAATTATAAAACTGGGTTTTAACCCAATCTGGTATGGCGTGCTCTATACTATTACTTGCCAGATTGCCTATATGACACCGCCCTTTGGTTACAACCTGTTCCTAATGAAAGCGATGGCACCAAAAGAAATATCACTACGGGATATCTATCACTCCATTATTCCTTTTGTATTTATCATGATATTTGTTTTGGGTATTATTATGTATTTTCCACAGCTAGCACTCTGGTTACCTGAACGGGTTTTTGATTAACAATGTCTTTGATGCAAATTAAAAAGTAGGCACGACCTAAACACGCAAGCTGAAAAAATAAAGAGAAACAGAATGAAAGAAAATAATCCCAGAGAAAATAAACCAAGAGAAGTTAAAACAATAGAGGATGCCAAACGCATTATTGAAGAGCGCGGCTTGAGTCATATCAAAGTCGGTCTGTTTGACAATGACGGCGTCATGCGTAGCAAGTATATGAGTCGGGAAAAGTTTTTTTCATCACTCGATAATGGTTTTGCTTTTTGTGACGTTGTATTAGGCTGGGATGTTAAAGATCAACTGTATGACAATGTCACTTATACCGGCTGGCACACCGGATACCCGGATGCGCCCGTTAGGATTTTACCCAATAGTTGTCGTGAAATTCCATTTGAAAATGGCATGCTGCTGTTTATCGCAGAGTTTGCTGATCATGCAGAAGCTGTTTGCCCAAGAGCGACACTACGTCGTGTCATAAGCAAAGCAGATGATATGGGTTTCGATGCTTTTGCTGCATTAGAATATGAATTTTTTGTGTTTGATGAAACGCCTGAAAGTATTCGTGAAAAGAACTTCACCAATCTTAAACCTATGACGCCCGGCAATTTTGGTTACTCTACTCTACGTAATTCAACGCATGCAGAGTTTTATCAGAAAATATTAAATTTATCGGAACAGATGGATTTTCCTATCGAGTCTATCCACACCGAAACGGGACCGGGGGTTATTGAAGCGGCCATTGCAGTAGATAACGCAATAAATGCTGCTGATAAAGGTGCGCTGCTAAAAACATTTTTGAAAGTACTCGCACAACGCAACGGATTAATGGCAACTTTTATGGCTAAGTGGTCGAATGACTATCCGGGACAGAGTGGCCACATTCACATCTCTTTGCGCCATAAAGATGGCCATGGATCTGAATCGGGCTCCGCATTTTTCGATGCATCCAAACAACATAACATGAGTGACATTCAACGCCACTTTCTCGCTGGCCAACAAAGGCTCATGCCAGAACTGTTATGTATGATTGCACCGACTATCAACAGTTACTCTCGCATGATTCCGGGTTTCTGGGCACCTACCGTTGCAACATGGGGAGTAGAAAATCGAACCACAGCCTTACGCGTTATCCCCGGCAGCGAAAAATCACAACGGATTGAACACCGATTAGGAGCAGCAGACGGTAATCCTTATTTAGCACTTGCAGCAGCCCTCGGTGCAGGCTTACATGGTATCGAACAGCAGTGGGAGCCAGAACCACAAGTTATAGGCAACGCCTATGAACAAAAACACTCTGAAGAACTCACCTTGCCAACAACATTATGGGAAGCCGCACAGAAATTTAAAGCCTCTGATGTCGCCCGTAATCTGTTTGGAGATGCTTTTGTCGAGCATTTTGCTGCATCACGTGAGTGGGAAGAACGCGAATTTAGAAAGCATATAACCGACTGGGAACTAGAACGTTATTTTGAAATAATCTAACGTTTATTAAAGCCAGCATTTAATTTTAATTAATAATTTAAGAGAAAAATAATGAGTACTAAATTATCTACTATCAGCCCGATTGACGGTTCCGTCTACGTAGAAAGATCTTATACAAGCACTAACGATATTCAAGCAACGTTAACTGCCGCCAAACTAGCTCAGCAGTCATGGAAAAAAATTCCGTTATCTGAACGCAAAGTTTTGTGCTCAAAAGCCATCGATGCCTTTGTCGCTAAAAAAGATGAGATAGCTCAGGAGATTTGCTGGCAGATGGGGCGACCGATTCGTTCAGCCGCAGGTGAAGTTGCTGGTATGGAAGATCGTGCACGCACGATGATTGAACTGGCAGACCAGGGGCTTGCGGTAACAAAACTAAATGAAAAACCTGGCTTTGATCGCTGGATTCAACGTGAGCCTGTAGGCGTAGTTTTTGTAATCGCACCGTGGAATTTTCCTTATTTGACGGCAGTCAACGCCATTCTACCGGCTATTCTTGCAGGCAACACGGTTATATTGAAACACTCAGCACAAACACCATTATGTGCTGAAAGATTTTATGAAGCATTTAACGCAGCGGGTTTACCCGATGGTGTTTTTCAATATTTACATTTGACACACGAAGATACCGAAAAAGTTATTAAGGATGAACGCGTCAACTATGTTGCATTTACTGGTTCAGTGAGTGGAGGTACAATGGTTGAAAAAGCGGCATCTGGTCGTTTTATTGGAATTGGTCTAGAGCTTGGTGGAAAAGATCCAGCCTATATTCGGGCAGATGCAAATCTGGCACAAGCAGTTGATACAGCAATGGATGGTGCATTTTTTAACTCTGGACAATCCTGCTGTGGTATCGAACGTATTTATGTGCATGAAAAAATTTATGACGAATTCGTCAAACAGTCCGTTGAGTGGGTTAAGCAGCTTAAGTTAGGGCGTTCTGATAATCCCGAAACCACAATGGGACCATTAGTACGCACCAGTGCTGCAGAGTTTGTACGCGAACAAATACAAGAAGCAATTAACCAGGGTGCAGTAGCTAATATTTCGCCCGATGACTACCCGCTTGATAAAGCTGGCACGCCTTATCTTGCGCCACAAATTCTCACTCAAGTGAATCACTCAATGCGAGTTATGACAGAAGAGAGTTTCGGGCCCGTTGTCGGCATCCAAAAAGTCAGCTCCGATGAAGAGGCTATCGAACTGATGAACGATAGCGAGTTTGGTCTTACTGCTGCCATTTTTACCAGTGATATTGATAAAGGTGTTGAGCTCGGGCAACAACTCGAAGCCGGCACTTTTTTTATTAATCGTTGTGACTACCTCGACCCAGAGCTGGCATGGACTGGTGTAAAAAACTCGGGGCGGGGTTGTACGTTATCTGTGATGGGTTATGAATCATTAACACGACCTAAATCATTCCACATTAAAACTGAAGTTTAGAGGACACTACGTTGACTTATTCTGCTAACTGGAACTATCCAACAAATATCATTGTAGGTGCAGGTCGCATCAAAGAACTAGCCGATTTATGCAAGACTATGGGCATGCACTCTCCGCTTTTAATTACCGATCCTGGTCTTGCTGCATTACCGATGCTACAAAAGGTCGTTGACGATGTTAAGGCATCAGGTCTTGAGTGTGGGCTTTTCTCAGCTATCAAAGCTAACCCAACAGGCGAGAATGTTGAGGACGGCGTCAATTTTTATAAAAAAAATAACCATGATGGCGTTATCGCCTTTGGTGGTGGCTCAGCTTTAGATGCTGCAAAAGCAGTTGCATTAATGGTCGGGCAGCAAAAACCGATATGGGATTTTGAAGACGTTGGTGATAATTGGACACATGTTAATGTTGAGGCAACGGCCCCTGTTATTGCAGTGCCTACCACAGCCGGCACGGGTTCGGAAGTAGGTCGTGCTTCAGTCATCACTGATCACAAACAACATATCAAAAAAATTATTTTTCATCCTGCTATGTTACCTGCACACGTTATTCTTGATCCGCAATTGACGGTTGGTTTACCAGCTATGATTACAGCTGCAACAGGTATGGATGCGCTTTCGCATAATTTAGAAGCCTTGTGTTCACCATTTTACCATCCACTAGCCGAAGGAATTGCAGTAGAAGGCATTCGCCTGGTACAAGAGTTTTTACCGCGTGCAGTTAAAGATGGTGCTGACATTGAAGCGCGCACTCAAATGTTAGTGTGTTCGTGTATGGGGGCAACTGCATTTCAAAAAGGCCTGGGCGCAATGCATGCTTTGGCACATCCCCTTGGTGCCTTATTTGATGCACATCACGGCACGCTTAACGCGATATTGATGCCATATGTGTTAAAAGCAAACCATGTAAAAATTGAAAAACGTATTAATCGTCTCACACGGTATATGAATCTGAATGACACCGGATTTGACGGTTTTCTCAATTGGGTAATACAACTTAGGAAAGATTTGGGGATCCCAAACACCCTGTCTGAAATTAATATCGATGACACACAGGCTGCAAAGATTGCACAAATGGCTTTCGAAGACCCGTCTGCAGGTGGCAACCCGATCAGTTTTAGCGTAGCCCAATACCAGCAAATATTTAAAGATGCAGTAGAAGGCAAGCTGTAATCAATATGAGAGTTGCAATCCTACAATGCGATGACGTGATGGAAAAGTTCCAGGTGCAATTCGGAAATTACAGCGACATGATTAAAGACATGTTTAAAGTAGTTGACGATACGCTGGAATTTGAAGTCTTCGATTCGCGACAAGGTTCTTATCCCCGGAATCTCGATGATTATGATTTTTACATCACCACAGGAAGTAAAACAGGGGCATACGATGACCTCCTCTGGATCCAGAAATTAATAGAATTTGTCCAGCTTCTGGATAAGAAAAAAAAGAAACTGATTGGAATCTGCTTTGGCCATCAAATTATCGCAAAGGCACTACATTCTGATGTTAAAAAATCAGAAAAAGGCTGGGGTATTGGTGTATCGGTAAACCGTATTGTCGCGACTCCAGACTGGATGAGTGAAGCAGTATCGCAGTTAAATATTATCGTAAGCCATCAGGATCAGGTTGTTAGCTTACCCAAAGATGCACAGGTGATTGCGGAAAGTAACTTTTGCAAATATTTTATTGTGCAATGGAACGATCATTTTCTTAGTATTCAGGGACATCCTGAATTTAGCTCTGATTATTCGTTAGCACTTATGAATGAACGAAAAGGCATTATTCCCATGCAACGTATAGAAGAGGGTATTGATTCTTTGAATATCGAACCCGATAATGCCCTCTTTACACGCTGGCTCATGAATTTTGTAAAGCAATAAAATAGGATTAACCGAATCAATAGGAATTCGTTTCCAGCAGTCTATATTTTTGTGATTGAAATATATTTTCCGTTTGCACTGGTGAGCATATTATATTTATTTGGTAGTCTACACAGTTAGGTAGAATGAAAAGAGCATACACAGTCTTCATAAACTTTAAATTAACAAGTCCTCAACTGTCTATAAACACAAGATAACATTACTTAATTTTAGCTGTTGGCAACTATCGGCCAGAATCAGACATTATTGAAATTCTGATAACAGTACATTTAAATCAAACAGTTGTCAGGCTAGATAAATTTTAATGAGTACACTGTCCCTGAGGTATCCCCACAAAATTAATAATAAAAAAGATCAAAAACAATAGCTTATAAAAAAACACTGATATTCAGTAAAAAAAATATGTCATTGCGAGTGAACAAAGTGAGCGCGGCAATCTAAAAGAGAAGAGATATTTACAAGCAGATTGCCGCGTCAGTACTAAAAAACAAGTGTTTTTCAGTTCTTCCTCGCAATGACACGTAAATAGCACATTTTGTGGGGATCCATCAGGCAATGTCCTCGAAACTCCTGACTGTGCACACACCTTTATCAACAAGAGAACTTTTAACGTTAACATGTAGATTACAAAAAAACTTGACACTATAGCTACATTACGTGTATATACACATATATGAAATCACTTGTACAACAACATGGCCTACAGAACTGCGCTTGTTTCAACGTCAGAAAGTCTGCACGCGTGCTCACCCAACACTACGACGCCGCTTTACAACCAGTAGAACTCCGGGCAACGCAGTTTACCATCCTCGGCGTTCTTTCAGTCTATAGCGGTATTACCGTCACTGAACTTGCTGACTACCTGGTGATGGATAGAACCACACTGACACGTAACCTACGCCCGCTTGAAAATCAGGGTCTTGTCAATAGCCGACCTGGTGAGGACAAACGTACACGTCTAATCGAACTGAGTAAAAAAGGTAAAAATAAATTAGAAAAAGCCATTCCATTATGGAAAAAAGCGCAACAACAGATAACCGATTATATGGGACACAATCGATTCAATAAATTCCTGACTGAATTAAATTATGTAGATAATATACCAACAAGATAAACGGCATATAAAAATCCCTTACCCGGATTTTTATTTTAATAAATAGGTGTATATACACTTTAAATGGAGGAAGTAATGAAACCCATATTAAAAGGCACAACCATCCTGATCACCGGCGCATCATCTGGCATGGGAAATGAAATCGCAAAACAGTTAGCTGATAGTGCAAGGCAGGTCATCCTTGTCGCTCGAAATATTAATAAACTTGATGAACTTACTTTAGAGCTTAATACCATTAACCCTGCACTAGAAGTTCACATCAAACCCTGCGACCTTGCAGATAAAGATCAACTGGAATCACTTATTATTGCCATCAAACAGGAACAGGCTGGACAACAACTGGGGGACATCGATATATTGATTAACGCAGCGGGCATTGCACAGATTGGTTTTCTTAACGAGACTGATTTTGATGACATTGAAAATATAATAAAAATAAATGTATTAGCCTTATCAGCGTTAACTCATGCCTTCCTGCCGACGATGATAAAAAACAACAGCGGCGGCATCTTAAACTTCAGTTCTTTTTTCGGCTTGAAAATCCTGCCAGCTTATTCAGCCTATTCCGGCAGTAAACATTTTGTTACCGGTTTTAGTGATACCTTACGTGCAGAGACTGCCGGTACAAATGTTGTCATCAGCACCGTTTACCCTGGCCCGGTTCACTCCCCTTTCTGGAATGTAGACAATGCTGATATTTACAGTCCACCCGGATTTTTATTTATTCCACTAAAACATTGTGTGACACAAACGTTAAAAGGTTTCAAAAAAGGTAAAGCACGCATCATCCCTGGACTGAGAATCAAGTTGTTGGTCGCTTTTCTCAACCTGTCACCCGAACCGATTGTACGTCTGGTAAACGCGGGCATCAGCCGATTTATGCAATCGAAGCGTAAAAAATCAATACAAACCCAAACAAGCAACACAACGGTATAAGACAACATTTTTTAAATTGATATTAGGTGTATATACACCATTAGGAGAACACAAATGGCCAGCCAATCAACATCTAAATCGTACAACTTAAAAGCCGAACATTTCTTTACCCTGGTAACTGCATGGCCGAAAGCCATCATATTTGCTGCATTTCTACTGATTATTGCATGCGCCGTCTTTATACCCGGTATTGTAAAGGACACTCGCTCAGATGCTTTCATGCCACCCGATCACCCTGCATTGGTCTATCAGCACAAGTCAGAACAGATCTTTGGACTGAAAGACCCGATGGTCATCGCCATTACCAGTGACAGTCCCAACGGTATATTTACACCGCAATCGTTAGCGCTTGTCGACAGGCTAACGAAACAGATTAAGAAAATTAACAATGTTGATGCCGACCGTGTCACCAGCCTGTCGACCGAAAACGACATCATCGGCACCGAAGATGGTATGCAGGTTAAAGCTTTTTTTGAAAAGCCGCCTACGACACAGCCACAGGCAGATGCCGTGCGTAATGCTGTAATGGATTTCCCACTCTATCTCGGCAGTCTGGTGGCACGTGATGGCAGCGCCACATTAATCGTTGCCGAATTAATCGATCAAAATAATGCCCAGTCTGTTTACCAGGGACTGCTCGCGCTAGTCGATGCCACCAAAACACAAAACGATGAAAAAATATATGTCGCCGGTGAAGGCGCCGTCAGTGGTTACATGGGTGCTTACATCGATGCTGATGCAACACGACTAAACCCGATTGCCGGTCTGATCATCACCATTGTCTTATTCATCGCTTTTCGCACCTGGCGCGGCACTTTGATACCCAACGTGGTCGTACTGGGTACCGTCGCCAGTGCGTTGGGAATGATGGCCGCATTTGGTATCCCCTTTTTTGTTATCACCAATGCGCTGCCAGTGGTGCTGATCGGTATCGCGGTGGCCGACTCCATTCACATCTTCAGCCAGTATTATGAAGAAGCAGCAAAAAATCCGAATGACTCACCGCGAAATATCGTGGTGCGCACTATGGTACACATGTGGCGCCCTGTCACACTGACAACCTTTACCACCATGGCAGGATTCCTGGGACTTAGTCTATCAGCAGGCATGCCGCCGATGCAGTACTTCGGACTGTTCGCCATGCTAGGTGTGGCAGTTGCCTGGGTATTTTCACTCACCGTGGTGCCGGCATTACTCAGTTTGCTTAAACTGCACACCAGTAAAAGCTTCCAACCAGATAAGAAAACAGATATCTATGCGTCCTTTATGACGTATCTGGGTCGTGGCGTTATTCGTTTTCCCGTTTTAATTTTATTACTGGCAGCAGGCATATCTACTGCCGGTATATTCGGTGCCAGCAAACTGGTGCTTAATGAAGACCGTATTACCACTTTCCAGGATGATGAAAGAATCGTACTCGCTGACACCGCTATCAACAAACGTTTTGACGGCGTACATTATCTCGACATCGTAGTGGAAACCCCGCAGACAGAGGATCTGTTCAAACCAGAAAATCTGCAACGTATCGAAAAACTGCAAGACTATGTCGGCACCCTGCCCCATGTAAATGGTTCTACCTCAATTGTTGATTACCTCAAACAGATGAACCGTGCATTAAACGAAGATAAAAAAGAAGCATACCAACTACCCGATGATGCTGACCTGATAGCGCAGTATTTTTTGTTGTATTCAGCCAGTGGCGACCCGGATGATTTTGAAAAAGAGGTGGATTACGATTACCGTTTGGCAAATATCCGCATCCGGCTGGATAGCGGGCAGTTTCAACACGAAGCCGTGGTCGTCAAAGCGGTCGAACAATATGTTCAGTCTTCATTTAACGCGCCCAACATCAAAGCCAACCTGAGCGGTCGGGTCAATGTTGATTATCACTGGATCAAAAGTTTAGGTGACAATCATGCTGCCAGCGTAATCATTTCATTGTTACTGGTCTGGGCGATGGCAGCATTTTCCATGCGCTCTGCCGTTGCCGGACTATTCACACTTACTCCCGTTGCATTATCAATACTGCTTATTTATGCGGTCATGGGATATTCCGGTATCTGGTTAGGCGTAGGCACATCCATGTTCGCCGCCATCGCCATCGGTCTAGGCGTGGACTTCGCCGTACATACTGTCGAACGTTTGATTGTGCTAATCAAAGACAAGGGCAACTCCATCGACGAAGCCATCACCGCACTCTACCCGTCTACCGGCCGTGCCCTGTTCTTTAACTTCCTGGCACTTGCTCTAGGTTTTGGCGTACTGGTGAGCAGTGAAGTGGTTCCACTGATCCGATTCGGCACGCTGGTAGCCGTTGCGGTTTCAGTCAGTTTCTTAGCCAGCATCACGGTGTTACCGGCATTGATCAAAGTGATGGAACCAAACTTTGTAAAACCAAAACTTACCTTAAAAGCTTTGATACAAGCAGAGGTTAATTAAACACACTTACCAACTGTCATCCTTCACATCGTCAGGATGACAGAGGTAAAACAAAAAGAGGTAATAATCATGAACACAACTAAAACACTACTGGCAACCCTGTTAATCGTCAGCAGCAATACAATGGCAAACACTCTGCCAACAGGCGAACAGATCGCCAAAAACATCAACGCCCGCAACGAAGGCATCTCTCTGTCACGTAAAATGCGGATGGTTCTCACCGACAAACGAGGCAAAGAACGCATCCGCGAAACCGTCTCTTACCGTAAATACTTCGGTAATGAAAAACGCACCGTCATCCATTACCTGACACCACGCAACATAAAAAAAACCGCCTTTCTCACCTTCGACTATCCCGAAGCCGAGAAAGATGACGACCAATGGTTATACCTGCCAGCCATGCGCAAGGTAAGACGAATCTCCGCGTCAGACCGGGGTGACTATTTCCTCGGCACCGACTTCACCTACGAAGACATTAAAAAAGAAAGCAAGGTCACGCTGGAAGATTACACTCGCAAGACATTACGCGAAGAAGATCTCAACGGAAACCCTACCTATGTTCTCAAAGCCACGCCTGTTAATGATGAAGTCGCTGAAGAACTGGGTTATGGAAAAGTCATTAAATGGATCGATAAAAATATCTGGATGAGCCGCAAGTCAGAATTTTATGACGTTCGTGGCAAGCCACTTAAAACCATCTACACGGAAGACATAAAGAAGGTCGACGGCATATGGACTGCACATCGACTGAAAGTAGACAACCATAAAACCGGCCATAAAACACTTTTCATATTCAGTGATGTGATCTACGACAAGGAGGTACGTGATGATTTTTTTACCCAACGTGCATTACGTCGCGGCCTGTAAGTATCTAATCAGAAGCTGCCTGGTTCTGACAATTTTTGCGTCACCCGTCGCTAGCGCAGACACAACGGCAACACTACTGGATAACACCACATTCAACACGCGCATCGAAGGCGAATGGGCGGTACTGACCAAAGATGGCAGCACTCAAAAACGACAATTGATGATAGAACCGGAACTTAAAACAGAAGTCGGTAATGATTCAAGTATCACAACCATCGTACGTCTACGCATGGATGAAAAAGATAATCTCTCACCCAGCGATCATAGCCAGACAGAACTTCGTGAGTTCTATCTGAATACCTCCATCAAAGATAGCATTGTTATACTAGGCAAGCAGCAGGTTGTCTGGGGAAAATCAGACGGACGAAAGGTACTGGACATCATCAATCCACAGGATTTTCGTGAATTTATTCTCGATGACTTTGACCAGTCACGCATTCCTCTGTGGATAGTCAATACTGAAATACCCATTAATAATGTAACACTGCAACTGCTACTGATACCCGACCAGACATACCACAAATTTGCCACACCCGGCAGCAGTTACCAGATCACCTCACCCGTCATTATCCCCCCAGGTCCAGTAGGTGCTAGCATACAGACCAAGCCAACAATAACCCCCGATAAAATATTACAGGATGCTGATGCCGGTTTTCGATTATCCACCTTTACTCATGGCTGGGATCTGAGCTTAAACTATCTTTACCACTACGACGATACGCCTGTTTTATTCAGAACAATAAATATCACAGCAAGTGGCCTTAACATCGATATCACCCCGCAATACAAACGCACACATCTCATCGGTGGCACATTCAGCAACACCTTTGGTGCTCTAACATTACGCGGTGAACTCGGTTATCTGACCGATAAATATATCTCCACCACAAATCCATTCGATACAGACGGTGTAGTGAAAACAGGTGAACTTAAATATGTGCTCGGTTTTGACTGGTATGGTTTCACAGATACCCTGCTCAGCACACAGATCTTCCAGACATATCTCGATAACCATAAAACCAACATGATCCAGGGACAACTTAACACCCAGATAACATTTTTAATCAAACAGGATTACATAAATAAAACACTGCATGCAGAGATGCTAGTATTACATGACATTGATTATGAAGATGGCATGCTGCGTCTGAAACTAAGTTATGAATACAATGATGAGATAAATGTTTATGCGGGAACCGATATGTTTTATGGTAATAAAGATGGTTTATTCGGGCAGTTTAAAGAAACAGATCGTTTTGTCAGTGGGATTATAATTGGGTTTTAGAATTTAATGTGCCTCCATTCGTTTTTAACCATATAACATACTTTATTTCTAATAACTTTTTTTATTATTCTTTCATATGGTTTTTTCCTTAAGAAGAATAAAGCTTAACCAATTTATATAAACTCTGTGTTGACACGCCTAACCGTTTTGTTAACTCTTTGACAAATACTTCTTTAAACAACTTGTTTAACGACTTCTTCTTTGGATTCATATGTGAATCGTATTCGTCATTTTGGTACCTCATTTGCTTTTATTTAAATTCTATAAGTATTCGCTTGTCTGATGGAAGTCCATAAAACCCCTTGATTTATAATAACTTAAACTTTTTCCGGGACAATAAAAAATATTCCAACTTAATTGAATATTCATCATTTAGCCGGCCCAACGAAGTACCTTCGGTGCATGTTGACGGCTTGTAGAATTTACGAGTCACGAATGAGGTATTTACACACCTCGCCTAAAAAATTTTCTGTCACTTGTTCTGCATGTATATCCTTTTTCAACAATCCTAAATCCTGAAAATTATTAAATTTAAGGTGAATATATGAATTCTGAATATCGCCTTCAATAGCGATAGTAACTTTAACCTTACTATGAAGATTGAATTTTGCAAAGGACACTTCATGCAAATCGTCCCTGTATTTCTGAGAAGTAAATTAAAGATTATAACGTTGCAAATATTCTATATCCACGCTTAGATACAATACTATTTAAAGGGCCCCGTTTAATCCCGCACTGTTAAAAATGTTATTTGCTTGACCAATGAGTCTTAAGAATAAAAGTGATTTATATGTTGAATAAAATTTCCAGCATTAGCGTTAATCATAAAAAGTTGTATCTTTAAAATACTATGCCTTATTAATTTCAAACGACACTCCTATACCATCTGAAACCTTTTTGCGCTCCTCTTGCGTTCGGTCAATTTTATTTTTTAAGGCGATGAGCACTGCCAGCCCCATAAAGGCACCAGGCGGTAGAATTGCAAACAGCAACCCATCATAATTCTGAAAAATGGTAACAGTTAACACGGATGCCCACTCACCCAGCATTAAATTTGCATTACCAAAAATAGTGCCGTAACCAATAATTTCTCTAACGATACCAAGTGTGACTAAGACCAGTGTAAACCCAAGCCCCATCATCAAACCATCGAGTGCTGAATGCATAACTTTATTCTTGGAAGCAAACGCTTCTGCGCGACCGATAATAGCGCAGTTAGTGACTATCAACGGAACAAAAATTCCTAAGATTAAATAAAGATCGTGAAAATGCGCGCTCATCAATAGTTCAATTGCGGTTACAACACAGGCAATAATTATTACAAACATAGGAATGCGTATTTCAGTACGAATCCAGTTTCGAATTACAGCTACGACTGTATTGGTGAGAATTAATGTCGCCAAAGTTGCAACACCCAATCCCAATCCATTAATCGCCGTTGACGAAACAGCTAGCAACGGACACAGACCGAGTAAAGCAACCAGGGCCTGATTTTTACTCCAGAGTCCTTGCTTTATAATATTTTTAATTGTCACATCACTCATCATAAACCTCGAATATATTCATTTAGCTATTGTTAGTATTTACAACATTGGGGCTTGTAAATATCAGTTTTCGATTCTTTTTGAAATAGATTAATGCCTTATGTACGGCACCAACAACGGCACGTGGTGTAATGGTTGCACCGGTAAACTGGTCGAAATCACCACCATCGCGTTTTACTTTCCAGCGTGCCTTAGTGGGGTTTGTCAGTGACTTTTTATTAAACGAGTCTATCCAGGGACTGCGTTGGCTTTCAATGGCATCACCCAGTCCGGGTGTTTCTTGATGCTTTACTGCACGTACGCCGGTAATGTGACCTGAAAAATCTATCCCGACTAATAAATATATATTGCCGTTGTAACCATTAGGCGCAATAACGGTGAGTGCGGCTGCAACCGGTTTGGTATCCATTCTGGCGCGATAAACAAGGATGGGTTCTTTAGACCCCAGCAAGTTCTGATCTTGTACTGTTAAGACATCATTCAAAATATTATTGGTATAGGTATCGGGAGAAATAACCGAATTGAGTGAACGCAATAAAACCAGGCGTTCATTTTCTGCTATATAGGGTTTTGAGTGCCAGTTAACGACAACCATCAGACTTGTACCGATTAAGGCAGCAAGTGCAAGCAGCCAGCCAGTCATTAATACATCTTTTTGTGATTCAGCTTTTAACATTCGTTACTCTGTATTTAAAGTCTAATAACATTTAATTTATTTTGAATCTAATTTTTTAATGGCTTATTGTTTATGCTCTAGCGCCATACACTTTTGGAGCTGTGTAATGGTCAAGTAAGGGCACCGTTAATCCCATAAGCAAGACAGCGAATGCAACCCCATCGGGATAACCGCCCCATGAACGAATTGAAAAGGTGATTAAGCCGATACCCAGACCATAAATAATTCGTCCAAGTGGTGTGGTCGAGGCGGTAATAGGATCGGTTGCAATAAAAAAGGCACCCAGAATGCTAGCGCCACCAAACAATTGCACCAATGGATTGGTAAAGATACCAGGGTTAAACATCAAGCTGATACTTGAAATAAGTGCAATGCCAACCAGCATCGCAACGGGAATATGCCAACTGATAATTTTGCGATAAATTAACCAGAGCCCGCCTATTAGAAATCCCGCATTGACCCATTCATAGCCTGCACCAGAAACATAACCAAAAATGGGTGAGCGACTGATGACGTCTATTGTTTTTCCTAAGCCAACTTCAGTACGAACGTGGTCGAGCAACGTAGCGGAAGTGATAGAATCGTATTGCAGTGTTGCAGGAAGAGTATGAAACAGAGAAAACTGCAGCGACTGTATAAAACCCAGTGATTGCTTAACCTGATCCAGTGGTGCATTCCACAAACTTAATTCGCGTGGAAATGAAATAAGTAATATCGCGTACGCTGCCATAGCAGGATTAAACGTATTATAACCGAGTCCGCCATATAAATGTTTTGCAACAACGATGGCAAAAAAACAGCCGACTACCGGTATCCACCAGGGTACGGCAGGTGGAATAGCCAACGCTAACAAGATTGCGGTTAAAACGGCACTGCCATCGAATAAAAATACACGCACAGGACGATTGCGTAAGAGCAACATTAACCATTCAAAAACAAGGGCACTGACTGAAGCTATAACAATATTAATCATTACCCCCCAGCCAAACAAACCGATGTATATAACAATACCCGGAATAAGTGCATAAATAACCGTACGCATTATTTGTGCAACCGACACTGACGATGGAATAAAAGGTGAACTAGAGACTGGAATATTAGTGTTATCCATAATAATTTATCCTGCTGAAGCCTGTTTACTCACGTTTGTATTAGCCGCACTTTTCTTTAGTCGTTCAGCTTTGCGCCTGGCTTTGCGCGCTTCTTGTTCTAGCTTTATCTTCTCTAATCTGGTTTCTCGCACTTGCGTACGAATTCGCGATTGATCTGCAAATTTGGCTTTTACTTCATGTTCATATTTTTCTGTTTTTGCAAAACGGAAATAATGTACCAACGGAATTTTTGACGGACACACAATCGAGCAGCAGCCGCATTCAATGCAGTCTGCCAAATTGTAGTGCACCAGTTTATCAAAGGCTTTACTACGTGCATGCCAGTAAAGTTGTTGTGGAAGCAAGTTCATAGGACATGCGTTTGCACAAGCGCCACAACGAATGCACGGCATTGTAGTAGTTTTAGATTGCGCTAATGATTTTTCGACCAGAATACAATTAGATGCTTTTACCACCGGGACTGTTGCATTGCGTAACGACATACCCATCATCGGGCCACCCATAATAAGTGTGTAATTATCAGAAACTGTCCCGCCTGCTGCCGCTAAGATATTTTCTACCGGGGTACCAATGAGCACTTCAAAAATTGCCGGTTGTTTAATTTGCGGCCCGGTAACCGTCATCAAACGTGAAACAAGTGGTTTGCCGGCATATAGCGCATTATAAACTGCGGCGGTTGTGCCTACGTTAAGGCAAACAGTTCCTACTTCATACGGCAAACCGTGTTGAGGGACTTCTTTACCGGTTAAGACCTTGATCAATTGTTTTTCGCCACCCGTTGGAAAAACCGTTGGCACACTAACAACACGAATAGTATTAACACTACCGACCCCTGCTGTTTTTAGTTTTACCAATGTTTCCTGTAACGCGGCAATGGCTTCAGGCTTGTTGTCTTCAATCGCAATAATACATTCCAGTGGCTGCAATAACTTTCGCAGCATTAAGATCCCGTGAATAATTTCTTCTGGTTGTGAACGCATGAGTGCATCATCACAGGTAATGTAGGGTTCGCATTCAATGCCATTGATAATAAGGGTATCAATGGTTCGGGTAGGTTTAAGTTTGGCTGCCGATGGAAAAACTGCCCCACCTAAACCAACTATCCCCGCCTCTCTAATCCGTACCCGAATTTCATCTGCAGAGAGTAATTCAGGATTGGGATTCGCCTGGATCTTTGGGTCCCATTCATCCGCACCATCTGTTTCAATAACAATGCACATTTCTGTAACACCGGATTGATGCGGGATAGCATATTGATTGATATCGAGCACAGTGCCAGAACTTGATGCATGAACCGGTGCGCTAATAAAGGTATTTGCCGTCGCAATCATTTGCCCTTTGTAAACTTTATCGCCGACGGCAACAACGGGTTCGGCTGCTTCGCCAATATGCTGACGTAACGGTAGTATAATGCGTGCCGGGATAGGCGCTTGTTGCACGACACGACTATTTGAAAGTGATTTAAAACCAGGTAACTTGAGCCCGCCTTTAAAACGCCATAGTTTTTTCATGCAGCACGTTCCTCTACTTTCACTTCAGGATTTGGCCATTTCCAATTTTTAGTAGTCATGTCAACCGCTCGCATAACAATACAGTTTTCAACTGGACATAACGGCGGCAAACAAAGTTCACAACCTGTGCAATAGGCATCAAGAATATTATGCTTATGTTTAGCTGCACCAACAATCGCATCTACCGGACACACCTGTACGCACTTGGTACAACCTATACAGGTTTCTTCATCGATAACCGCAAGCATTGCCAGACCTTCATCTGCGGCACCATTTTCAGGATTAAGTGGTAGTGGCTCTCGACCTAATAAATCAGCTAAAGCTTGTACACCTGACTCACCACCCGGTGGACACTGGTTAATTTCGGCTTGATCGGCGGCAATCGCTTCAGCATAGGGGCGACAACCTGGATAGCCGCATTGACCGCACTGGGTCTGAGGCAACATGGCATCAATAGAATCAACAATAGGGTCGCCTTCAACACGAAATCGAATCGCAACATAACCAAGTGCGACACCAAAGATTAATGCGAGTACTGTCAGTAATATAATAGCCATCTATTATCTCCTATGCCATACCGGCAAAACCCATAAAGGCCACCGACATAAAGCCGGCGGTTACCAGGGCAATCGGTGCGCCACGAAAAGAAATAGGAACATCAGCAAACTCAAGTCGTTCACGAATCGAAGCAAACAACACCATAACCAGGGTAAAACCAACCGCTCCACCAAAACCATAGAGCGCTGAATTTATAAAATTATTACTTTCCTGAACATTTAACAACGCTACACCTAACACTGCACAGTTAGTTGTAATTAAAGGAAGGAAAATGCCTAACACGTTATGTAATAACGGGCTTGTTTTATGTATGATCATTTCGGTTGCTTGCACAACAACGGCTATCAGTAAAATAAAGGTAACCGTTTTTAAGTACCCTAGTTCGAAGGGTTGTAAGAGATACGCATTGGCTAAATAACTCAACACGGATGAGAGCGTTAATACAAACGCCGTTGCCATTCCCATGCCTACCGCTGATTCAAGTTTTTTAGATACGCCCATAAACGGGCAAAGTCCCAAAAACCGTGCAAGCACCAGATTATTTACAAAAATCGTAGTGAACAGCAGTGTTAAATATTCAGCCAAGCGTATCTCCGGTTATATTTAAAATAAAATGTTATTTACGTTTTTAGCGTTGCAAGTATTCCAGTTTTCCTTTTACATCAACCCAGTCATCAGCATCGTCCAGTGGCTCCTTCGCCTCATTGATTCCCGGCCATATTTTTGCAAGTTCCGCGTTAATGGCAATGTATTCCTTTTGATCCTCAGGCACATCGTCAAGTGCAAAGATGGCTTCAGCCGGACACTCAGCAACACACAAAGTACAGTCAATACAGGTCTCAGGATCAATCACTAAAAAGTTAGGACCTTCTCTAAAACAATCGTCGACAGGACAAACATCGACACAGTCTGTGAACTTACATCGAACACATCCATCAGCAACTACAAATGCCATATCATTTCTCCACTGTTCCAATTTTCGATTAATTATTACTGTTGATTTGATCAATAGCCCATTCAACAATCTTACGCACATCCGGATCGACATCTTCTTTGGCTACATTCAAAAAAGGTAAGGCGTTAACTGATTTTATTTCGCCCAGGGATGCAGCGGCTTCTTTTCGCAGGTTACTGATGTTGTACGACAGTGCCTGACCAAGCACGTCAACACCGCGTGGGTCTTTAAGCTTGCCGAGACTACCGGCCGCTTTAACCCGCACCTGCCAATACTCATCGTTCATTGCATCAATCAATGCATCGATTGCAGCGACCTGGCCCACTTTACCAATGACGAACGCAGACTCTTCCCGCACTTGCCAATGCTCGTCCTTTAAGCCACCAATTAATGTTTCAGTTGCCTTGTCATTTTTGCTAAACACCAATGAACCCATGGCAACTTTTCTTACGGTTTCATCCGCATCTTTGCGTGCAGAATTCATCAGTGCCATCAACACATCTTCACTTTTAAGATAGGCAAGTACACCAACGGCTTCACGTCTTACACTTGCATCGGCGTTTGCAAGACATTCAAGTGCGATACCTTGTGATTCAGGTAAACACAGTGGACGTAATGCCCTTAAACATGAAGCTTTAACGAATGGATCGTCACTCTCCATTCCTGCCAATAAAGCATTACCGGCATCTTCATTTTTATTTTCAGCCAGCGTTTCGGCTGCTGCCTTGCGCACTGCTTCTTCACTATCACTCAATGCGGCCACCAGTGCTTGCGCAACTTCTTCGCCGGTATATTCATCCATCACCCGAGCGGCTTCTACACGTACACCAGCATCGCTATCCACTAGCGCATTCACAGCAAGTGGGATGGCCTCTTCTTCATCAATTTCACGTAGATCCATTACTGCAATAGATCTAACTTCTGCATCTTCATCGTTAAGACGATCGAGAACATCAGAAATATCCGGTGCTTCTTCAAACATCAAAGCCATTTTATTTCTCCTTTTTTTTATCCTAACGGTTATCTAAGTAAGTAAGGTATTTGAACTGTAATTGCGTTTTTAGGACAATCCGCTTCACAGGGTAAGCAATACCAGCATTCATCGTATTTCATGTAGGCTGTACTTTTATCATCGGCTATGACTAATACGTCCAGAGGACATACATCTACACAGACCGTACAACCTTTATCTGCAATGCATGCATCTGCATCGACGGTAACCGGAACTTGTCTAACTGTTGTGGCTAATGCCATAAATTTCTCCTTAAGCTTCTACTGTGGTTTTAGTTACACGTAACTTGTTATAGGCTTCTTTTTCATCAGAATCCAAGTCGATTATGTACGGTTCAATATCCTGTTTCTTACAGAATGGTAATCCGTCTGCACCTTTCATTGTTTGTACATGGCAATACCATTCGTTGTTGTCGGTATCCGGATAATCAACCCGGTAGTGATACAAACCCCAGCGACTCTCGGTTCGATACATCGACGAAACTGCCGCCATTTCGGCACAATCCAGAATGAACTGCACTTCCATCGCACGCATCAATTCATGCGCATCGTTTGCCTGTAGTTGGGGTAAGTCTCTGCGAATTTCTGCAAAACGTTCCATACCAATTTCCATTTTTTTTGTAATCTTGGGTGGTTGCAGATAATCATTCACCATCCGTCTGAGTTTGTATTCCATTTGCTCGGGCTGAATACCGTCTTTTACTTTCAGCGGTGCAAGTACGCGCTCAGTTTCAATTGCCACATCGGCACTATCAATTTCGGCATGCTCATGTTCGGCGCAATACTTGACGGCATCTTCACCGGCAATCGCCCCGTAGACAAAAGCGCCTAACATATAATTGTGCGGTACCGAGCCACAATCACCGGCGGCATACAGGCCAGGAACAGTGGTACGTGCATTTTCATCGGTCCAGATTCCAGAGGCACTATGGCCGCTACAAAATCCAATTTCTGAAATATGCATTTCAACCATTTTTTCCCGGTAGTTAGTGCCTCGATTCTCGTGAAAGCGACCGCGACTTGGACGTTCATTTGAATGCAAAATTTCTTCGATCTCTTCAATGGTTTCTTCAGCAAGATGATCAACTTTCAGGAACACTGGCCCTTTACCGCCTTCCAGCTCTTTGAAAAATTCCATCATCATCTGTCCGCTCCAGTAATCACATTCAATAAAGCGATTACCTTCCGCATTGGCGGTATAACCACCCATTGGGCCGGTGACGTATGCACAGGCCGGACCGTTATAATCTTTAATCAACGGATTGATTTGATAACATTCAAGCCCGCTTAATTCTGCACCGGCATGATAGGCCATGCTGTAACCATCACCGGCATTGGTTGGATTTTCGTATGTACCGAACAAGTAACCCGAACTTGGCATACCTAATCGACCTGCTGCACCGGTACAAAGAATAATTGTTTTCGCTTTTATAACCGCGGTTTCAGCGGTGCGTGGATTGAGTAAATGTGCGCCGGCTATACGGCCGTCTTTACCTTTAAACAATCGTGTTGCCATAAAGCGGTTAATTACCTGGACACGCTTTTTACGCAACTGACGATATAAAATCTTTTTCATGTGATGCCCTTCCGGCATCGGTAATACATAGGTTCCCATGTGATGAACTTTTTTAACGTTGTAATCACCGGTTTCGTCTTTTTCGAATTTAACGCCCCATTCATCAAGTTTATTTATCATGTCGTAACTGCGCGTTGCATAGGCCATGATGGTTTTTTGGTTAACAATACCGTCATTTGCAATTGTAATTTCTTTTACGTACTGTTCAGGTGTTGCGTGCCCGGGGATAACGGCATTATTCAATCCATCCATTCCCATGCTGATACAACCACTACGTTTGACATTGGCTTTTTCTAGTACCGCAACTTTTAAATTGGGATTCATTTCTTTTGCACGTACCGCGGCCATGGGCCCAGCGGTACCTCCACCAATAACGAGAATATCTACTTCCAGAATTTCGTCAGTTGTTGCTTTATCATTCATAATGTTTTACCTGCATTAGTAGTTAATATTAATTACTGTCGGTCAACGCGTAATTGATACTGGAAGGCATCACCGCGATACGACAGATATTCAAAATCAATTGGCTCGCCTTTTTCAGAAAACACCAATCGTTGGATTCTTAAAATTGATGCGCCACTTTCAATATTAAGATGTCGAGCTAATTCTTCAGTTGCAGACATGGCTTCTATTTTCATATCAGCATGTCCAAGTGCAATATCAAAGTCATTCTCCATCATAGGAAAAACATCCTGAGTTAAATCACGGCCTAATAAACGCTTTCCGATTTCAACTGGAAAGAAACTGTTATCCAGTGAAATAGGTTCACGATTAAGGTAACGAATCCGCGTTAACTCAATAACCGAGCTCCCCCGCGAAAGCTTGAGGGCTTCAGCCACATCGGGCGTTGCTTGTGTTTCCTGCACTGCGACCACTCGCGCCGAGGTTTCATAGCCTTTGGGCGTCATTGCTTCACCAAAACCTTGCAAGCTTTGAATGTCTTGCACCGCTTTTGGTCTGGAAACAAATGTCCCTTTACCCTGCACACTGAACACTAGACCTTCCGTATGTAAATCACGTAAAGCCTGCCGCACAGTGATGCGGCTCACTCCGAATACCTTCATCATTTCACTTTCAGAAGGAAGTCGTTCGTGTACTTCATAATCCTCATCTAAAATACGCTGCTTTAAAATTTCTTTAATTTGCGTATACAACGGTTGGACTGATTCATTGCGAAGTGTCTTTACTTTATTGTTATCTGCATTCATTTTATCTACCTATAGTTACATGTTATAACATGTCAGTATATGGATAAGATTAACCAAGTCAACACATGATTGCTCACGTATTAGGAGACTTTGTGCCTGAGTAACAAAATCTAAAGTCATTGTTTTCTTTCACTATTTATTAGTGTGTCAGTCTTGGTCGTAATCACTGATTTACGGTAGGTATTCGGAGGTAAGGCCGATAAAAATTTCGCTAAACGTTCAATTTCTGACTGTGAAAGTTTCACCGCAATGCTGCGCATTACGCCGTCTTTGTCATTACTACGCTGAGCATTTTTAAATAAAGCGAGTTGTGTCGCTAGATAGTTTTGATGCTGTCCAGCCAATTGAGGAACATCATCTCTACCCTCTGCAGCCTCACCATGACAACCTGCGCAGGCAATCAGTCCACGCTTTGCATCACCTTGCAGGTACATGTTTTTTGCACCTGCAATATCAACGAGGTTTGTGTGAGTGTTACTAGCTGCTGACGTCTGTTGACTAAAATACGTTGCCACGTTTTGAATATCCTGCTCTGTTAAAAGTTCAGCCGTTGCCTGCATGGGGCTTTTACGTTTACCGGTTTTAAAATCCAGCAATTGTTTAACCAGATAATTTTTATGTTGCCCAGCCAGGCGGGGGTAATCCGGCATAACTGAATTACCATCATACTCGTGACAATAGCCGCATTGTTCAAACGGCAGTTGTTCACTGGTATCGATCGTACCGGCATTAACCATGCTATATACCACCATCATAATAAAAATAAAAAAAGTTTGAGTTATCCACATATAAATTCTTGTACATATTCCTGTAAATAATTATTAATATATTCATACAAAATTATTCAACTTAAAATTTCATTGTGAAGCAGAACAAATTCGGAAAATTGTTTTACTATTAATGCTGTATCCATAGGAGGCTGGAATTTTGCAACTAACATCGCATCACTATTAATTAAAAATATCTCGGCACTGTGTTGAACGACATAGTCACCACTTGTATTCTTAGTTCCCAACCGATGATAAGCTCCAAGTTGTTGTTCGAAACTTGAAATATATTTCTCATTACCGGTTATTCCAATAAAAGAAGAATCAAAATACGTCATATACTTAGACAAGTGTTCTATAGAATCTCTTTCCGGATCGACACTGACAAAAAAGAACTGGGTATTTTCAGCATAGCTTGTCTTGTCCTTAATTCCGTTTTTAATCAGTTTCAACTGTGCAATTGTTGCAGGACATACATCCGGGCAATTTGTATAACCGAAAAATACAAACGTCCAGTGTTTTTTAAAACGCTCTATGTTTACATCCTTATTGTTATGATCAATAAGATTAATCGACTGAACGACTTTAGGCGGACTAACTGCGACCGTACGCAAAAATTTCGGCAATGTACTTTTACGTTCAACAGACAGATAAACAACAGAAAACACCAGTACTATCGTTATACTTAACGACACCATTAATATTTTTTTACCCATCAATTGTTTTAACATCATATTTCTTCTTTATGCTTAAAATAAACGTATATATAAAACTACTTTTTCTTGCCTTGTATCGCAAAGGCACGAATAGATTCATTACGAATAAGTTCCATGCACTTTTTCTTGGTTTTTACATATTCATCACTGGTTACTATCTCGGGTGTACGCGGTCGAGGAAGATCTACTTTTATATCAGCAATAATTCGCCCAGGACTGGCACTCATGACAACAACACGGTCGGCAAGAAAAACTGCTTCATCAATATCATGAGTAACAAAAATAACAGTGATACCAAATTCACCCCAAATTTGTAATAAATTCTCCTGCATCATGGCGCGTGTTTGTGCATCGAGTGCACCAAACGGTTCATCCATTAACAGTACATTTGGATAATTGGCGAGTGCACGCGCAATACCGACTCGTTGTTTCATACCACCTGAAAGCATCCCTGGATAACTATCTAAATATGAACTCAGCCCGACCATTTCTATAAAACTTCGTGCAATACTGCGTGCTTCGTCTTTCCCTTTATTGGCCATCAAGG